>Ga0265293_10004146_pt1 | contig 25894 bp, 19 predicted proteins | sample Munlanlewell138R_FD_192505 | JGI IMG/M metagenome (GOLD analysis project Ga0265293, IMG submission 192505) | Leachate microbial communities from a municipal landfill in Southern Ontario, Canada - Leachate well 138R | ecosystem: Engineered > Solid waste > Landfill > Unclassified | place: Canada...
CCAAAAGCCAATTTTATTGGCTTTTTAATTATATTAGCAAATAGAAATTGGCTTTGGCTTAGTTTCGGTCTGAATTGAACTTTCGCTCAATTCAAGCCCGCACTATCGCCAAGCCTCAAAACGTTATAGGGCATTTTAAAAGACAACCGTGAAACAACTAATTTACATATTGACAATCCTGTTTTTGACAAGTTGCGGACGACAAGACGACTTTTACACCGTGACAAAAATTATTGACATTCAAGACACAATTATTGTAAACGAGCCTTTTGACTTCAGACTTGTTCTACGAAATGACAGTTTGAACGAAATGAAATTTACAATTGACGACACCGTTCAAAAATCTGTTTTTTTTAATCTCGACTTTAGGTGTAGTGACCAATTTATAAAGTATGACGTTGAAAATCCGAAGAAGCAAAAACACAACTATCAAAAGTATTATTTAAAAAGTGGCGATTCTTTGACTTATCAATTCAGCGGATTATTTAGACAGGTAAACGACAAATTAAATATGGAAATTAAAGGATACGAAAGAACATATTCTATTGACAAAACTTCTTGTGACCTTTTGACAATTAACTTTGGTGGAATGTGGATTCCTGGCGACTTTAATCCATTTGACGCAATGGAAGGTTATAATTTTAGAAAAAAAATATTTGTGAGACTTGACACAACAAAAGCAGAAAAATGAAAAGAAAAACGCCCTATAACACGGGTTTTGCGTCAGGCGGGGTGACGTGCAAACTTGGAGCTTTTTGCTTCTATTCAAGTGTAGTGCAGGTTGACAGTTTTGTGCTCCGAAACCCGCCCGAACGCAAAGCCCGAAAACGTTATCGGGCAGCCTAAAAGACGACAACAATGACAGAAAAACAAATAGAATTAATAAATAAACAGCTTCTAAAACTTGACAGTAGCGACTTTGACTTAAATGGTTGGAGAAGTTCGACAATTGTAATTTTGAGCAGAATTTTCGGAGATCATTATCAGGGCATTAAGGCAATTGAAAATATTAAATATACAAGTGGTGGAATAAATTCAGTTTCGTGGAACAACCTTGTTTCTTGTAAAAAGCAAGGCAAAGATATTCTTGAAGCTTGCATTACAGAACTTGAAACATTTGGACAACCAGAACCCAAAAAGAATGAAAATTCAGGAATAAATATCAATCTTACTCAAAATCAAAATCAGACTGTAAATATTAACCTACTTATCGGGGCATTAGAAGATGAACTTACAGTATCACAACTAAGAGAAGTGAATGAAATAATGAGTTCGGGGGAACAGAAATCTGAAAAAAAGAAAAAGTTAATTGATAAACTAAAGTCTTTTGGAAGTGACGTTGCTTCCAACGTTCTTGCTAACATTTTAACAAACCCAAACATTTGGGGCTAACAAAATATTTATGATACCAGACTATCAATCCTTAATGCTTCCACTGCTCAAACTTGTTTCAGACGGACAAGAACACAAATACAGAGACTTGATTGAAAGTTTGGCTATTGAATTTGAAGTAACAGACGAAGAAAGAAAAGAACTTTTGGCAAGTGGAAACCAAGCCATTTTTGACAACAGAGTTGGTTGGGCAAAGACTTATCTCAAAAAAGCAGGACTGCTTGACTCTCCAAAACGTGCAACTTTTGTAATTACAGACCTTGGCAGACAGACTTTAGCGAAAAATCTTGACCGAGTAGATGCAAAGTATTTAAGACAGTTTCCTGCATTTTTAGAATTTCAAAACGCTTCACGAAACAATAGCGACAGTGAAGAAGATGAAATCACAATCATTGAAACTAATGAACAAACACCTGAAGAGAATTTAGATAAAGCATATCAACGCATAAGAAAATCATTAGCATCTGAACTCCTAAACAAAGTTGTTGACCTCCCTCCTGCTTTCTTCGAGCGACTTGTAGTTGAACTATTAGTGAAAATGGGTTACGGTGGTTCAATCAAAGACGCAGGAAAAGCGATGGGAAAAAGTGGTGACGAAGGAATTGACGGAACAATAAAAGAAGATAAACTTGGACTTGACATTATTTACATTCAAGCAAAGCGTTGGAGACCAGGAAATGTTGTTGGACGACCTGAACTTCAAAAATTCGTTGGTGCTCTTGCCGGACAAGGAGCCAAAAAAGGAATTTTTATAACGACTTCAAATTTCACTAAGGAAGCATTGGAATACACACCGAGAAATGAAACGAAAATTGTTCTCATAGACGGTGAACAGTTAGCCCAACTTATGATTGACTACAATCTTGGTTGCACAACACAGCAGACTTATGAACTTAAAAAAATTGACAGCGACTATTTTGGAGAAGAATAAAACATACGGACGACAAGAAGGCCGACCCGATAACAGGCGTTTGGCAAAAAAGCGGGTTCAGTGCTTAAATGAAGCTTTGTGCTTCGTATCAAGTTCTGTGCTGGCAGAAAGTTTTGTACTTCGAAATCCGCTTCTTCGCCAAGCGCCAAAACGTTAGCTGTTATTGTAAAGCCTACATAACACAAAACGTTTTCTAAAAACAATAATTAGAAATGAAAGTGTACGTAACTGGATTTGGTTTAAGACCATTCAGAATAGAAGAAACAACAGAAAACCCAAAACAATTTAAAGGTAGCTATAAACTCCCTAGAAATATAGAGCGAACTGACGGAGAAAAGTGGGTTGAATTAAATTATTGGTTTACAGAAGACCAAATTAAGTATTAAGCTTGATTACTTGTTTTATAGTTGTGTTTGGGTTCTTTTCTGCGTAGTCTTTAGTAACAATTCTACCTGTAATAGCACTTCTATAAATAGTTCTTGTTTTTGATTGTTTAGCCATAATTTAATTATTTAAAGATTAATCTTCCGTATATAGAGTTTAGTAAATCATATATTTCACTATCCCCTATTTTATTTATATAATCAATATCTTTTATAATAGCTGATTGGAACTCTAAATCTATTGTAATTGGACTATGTTTTAAATATTCATTTAATGAATTTAAGAAACTTATTAGCTCCGTTATTATTTTAACTTTATCTACATTATTATCAAACAAATAAGCTATTGAGTATTGAACAGCACATTCAAAAGAGTCTATTACATAATCTTCTTGATTACCCGCAGTTAGAGCCTTTGAAGCTGAATTTCTTTTAATATAGATTAACTCATAACTCATTTTCAAGTACGTTTCCCACAAATTCTTTTTAACCTTTTTTAATTTTTTATTATGCCACTTTTGTTTTTTGGATACCTCTATTTGATAGTTCTTTTGTTTCTCTTTCACCTCTTCTTTAAAAGTTGTGAGTCTTCTTTCGATGGAAAGAAACGTAAAAAGAGAAACAAGTCCTGCAAGAACACCAAAAACCGTAAGAATTAGTGTTGTATCTCTACTTTGTTGTTCAATATAATAATCCTCTTTAAAAGTTTTTTCGGACGCTAAGGTATCTACAGTTAAATCTTTATATAAATGTTTATTTATTGTACTTATCCTACTTTCTAAAACATCATTATTATGGTAAGATATTACTATAGCAATCAATAGTCCTGTGATTAAAAGCCCATAAATAAGGTGTAAGTAGTTTTTCATACGAGCAAAATTTATAACAAACATATAAAAAATAATTATACATTTGACAAACAGAACTTTAAAACAACAACAGCTAACAAAGGTTTTGCAAGATGGCTGGTTAAGTGGATAAAATAAACTTCGGGCGTAGAAGTAAAAAACAGTTGAATATTAACGGCAGTGCTTGGTTTACGCCACCTCGCAAAGCCTTAAAACGTTAGCAGTCAGGCTAAAAAACGACACGACAACAAATGAAGTTAAAAAACAAAATAACGGACGTAACAAGACGGCATATCGCAGATGAAATGACGATTGGGAAAATTTGGTATCACGGAAATCAAACTGAACCTGACTTTTTAGCTCGACTGTATGACCTTAAAAGTTTGCCTTCAAGAGATAGTAGGTATAGTAATGCCTATGATGACATTTACCAACATATGGTAAACAATAATGATTGGGACACCGATTGGATTTACAGTGACCCAAGAATAAATCTATTGCACATTGAAGACGAAATGTATTTAAGGTTTCTATCAATGACAGTTCACCCAAGAGTAAGGACAAATCAAGATGAAATTTCTAAACTCATAGAAATCTACAACAAGCATTTGAATGCGGACGGATTTGAAATTGCACAGACAGATGAAATTTCTGGTAAGCCAGTATTTTCAGGACGACAAAAAGCAATTGGACAAGCTCATTTTGTTGCTAAGAAAGTTGAAATAAAAAAATACTTGAACACAGCTTATGTAAACAGCAAAATTAACACAATGACTGATGCTATTCACAAGGACACAGACTTAGCAATTGGGACAGCAAAAGAACTTCTTGAAACAACCTGCAAATCAATTTTAAGACAAAAAGGAGAAACAATAAATCCTGATTGGACATTGCCTCAATTACTTAAAGCAACGACAAACTGTTTAGACTTTACACCAAAAGAAGCCAACGACCCAGACAAAGCAGAAAAAGCTATAAAGCAAATACTTGGTGGAATTGCTTCAATTGTTCAAGGTGTTGGCGAATTAAGAAATGGCTATGGGACAGGACACGGAAAAGATGCAGATTTCAAAGGCTTAGAAATTAAATATGCTAAATTATTGGTTGGTGTAGTTTCTGAAATAGCAATATTGTATTTGGCGACAAATGGAGAGACCGCAGAATTAATAGAAAATGAAACCGTAACAATATGACAGAAAAAGAAGCCCGAACTGCTAACAGGCGTTTGGCTCAATGGCGGGTGACGTGGTTAATTGAACATTCTACCTCGCATCAACTTTTGTGGTGTATTGACAGTTTTGTGCTCCGAAATCCGCCACTGCGCCAAGCGCCAAAACGTTGTAAGCAATGGAGGATAGACACTTCGGAACTATAATGAGAAATTTAACTGAACTAGAAATAGAGAGAAAATTTTTTAGGGTACAAAGATTTAATTTTTGCCTGAAAAACTTTTTATTGATTTTCTTTTTTACATATGGGATAAATTTGGTACAAGGACAATCGACCTACCGAAAATCAATTTCAGTTAGTGGCTTTGCTCCTATAAACATTGACCAAAACCAAAATACAACACAGAACAATAATACTCATCATCATTATCAACATCCTACAACTCCAATGGGCGGAAATTCACAAGTCATAATTAATCAAACAAATAGCAGAGTACAAGGTCCAGTCTATACGCCAAATATGACACCTCAACAAAGACAGCAAGCAAATACAAGGTACATTCAGCAACAAATGGCAAATGACCCTATGTATCAGAAACCAAACCCGAACAACAATTTTTCTCAACAAAACAAACAGCAGAAACAAATTGCTGAAATTAAAGCATTATTGGACGAGGATTTGCCAACAATTCAAGATGCGGAAGAAGCTAAACGACATCAAATCACAAAGTATTACAGACGAACATTTGCTGAACTTCTTGATATGAAAAATGGAAAACGTCCTTTTTCTTTGAAAGAAGCTGTTTTTATAGTTGAAAACGCATATACAGACAATACACTTGATTATTCGGATTATTCAAAACGCATTAAAATTAAAGTAGATGCGTTGAAAATGTTGATGAAGAAAGAGAAGATTTCCGCATCAAACAATCTTGGAAAAAATTACATCATTCAAAAGCTGTTTTCAGAACGAATAGTTGAATACAAAGATACTGTTGTTTGGAGGGTTCATAAGCCTTTTCAATATGATTTTGAAGATTTCTTAGGAGAAAATGATTGGTCTAAAATGTTTGTTACTAAATTGCTTAAAACAGGGAAAGGACAATGTCATTCCATGCCATTACTGTATTTGATATTAGCAGAAGAGATTAATGCAAAAGCTTGGTTATCTCTTGCACCTGAACATTCATTTGTTATTTTCAATGATGGAAGAACTTTTTACAATTACGAAACCACAAACGGGAATCCCGTAACGTATGATTGGTTGATGGAATCAGGGTATATTAATTCAATGGCGATTAAAAACAGAATTTATCTTGACACTTTGGGTCAAGACGGATTAATCTCAACACTTCTTGCCGACCTGATTATGGGATATACTAATAAATTTGGTTATGACAATTTTATGGCTTCAATGGTTGATACACTTCTAAGCATTAATCCCAAAAGCATACAAGGGCAAATTTTCAAAGCAGATTTATTGGTGTTAGAAACCAAAAAGAACCTTCAAAAAGTTGGTAACCCGCTAGTGGAACAAATTCCCAATTATCCTGATGCTCACAAATCATATTCAGCATTGATGAAACAATATGATTTTATTGACGGACTCGGATATGTGCAAATGCCAAAAGAGAAATACAAAGCCTGGTTAGCATCATTAAATGATGAAAAGTACAAGCAAGAAAACCAAGAACTTAAAACAGCCATAATACGAAATGCAAAAAAGAGTAATTAACATATTATCATTGATTATATTTGGATTCACTCTACTTTTGGGTGCTTGCAGGACTTCTAAAAGTGTCGTAAACAAAACAGATGAAGCAAAGATAACTGATACAACAATATCAACAGTTTATACGGATACAATTAAACAAATTGAATTAAGGAATACTACAACTGAAAAAGTAAAACACAAAACGACAAGGGATTATTACAATAATGCTTTTATAGAGTTAGAACGAATGCTTGAAGGAAACAAGCAACTTAGTTTTAAACGTGCTGTATTTCTTACTGAAAATGCTTATTTTGAAGATAGTTTAGATTATGGTAATTTCAATCTTCGCATCCAGTCTTTAGCAGAAATCTGTGCTGTTTGGATGAAAAGCAACAAGCTTATTAACTACAACCAGTCTGATAGCTCAATGATTCAACGTAACGGTGCTATTTTCACATTAATGAAAGATACTATTTACCTAGTTGATAATTTTCCTTTTCATACACCGTTTCAATATGACTTTAATGACTTCCTTGGAGAAGAAAATTGGTCAAATCAATTTGTGACCAAGCTTTTATTTACTAGTTCAGGAAATTGCCATTCACTACCTTACCTCTATAAAATATTAGCGAATGAGATTAACACAGAGGCTTACCTTTCTCTTGCTCCAAATCACATTTACCTTAAACACAGATCAAAAGAATGGGGATGGTATAATACAGAGTTAACGAGCGGAGAATTTCCCACGGATGCATGGATAAAAGCTTCGGGTTATATTACCATTGATGCTATTAGAAGTGGCATCTATATGGACACATTAGGGCAAAAGGAAAGTGTAGCATTATGTGTTTATGACCTTGCTAAAGGCTATTTAGCTCAAACAGATAATTATTTAGATGGCTTGGTACTTAATTGTTGTGATTTGGTTCTAAAACATCATCCCACAAACATCAATGCAATTATTTTAAAGGCTGAAACCTTAAGAAAGCAATTTGAACATTTTAAACTAAACAATCACCAAGAAAAAGCCCAAAAAGTATTTGTCGAAATGCAACAATTATACGTAAAAGGCTTGGAAATGGGGTATCGTGAAATGCCTAAAAAAATGTATTTGGCTTGGCTTTCATCCATAAATGAACAAAAAGAGAAATATGTAAATTCAGAAATAAATAGTACTTTTAAAACCAAGTAGTTATGAAAAAAATAATTATCACATCTGTTTTATTGTCTTGTGCTTTTTTATCAAGCGCACAAGAGATTAACCCTTTTGAGAGCATAGGCAAGGAAGGGAGAATACTCACCTTGTCAAATGGTAAATACACCGAAGTTCATATAAATGATAGCTTACAGCGAATCGGCTCTGTTATTGTTAATATGAATACAGGGACAATTTATGAGCTTTTGAATATTGATACTTTGTATTCAGAGGCTACGCTTGACCCGACAGTTATCAGTCGATTTTATTCTCTTGACCCTGCTGCAACTAAATACCCTGGTGACTCTCCATATATGTTCGCTGGAAATAATCCAATCTTTTATATAGACGAAGATGGAAAATGGAAAGTTCGGTTCAGAAATAATAATGATCATTCTGCTGGTATAGTTCTTGTTGCTGAACCAGGAGACAACCTTCAAACTTTGTCTATACAAATGGGAATTCCTTATAAAGAATTGATTGATAATAATTTTGGCGGTAATGACTTCACCTTAAATTCACCTTTAGAAGGCGGTGAATGGTTGCGTCAAGAAGATTTACCAGGTGTTGATGCATTTCAGAACATAAATAATTATTTAGCCAAGGAAAACGTGGAGCTTACCAATTGTGCTAATTGTGCCATGTTTGCAAATAACCTAGAAACAGTAAACGCTTGGGAGGGAACTGATGGCGGATTCAATAAACATAGTGGAAATAGCAGTACTTCAATGGAACAAGCAGCGAATTTTCTATTAAAATATTTTGAACCTGTTTCGGAAGGTAAATCTAAGATAGGAGATATTATTACTTACAGAGTTAAACCTGAGTATGCTCAAGATGCTCGTGCATGGGCATATAACACTTATGGGAGTTCAATTTTTGACAAAAACGGGAAAGATGGTTATTCTGATGAGTATTGGAATATGGTGCAAGATAAGGTGAACTCTTCGGGGGTTGATCATTATTCAATAATTCTTTTAAAAACGAAAGACGGTACTAGTATTCAAAGTATTTTTGAAAAACCAGGGGTTAATCCTGCATCAATTTCAAACTCCAGGTCTTCAAGTGACTTCGATGAATCTCCAGCTCAAAATTCTAGAGGTGAATCTGTAATACATACTAAAAAATAGAATTATGGTTCGGTTAATAGTTTGTTTAGTTTTCTTATCTCTTTTAAATAATGTCATTGCTCAAGACACTACCAAATTTGAACGTGTTTATATATGGGAATATAAATCTTCTGAATTATCAAGTTCTGGAGAACAGTTTGCTTCTTCGTTATGCGACACAGTTAGGAATCACGTAAATAATAACAAAAATGTTGTAGTACTTGTCGTTGAAGAACGTTTGCAAAGCATATCTTCTACTTTGATTGAAAGTCGAACAGATGAATTAAAAAGATATTGTGTGGAAAAAGAATCTGACTTAATTGATGTTGAATTTAGATCTAATGTGGAGTATGTAGAAGATTTTAAACATATTGAACCCCACTTTATTTCATATTATGTAAAATTAATTATTGATTAAGAAGTTAGATGTTAAAGTTATAAAGGCAAAAAATTAAATACTCTAAAAATGATAAGATAAAGATTATAGTGAGTTCAGTTAATTTGGTAAGAGACATAATAACCACAGCTTACAATTGAGTAGACGGCTCCGCCAGCTAAGCTGACGGAGTGCGCCTCTCACACCACCGTACGTACGGGTCTCGTATACGGCGGTTCGTACCTTGAAGGGTTAAGCGATAAATGAAGTTCCAACATTGCAGTATATCCACGTTTCTTCAGCCTTGAAATAGTGATTACCTTCGGTGCGTGGTGTATTCCCTAAAATAGGACTTTTTCCATTTCTTGTTTATTTGTTATTGTATGAAAGTTTGCTTCTCAGGTGAGCAACTGCCCATTCCCATTATTCATTCTCGTTTATTTTTATTTGTTTTCATGATTCGCTTAGTTGTTTTTTGAACGAAAAGTAAGAATCAGAAACTTCACCACAATCTTTCTAGACTATTCCACATATACTTGATCTTAAACAAAAACAGCCCGCCGTAGCGAGCTGCTGAGAGAAACAAATGAACCCAACGGGCCAACCAATGACCCTGTTTGTGTTATTTGGTTTTCAGCTATCGCTAGGAGGTCAGTTTTTGACAAAATAGGTAAAGCCTGATATATTTACTTCTTTCGGTCCCTGGAGGAGTTTCAACAATCTTCCGTTTGAGTTTTTCCATTTCTGCAGGAATTTCTTTTCTGGGCATTGTTCTTAAAATGCTTTTTGTGCATGCTGGATTGATGTGATACATGATATTTAAATTTTTGTTCAACACACCTCATCAGATGAGGTATACCGAACTGGTTAATAATTACGATTTAATTAATTGGTGAACGAGAACTTGTCTTAATTGCTTGAGTGTGTTCTGGATTCGCTTGTAGTTCTCTTCTTGCTGCTCCAATTGCAAAAGTGATGAAACTGTCTTCTTGATTGCTTCAGGCTTGTGAAAAGTAGCGCTGTGTGCTTCAGTGATGATTTTGATGAGGTCATTTTTCCGAATGAAGGGAATCACTGATCCTACTAAAGCAATTTGAAATTGTTTTCCTTGGTGCAAGGAGTAAACTATCCAGTAGAGACTTTCTTTTTCACTTTCTGAATTGCAGCTTATCACAAAGCAATTCGGGCAGGGCTTTTTGAGTGGTTTTCCGCTGTTTAATCCTTTGTTGAGGATAAAGAAGTGCGGACTATTATACACGCCTTCTGGTCGATAGGTAATCATTTTGAAATTAGACATAATTTAGGTTTTAAAAATTAAGTCATGTTCATCGTCGCTTCGCTCCGCCATGAATTCCAAAAGAAAAAACCAAAGAAAACGACCAAAAAAGGCCGAAAAAAAAGGAAAAAAGAAAGCCCATTTTTTAGGGCTAAGTAGCAGCTTTGTCAAGGTTTTTGACAATAAAAAATTTGACTCCATGAGTGAACAAAGGAATGGATGGAAAATTTTAGAGCTGAGGAGATTTAAGTTGAAAAAAGATTACCAAAATTATTATTGCAAAACCCGGAGGGCTTGACCTTTATAAAGCTGTGAACAGCCCTATTTTTGCTTTTATTTTTTTATTTTTTATCCATAGGAAAATCCTAGTCAATAAAACGTTGAATCGAAGGTATAACTGTAGAGATTGCTATAATGATAAAACGAAGGGAGAACTTTTGGTTCAAGTGTAGATGTTTCAAAATTATAGCATAAAACATAAGATTACGGGAAGCATGAGTGAGCCAAGAGAATAGTTATTGATAAAAGAAAACAACTACTCTTGACTTACTACCAACGTAGTTTAGCAAGAAAAGCTTTAAGTATTTGCTGCCTTTTTTCAGGCAGCTGATACCTCCTTTCAAAAATGTTAGGCAGTTCGAAGGAAGAAAGTTTTGCAAGTGTGCTTTTTGATTGTTTACTGGTTTAACTATGGTGAAAGGGAATATTTACGTTGCAACGCAAAGAGTATTAGTGTATATGAAAAAAGCACTCTTGACTTCGAGAATATTAGATGGGACAGTAATTTTAAAAAAATACCTGCTGACCAAAGGGAGGCTGGTATTTCCATGCTAGATGCTATTCAACTGGATAATTATAGCCTGGAACTTTTAATATTGTTTTAACGATTTTGCAAAGTGTCTTATTTATGTAAATCTTCAATCCGGAGCAATTTTGGACACTATTCATTTAGAACCAATGTTTTTAACAATTGAACAGGAAATGGAGCCTTCAGCTATTCAATCAGACTAAGTACGGAGGGAATATGTTTTATTTTAGGATAAAGCTAGACACGGAGAACGCGAGCCGTCTTGCGAGTGGAACGAAGGGGGGCGCAACAAGTGGCTGGGAAGCAGACAGGTTGCAACCTCTGTGCCTTAGCACACGAGGGGCGTTTCCAGTTTTTTGGACTCGAAGGGATAATGTTTTACAAGGGTGGGTGTTTTTTTTGATGCAATGCAATGGAGACAAAAAAATAAGCTCACGCTTGACTTCTTTAATGTTAATTGGAACGTAGAGTTTAAGTGCTTGCTGACCTTTTTCGGGCAGCTTGCACCTCTTAGAATAATGCCAAAAACTGGAATCGGCCCGAAGCCTGAGAGACGTAGCAGGCGAGCCAAACACGACGCTGCGGTGACACCCCATTTATAGGGAGAGGGAGAGGATGAGGAACGAGAACGCTACCTCACCTTTAAGGGGTTTGGGGTGGCAGAGTAGCAGCAACTGAAGGAGGAGACACCCACGTGAGAAAAATAAGTGGAATGTGGCGCGCGGAGTTTCCGAGCACGACACAATGGAACGGTAAAAACAAGCCCGTAGTGCAACGGAGCTTTGTATAGGCTTGTTTTTATATTTTTTGAGCAGGGAGGTGGTGATGACTGAAGACCTTATTTAGCGAATTGTAAAGCCTACAAGGATCCCAATTGTTCTGCTTATAATGATTGCATAGGTAATAAGGAATACAGTCCATTTCCGTTATTTACATTTATCCTAACAAATTCTTCTTATTTCCCTTTACAAATTTTACCGTTATATAATCCTAATCAGCCGTGTAGCTTCGGATTTTCTTACTTGTATCGTGATAAGGTTAAGAGATTTAGTAACCATTCGGATGCAATGAAGGAAAATGCAAATAGCACATCTTATGAGCTCTATTTACAAACTGGTCAATGTCCGAACGCTTTTTCATTTGGACATTTACTTAATGATTTAGTATCAACAAATAATCTGACAAATTCGAATTTTAATTTAAATAGTAGTGCACACTTAGCAGGATTATTTCAAGCTAATAACTCATACAATAATCCTGGGCCTATTCCCTCATTAGATTACAATGCAACTGTCACTTCAAACACAATTTCTGCTGATTGGATAGATAATTCAAATAGCTCTATTTTTGCAACAATGACGTTAAATAAGTCAACTACTCAAAATTGGGTTGATGTAACAGGAATTATTAACTTGTATGCCACTGGTCCTTATGCTTTTTCAGCAGAAGCTACATACTTTGATTCTATAACTAAGGTCTTTCCAATTACCGGAACAATAACACACTTCAAACTTGAGGGTTGTACTTTTGAGCAGGAATGTGTGTCTAATCAATTGGCATTAGATTTAACAACTGTATTCAATATTTTAGGAGGTGATAACAATCTATTCTCTACTTCAAATATTGATTTAGTCAATTATTATTCAACTTCTGCTGGTGCTAACATTGGTTTAACTTCTTTGTATATTGAAAATGCAGCTAATGTTGGGTCAAATTTATATTGGAAAAATCTAGGAAATGGTAAAGTGAAAATTTTTGACGCTAATGGAGTTCAAAACGATGGACTTTATATTGAAATGGATCCTGTTCTTTATCAAGATTATGGAACTTCTTTAGTTGGTTTCTATCCTATCAAAACGACTGGTAATTTCTCTTTTGAAATGGAAGTGCAACTAACTTCGGGTATTCAAACTATCATTACTGGAGTAATGTATCAAATTCATAATGGAGATACCATAGGAATAAGCACAGGTAATTGTGATTTACCAATACCTAACAGTTGTCAAGGTCAAGATTATGAAGTGTTTAATGACTTAAAGCCGCTTTTAGAGGATGTTTTATCAAATTATGATGGTGTTTCCAATATAGATTTATTTTCTAGTGTTTACACAACTCCAGCTATCGTAGCAGGGTTCGATTATGATACAACTCAAACAACTAGTGTTAATCAAATTGATTCACTTATAATTTCTTCTTCAAATTGCGAGTTAATTCTTTCTTTAAATCCTTCCCAATATGTGCAGTTTAATAATCTTATTTCTATAAGTGATTTAGAATTAACAGGAGCTACAAATGCTCAGTCTGGTTTTAATAATTTTGTTTTTGTAGGAACATTTAATACACCTTCAGGAGCTATCCAAGATACAGTTTATGGTTCTACATGTTTCTCATTAAAAGATTGTTTTCCTTGTGGTAAAAATCCTATAGATACCATTGGTGGTAATCCGCAATCAAATAATTTTATTAATACCATAAAAAATAGATTATTACTTTCCTACTCTAATTTTAATAATGGTGGTAACTTGTTAGGTCGGAACTCTGGGGGAAAAACTCAATTTTCAATTAATTCATTCAATAATTGCGAATCAGAGTATGATCATTATTTGAATTGTGTTGATGATTTTAACAATAATTACAATGGGCCTTATGTTATTAATGCAGTCAGTTATAATGAGTTTATTGAATGGGGTTGTTTTTGTATAGACACCTATTGTCAAGAATTAGATGATCTTTTAAATATTATCCAATCGGGACATCTTATTATTACGTCACAAAGGAGTTTTTCTGTGCTGACTGATTATAGAGGTTTTTGTGATCCTTGTTATGCTTCATATCTAAATTATGTTTGGAAAATTGAAGATTTTAATGCCATTTACACTCCTTATTACTTAATACCAATTAGTTATTATGTTTTTCAAATAAACGATTATTGTAATTGCGGGGAAGCATATTATGATCTTTTATATAATGTTTCAACTTCGAATATGCAGTTTAATTCTCAAGAAGAATTTCTAGAATATATGGATATTCGTAGAGTTTGTAATGAAAATGAGGTAGATTGTGAGAATGAGTATAATAATTATATTGCTTGTATTGATGATTTTTCAGCAAATTACAATGGAAATTACACTTTTATAAATAATGATATTATTGAATTTGGTGATTTTGAAAATTTATATAGTTGCGAATGTGTAGATACTTATTGTGAATTGCTAAATGTAATTATAAACCAAAACATAGAATTTGAATCACAAGAAGAATTCTCTAATTTTATTGATTATAAGCGAAACTGTGAAGGTTGTTCTGATGCTTATTATGATTATTTAGTTGTTATTAACAACTATAATACAACAACAAACACTTATTCAATAACACCTATGAGTCAGGTTTTATTTGTCGCAAATGATTATTGTGATTGTGTTTTATCTTATAAAAATTATCTTAATGCAATTATTGAATCAAATATGCAATTCGAAAATGAAGAAGCATTTTTACAATATGTAGATTTAAGTATAGTTTGTGATGGTAATGCAAATTGTGAGACAAAATACTCAACATATCTTGCATGCGTTGATAATTTCGTCAACAATTATTCTGGAGGTTTTAATTTTATAGCTCAAGATATTATAGACTGGACTTATTTTATTAGAACATTTAATTGTGAATGTGTAGATACTTATTGTGAATTGTTAGATTCTATCTTAAGTCAAAATATTCAATTTGCTTCTCAAACAGAATTCTCTAATTTTATTGATTATGAGCGAAACTGCAATGGTTGTGTGAATGCTTATATTAATTATTCTAATGTTGTTAGTAATTATAATAGTTTGACAAACACTTTTACAATTACACCTATTAGTCAAGTTATGTTTGTTGCTAATGATTATTGTGATTGTGTTCCAGCATACAGTCAGCACCTAACTGAAATTATAAATTCAAATATGCAATTTCTTACAAGATCAGAATTTGATTTTTATGTTGATTTAGGTACTGTTTGTAATAACGATAGTATAAATGTTTACGATGACGTTTGTAATGATGCTTACGTACAATATGTTGCATGTGGACAGGATTTTATAAACAATACTACATCTTCCTTCACCCTAAATTACATGTCTTCTTCTGATTTTGAGCAACTTGGGTTATGTAGCTGTGTAGATATGTATTGTTCTGCTTTAGACGCTGTTCTTGCAGGAATTGTAACTTTTAGTACACAAGCTGAATTTGATGATTATGTAGCTCAATCTCTAGATTGTAAAAGATTTCCACCCTGTGAACCCGTGCAATCTTCTGGTGTTTTACCTATGATGCCAACTGTCGTTTTAAAGAATGATTGTATTGAAACTCAAGTGAGTTTAGCTAACATAAATGCCCAAAATTCATATAACCAATACCTTGACAGTTTAAATACAGCAAGCAGAAATAAATATGTAAATTATTGTCTTTCCACTAAGGAGAAACTAAATACTGAATTTGATGATAAACAACACCATTACACATTGTACTATTATGATGTAGCTGGAAATTTAATTAAAACAATTCCGCCAGAAGGGGTTTCTCAATTAAATATATCTGAATATGATTCTGTAAATCTTAAAATAAACAATGACCGAACTAATGGCATAAAAACCGTATTTACATCTCACCGTTTACAAACGCGATACGAATACAATAGTCTCAATCAGTTAATTGCTCAATATACTCCAGATACAGATCCTATTGATGCTTTTGAGCAGAACCTTCCAAATGGTTTAAATAATAAGTTAGTTACTCATAAAATCCAAATGCTGAGTCCTTCACTGGGTTATTTGGCAGGAAGGGTAGACAGACGTGGTTATCTCTATAAAACAACTGATGGTGGTAATACATGGAAGAGAATCAATAATTTAGTGGCCGCTGATCTAAAAAAGATTGAAATGATTGATGCAACTTATGGAGTTGCAATTGGTGAAGCTGGGTCTGTTTTAAAAACAAGTGATGGCGGATTAACTTGGGATTTACTAGATACTTGGGGTACGATGGGCATTATCAGTATGCTAAACGATGTGGCTATTCTTGACCCTAATACGAGTCCTAAGGTAATGATTGTTGGAGATAATAAATTGGTCGCTATTTCAAATGATTTCACAACCAATAACCCTACTTTTACATTAGCGAATGGTAATTTATATGGAGATGTATTAAGTGTAGAGACTTTATTAGGGGAGTTTTATTGTACTACTTATGAATCTTCTGTAGAAATCTCAAAATTTTATAAATTTGACTTTCCAAATCTTTGGTACGAAATAGTTGATGTTAAAACCAACGATTTTTCTGATCTTCATTTCTATGAAAATGATAAGGCTTATGCATCAGACCATGAGGGTAGAATTTATAAAAACACAACTGTTTCCCAATCAAATTCTCGTTGGATTCACCGTTCTTCAAATTTAAATAGTGCAATTAGTAAATTAAGATTTTTTGATGAACAGCAAGGTGCAGCAATTGTAGATTACAATGGTGTGAATAAACTTATGTTTACAAACGATTCAGCAAGAACATGGAATCCAATTTCCGACAGCGCTTATTCTTTTTTAGTAAAGCATAAGGATGAATCTATTATTGCAGCAGCAAGTGAAAATGGAAGAGTTTCAGTTGTTTTTCCAAATGTTACAGGTTCGGGTCAATTAGCTGAAGTAGTTATGCCTAACATAACTGGTGATATTACCTCCTTGTGGATTGGTGGTGCACCTTTAGGTGATCTACACCTGATAATAACAGATCATGAGAAAATATGGTACACTAAGAATGCCCTCGTGGGTAATCCTCAATGGGAAAGCATTAATTATTTCTCTACGACAACAAGTACTATTAAGGAAATCAGTGCAAGTCTGACAACGCCAGGAGACATTTATGGAGTAGCTATAGCTAACAATAGTAAGTCATGGAAGTTCAAGAAAGAAATATCAACTAACTTGACACTTGCAGGCGAAATTGCTAACACCAACTTTAAAAAAGTTGTAGCTGGAGACAACTACTTTTATACATTGTCTGATTTTACAAACGATTTAGATCTTGTTAGTATTGATGCGACGACAGGGTCAACTATTATAGGTGCGTCGTTTTTTCCGGCAAATCATTTGAGTTTCCATTCCAACACTATTCTTGTTGCAGGAAAACAAAGTGAAATATCACCAAACTTTTTGGTTGTTGGAGGATCTTCTATTGATACAAAGGAAGATCATACTTTAAAGGTATATCCAGACAAAATCAATGTCTTGAAGAAAGACAAAGTTTCAGATATTTTATACGCTTATGGAAATGATGGATTGATTTATGAATACGATGCAGGAATTAATACTTTTCAGAGACTTAGCAATACAGTTAATTCAAATATTAATGATGCAATTTCATCAAACAATATATCTCTAATAGTTGGAGATCAGGGGTTAGCTAAATTTAGCGATAACTTAAGTAATACTGCACCAATTGACTTTACTGATTTAGAAGTTGCAAACGGACAAACTGTTGCAAATATTGTTGGAAATACAGCTTTACAAGGCGTAGAATGGACTTCTAACAATAGACTTTATTTGGTAGGAGAAAATGGAACTTTACTTTACAGTCCTAACTTTACAAGTTTTACCGGAAATGATTTTGTTTCAATGGTGAACCAGGCGAATATTAATCTTTGGGATGTCACTGAAATTCAAAATACAGGAAACGTATTTGTTTCTGGAGATAATGGTTTAATCCAGAAAAACTTTGGTGCTATGGGAATTGTAAATAGACAAATTTATATACCGCCAATTACCGACATTCACTTTAGAGACAATTCAATAGCAACACTAATTGCTAATAATTTTGTTTCGAGAACTACTTCAAATGGGGGGGGCTCATGGAGAATTGTTTTGCCTGAAGATCCAGTTGCACCTTTTGGAAATTACAATAAAGTTTGGACGCTCGACGGTGGAAAATCACTATTGTTTGGAAATGGAACAACCTTATTAAACAACCATTCTAATGGTCTAACTACTACCGCACCATTTAGTTCAAGTAATGTAACGGCGGTTAGTGAAGGAGAAAACAGTAATACAATTTTAATAGCAGATAACACAACTATTAAAAAAGTAGATTTAACTACATTGATAGCTATCCCTTTAGGAAGTGTAACGTTGGGTGTAAATGATATTCATGCCTTTAACAACGGAGAACATATTGTTGTGGGAGATGCTGGCCAATACAAACATTTCAACGCTTCAGGAACCTTAAAATCAAATGCTACGGCAACTAGTTTCTCTGGTAATCTTAATTCCATAGATTTTAAAGATTACATCAATGGAGTAATAGTTGGCGATAATGGTAAGTATTATTCTACAATATACCAATCTATTGGAACAGATGGTTTCTTGGATGCTACTGATTGGCAGCAAAGAGATCTTTCCTTAACTGATCCTCTTGGTGTTGGGCATGCAAATATCAAAACAGTTGCAATTGCTACTTCAGTTGATATTTTGATAGGTGGTGATAATACCCCAGTAAATAGTGGGTTACAGCATCCCTATGTTAGAAAAATTTATGATGCTGGAGGTAGGTATTCTAATCGTTTTTATTACGACAAACTCGGTAGACTAGTAGTAAGTCAAAACGCTCGACAAGCCTCATCTAATCCAAATATTTCAAGTAAATACAGCTATACGCTTTACGATGCACTTGGAAGAGTAGTAGAAGTAGGTGAAAAAACTGATAATTCTACTGTTGAAGGGATTACATTTAAGTCTATTTTTGGTGCTAATGTAGGTGGTGTTCTCAATCTTTCCACGATTAACGATTCACTATTAAATCTTTGGATAGTGGGAGGTGGTGCTAGAAATGAAGTAACGAAAAGCTATTATGATGCAACTATAATTAATGGTCTTCCATCTGTTTTAGCGGCTGATATTCATACACAGCGACAAAGAATTGTACATGTAACTTATGAAGAGAATTTTGATGGTGATGATCAAACATTTGATCATGCCACGCATTACAGTTATGATATTCATGGAAATGTAGAAACCTTATTGCAAGACAATAAAAAAATGGTAACTAATTTCCCAAGTCTTGCTACGCAACGATTTAAACGTATGGACTATTCCTACGATTTGTTAAGTGGGAACGTTCATCGAATGAGTGTCCAAAAAGGCGAAGTTGATCAATGGCATCATGCTTATACTTACGATGCGGACAATAGGATAAAGCAGGTTTATACCAATTCACGTTCACCACTAACAGAAATGTTTGATTTCACGCAAAATAAACAAAAAGAATTCAACTCAAATAGTGATTGGCAAAATGATGCCATGTACTACTATTATGATCACGGACCACTTGCTCGTGTTGAAATTGGTCAAAATAATCTTCAAGGTGTGGATTATTATTACAATCTTCAAGGCTGGTTGAAAGGAGTGAATTCTTCGACCTTAAAAAATGAGAATGATCCTGGACAAGACAGTAATCCGAATGCGTTAAATGGATTCTTTGGGAAAGATGTGTTTGGATTTGGATTGCATTACTATGAGGGAGACTATAAAGCGATTGGCGGTGCTTCGACAAGCCCATCCAGCTCTCCTCATGCTCCTGTTAATAATCTAAATCATGCAGCATTAAATAGTCATGATTTGTATAATGGAAATATTCGTTACATGCAAACAGCGATTACCAACCCTACAACGCGGGACGCGATGCCTATGCTAAACGCTTATAAATATGATCAATTAAATCGTTTGTTAGAAAGTAGAAGTTATGAAAAAGGTCTAACAACAAATGTTTGGAAACCTACATCATATAATGATGAATACTTCAACTCATTTACTTACGATGCCATGGGGAATATTTTAAACCAGAACAGACATAAAAGAGATGGAACTCAGATTGATTCTCTATTTTATAAATATCAAAAAGATGCTAACGGTGATTTATTACGTAACCGTCTTTATCATATACATGATTCAATTGCTAATACTGTGGATGCTACTGATATTGATGATATGGGAATCTTTTACGATAATAACAACATCATCAATACTGATAACAATTATTCTTACGATGCAGAAGGGCGACTTGTAAAAGACCGCCAAGAAGAAATTGACACAATTATTTGGACAGTTAGTGGAAAAGTAAAAGAAATCCGTAGAGATTTGGGAAGTGATAAAAAAAATGTTATTTTTGATTATGATGCAATGGGTAACAGAATTGCTAAACACATTTATGACAACGAAGCACAAATGCTAGAAAAAAGCACATATTATATATTAGATGCTCAAGGCAATCAGGTGAGTATGTACGAGCATGATGTAAAAGCTGCTAATGTTGATTATTACCTCACAGAAAGAAACATTTATGGAAGTTCCCGATTAGGAACAACAAGAGATACTATAAACATGTTCTTGCCAAATACACTACCAAGTTATGGAGTGGTTGGAAATAGAAATTACGAACTGTCAAATCATTTAGGTAATGTGTTGGCGGTGATAAATGATGTAATTTATCCAATAGTAGATCATCACCAAAATATAACTAGTTACGAAACTGGTCTTTTACAAGTTTCAGATTACAGTCCGTTTGGAGTGCAGTTGGATGGTAGGACAATTTCTAACGGAGACTACCGTTATGGGTTCCAAGGTATGGAAATGGATGATGAGATCAAGGGGGAAGGGAACTCTGTGAATTATAAGTTTAGAATGCATGACCCAAGGGTCGGAAGGTTCTTTGCGGTGGATCCGTTGGCTCCTAAATATCCGCATAATAGTCCATATGCATTTAGTGAAAACTCAACTATTGCATTTATTGAACTTGAGGGATTAGAAAGATATTTTGCCGCTGATGGCGAGTCTTTAGGTGCCCATGGTTCTTCACCAGAAATAATGGTTGTAAACAATAGTGAGGTTGAATCTGCAAAGGCTGCTCTACTCAACCCTCTTGAGTTTGGAGCAAGTTATTTTTATCGTCAATTACCCAATAACAGTAAATCCTTTGATAAATATTATAATTCATCAGACAAATCAAACTTGAGAGTTGCGTCGAATATATTAACGACTATTTATACAGATGTTGCAGGTAAGAACAACCTACAGGATGGTTATGTTAAAATGGTAAATTCTCAAAATGGTACTGTGGTATATGGGAATTTACCCATAGAACGAGAAATATGGATTTTAGAGAATTTCAATAAAAAATATGTGAATGCGCGAAGCTATCGAGCTTTTAATGATGAAGGGCATGTGTCAGTGAATCAGTTTTATATGGAAAATAACATCTTTGATTTATCGATAACATTATATCATGAAAGTCTCCATTCTGAAGGGATTTCAGGCGGTGCTTGGGGAGAGTTTGATGCACATTATAAAGCAGCCCAACATACATTGTATGATAAAGCGTCTGAAGAATTTCAAAGGGGATACTTAGAATCTATGTCGGGTTATTTATCTAAACAAGAGGTGGAATTAAATGGTAATCCAAATAAGAAACTTCAGAAGAGGTATGAGAAAAACAAAAAAGCTTATAACGAAGAGCATCAGAAATTTGATAAGAAGTTTAAAAAGAAGGATTAATTCTATGAGACTGATTCTGTTGTTGAACTCAATTTTATTACTCTTCTCTTGTAATAATAATTGCCAAAGCGATGTTCAAAATCCAAAGCAAATAAAATTCATCTTATTTGAAACTTACAAAGAAATTGTAGGAACAAAAGCTGATGCTTATGTTTATATAAACTCCCCTGAAAGAGTTCAAATATTGAGGAAATCAGTGCTTACTTTCAATGATACCTTAATGAGTGGCAACTTATATGCTTGTAATAAAGTTAAGAACAGAAAATCAGTAACCGGTTATAGTGCTGATAGTGTTTATTCATATAAATTTTATATGAAAAGTAATCTTTTGGATTATGAACTATTAGATTTTATTAAAAACTATTCTGATAGTATAGTTTTTCTTAATCTTGATGGAAAAGAGGTTTACAGAGATACATTTAATAAAACGTATGTAACATATGGTGCTCCTATGCTAGAATCACGTCTTGAAGGATGTTTTGATTAATTAATATTCTATTTAAAAATGAGAATTGTGTCTAGTGCGTTGTTTTCCCTTGCTCATATGAGTTGATTTATAGTTCGGATGAATTACAAAGAGATTCTATTATAAATTCTTTTCTAAGTAAAAGTGGTAATGAGTTTAATTTAAAAAACGACGAATTGATTTCTGAAGAAAAGTTTTATGAAGTACTTGGTTCATTGGATTTTGTGGAAGATAGACAAAAAGCTTATTTGGTTTTTTTTGAATTAAACAATCTCGTAGATGGCTCCGCTACTCCCGAGATAAAAGCGAATAAACCACTTCGTTGTAACGAAGTTTATTGAAAAATAGAATGTTACGTGATATGAGACAATGGCAATAAGATTGAAGAAAAGGAGTTCTTTTAAATAGAAAAGTGAGATATTAAAAATGTTTAGTAGAAAATGGTTGAGGTTTTTAAATGCTATAGAAATCTTTCTAAAACTTACTTTATATGCTTTTACAAGCATCAATCCCGCAGTTTATAGACTTGTTTTGTGTAATTCTATGTTTTTTGGCATTTAATTTTTGTTCCTTGAAGTCAAGATTTACGTTTTTAGAAGTGTAGCATTCTAGTGGAGTAAGTCCAAGTAAAGAACCGTGTGGTCGGATTGTGTTGTAATCATTGATAATTTCTTCAAGACATAAAATCAAAGCTTCTATTGTACCAGGAAGTTTTTTCCTGAAATAACGCTTTATTATTTTATTTACAGCTTCCACAGCAGAATTAGAAAACTTCACTTCTTTTAAAGCAAGTAATTTAATGATTTCTGGTGTCTCTATGTTAGTGAGGAAATCCTCCACTAATAAATTATGGTTTTCTCCACCGCCATCAGTGATGAGGGAAGTTGTTTGTAAATTAGGGTGGTGTTTTTGAATATTTACAACAGCATTTTGAAGTGCAGCCTTTGCATTTTCACCATCTTTTTTAAGTGATACATTCCAACCGAGTATGGCTTTAGAAAAATTATCACAAACTAGTATTATGGCTGCTTTGATACCATTAGATAACGGCCAGAATGTTGTGTCTATATGAATAAATTCATTAGGCTTTGTTGTAATAATAGGGTTGTAATTTTCTTCAGTTGACTTTCTCCATTTGCGTTTTAAATTCAGTAAATTGGTGTATTTGTAAAATGTACTCAGTGAAATAAAGAGACTCTTATTTCTTATTGCATGATAGTAGATAGAAGCAGCAGGCCAACACTCAAAACTTTGGTCCTTGTATAAAGATTTTATGGTTTCAATTTCACTTATTGCTAATTGTAGAGGATGTCTTTTGAAGCAAAGACTTGAAGGAGATATACCACACTTTACCTTTTCTTTGTTTGACCAACTATAAAAAGTATTTGGAGAAATAGACAGAAGTTTGAAGACTGTTTTTCTAGGAAATGATTGAAACATCTGCTGTAAGCAATTCATTGTTATTTGTTTGTGTTCTTCAGTCTTTGTTAGAACTGGTGTAACTATGCATGATAACTGGATCCAAATTTTAGTAATTACGAACACCAATTGTTTTAGCCTTTTATGTTCTTGGAAGATTTCAAATTGTTCTATTGCATCTCTTTGAAGAAGACCTACCTCATGACCAATGTAATCCGAATAGTTTATGTTTCTCCAAGTAGAAACTGTTGAATAGGGGATAGTTTTTCTTATTTTATCCGGTATTAAATGCTCTTTGTTTTGATTGTAAAGCCATATTAAAAACGAGTCGTATTTGTTACGTTGCATAATGTAAGTTTCATATTAAATACAATTTTATTAAAAATTATTCTCTATCCAAATCTTTACTAGCATTTTAAGAGCCTGTGTTGGATAGACATTCCTCACAACCCCAACAACATCTCAATCAACCCCTCCTGAGGAGCAACATCTAACTTCCATTTATTCACATTTGCATGTGACCAAACTCCAGGAGTATCAACACACATTTTTGTTCTAATCATGTCAAAAGCTTTAACCCCCTCCTTTCGGATGAGGTTTGGTAATCCCTCTCGAACATCAATATTATGCTCGTTTGCCAATTTGAGAAGCAATTTATTTAGAGATTTAAGCTGTTCAGTAGAATACTTGTGAAAGTAATTATAGCCTCTAAATTCATTGTCTAATTCAATTACTTGTTTCGGATCTACTTCTTGGCCAACATAAGTGAAAAAGCTATTTTTAGATTTGTGAACATATTTCGGTTGGTCGTTTTCTGTTTTTTCAAAGTAACCTTTGTTGAGCGCTCCAAAACTGCATAATTCTATTCCAATGCTTTCACGGTGGAGTGGTTGGTTACCAATTCCGAGATGCCAAGCCCAGCCGTTATTTGGAATTGCTTGTAGTATTTTCCCATCATAATCAGAATTGTCATTGTGGATTGATTGGCCACCAATCACAAACTCAGTTGCAATGTTTTTTTCTGAATTTTCGTTCCAAGCATCAATAACCCGGTAAGGGTTTTGCCAACCTGCAGTATGGTGTAGAAATATCCATTTCTTTTGGGTTGGTTTAGTATGCGTTTTCTTGTAAGGTAGGAAGTAGGGAGTGTACAATTCTTTTTTTTCATCAATTGAATGATGCATTAATTCCCAACCATCGTAGAGTAAAGACCAAGTTATTGGGTCTACGATTCCATCTGGAGTAATGTTTTGTGATTTTTGAAAGAACAAAACAGCTTTATGGGTTTGTGTTCCGAAGATTCCATCTTGTAAGGTGTTGAGAAGGATTTGAAGTTTTGTTACTTCTTGGCCACGTGAGTGGAGTTTTAGTGTTTTCATTGTTGTTAGTTTTAAAGTTTGTTAGTTATCAAGTTATCAAGTTTTCAAGTTTTCAAGTTCTCAAGTTTTCAAGTTGGCTAGTTGGGTAGTTTTCAAGTTCTCAAGTTGTGGTGTCGGCTGCGCTCAAGCACCTTTGTTCTTACTTGCGTTTGTCTTTTGTTTCTGCTGGAAATGAGATGAGGTTGAACCACCGATGTGAAATCGGGATTCATTTGATTAATCATTTCCTCTTGTCCTTTGTGGACGCAGGAAATGATATCAAATTGAACATTTCTCGGAGGCGTGAGCGAACACGTTTGCCATAAATATTTTCAATTTCTTTTGCGGCAAGGTTTGTTGTGGCGTGGGTGACGATTTGGTGATTAACCAAGAGGTCGTAACGTTGCAAAAGAACTTCCCCAATGGTGTTGCATTCGTTTCCATAAAATTTGATGTTCTGCTCAACCCCAATATCATCCAAACAAATTGCACGTTGTCTTTTTCCGTAAGCTTGGATTGTGTCAAATCCATTTTGGTTGAATTCAAATGCAATGTCTCTGGCGGATTTTACTTGGAAAGTTTGCTCGGGTAAAATTATGGTTTGAATAATTTGCATCCATGAGGTCTTTCCACAACCTACTGGTCCGGTGAGTAAAATTCCTTTGTTGAGATCAATTCCATATTTTTCACATTGAATATCTTCGTGGATCATGTAAATGATGAGTTTGTGAAGAGTTTTGATGTCTTCGTTGTGAATGCGAAATTCTTTTCCAAACTTCTCCCTTCCTTTGTTTTGAAGGTAGTGCAGGGTGTCATGGAATTTGAAATGACGCATTCCATCTTTGATTTTGTAATAGGGCTTTTTCATTTTCTAAAATT
>Ga0265293_10004150_pt1 | contig 25858 bp, 29 predicted proteins | sample Munlanlewell138R_FD_192505 | JGI IMG/M metagenome (GOLD analysis project Ga0265293, IMG submission 192505) | Leachate microbial communities from a municipal landfill in Southern Ontario, Canada - Leachate well 138R | ecosystem: Engineered > Solid waste > Landfill > Unclassified | place: Canada...
TCTACTTTGGTACACGCAGGGCGTTCAGCGCGTGACTCCGCGCCCAGTTACCTTGCGCACAGTGCCTTCGGCAGGGGCACGTCACTCGTTTGAGACGTATCTACTCATCAACAATGTGACTGGGCTCACCCCGGGATTGTATAAGTATGTAGCTTTGGAACACAAGCTTATGGTGGTCGACCTCGCAGAAGGCATGTGTGAGAGAGTAACGCAAAGTGCGTTGAATCAAGTATTCATTAATAACAGTGCTGTCACCTTTATCTGGACGGCGGTGACTTATCGAATGATGTGGAGGTATGGCGAACGTAGTTTTCGCTATATCCACCTAGATGCCGGTCATGTTTGTCAGAACCTCTATCTGGCAGCCCAAGCGGTGGACGCAGGCGTGTGTGCTATTGCCGCTTTTGATGATGATGAACTGAACTCTCTACTGGGATTGGATGGTCAAGAACACTTTGCTGTGTACTTGGCTACAGTAGGAAAGCTTTAAACGGAGGTGCACCTTGCAGGACAACGAATTTCAGCGAGAACAGGATTGGCTTGATTTTGTATACGATAACATAGATGAACAACTAGCTCAGCAGATGGAGCACACCACAAATTACCTGGACAACTTGCAGAGGATCCGGACTTCCCTTTGGGAAGAACATGGGATTAGTGGCGCAAGTGCGAACAGACTGATGGATGTCGCCCAGCAGATTACGGAACTTCGCCACAGCGCTACGTCCTTTGGTATTCAACACCGCCTCCTCAAGCAGCTCCAAACGGCTGAAAAGGCCCCCTACTTTGGTCGCATCGACTTTCATGAGGTGGGCTTACCCGAGAGGGAGACACTCTATCTTGGCATTCGCTCTCTCGTTGATCAGAAGACGAATCTACCCCTTGTCTATGACTGGCGTGCTCCTGTCTCCAGTATGTTCTATGACTATGGACTGGGGGAGGCCCAATACGAGGGACCAGGCGGCATTTACCACGGAGAAGTGTTCTTGAAGCGACAGTATCGGATCAAGGACCGCAAGCTTGTGTATATGTTTGATAACGAACTGACCATTGATGATGACGTTCTGCAGGAAGCGTTAGGCCAGCATGCCAGCGAAAGGATGCGCACAATTGTCAATACAATTCAGCGAGAGCAGAATCAGGCGATTCGCAATGATCTGGATGATCTCCTCTTGGTTGAGGGGCCAGCTGGAAGCGGTAAAACCTCTGTCGCTCTTCATCGCGTCGCCTATCTATTGTACAAATACAGGGATAGTATTCGTTCGCAAAACATTGTCATTTTCTCTCCGAACCGCATTTTTAGCGATTATGTCTCTCATGTTCTGCCTGAACTAGGGGAGGAAAACGTTCATCAAACAACATTCCAGGATTTAGCTGAACCCTTCTTGGGGTGGTCCTGGGACCTGCAGACCCAATTGGACTACCTCGAGGATTTGCTTAAGCAACAAGGTGTAGTTCGGGAAGGGCTTATTGAAGCCATGGCCTTCAAGGTGTCGCCGCGCTTTCAAAGCCTCCTTGATCGACTTGTCTTACTCATTGTGGAGCAAGCATGCGACTTCTTTGATGTACGTGTAGGAAAAGAGCTGGTCATCACTGCCGCGGAGCAAGAGAGACTCTTCAAGGAGAGTTATGGCTATCTTCCGGTACAGAAGCGTTTGGCCAAAATCTATCAACGCATCATGTTTCTACTTAAGCCCATCAAAAAGAGACGGATAAAGGCTGCCCTGCGGGGCGGTGGCAAGAGTTTTGACCTAGAAGGGGAGTCCTGGTGGACCCAGGCTCGGAATGCCGTGAGTAAGGTCAAGGCAGAATTGGAGCCGATATTGCTCAGGTTGGATGCTCAGCTGAAGATTGATACGATGGATTGGTATAGTAGACTTTGGCAGGATGTTAGCTTATGGCAAGAGGTCGCAGGAGACCTTCCGATGCCACAGTTTGCGACTCAAAGTCTTGATTCCCTGCAGGGCTTTTCGATTTCCTTTGAGGATGTGGTTCCCCTTTGTTATCTGAAGGGAGAGCTTGAAGGTTACCCCATCAAACGGGAAATTCAACATGTCGTTGTCGATGAAGTCCAAGACTACGCGCCGATGCAGCTCCATATTCTTGTCAAGACATTTCCCAGAGCACGCTTTACCTTCGTCGGAGACATTTTCCAATCGCTGAATCCCTACATGTGGCAGAACGGGAAGGCCCTAAATGACTTGTATGGTGAGCTCGGGGTAAGGACCGTAAGACTAACCAAGAGCTACCGTTCCACCGAAGAAATTTTCCACTTCTGTAATGCTCTCCTGAGGGACGAAGTACTGGCGGAGACCGTACTACGTCATGGTCAGAAACCAAGCGTCTATCGGGCGCCTAATGGAGAGCGGATGCGTAAGATACATGATCTGGTGGTAACCCAGAGCCAAGAGGGCTTCGAGACCGTCGCCATTATCTGCGAGAGTGTCACGGAGTGCGAGGAAATCTTCGCCAGTCTTCAAGACCTAGATCCCACTTTGGATATCTCTCTCTTGGTTCATGAAAAGGCTACGTTTAGGCCAGGGGTCGTCATAGTTCCAGTCTTCTTAGCGAAGGGCTTGGAGTTCGATGCGGTCATTGTCCCTGAGGCCAGTTCTCACAAGTATGGTGAGGAACACCAGCGAAGGCTTCTCTATGTAGCTTGCAGTAGGGCTTTGCACAGACTAAGCCTCCTCTACACAGAAGAACTGTCGCCATTTGTCCAAGAGATGTCAAAAGAACTGTATATTCTTGAATAGTCTACAACGCCATGTTATACTCAAGTTAGTAAGCAATCTCTATCAAGCATAGGAGGAAGGCAATGTTCAACTAATCAATATGGAGAATTTCATGACCCTTGAGACTAGACCTTGGTTAAGGTCTGTTTGTGGTCGCCATATTGAGTAGATGAATGATGAACTCCTAATGATGCATGGCAATAATCAGACAAGATACTGATTCTAGAATCTAGATCTGACGATGTCAACATCAAACCACGGCAGGTAATGATCGCTTGCGAAGAGGTTTGCATAGTTGACAAAGTACCATCGCGATTTATCTGCTCATCTATGGGCAGATTTTTTGCTTTTTTGGCGACCTTCATGGAGGTGGATAGAGATGTTGATTTTCAAGAATGTGACTCTTACATTGACCAGAGATCTGCGAACTCTCGTTGAGGATTTCAGTTTTTCCCTACAACATGAGATGAAAGTCGCTTTGATTGGAGAGGAAGGCAATGGAAAGTCTACTTTGCTGAAAGCGGTAGCAGAACCAGAGAGCCTTCGAGAATATATGGAGGTGGAAGGGGAGATCATCACAGCGGGTGAAGTTGTGGGTTACCTTCCTCAAGTTCTATCAGAAGCGGTGTTGACTCAGACGACTGCAGGGTATTTGAGCCACACTGTGAATTCAAGCGAGCTTGACTATACCTACTACTACAGTCTGCTGAGGGAGATAGGGTTTCCAGAGGACCGCATTGCAGATGACATTCGTCTAGGTGACTTATCAGGTGGCGAGAAGATCAAGTTTCAGTTGTTGTGCGAGATGCTTCGATATCCCAGCGTCTTGCTTCTCGATGAGCCTAGCAATGATTTGGACATGGAATCTGTGGGCTGGCTCGAATCGTTTATTGAGTCCTCGAAGATCCCCGTAATGTTTGTCTCCCATGATGAGCTGCTCCTAGAACGATGTGCCAATACCATCATCCATCTAGAGCAGTTAATGAGAAAACGTAGGCCGAAGTATACTGTAGCCCGGTTATCCTATCCAGACTATGTACAAGGTCGGGACGAACGGATAGCGAAGCAAACCCAGTTAGCCCAAAAGGAAAGGGAAGAATATGACGCTAAGATGGAGCGTTATCGCCAAATCTATCAGCGAGTTCACCATGAACAGAAGTCGGTCTCGCGTCAGGACCCATCGGTGGCTAAGAACCTTAAGGACAAGATGAGGTCCGTCAAGTCGATGGGTAAACGTTTCGAGAGAGAGAAAGAGCAGATGACTCAACGCCCTGATTTCGAAGAGAGTATCGCTGTTCGTTTTGAGGACTCCATCTCTATTCCCCACGGCAAAGTAGTGTTGGATCTCGATCTCGATGTGCTTAGAGTGGCGCATCGCATTTTGGGAGGCAATATACGTTTGAAGGTCGTAGGTCCTGAGAAGGTGTGTATCCTTGGCCCTAATGGAGCTGGGAAAACCACTCTGCTCAGAAACATCATAGCTGAACTCAAGAAGAAGGGCATAAGATTCGGCTACATGCCGCAGGAGTATTCCGAAATGATGGATCCGAAGCAAAATGCCATCGAGTTTCTGACTGTGACAGGAACAAAAGAGGAACACACCAAGGTCAGAACCTACCTAGGAAGTATGAATTTCACAGCAGAGGAGATGTATCATCCCATCTTGGAGTTATCTGGGGGTCAGCGGGCCAAACTGTACTTTTCCAAGATGATCCTGGAGGAAGCCGAAGTCTTGGTCTTAGATGAGCCCACGCGAAATCTCTCGCCTTTATCGGGACCAGAAATCAGGGCCGCTCTGAGAGAATTTGGCGGCAGTATTATCGCAGTTTCTCATGACCGTAAGTTCATCATGGAGGTATTTGACAGGGTCATGCTTCTTGAGAAGGATGGTCTGCGGCAGGTGAGTGCAGTCCAATGGGGGGATATTAACCAGGAAAGACGTGGATAATAGGTTCACACTCTAGAAATGGGAGGGCTTTTCCTGATTATCCAACGTTCACTCAACCTCGAAGATGTACAGGCGAGAGTCGAACAGGTATTGACGACCAATGACGCAGCCCGCGACGTCCTCAACTACGTTGCATCGGCCCGGGGGAAGGGGTTGCGTCCTTTGCTCGTCCTCTTGACATTTGATCTTTGTGGCGGCACAAGATTTGAGGAAGCCATCAACTGTGCAGCAGGAGTCGAATTAGTTCATATGGCTTCACTGATCCATGATGATATCATTGATCGCAGTCAACTGCGGCGCGGACAGATGACGGTTCATAGCAAATTCGGTATACAAGCTGCAGTCTTAGCGGGAGATCATCTTTTCGCCTCGGCCTTTCACCTCTTTGCCCTGGGCACAGACCGTAAGGTGTCTCAAGTTATGACTGCAGTGATTCAGAATATGTGTTCGGGCGAGATCAGCCAGTTATTGTCGCCTGCCAGGACGGAGGCGGATTATTTAGACTACATCCGTAAGAAGACTGCATGTCTGATCGGAGGATGCTGCTGTCTGGGGGCAGTTCTCTCTGATGCCAGCGAAGCCGAGGAGGGCTATCTCAAGGATTTTGGCGAGCGCATTGGTTTGGCTTTTCAATTGACTGATGATGTCCTGGATTATCGCGGCGTTGGACAAATGATGGGAAAGGAAGAAGGCCGTGATTTTGCTGAAGGGCTGTGGACTTTACCCACGATCCGAGCCTTTGGACGGGGACTGATTCCTTCAAATTGGCCAAGCTCCGATTTTCATTCCATTCGCACAGTGCTACAAAAGGAAGGTGTCCTCGATGAAGTAATGGACGAGGCCTCAGCCCACGTGCGAGAAGCACAAAGGGTTCTTGATCGCTTCCCGCCCTCTAGTTCCAAAGCCGAGCTAGCCAGTCTTCTAGCGAAACTGACGGAACGCGCACGCTAACTAGATCACATGTATGGAACGTAACCCCTTACAGAGCTTGAGCCAGAAGAGGGATCTTCCACTATTGGCCATGCTTTGAATGACGACTTCTTGCTTCTGAACACGAACCTTTGGATCGGAGCCGTAAAGGGCAATGAGGCCCTCCACAACAGTGGAATGAAATCTTGGATTAGGAAGGTGTTTGGCGAGACGCTTGCTCTCATTGGCGAATCTGCAGAGGGAGAGATCGCGCTCTTCCTCGGTGGGGTAGAAGGCGACGAAGTTGAGGTCGCCGTTTTCTTTGTCTTCACCCAGGTCGATCAAGTAGTCAAGTAAGATATGCAGGCCTTGGATCCAGGGAAAATAGGCTTGAATGAGCTCCTTTTCTTCAATCTCCGGGGGATTGTATCCCACTGCAAAGAGGAGGAAGATTCCCAACGTGGAACCGCAAGCTGCAGCCCATTCGTACCACCTAAGACCAAGGTTGGAACTAGCGCTTAACCACTCCTTCAAAAGGTCCTCACCTTCTTGGGAGACATGTTTTAGCGTTTGAAGTTCACAATAGTTGCCCGCTAGGTCAAGGGCAGTGGCCTGTACTTTCGGGAAGTGGGGGATCTTCGTGATCAAGTCCTGGCAAGTCCGGACCAAGCTTGGTAGATAAATGTCTTCCTTGTAGGGGTAGAGCCGATAGTAGTCTCTGAGTGGTGCGTTCGGTTTTAGGGCATCGGTGAAACTGGTATGGAGAAGGCGGAACGCATCCGGATCGCTAATCTGTAAGCGATCACAGAGGTTATCAAGATAATCGCTGAGGGTTTGAAACGCGACAATCAGGCAGATCATCGTGTCGCGATCAACTCCGGGGTAGTGAGCATAAATGGAGCCTCCCAAGCAATGAAAGGCCTTGTGCTCAATGCTTGACAGAGCTTGGGTTCGAAGGAGTTCTGGCATACGATCCGTCAAACGTGCCCATCGTCGTAGTGCGTTTTTCACTCTAGGCATTGTTAACACGAATTTGCGTAGTAGGATATATGGTGGTGTATCTTCGTATCGCATGGAAAACTCCCCTTTGACGTAGCCTTCCCCAAAGGGGCCTTCTTAACAAAAAAACCAGATCCATGGACTGGAATGGATTTCTAGTATAGAATAAGCCCGGAGACAGGAAACGAACGTATTGGGAAGAATATTCCTTGCACTATTTGTACATTGACAAAGAAATATGGGGCGTTTTGGACTCGTTCTACAAAATACGCAAAAAAGCGTATTCCAGGAAAATCTAGAACACGCTTTACAAAGGCTTTTATTATAAGTGGCAGGGGAGACAGGAATCGAACCCGCAACACCCGGTTTTGGAGACCGGTGCTCTACCAATTGAGCTACTCCCCTGCGAACATCTATAATAATAGCACAGGAACCGCCTTCGGTCAACCAGTTTTGGGGAGGATTTCCCTCCCGCCTGTCTAACTATTTACTTCGGAAGACATAATAAAGGAGTGGGACATTTGGCTATACAAGTTCTAGGAAAGGTGCCTGTTGGTGTCTCCAACAGACATATTCACCTATCGCAACAGGATTTAGAAACATTGTTCGGTGCTGGATACAGCCTGACAATTAGAAATGACTTATCCCAAACAGGCCAATATGCGGCTGAAGAAACAGTTACGATCGAGGGTCCGAAATCCTCTATGGCTAACGTACGTATTCTAGGGCCGACGCGTAAGGAAACACAAGTGGAGATCTCTCGCACGGATTCCTTTGCCCTCGGTGTGAAACCACCAGTCCGTGACTCGGGCTCACTGGAAGGTTCACCAGGGTTAACCCTCGTTGGCCCCAAGGGCAAGGTTACCTTAGATAAGGGTGTCATTATTGCCCATCGTCATATTCATATGAGCGAAGCGGATGCCGAGTCTTTTGGAGTGAAGGACAAAGACATGGTTTCGGTGCGTGTTGGTGGCGAACGGGGCGTGACATTTGACAATGTGTTAGTCCGTGTCCGTAACGACTTTGTCTTAGAGATGCATATTGATACGGATGAGGCCAATGCGGCTATCCTGGGCAATGGACAACTCGTTGAAGTGATTCGAAACTAAGTTGAAGAGGTGATTGAATGGATCTACAGAGAATAGCGAATGTAGTCAGGGGGCTATCGGCGGATGCTGTGCAAAAGGCGAATTCTGGACACCCAGGAGCACCTTTAGGTCTTGCGGACATTGGTACGGTATTATACTTTGACACGCTGAAGCATAACCCGGCCAACTCTAGCTGGCCCAATAGAGACCGTTTTATCTTGTCAGGCGGCCATGGGTCGATGCTTCTTTACTCCCTCTTGCATCTGGCTGGTTATCAGGTCTCCATGGATGATCTAAAAGAGTTCAGACAGCTCGGCTCCAACACCCCTGGGCATCCTGAATATGGCGATACCGATGGAGTGGAGACCACCACCGGTCCCTTGGGACAGGGAATTGCTAACGCAGTCGGAATGGCGATTGGCGAGAAACTGGCCGCAGCGCGTTTTAACAGGCCAGGTTTGGAGATCGTTAATCACTACACATATGTACTAGCAGGAGACGGTGACCTGATGGAAGGGGTAAGCGCTGAGGCATCCTCTTTGGCTGGCCATCTCAAGCTCGGTAAACTCATTATGGTCTATGACTCCAACCAAATTACCATTGAGGGAGGTACCGATCTGGCCTTCAGCGAGTCTGTTAAGGACAGGTATCAGGCCTATGGTTGGCAAGTGCTGGAGATCGATGGGCATAGCATTCCTGAAGTGCAACAAGCCCTGAGGGAAGCTCAGCTCAACCAAGACCAACCAACTCTGATCATTGCTCATACGCAGATTGCTAAAGGCGCACCCACGAAGGTGGGTACTTCAGCTTCACACGGTGCTCCCCTTGGCGCAGAGGAGATCGTTGGACTAAAGACTGCTCTAGGCCTTCCAACAGATCAGGATTTTTATGTCCCCGAGGAACTCAAGAATCTTCCAGAATTGATGGCTCAAAGGGGCCAGGGGCTAGAAGAAGAATGGAATGGACTCTTTGCCACATGGGCCAAAGAAAACCCACAACTCGCCGAAGACTGGAACACATGGATGGATGGAACGCTTCCTAGTCTCGATGAAGTTCTCTCTCTGTTCGGACCAGACACAAGTATAGCCACAAGAGTCGCGAGTGGGCAGGCCCTTAACGCTGTTGCTAAGCTTGTTCCCAATCTTGTTGGTGGTTCGGCAGACCTCGCTCCATCGAACAATAGTTTCTTGCATGGTGAGGGAGTCATTCGTGCAGACGATTTCAGCGGTCGCAACTTTAGCTTCGGTGTGCGGGAACATGGCATGGGAGGCATCCTAAATGGTCTAGCCCTCTATGGTCATTTCCGTGTCTTTGGTGCGACATTCCTGGTCTTCTCAGACTACATGCGGCCAAGTATACGTTTGGCAGCACTAATGAAGCTACCTGTGATCTACATCTTCACGCATGATTCAGCGTATGTAGGCGAAGATGGACCTACACACCAACCAATGGAACATACCGAGTCCTTGAGGCTCATACCGAATCTACGGGTCTATCGTCCTGCAGATGCAGAAGAAACTGCCTGGAGCTGGGTTGAAGCGATGAAGCGCAAGAATGGTCCAACGGCCTTGGTCTTGACGCGGCAAAACTTACCAGCCTTGGAGAAACCACAGAATTGGGACTTCACCAGGGGAGGATATGTCCTACGGGAAGAACAAGAGGAACTTGGGCTTGTAATGGTTGCCTCTGGTAGTGAAGTGAGTCTGGCCGTTAAGGTAGCTGAGAAGATTGAGGAGAAGGGTTTTGGCGTCCGCGTTGTCTCGGTGCCCAGCCGTGAACTCTATCTCAGTCAGGATCCCATGTACCAAGCCAAGGTTATACCGCAAGACGTCCCTGTCTTTGCTATGGAGCTCGGTGTGGGAACCGGTTGGCATGCTATCAATCCGAATGGACCTGTACATGTCTACGATCTCAATCGTTTTGGCGCGAGCGGTCCGGGGGCCCAGGTGGCCGAACTTCTAGGCTTTACTGTGGAAGCCGTCGAAAAGTACATTAAGAAAACCATTAAGAGATAAGAATTCTAACAAGAAGAGGATATAGAATGATGTTGTCTATATCCTCTTTTGGATCTTTCCGGTCTAGTAATCTCTTGGGTGCTGACCTACTCCCGATTGGTACTGGTTGTACGAAGGTGTACTATGGGAGGGGAATTGACTCTGGTAGCCGGAGAACTTCTGAAAATGGTCTGCAATGTTACTGGGTTGCTCTGGATGGAGCGAATACCACCCTTTTTCGAACATAAGGTTGAATATGTCTCGGCAAGCATGATGGGTCTCATTCAATATACGTAGTACATCTTGATGCAGCTCTTGGTGACTCGTTTCCCGAACGAAGACATTGAATCCGTCGGTGAGCCACTTTTCGGTCGCTAACATATCATTTAGACGGTCCCGGTCATTGAACTCGGTTCCCTTCTGAACATACGTTGATGGGTTCTTAATCGTTGGACTGCCTGAACCACCATAACTCGGCTGATATCCGCCATAGGAACCACGATTATTATTCATCCTGATCCTCCTTACTAGTTGTGGAAGTGTGGGTAGGTCTGGTTCTCGTAATCTTGCTGGTACGGTGATAGATGGTTCAGCAGGATATTGTAGTGCTGCTGGTGCAGCTGGCAGAGTTGTTCTACTTGATGCTTCACCTGCTGATCAGAGCACTGTGATGCGAAGCTGTGTGCCTTCTTGGCAGCTAGGAGCTCCCAAGAGAGTGCATCCGTTAAGTACGCATCATCTTTTGTGGACAAAACCCGTGGAGGCTGATTCATTCTCTTCTGTTGTGAGTATTGGTTTTGATACATTATGAACCTCCTTTAGAAGATTTTTACGTTATTAGGCTACCCGTCTTTCAGACAATTAAACGCGAAAAATCTTTCTTGACTAGAAGGAGAATACTGAGGGATAGAGAATAATTCCTAAGTATGCAACTTATAATTAGCTAGAGCAAAATTGGTGATGCTAAAATCAAGGAGGTTATGCTCATGAGTGAGTTGATTGACAACCGTAAGCACCGTCAGGAGATCCTAAAAAAAATTATCCGCGATCTTCACGCCGGGGTTGACCCAGAGGACGTCAAAGATAGGTTTGGTGAGCTCTTGGATCAAGTGGGTGCTGCAGAAATTGCCGAGATTGAGCAGAGTCTGATTAACGAAGGCCTGCCAGTTGAAGAAGTGCAAAAGCTCTGTGATGTTCACGTAGCAGTATTTAAGGAGTCCTTGGACAAGCAATTTGCCGCTGTCGATGCCAAAGCAGGGCAAATGAAGGTGGCTGGACGGACTTTGGATCCCTTGAAAGAAGAGAACGAAGTTATTACCCAGTTGGTTAAGGATATCCAAGCCATCGTTGCTTCAATCAGTGATGCAAAAGATGGCACGAACATCGACGGCTTGCTAGGTGAATGGGATGCCAAGCACCAACAGCTACTCACGGTTGATCAACACTATTCCAAGAAGGAGAACATCCTCTTTCCTTATCTAGAACGCTACGGGATCAGTGGACCTTCTTCCGTGATGTGGGGAACGCATGACGAGATTCGCGCCTCACTGAAGGATGTCTCACAAGTGATTGAGAGCGCAAAGGAAAAGGTAGCCTCTCGTACACTTGCAGTAGAGATTGGTAATCTTGTTCTGCCGGCCCTCAATGCCGTTTCGGAGATGGTCTACAAAGAAGAGAACATTCTTTTCCCTCTATGCCTTGAAACCTTTACCGAAGACGAGTGGAAGGAAATTACAGCTCAACTCAAGGATCCCATGGCAACACAGTATAAGAAGAAGGATGGACTAGCTACAGCAGCGATTTCTGGGCTCGGGCTAGCTGGAATTGATCTAGACATTGGCGTCTTGACACCTGAGCAGATCAATCTGGTTCTGACACACTTGCCGATTGATATTACCTTCGTGGACGAAGAAGATGAAGTTGCTTATTTCTCTTTGGGTAAGGAACGCTTCTTTGAACGCACACGTGCTGTCATTGGTCGCAAGGTGCAATTCTGTCATCCACCATCGAGTATGGGTGTTGTGGAACGAATACTGGAGGACTTTAAGAGCGGTCGTAAGGACACTGCCGATTTTTGGATTAATATGAAGGGCACGATGCTCTACATCCGGTATTTTGCCGTGCGTGATCAAGATGGCAAGTATCGTGGTACCCTCGAAGTAACGCAGAACATTACAGAGATCCAAAAGCTCACTGGAGAAAAGCGGATCTATGACTATGAAGACTAGATAGAGTAGAGACAGTCTCTCCTTGTTGCTTTGTTGTGACCAGGAGGGATTTTCCTTTCTTGGGAGAAACTCTAAAGGTAGTTCCCTAGGAAGGATTGATAACGATTCCTGAACGTTTAGTGTTTTTTGACGTGGAGACAACTGGTCTGGATGGTAATCGCGACCGAATCATTGAGATCTTTGTGCTCTCCTTGAGCAAGAGTGGAGAGGTAGAAGAATACGAGACGTTGATCAACCCCGAACGTCCTTTACCTGAGAAGATAACAGAGATAACAGGCCTCAAAGATAGCGATCTACTGGACGCTCCTACGGAACGTGAAGTCGCTGTTGAAATTCGAGAGTTTGTGGGTTTCGGAACACCAGTAGCTCATAATCTCCCCTTTGATCTGAGGTTTCTCAATGCTATGTTCAGGCGGAACAATCTCTTGGAGATGGGTGGAGGTGGCATCGATACCCTGGCCATCAGCCGGAGTTTGTTCCCTAAACTGTGCATTTACCCAGAAGGAGGCGGTAGTCATCGCTTGAGTAATCTCATGTATCACTTTGGACTGCAAGACTCCTACGCGAACGCCCATCGAGCCCGGGAGGATGTGATGCTTCTAGTGGAAGTGTTTCGGCATCTGCAAGAGTACTCCACCGGGCAGAGCCAAATCGAATACCCGAAAGCCGTTACCCATGGCTGTCCCACTTGTGGATCGCCCATGTACCTGACATACTCAGATAGCCAGACGATTCTGACCTGCAAGAGACAACCCTCCTGCGCGGTAAAGTTAGTCGTCTAACACTTGACATATACCCCCGGGGGGTATATAATCTACTTGGATTAGAAACAAAGGAGGATGTTCAAATGCCAATGACCGTGACGGATCAGAATTTTCAAAGCGAAATCTTAGACCACAAAGGTGTTGCCTTTGTCGACTTTTGGGCCGCCTGGTGTGGACCATGTCGTATGATAGCTCCTGCCATTGAGGGTTTGGCCAAGGATTACGAAGGAAAGGCACGTATCGCCAAGCTTGACGTAGATGCCAATCAGGCCACTGCCGCTCAGTTCGAGATTCTGAGTATTCCTACCATGATTATCTTTAAGGATGGCCAGCCTGTCGATCGACTCGTTGGCGTGATGCCTAAAGAGATGCTTGCCCAAAGGCTTGACAAGTGGATTGCTTGACAAGAACGCAAAAATAGAGTATCATTATACTTGCATCGCGGGGTGGAGCAGTCTGGTAGCTCGTCGGGCTCATAACCCGAAGGTTGTCGGTTCAAATCCGGCCCCCGCAACCAATGTAAATTCGAAGACCGGTTCTAGACCGGTCTTTTGTGTGGAAACGCTATGTTTGGAGGTCATGAAAATGCCTTTGCCTGTCATGGCAGCGATTATTCAACGCGGCGATGAAGTATTGCTTTGCCAGCGCAAGGAGGGAGCCCTTGCAGGTAAGTGGGAGTTCCCTGGTGGAAAAATTGAGAATGGAGAGACTCCTGAAGAGTGTCTTGTCCGGGAAATCCAGGAAGAGCTCGGGATTACAATCAAAGTTGACGAGATCTTCCAAGCTGTTCATTCCCATTATGAGCACGGAGATTTTCTTGTGGTCGGTTATCTGGCTACCCAGGTCTCCGGCGAAATAACCCTCAGGGTACATTCTGGCTGCGCCTGGGTAGACTGCACCGAGCTAGATACCTATGATCTAGCCGATGCCAATATTCCCATTGCTAAGAGTCTAAAAGAAAAGTGCAATGCCGCCCGGTCCCGCATGGGTTCCGATGGTGGGTCCAATTAGCCCTTCTACAATCTCGGCTGGTGCTAGCTCTGTTTTCACTAACTCTATGAGCTCGGAGACTGTGTCAGCACCCCAAGTGTGAACGATAGCCACGCGCTTTTGCGATAAGTCGATATCTCGTTCTTTTGCCTTGCTAACCATTGTTTGCAAGGCTTTCTTTGTTGAACGAACCTTTTCTGCAACCTCGATTGTCCCTTCCGGTGTAACCTGCAGGATCGGTTTGACGTTCAAAACAGACCCGACAATACCTTGCGTCTTGGTGAGGCGCCCTCCCTTTACTAGGTGGGTGAGAGAATCGATGGTAAAATAGGCGAAGGCATCTTCTCTTTGCCGTTCTAGGGCGCTACAGATCGCATCGAGCGACTCGCCACTCTTAATCATTTCACCTGCGGTTATGAGCAGTAGAGTTTCACCAATGGAGGCCGTCTTTGAATCGAAGACATGGATGTCCTCCGAATTGATCAGCTCTTTAGCCAAAACAGCGCTTTGGAGTGTGCCGCTTAGCCGAGCCGATAGGCCCACGTACAAAATGGTGTAGCCTTGTTCAATGTAGGGAGTGAAGGCCTCTACAAAGTCGTTGGGATTTGCCTGATTAGTCGAAGGAAGTTCCTTCGACTCCTGTAACTTCGCCCAAAACTCGGCATGGGAGAGTGTCACACCGTCTTTATACTCGTCATCTCCAAAAACGACACTCAAAGGTACAACGTCGATGTCATAGCGGTATCGATAGACTTGGGGCAAATCTGCCGCACTATCGGTAAAAAGCTTGATTTTCCTAGTCATGCTGTCATCCTTCTGACATTACTCGATGGAAACTTCGCTATACGCTGGATCATTCCTTCAGACCGAATATATGACCTGGTACTAATAGCCCTCAATCTTGACTTTACCGTGCTATGGCGGGTATAATGGCAATATAGTCAAAGACTGGGAAGAGGAGTAGTACCTTCGCCGCTCTGGCCTAGAGAGTCGATAGTGTGGTGGAATATCGAAGCAGATGCGAAGGGAATGGACCTTGGAGTCGTTGGGCCGAATACAAAGAACGAGATAGGTCTAACCGGGTTTCCTCCGTTAAAAGGAAAGAGCGGATCGCGAATAAGCGATCAAGCAGGGTGGCACCGCGGTTCAATCGTCCCTATTGAGGGGCGTTTTTTTGTACAAGAAAATCCCAACCAGGAAGCTCCTGATTGGGAAGGTATTACGATGGAATATCTCCAACACCATTTAGAACGTGATCCGGCCTGTAGGGGAAAAGGTTCGGAGTGTTTTCACTGGAGACACCAGAGAGTACAAGTACTGTCTCGATTTCTGATTCGATACCGGCAATAATATCGGTATCCATGCGATCGCCAATGATTACAGTCTCTGAAGCTGCGCAACCTAAGCGCTTTTGCGCTTGCCGCATCATGATGGGGTTAGGTTTTCCCACAAAATATGCCTTTCTGTAGGTGGCCATTTCAATAGGTGCTATGAGAGCTCTACAGGCGGGGGCAATACCGGATTCAGTAGGACCCGTTAGATCAGGGTTGGTGCCGATAAGTAAAGCGCCTTTGGATACGAGTTGTACCGCTTTTTCCATGTGGTTGTAGTTGTAATTGCGCGTTTCACCTACGACGACATAGTCGGGATTGACGTCATTCATGGAGAATCCTACATCGTAAAGGGCCTTTACAAGTCCGGCCTCACCGATCACATAGGCACTTCCATTTGGTTTTTGACTGGCTAGGAAGGAAGCAGTAGCCAAAGCACTTGTGTAAAAGTGGTCTTCGGTCACAGAAAGGCCCATACGTGCGAGTTTTTCTTGGAGTTCCCGGGGGCTCCGTTCACTACTGTTGGTTAGAAAAAGAAAGAGCTTATCATTGTCAAGAAGCCATTGAACAAATTCTTTAGCTCCGTCTAAAAGGCGATTTCCGTGATAGATTACACCATCCATGTCACAGATGTAGCCGCGTTTATTCCTGATTGAATGCATACCACACCTCCGAAATAATTCATACGTACTATGCTATGGTTCTCCTCAGAGCCGGAAATACCTTCTGAAGTGCATGCCAGCCAGGAAGGAAGCAGATTGTAAAATAGGAAGGGATGATACTGATGACAACTGAACATATCGATTATGGTTCCTTTGAAGCCGCAGTAGTGAAGAGCAGAATACTAGAAGAAGATCTACAGAAGAATCCAGACAAGCACAAGATCTTAACAGGTGATCGGCCCACTGGTAGATTACACATCGGCCATTTCTTTGGTTCTCTCCAAAATCGAGTGCGCCTCCACAAACTCGGTGTTCCGACCTATATTGTCATTGCCGACTATCAGGTTCTTACCGATCGGGACACCTTTGAAGGCATCGCCGAGAATGTGCGGGAGTTGACCATCGATTACCTAGCTGCAGGTATTGATCCCTCCGATGGTAAGACCTTTATCTTTCCCCATAGTCATGTGCCTGAATTGAACCAATTATTACTGCCGTTTTTGACTCTGGTGAGCAATGCTGAACTCGATCGCAACCCCACCGTCAAAGAGGAGATTGTGGCATCGGGTCAAAAGAACATCAATGCAGGAATGTATACCTATCCAGTGCATCAAGCAGCCGACATTCTGTTCTGTAAAGGAACAGTGGTACCGGTGGGGAAAGATCAACTACCTCACTTAGAACTCACCAGGACGATTGCCCGTCGTTTTAACCATCGTTTCGCTAAGGACGAGCCAGTGTTTCCCGAACCGCAACCCCTTTTGAGCCAAGCACCCATTATCTTGGGCCTCGATGGCGGTCAAAAGATGAGTAAGAGTCGTAATAATACGATCATGCTCAGTGCTACGGAAGATGAAACTGCGAAGCTCATCAAGCGGGCGAAAACGGATTCGGATCGTAATATCACCTATGATCCAGAGAATCGTCCGGAGGTGGCCAATCTCTTGATGCTGATTTCCCTCTGTACCGGAAGGACACCTGAGGAGATCGCGGCTAAGATAGGGGATGGTGGGGGAGGACAGCTCAAGAAGATGCTCACCGAATCCATTAACGAATACTTCAGACCTCACCGGGCTAGACGTAAGGAGCTTGAGCAGGATCCCGGCTACATTCGTCAAGTCCTGCTAGATGGGGTTAAGGCAGCCAGGGAAGAAGCAATCCAAACCTTAGAAGAAGTCCGAAAAGTCATGAATATGGGGTTGTAGACTTAGGTCGGATCATATCCGGCTCTGTGTGGAATTCACATCAGAGCCAAACAGCAGCTCTGTGGCACGATGATAGGGCGCGGAAAGGAGTGGATCGATGGAACTGCCGCAGGATACGAAAGACACCATCGTTCAGTTCTTGTTAGACAAGCTGAATCCGGAGCTGATCTACCTCTACGGCTCATTTGCCCGCGCCGAAGGCCGTAGCGACAGCGACATCGACTTAGCTATCCATGGTGCTGACGAGAGTGACCCGTACACTCTTTTTCTCCTAGCCAACGAACTAGCGCAGCGGCTGAGGCGCGATGTAGATCTAGTGGACCTCAAATCAGCTTCTACCGTGTTCCGAGCTCAGGTGATCGCACGTGGAGAGTTGATCTACTGTGGGGACAAAAACGTCAAGGGGTACCTAGAAATGCGTATCTTGAAAGATTATGCCAAGCTAAATGAGGAACGGAAGGTCATCCTTGACGCTATTCGGGAGGAGGGATCAGTCTATAATGGGGGATGTTGTGCTAAACAAGGTTGCGACGATTGAACGATGTCTGCAGAGAGTCAGAGAAGAATATGCCGGTGACCAGATGAGTTTGCAGAATTACACTAAGCAAGACTCCATCGCGCTGAACCTTCAGAAGAGAAGTTATCGATGAAGTCATGCTAGGACGACTAAGTGCCATGATCGGATTTCGCAATATAGCGGTTCATGATGATCAGCAAATCAACTTGAAGATTTTGCAGAGCATTATAGAACACCGCCTAGAAGATTTTTCGGACTTTATCCGGGCGATCAAAGATAGGTTCTAGGTGCTGAATTCTGTTGGTTGCGGGGGCCGGACTTGAACCGACAATCTTTCCAGTGGAGAGTTTGGTTCTCGGAAGGAGACAGTGCCGAATTATCGGGCTAGTACAAAGAGCTGGTTTTGCGATCCATGACCACTATAGGTTATAATGATACGAGTTGTAACTCATGCTACGAGATTCCAAGACGAGGGAGGCGATCTCCTTCGTCTTAATAAAAAACTATTAGGTTTACATAATATCCCTTATGCGAAGTTCAATGAGTTTCTCAGAGTATAGGTAGTCATCGGCCAAATGGAAAACCAGATTTATTGCTTACTACTAGATCAACACTTGCAGATATTACTTTCACGGAGCTTCCTGGGTTGCTCTAAAACCCCAGCTAAACGACGTCCATAGAGGCCGATTTAAGGCGACTTCTTTTGCTTCTAGGGTAAATCTATGGGTAAAAACGCCCTATGCAGCAAAAAAAGACCGGCATGCGGTCTCTTTGATGAATCTCTGTATTGATCTGTATGGATTTTTTAGTCAAATATTAATGAGCAGTATTGCCCTTGGCCAATTGCAGCGGTTGTACATTTTCTCTTACCAAAACTGTCAATACCTGTCCAGGGAAAATGTCTGCTGACTTGAGCTCATTCAGATCCCGCAACGCTCCAACAACAACTCTGGGGTCTTCATGTGGAACTTGGGCTTTAGCAATGGACCATAGTGTATCGCCTGGTTGTACCACGACTTCCGCATAGGTGTAATCAACGAAGAAATCCGTTGTCTTTGTGACAACGATCTTACCGACAACTGCAACGGATCCAGCAACCAAGACAATCAACAAGCAGATGGCTGAAATCGTGTTGATGCGATCGTAGACTTTATGGTTCATCATTATCCCTCCTGGGAACGAATGTTCTGTATGTGTCTCTACTGTATACCAGAACACTTGTTTTGTCAAGACGTTTCAGAACAATTGTTTGACCTTTTATTGTGCGCTATGTTATAATTGACTCACAAAGTCAAAACAAGCCTTGGGAGGGTCTTTATATGAGTAAAATGTCGGAGCGTCGCCGGAAGATTCTAGAGTTTATTAAGGATGAGGTTGCTGCCAAGGGGTATCCCCCATCGGTTCGGGAGATAGGGAAGGCAGTAGGCCTAAAGAGTAGCTCCACTGTACATGGCCATCTCATGAAACTCGAAGAATTAGGATACATTAGGCGGGATCCTTCCAAGCCCCGGACGATTGAAATACTAGATGACCTCAATGTACCTAAGATTCGGTCCCTGGACGTGCCAGTACTCGGTCGGGTAACCGCTGGGATGCCCATCTTGGCCGTAGAGAATATCGAAGAGTACTTCCCTATTCCGAGGGATTTTGTGGATCATGAGGATGTCTTCATTTTGCGAATCAAGGGTGACAGCATGATCGAAGCTGGGATCCTCGATGGCGACTATGTCCTGGTTAGCGAGCAGGAAACGGCCTTTAATGGAGAGATAGTGGTTGCACTGCTAAATGGCGAAGAAGCCACTGTAAAGCGGTTTTTCCATGAGGGTGACCGGATCCGATTGCAGCCAGCGAATCCGACTATGGAACCGATTTACTCTGACGATGTTTCTATCTTGGGTAAGGTTATTGGAGTCTTTCGTAAGATCCACTAAGGCAAAAAATAAGGAGACGAGCTATCTATCGCTCGTCTCTTTTTGATATTCTTGATACGTAATGAGTTTACCATGGTCGATGTCAGCCTCAACAACATTGTACTTCGCATCAAAATCCACAGTCGCTTCAATTCGCTGATAACACTGCGAACCCACAATTGTCTTTCTGACAAAGAACTGTCCCGGACCTTCGTCTTTATCGGGTCCTTCCCGCCTTTGAATCTCACTTGTTGTCCGGAGTCGGACAGCAATTTTCTCACCACACCTATCACACTGAACATAGAACCAAAGTCCATGTTGCCCTTCGATCCTAGTATAACCGGATTTACCCTTCGCACTACTCTTTCCGAGGTTTGGAAAAAGTCTGTCGAGAAAGCCCATCGTATCGCCTCCAACCATAACTTAGCTCTGGACACTAACTTTGGCACGCATGGGTCTTTCTCCTGCATAGTATCGGAAAAAACAGCTTACGGAGCTTCTTCGTCGACAACCGCACCGACAGGAACGTAGACATAGCTTATGTTCCCATCAATCTCTACCTCATAGAAATCACACATCTGATCGTCCTTTGACATGGATCCGATGTAACGAGCCAATCCAGCAAAGTCCACAGGATTCTTAGCCATCTGTTCCCCCCCTACTCCTATCTATAGTATCGCTCGCCTAGGTATTGGTTATACAAAAAAGATGGGGAAACTCCCCATCTAATGCCTACTCGCCATTCAGTTCTCCCAGTAAGCCAGGTATCGCTTCAAAGAACGTTGTATCACACTTGAGAGGTGTAATGGAAACATAGCCTTGTTCCACCGCGACTACATCTAGGTCTAACTCATCCGAATCTGGGGGGATTGGTACCCCGCCCATCCAGTAATAATCGTTGCCCCGGGGGTCGGTTCGCCGCTGCATCACGCCATCGTAATTACGAACGCCAAGGCGTGTTAGGCGTAATCCTTTGATTTTGTCCATGGGCAGGGCTGGAATGTTGACGTTCAGGATACCTCCTGCTGGGATTAACTCGGATCGGATCAGAAAACCCGGTTGTTCATAGAGAAGTCTGTGTACAATCGTCGAGGCTATCTCAAATGACTCAGGTGTCGCTCTACCGCAAAGGGAAAAAGCCAAGCTTGGCACGCCATGAAGCGCTCCTTCCATAGCAGCACCGACGGTCCCCGAATACAAAACATCCCAACCTAGATTTGAACCATTATTAATGCCTGAAAGAATGAAATCGGGAGTAAGTTTGAGACCCTGGAGCCCCATTTTGACACAGTCAGCAGGTGTACCGTCTAGCATATAACCACGCTCCACTTCAGAGAGGCGGAGGGGCTGATTCACCGTAATAGCTTGGCTCATTCCACTCTTTTCTTGGTCTGGCGCTATCACCGTAATCGCGCTTGACTCTTTGACACTCTTCCTCAGAGCGGCTAGACCTGGCGCAAACAAACCGTCATCATTGACTAGAAGCACTTTGCTCATGGTTATCAATCCTTACATATAACTAGCTCGTTTGACACCGGGAGTCGAGACGAGATCCTCGATGATTTTGACCCTACTGTATTTTTGAGAGATCTCAACCTCTAGGTCGAGTTTCGCCTCGCCAGCATCATCAGAAGATAGCTCAACATTGAAGACATCCACATCGTACTTAGCCAAGACTGCAAACACTCGAGCAAGCTGTCCTGGCGTGTCCTGAATGAGCAGAGTCATGATTTCATGTTTGGTACTCAAATAATTCCATTCAAGTTGATTGAGGACAACAAGAGTCAACACGACGAGGAATGTTGCCAGGACGGCTGGAAAATAGAAGCCTGAACCGACTGCAAGACCAATACCTGCCACTGTCCACAAACTCGCAGCCGTTGTCAGACCCCGAACGTTCGCTCCCTCGCGCATAATCGTTCCTGCGCCAAGGAAACCAATACCACTTACTACTTGGGCCGCAATACGGCCAGGATCATAGCGACCTGTAAAGCCATCTGAGAAGGCATAGGCAGACATAATCATGATCAGAGCGGATCCCACACTCACGAGAATATGTGTGCGAAAGCCCGCGGGACGCCCCATGCTTTCTCGTTCTAAACCAATTAGACCGCCTAGCACCAAAGCAAGCACGAGCCTAACTGCAATTTCAAAATTGGTAATATCCAATGAGTCCTCCTCCAATCCTGGTCAGGAAAACTTAGTCTACGCCAAGACCCATCTCCTGTAAAGCATACTTTAACCCAATTTCCGCATGCTGTCTAGACATTCCGCCCTGAAGATATCCGATATAAGGTTCACGCAGCGGTGCATCAGCACTCAGTTCAATGGATGAACCTTGGATAAATGTCCCTCCAGCCATGACAACCTCATGGACATAACCAGGCATTAAGCTCGGTACCGGCATGTAATGCGCATCGATCGGTGCAGCCTTTTGGATCCCATGACAAAACCGGAGCAACTCCTCCTTGGAGTTGAATCGAATAGCTTGTACAATATCTGAACGCGTATCTTGTGCCTCGGGCGACACTGCATAGCCAAGGTCGCTGAAGACCTGAGCTGCTAAAATGGCAGCACTCACCGCTTCACCTACTACATGAGGTGCCAAGAAGAGACCGTGAAGGATCTCCCTCGTTACTCCAAACATTGCCCCCAATTTGCTTCCTAGGCTCGGCGCAGTGAGGATCTCTCCGCAAAGGTTGACAAGATCCTCTCTTCCGGCAATATATCCGCCACTGGTAGCCAAGGTACCACCGGGGTTCTTGATCAGCGATCCAGCGATCAAATCGACCCCTACCTCCAGGGGCTCAAAGTATTCAACAAATTCTCCATAGCAATTATCTACAAAAATGATGCACTCGGAGTTCTTAGCCCGAATAGCTCGCACGGCCTCTGCTAGATCGGAAATGCGCAAGGCAGGTCTCCAGCTATAACCTCTTGAACGCTGTAGCATCACCATCTTGGTGTTCGCGGAAACAGCAGCGGTAATGCCGGTGAGATCAAGGGAGAGATCATCCCGTAACGGCACCTCTTTGTAGATAATGCCCCTCTTGGTCAGGCTCCTGGGGGAATCTCCACGCACACCGATGACTGCTTGAAGTGTATCATAAGGCGCTCCACTAGCTGACAAAAGCTCCTCACCGGGTTCGAGGATAGACAAACAGATAGAGATTGCGTGGGTTCCAGAGACGATCTGTGGTCTGATCAGTGCCGCTTCGGCCCGAAATACGTTCGCATAAACCTCCTCTAGGGTTTCACGCCCCTGATCGGAATAGGCGTAGCCTGTAGAGTCAGTGAAACAATGGCTTCCCACTCTAGCAGCATGAAATGCCTTAAGGACTTTCTCCTGATTTGCTAGGGCAATCTCGTTTACCGGGGTCAGGTACGGGATAATCTTTTCTTTAGCAGCACTAATTGTCTTCACTGAGAACCTCTTTCGGCGCAGGGACTCCGAAATTTCCCTTAACTTGCACAGCTTTCCCCGGTATTTTTTCTAAGACGCCGTCTCTGATTTGCTTCTCAGAATATATCTGTAGACGGAACTTGCCGTTGGGGCTTTGATACATCTCAAACTCACCGGTAATTCCGTGTTTATTCCAAAGTTGGTCAGCTACAAGCCGCATTTCTTCTTCTGTTTCGAATTCATAAGCGATGGTATACACTTCGATTGTCCTCCTGAAGTTGCATAGTTTTTTATGGTTCGGTATCAGTGGGTACAAATCCTTCTCCAACGGTACATTCATCGGAAATCAGCTGGCGTGATTACCGTTAATTCCCCTCTGGTTATATCTTGTTTGCGGGCAAGACGGACGGCTTGTCGCCGCATGAGCTGTTCTACCAGGTTTCGTACTGCCCTGGCGTTGCCAAACGTTGCTGGATCGCCATTTCGAATCCGTCGGATTTCCCGTATCAACTCTTGTTCTGCATGGGCTGTAAGGGTATATTCCCTGTCCTTGAGCATACCAAGGGCGATCTTGTAGAGTTCGATATCCGAATAATCAGGGAAGGCGATCGTAACCGGAAAACGAGATCGCAAACCAGGGTTGGTAGCGAGGAACTCTTCCATGGGTCTAGGATAGCCGGCCAGAATAACAACCAGTCTGTCCCGCTGGTCTTCCATTGCCTTGACGAGGGTATCTATGGCCTCCTTGCCAAAATCCCGGCCGCCTCCTCGGGCAAGAGAATAAGCTTCATCAATGAAGAGAAGACCTCCTGATGCTCGTTTGAGGACCTCCCTCGTTTTTTGAGCTGTCTGGCCGATGTACTGGGCTACCAAGTCAGCCCGCTCAACTTCTACGGTATGCCCATTCTCAAGTATACCGATCTCTTTGAGCATCTTCCCAAGTATGCGGGCAACCGTCGTCTTACCAGTTCCCGGGTTTCCCGTAAAGATTGTATGTAGACTCATAGGCTCACAGGTCATGTTAAGTTGTTCCCGATATTTCTGAATCAAGGCGAAAGCTTGGATCTCGTCGATCACTCGTTTTACTGACTGCAAACCGATTAAGGAGTCTAGCTGTTCCTGTAGCTTGCGAAGCTGTATTCTTTGGCTGGCTTCGAGTCCTTGAAAGGCTGACTCGGGCTTCATAGACATACACCTCCTGCCCCTCCCCACTATCTATACGCCATTGGGGCTAGGAAGGTTCCCTGGAAAATGCATCCCACAAAGAATGGATCTGCCCTTTAACTGCTTCGTAAGGCATTTCACTACAGTTGAACCAATGGATGTCCTTGTTGCGCTTAAACCATGACAATTGACGTTTCGCATAGCGGCGTGTATCTCTCTTGAGGAGCTCCACAGCATCGCCAAGCGTCATTTCCCCTCGCAGATAATAGGCGATTTCCTTGTAACCAAGAGCTTGCAGGGCCGTTGGCTGCTCGGGATAAGCCTTGAGTAGCAACTCCACTTCGTCAATGAGTCCCTCTTCAATCATCATATCCACCCGAGAGTCCACTCTGGCATAGAGCTCCGCTCTGTCTCTCAAAAGTCCGATATAAAGTGGTTGGTAGGGTCGTTCACTTGTCTGCTTCTTCTTTTGCAGCGAACTTATCGCCTCACCGGTTCGGTCGTAGACTTCTAGTGCTCTGATAATCCTGCGCAGATCGTTGGGGTGTAATCTATCAGCGCTGATTGGATCGACTTCCTTCAGTCTCTCGTAAAGACTGAGGGGATCGATCGCGGCTTGGGCTTGCAGGCGATCTCGGATTTCTGCGTCGGCCGAGGCATCTGGAAACAAGAACCCCTTAAGCAGCGCATCAACGTACAATCCGGTTCCTCCTGAGATGAGCGGCAGTTTTCCCCGCTCCTTGAGCCGAACTAGAATGTCCTCGACCTGGCTCACATAATCTGCCACACTAAACGGTTCGTCTGGATCCACAACATCCAGCATATGGTGGACAACCCTCTGTCTCTCAGCTCTGCTAGGTTTAGCAGTACCAATATCCATACCCCGATAGACTTGCATGGAATCAGCAGAGATAATCTCTCCTTCAAGCTCTGAGGCTATCTCTAGGCTGAGGGCCGTTTTCCCGACTGCGGTGGGGCCAACAATGACCAAAACCTGTTGTTTCACCACAACATTCACTCCTAGGTGCGACCAAAACGCCGCAATAATTCCTGATTCTCAAGGCGAATAATAATGGGCCTTCCATGGGGACAGGTAAAGGGGTTCTCTGTCTCGCTCAGGCCGTATAAGAGATCCCGGATTTCTGCCTCCGCTAGATATTGTCCAGCCTTAATCGCTCCTTTGCAGGCGAGGGTGATCAGGGCCTGCTCTTTTTGGGTGGTGGTTTTCTTCGACGTTGCCGCGATTTCTAGGATCTCTTCTTTCCAATTGCCGCCACTTTCTGCTAAAGAGCTGGGGATGGCTCGGAGAATAAAGCTATTACCACCAAAGGGCTCAAGCTCAAGCCCGAAACTTGCTAAGAGGTCAATGGCATCTTCAACGAGACTCGCCTCACTCGGTGTAAACTCCAGGTGTTGGGGCAAGATCTCTTGGACGTGAATTGTCGATGTCTCCCAGGCAGCTTCAAGTTGCTCCACCAGGATCCGTTCATGGACAATATGTTGATCCAAAATCCACAGCCCCTGTGGGACCTCCAGTAAGATATAGCTTTGATGTAGCTGCCCAATGATTCGACCAGTCCTTAGCAGAAAACGTACGTCATTGTCGTCCTGGGAGGGTTCCTCTGACTGATACGTAGCCTTGGGCTCCTGCACCGTCAAACTTTCCTTGACCTGACTTGCCTGCTCTCTGTTGCCTTGGTAGTTTCTTAGGATTGCGTCCATATGTTCCCAGGTTTCTGGTTTCCAGGTCAGTTGTGCTTGTACAGCAGGTGGCCTTTGCCTGGGAGGTGTGGCAGCAGATGAAGCCTCTTGCCTGAGGGCTGGAGCTAGGTTTTCCTTCGTTAGCGCAGAGCGAATGGCCTGGTGTAGATCACTGAACATCGTTTGATCTTGGGCAAAGCGAACCTCTGCCTTCGCTGGATGGACATTGCAGTCCACCAGCTCTGGATTGAGCTCTACCGTTAGGATGGCCCAGGGGAATGTGCGGGTAGGTAAGCGTCCCTCATAGGCT
>Ga0265293_10004151_pt1 | contig 25858 bp, 30 predicted proteins | sample Munlanlewell138R_FD_192505 | JGI IMG/M metagenome (GOLD analysis project Ga0265293, IMG submission 192505) | Leachate microbial communities from a municipal landfill in Southern Ontario, Canada - Leachate well 138R | ecosystem: Engineered > Solid waste > Landfill > Unclassified | place: Canada...
GAACACCCAGACGAGCCGCTCGTTGCCGCCGATGCGGACACCGTCCGCGGCGTGCCCGTTCTCCAGCTGGCGCAGGCGCTTTTCGTGGTCGTCGACCTGCGCGCCGATCCGCGCCAGGGCGTCGTTGATGCGTCGCATATCGCCGTCCATGCGGATCAGCTCCCGGAAGGCCGCCGTCAGCTCCCGCAGGTCTTCACGGACGGCGCCGAACTGTTCGTTGACGCTGGAGCGCAGTCGTTCTAGGTCCGATTTGAGTGCATCCACATCAGCCACGCTGCCCCCTTTCGATCTGATCGCGTTTCGCCGCGTCCGCGTGTTTGGCCATCGCCTGATCCTTGTCCTTGGACCCGACCGACGAACCCAGCCAGAAGGTCAGCACCATGCCGAACCCCGTGCCCAGATTGCCCAGCAGCAGATACGCAAGATTCTCGCTACCCGGCGGCAGTTCGTTGGTCATCACCAGCAGGGTGGCGATGAAGTAGCCGAGCACGACGATGATGCTGACGACGACCGGCCCGGCGCTGCGGTCGAGGATCCGGCGGGCGTCCTGCACATCGAGGGTGCGCAGGCGCAGTTCCTCGAGCTCCAGCTGGCGCATCTCGACGCGGAATTTCTGGATGGCCTCCGGGTTGCCGAGCAGCTGCTCGGCCACGTCTTCGAGCGGCGCGTCGGCCTTGGCGCCGACCACGCGCCGGGCCAGCGCCGCGACGGCGGCACCGGCCATCGGGTTGCCGCCGGTGGCGATGGTCGCGGCCGCGCCGGCCAGCGTCGGCGCCACATCGCGCGCCACGCCCAGCACCCGGTCCCAGGCGCTCATGCCCCACCCCCAATGGCTGGCACGACGACCAGGGCGATCAGCAGCAGCGTCGCGGCGAGCAGCAGCAGCACGCACATCGGACACTGCTGGTTCGGGTCGCGGAAGCTCATGGGTACTGCACCTGATACGGCACGATGCGCAGCTCGAAGGCGCGGCGCGGACCCAGGGCGCGGAAAAACGCGCTCATGGCCGCGCGCGAGCTGACCACAGACCACTGGCCATCGAGGCAGCCGAGCGACAGGCCCGGGGCGATGCAGCCCTCGAGCTCGTCCATGGTGTTCGCGGGATGGAACAGGATGTGCGACCGTCCCGGCACGTCGGTCACCTCGAACGTGTCGCCGAAGCGCGGCGACATCACTCGGCGGCAGGTGTACAGGCCCTCCGGGATGCACGACAGCTTGCGGGCATTGCCGGCCCAGGGCCGCTCGACGGTGAACAGGTCCAGCCCTTCGCCGGTCAGGCGGCCGAAGCTGCCGCGCGGCGAATAGGCGAACCGTTCCAGCGTGAGTAGGGGCAGCGCCTCGGTCATGGCGCACCCCACGAAGAAGAAACGCCCTGCGGATGCAGGGCGAAGCGGACAGCCAGGCTGCCCGCCGCAGCGGTGGTCTGGTGAACCACCCGGAGGAGTACTTCAGTCATCGGTCCCGGTGCCCGGGTTCAGGGCATCCAGCGCCGCCTGCACCAGCTCGGCCTTGTCGAGATCCTGGTGCACCTCGTCGAGCAGGTTCAGGAGGGCGTCTTCGTTCAGGCCGTCCAGCGAGGCCTTGAACTCGTCCAGGTGCGCCTTTGAGGCGCGGCGCAGCTGCTCCTCGGCGATCGCCTCGAGCACGCCCTTGCGGCCGGCGCCACCGCTGGTCTTGTCCTCGAGACCGGCGAGCAGCGGCAGCACGTCGTCGGCCAGGCCGGCCAGGCCGGCGCGCACCTCGGCGACGGTGCCGCCGAGGAAGTCGCGCAGGTCGATGTCGTCATCCGCCGCGACCGGCGGTTCGTCCGCCGCTGCCGGCTTCGGATTGCGCACATGTGCCGGCACCAGGTCGGCCGGCAGGATGCGCGTCTCGCCGGGCTGGACGGCGCAGCCGGCGACGTACATGACGTTCCGGCCGGGGTTGTGTACGGGAATCTCGCGGTTCATTCACCTTGCTCCTGTGGAGACGGCGGCGGGTCGCCCCGCCGCCGTTGGTTTCACAATGCCCGCGATCAGCGGGCGACGCGGGCGGTCGCGGAGTACAACACCATCGAGGTGTAGGCCCGCTTCAGCTGCGTCGGCGTGTGCAGGAAGATGAACTGGTCGCCGTAGGCTTCCTTCTTGCCGGTGAACCGGCCGTTGGAATCCTTCTGGTTCTCCAGCTCGCCCATCGCCCAGGGCTTGCTCATGCGGTAGCGGGTCACGCCGCGCTCGCCGAGGATCACGCGCTGGTCGCCCATGTGCAGGCCTGGCGCGGAGGTCTTGAACGTCGCCAGATCCTTGATGCGGCCGACGTTGCCGTTGGCCGACAGCTCGGTGCCCGGCACGCGGAAGTTCGCAGCGAACTTGCGGGCCTGTTCGATCTGGTTCTGCACCGTGCCGGACATCAGCGACATGTTCGGCATGTGATAGCGGTCGTCCTCGATGACCGCCTTGCGCAGGCCGAAGCGGTACAGGAATCCGTCCCAGTGCACTGCCGTCTCGGTCGAGCCCTCGTCGGTGTCGAACAGGGCGACGTTGGTGGCGTAGGAGTAGCTGATGGTGTAGGCCGTGGCGTTGGCCGGGGTCTGCACCGCGCCGGACTCGTCGACCAGGTAGATCTCGCCCAGGTTGTAGTCCAGCACGTAGTAGTTGCCCGCCGCCTGGGTGCCGGTGCCGTCGTACTCCGACAGCGCCACGGCGTTGTAGGTGACGGTGATCGGGTTCGCGGTGTTGCCGACCTGGTTGCCCTGCAGGTCGTAGACCTTGCGCGGACGCACCACCGGGAAGTGCGCGAGGACGAACACGGTGTCGGAGTCGTCGGCCTGCAGTTCCAGGTTCTCGTTGCTCACCGCGACGGCACCGTATTCATCGGCGGCGTTCAGCACCTCGTTGAAGATCAGCTGCTCGGTGTCTTCGGTGATGATGCGGGTGGCGTTGCGCTGGTTCTCGGCCAGGGCCTCCCAGTTGAGCTGGCCGTCGGTAGTCAGATAGCGCAGCTCGTCGGAGACCTCGAACGCCAGCTTCTGCGGGATCGGGTAGGCCGTCTCGCTGGTCTGGATCACGCCGGCGCGCGCGATCGCCTGGCCCTCGTACTTGCGGGTGCTGTTGCGCCCGGCCGCCGTGGTGTCGCGGTAGCTGTACGGGATCAGGTGGCTGGAGGCGAACGGCAGGGTGTCCACGTCGACGAACTGCAGGCCGACGATGGAATACAGCGCCTCGCGCAGCACCGTGCGCTCGAAGGTCGCCGGCACGGCCACATCGGAGACGATGCCGTCGCCACCGGCCAGCATCTTGGACTCGGCGTGCAGCTGGGCCGCGTTGTCGCGGTCGAACATCGCCAGGACCTTCTCGGCCAGGATCTTGTTCTCGGGCTGCAGCGCGCCGCCGGTGCGGGCGTAGCGGCGCGAATCGGCCTGATCGAGGATGCCGAGACGGCGGTCGATGGTCTCCTGGAGCGATTTGATCTTGTTGCTGTCGTCGAGGGTGATGTGCACGCTGCCGGCCGGGCCGCGGTAGCCCATCTGCGCCAGCTGAGTGCCGACGGCCAGGTCGTTGCCGAGCGAGATCTGGTGCTCGGCGAGCTTCTTGATCTGCTCGGCGGTCATGTCGGCGGTGATCAGATCGGCCGCGCCCAGCAGCTTCTTGCGCTGGTCCTCGGACAGCGACTTGAGGCCTTCTGCCGCCTCGATCGTGTCACTGAACAGCTTCACGTTCGCGTCGCGCTGGTCGGCGAGCTGTTTGGTGCGCTTCGCCTCGGCGTCGCGCTCTTCAGCCATCAGCTTGCGCACATCCTCTGCCGATAGGCCGGTGTTCAGGTTCTTGACGGCGCTGGTCAGGCCGGACAGGTCGAGCTTGATCTCGCCGCCCCGGTTGCCGGCGTCGGCCAGCGTCTTGGCGATCACTTCGCCCTGGGTCACGAACTCGGTCATCAGCGTGCGCTGCAGATCCTCGCTCGCCAGCTTGGTGGCCACGGCCTCGTAGGCGCTCAGCAGCTGCGCCACGACCATCTCGGCCAGGTTGAATTCGCCCAGCTTCTTGCGCAGCTGCTCCATCAGTTCTTTGAGATTCATCGTCAGATCCTCGCTCAACAGGGTTTTGATTCGGTCGCTCAGATAGGTCGGAACCCCGTCCAGGGTCTCCTCGGAAAGCTGCACGGGATCCAGGCGCTTGATCACCGGCCGCGGCGTGAGTGCCGCGCCGAGCAGCGTCGGGCCGTGCTCCTTGCGTTGTTCGTTGTCGCGGTAGTTGTCCGCGAATTCGGCGGACAGGTAGATGCAGCCCCGCTTCTGCACGGCCTCGAGGCCGTACTCGGTGAACTCCACCTCGCCGCGCAGCTTGTTCCCGTCCAGGAACAGGCGTTTGAAGAAACCCGCCGCCCCTTCCTGCGGGCGGTGCGCCACGTCCAGGGCAATCTGCTGCCCATACACGTTGGCCTCGAAGTTGCTCACCATGGACAGCAGCATGTCCCGGCTGATCTCGAACTCGCCGTAGCGCGGGTCGTAGAACCGTCCGGTGCGGGTGATGGTGACGACGGCGGTCTTGCGGTCTTCGGCGAGATGTCGCGCGTCCACGCGGTCGCCGAGGAAGCGCTTGATGCCCTGCCGCGGCCCGTCGCTCAGTCGATATACCTGCATCCGCCCCATCGCACCCTCCACAAAAAAAGCCGAGCGACCGCTTCCACGGTCTGCTCGGCTTTTCGCTGTGCGCGTTACGCCTTTCTGCCAGTCGGCCCCGATCCTGCGTGCAGAATCAAGACAAAACAACTATAAATCAGACGATCACGAACTGGTCACCGACACCCGGCACGTCCGTGACCGCGGCGAACGTGAGCACCTTGGTGGTGCCGTTGTAGGCGCTGATCTGCGAGGCCTGACCGGCGAGCACGCCGGAGGTCCAGACGATCGTGCGGTTGTTGTAGTGGTTGTGGGTCGCCTCGGTAAGGTCTGCCGACATCTGGGTCGTGCTCAGCGTGCCGGAGACTGCCGCGCCCAGCACGGCGGCGCGCGCGCCGCGCGACAGGTTGGTCGCCGCTGTTGCGCTGCCGGCGATCTGGTCGACGTTGGCGGTGACGCGGGTCTGCACAGCGCTGACCTCGCCGACGACAACGTGGCTCTGATCGGCATCGAGCACGTAGCCGCTCTTGTCGTTGTTGGTGCCGACGGTCACCAGGCCGGTGCTGGCGGTGATCGCCAGGTCCCCGAAGTTATCCGGCAGCGTCACCTCGAACGGCCCCAGTTCGAGCAGGTAGCGCTCCGTGCGCGCCCCGGTGGCGCCGATCTCCAGCACCACCCAGTCGGCGCCGGCGGCGATCATGGCGTCCGGGAGGTGGAATTCGTAATTGCCCGCCCCCATGCCGGCCGACTCCGCCCACCCTCGCGTCTGCCAGACGCCCTCGGTCGCCGCCACGGCGGTCATGCTCTGCATGGTGGCGCCCTGGCGCTTGTAGCGCGCCGTGACCTGAGCGGCCGTGATACCGGCGACGCCGTTGCCGTTGGCGTCCTGGAGATAGACCGGGACGATGACCCCCGTCGCCCCCTGCTGCTGCTGCAAAAAGCTCATGAGGTGATGCCTCCGCCGAATCCGGTGCCGAAAATGATGGTGGTACCCCCGCCGAGCGACGACACCGCAATGACTGAAACCGGCGAACCGTACAGCGCCGAGACTAACCCCTCGCTGTCGAACACCCAGGGATACAGGGTCGCGCTGCGGTAGCTGCCGAGGTCGTACGAGGCGATCGGCGTCTCCGACTGCGGCGAGGCGGGCGGCGTCGTGCTCTCGGTGATGGCGTAACCCGCCGGGTTGGTGTCCTCGACGTCCGAGCCGGTGAACGCGCTGATAGTGATGACTGTCGTGTCGACGACCGAGGCATCCTCGACCGTGAACGATGTCACCGTCGGCGCGGTGTTGCCGCCACCGCCGCCAGCCAGATCCTCGACCAGCAGGGAATAGATCTCGGAGCGGGATAGGCCGCCGTAACGCGAATAGACGCCGCCATTTCCCGCTGCGGTGATCCTGCTGGCGTCAGAATCCGAGTGCGAGATTACCAGCGCGTCGTTCAGGTAAACCTCGAGCGTGACCGGGCTTGCCCCTTCGGCGCGCAGGCGCAGGGTGTAGAGGGTGGCCTCGCTGAAACTGCCGATTGCGTACAACGCGCCTAGGTTGACGGATGATCCGGCATTGTAGCGCCTCAGCGCCACGTAGCCGTCGCCCTGCACGACTGCGACATAGCCATCCATCGCGGCTTCCCCGCTACCGCTGGCGCGCACGCAGCAGCCGAACTGCGCAGCGGCCGCGGCCTGGATGGCGCAGCCAGTAACCTCGGCTTCGTAGTCGGCAGTAGCCGGGCCCTCAGATCCATATGCTGCCCTACGCCCATCCGACGAGCATTGCAGCGTGCCGGACGGATCTATCTGATACATATAGGAGAGAAGATCCCCCTGATATCCGCCCCCGACATCCGATGTATGCGCAGACAGCAGCTCAGGAGGAGAGCCTGACGAGAATGAATCTTGTTTAATGATTGCCATCAGCTGAGCCTGGGTCCGATTTCGTCGGACTGATTAATTAGCGCATAACAACCCATATTCACTGGCCCTGAAGTCCCGGCGCCTCGGAGATTAAGGACGTCCAATCCGGCGTCGATGGCCGGTGACCCGGCCGACAGTTTTGCGCCAAGCGACGAGGACGCGTTGAATTGCGGATCTGATATCAATGTCTCGACGGCGTGACTGTCCTGTCCGAGCGATTGCCATGAGACGAAGTCGAGGTTTCCCAGAGGGATGCTTGCGACGGTTGTATATCCGAAATAATTATTATGCCGCCACAGCAAACTGACGCCGTCGCTGAATTCCGACGTCGGGATCATGCCATCGATGCTCCGCACAACGGTTGGGCACAAATATACGATGTTGTTCGGGAACTGATTGCCAAAAAATTCTGTAGGGACAGATGTTCCTGTCTTAAACGCAAACGCTGCGCCGCTATTCGCGCCTTGAGCGTCAATCCTGACAAGGGTGTTGTTTGCGACCATGAACTCAGATACGCCGGCAACCCCGAAGTCGTTGTATGTCAGCATGAAAATGCCGAAACGATCCACGTCGGTAATAAGATTTTGATATACAGAACCTGCTGATGCGCCAAACAGGACGACACCTGCATAAGAAAGCCCGTGCAGGTGATTCCTTCTGATAACGTTATCGGTCTGCAGTCTGCTCTGCTGCCCCTTTAGAATCACCCCTCCCTCACAATCGTAAATATCGTTGTTTTCTATGATGCAGTCCTGGGAGTCGTACGTGATTACCCCATACGCATGGCTTCCCCCTCTTCTGAAACCGTGAATAGAGCAATCTCTGGCCGCACAGGCGCTCGCCATCTGCATCCTGACGCCGGACCAATTATCGCTGCCCTCAACCGACCTATCTGTCCCGGAAACTGCAATTCTCTCGACGGCAGAACCCGTCGACGCCTCCATAAGGCACGGACCCTTGTCGCCAACAAAATAGAAACTTGCGGTGTTTATACTGAACCCCACCCATATGATGTAGTCGTTGTTATATGCGCCAATGACAGCGCGCAGACCTCCTCCTCCTGAGTGAGTGAGAGCAACGGTACCACTGGCGATGAAGGTTATTGGAGCCGACTCAGTGCCAGAGTTCGCTGTTTTGTACAACAGCTGCCCGGTCCATGGGACCGAATAGTTGTGTATGCCTGAATGCACCAGCACGACGTCGCCGGGCTTGGCGGCCTGTTCTGAAGTGAGCGCAAGATCGGCGTCGTTTTGAGGTCTGACGGATACCCCCCACACCGCGCGCCCAAGAGTGGCCCATCGATAAATGGACGGGTCACCGGTCACCTGGTCGTAGGTATATGCATCGTTCCCATTAACCGGGTCGATTATAATAGTCGCGTCAACCGACGGCGGTGGTGGCGGCGGAGGCACAAACACGCGCGGACCGAATCGTAGTTTGCTCGTTCGCAGCGCGATCGCCATCAGTTGGCCACGATCACCAGATCACCCGGAGCAGCCGGGACGCCCTCCACCACCGGAAGGCCCCCGGCTAACCGAAAACGCTGTTCGGCACTCGGGGCCGATGGCCCGATGATGTTGGTGGCGACGTGCTGGCAGTACCAGACGCCGTCCGCCAGCAGTTGATCAAGGTCCGTTTTCGTCGTTGCAGCAGCCGTTAGGAACAGGTTGAATTTCAGTTGAGTGATGTTTTCATCTGCCGTGAATGTGCCGTTCTCTGCTGTAGTGGTTAGGGTTGCGTGTTCGCGCAACACGCCCGCAGTTTGCGGGCCGGCGGAGGTCACGCTCACCAGCGCCGCGCCGTTCTCCGTGCACGCCAGCCACGTCGGCACAAACAGCCCGCTCGGCAGGCGGTGCAGCGCCATCTGCAGCTTCGTCAGGTCGTCGCGCGGGCGGCTGATTTCCATGAGCGTCTCCCAATAAAAAAACCCGGCGCCGAGTGTTCGGCTGCCGGGCTTTTCGCTTCTGGCGGGCTGTGCCGCCGCGTTATGCCTATGGTCGGTTGCCGCCCATAAAAGGGCGGATTGCAAGACAAAACAACCTCAGAGAATCACTCCCAGTAGGTCACCGGGACGGGCACCCAGGTCTTGCAGCGGCACTTGGCCTCGGCGCCAGTCCGCAATACGCGGACGACGCGGGCTTTGATGACCAGCCCGTCGAAGACCACGGACCGGCAGGTGCTGCAGCGGACGGGCTGGCGCTCAGCCGGCTGACTCTGCGGACGCCCGGCGGATATCCGATTAGCGTGGGTCTCGGCGGCTCGGGCCGCGTCCATCGGAGCGTCCGAATGGATCGGCATAGTCGGTTGGGGATCGGTCATTCGGCGGGATCCTCGATGTCGAGGCCCTGCTGAAGGTAGCGCTCCTTGAGCACCTTCCAGGGCGTGCTGATTTCGTTCTCGGTCAGTATGCCGGACTGGAGCAGGCCGCGCTTGCCCCGCGAGCGCAGGACGGTGAGCTGGGTCTCGGCCGGCTGCGCCTTCAGCCAGGCGATGAGGTCCTGTTGGCCGGCGCGGTCTTCGGCGGTCGCCTCGTCCTCGAACACAACCTCGGTATAGCTGAGCGTGTTCGGATGCGCCGGCCAGGGATTCCGCCCCTCCGGGTACACGCCAGGGCCGAGGCCGTAACGGTTGACGCGGGCGTGCATATCGCAAATGTCCGGCTCGGGGTGGCGCGGGCTGAGTAGGAAGCGGGTGCCGATGACGTCAGGATGTGCGAACGCCGCGGCCTGGTAGGCCTCGCCGTGGGCGCGGTTCAGCTCAGTGCGAAACACGCGCATGACCTTGTCGCGGGCATTGCCCTCGTCCTGCAGCAAGGCGCGGCCGGCGCGCTGGGCGACGCCGGAGGCCTGCGCCTGGCCGATCTGGGCAGCGACGTCGGGCGGCACGGGCTGACCGCGGGCCAGGAAATCGTTCGCGGCGCGGCTGGCGCTGTGCCCCTGGATGACGGCGGTCTGGATGGCCTGGCCGAGCTGCTCGCGCGCGCCCAGGTCGATGCGCCAGAGACGGTCGGACAGCTGCAACCCGTCAGCTGCCTGGAAGCTGCGCACGAACTGGGCGGCCTCGTGGGCGACGCGGCTGAGGTCGGCGCTCACGGCGCCCTGGAACGGCCGCACGCCGAGCTGGGCGGCCTGATTAAGACCATCGTCGAGCAGGCCGGCGCGGAGATCCGCGAGCTCGCGCAACCGGGTGTCGACCTGGGCGAGCAGGTCCTGCAGCACCTCCAGGCGCAGGCCGCCGTCGCCGGCGGCGTAGCTTTGGATGTCCGTCTGCAGGTTGGCTGCGGCGCGGCGGTACATGTCGTCCAGCTCGCGCAGGACCTCGGCGTCGAGCCGGTTCATGTCGGCGCGCGCCTTGGCCGAGGCGCGTTTGATGGCGGCCTTGGTGGCGGTGCGGCGATTGATGGCGAGGGCGTAGGTCATGCGCGGGTGGCAATGGTGGTGGCCGACTCGCCCTTGCGGCCGTTGCCCGGGGTGACCCTGACCGGAGGCGCACCCGGCGGCGGCTTACCGATGTTGTCGGGGTCGGGGTACGGGTCGAAGTCCTTGGCATCCTGCTCTTTCCGGGCCTTGACCTTGGCCGCGTCCAGGCCTGCGGCTTCCCAGACCATCGTCGGCGGCACACCCAGTGCCTGGTACTTCAGGGCGCGGTCGGCGGCCTGGTTCAAGGTCTCGGTGCGACGCTCGGCGAACACGACCTCGAACTCCTCGGCCTCGGGGTTGATGCCGGCCAGCAGCAGATCCAGCCGGAAGCCCTGATCGTAGACGGCGCTGAGGGTGTCCTGCAGGGCGTCGATCTCCTCGAAATAGTCGCGCTTGAGGTCTTCCAGGATGTCGCGGGAGAGGCCCTCGGAGTAGCCGAACAGGCCCTTCGGGGCCGGGCTGCCGGCATAGAAGGTGTCGAGCAGATAGGAGACGTCGGCGATCTGGTCCAGGTTGGCGTCGCCCTGCAGGGCGGTGACGCCGCCCTTCTTGTTGCTGAAAAAGTCGGTGGTGATCTCTTTCTGATCGTCCTCGACTCGCGTTCGGTAGGTGGTGAGCTCATCCGGGCTCGCCCCCTCCAGGACGTGCGAGAACCGCTGCGGCGCGCGGGTGCGGCGGCGGATGACCAGGTCCTCGTCGGTCATCTGCAGCTTCTGCCAGACGGTGCGGCTGGCATCGAGGTAGGGGCGGCCAAGGCTTCCCAGGTCGTCGTAGTTGTCGGGCGTCAGGCGCACCAGGGTCAGCTGCCACAGCGGGAACCGGGCCACGGTCATGCCGGTGATCAGGTCGATCTGCTCGTAGGCGTTGGCCGGGTCTTCGAAGCGTCCGTTCAGGCCGACCTTCGGCAGCAGGGTTTCGGTCGGCATGCGCACGCCGGCGACGACGCGATTGTCCGGACCGAGCACCCATTGCATCGGCAGGCTGCCCTCCATCACCAGGCCACGGCAGTCGGATTCGAGCTTCTGCTGGTTGCGCAGCTGCAGGCGGCGCTCGAACAGCTTCCACTGGTTGATGATGCGTTTGCTCGGCGAGCCCTCCAGGCGCAGGCCTCCGGTGATGGCGCTGCGAGCCATGCGGCCGTGCAGTTTTTTCACGCGGCCGTCTTCGCGGTCCATGCGACGGATGTCGAGGATGGCGGCGCGCAGGGCCGGGTCGACGTACATCTGCCGATAGAGGTATTTGACCTGGTTCTCCGGGGTCGGGCGGCGGCCGAGCTCGCTGGTCGGTTTCTGCTCTTCGTTCGGCAGTGTCGGTGCGGGCGCAGGCCGGCGGCCGATGCCGAGGCGGGACAGCAGATTCGTGAGCAGGGCCATGGAGTGTCCTCGCTATGCCGCGCCGAGCAACTGCTGGCGGGTCTTTTTGCGCAGTTCAATATGGGTCGGCACGCTGGCCGCGCCGCGGGTCGCGAGCGCCCAGACCATGGCCATGAAGGCGTCGAACAGGTCGTCGCCGAGCTTGTGGTTGGCCATTTTGTAGCTCGCGTAGGTGGTGCGCGTGGCCACCGGCTTGATGTTCAGGATCTGCCGAACCATCAGGCGCAGATCCTTGGTCGCATCGTCGTGCAGGTCGTGGTCCTCGAAATACGGCACAGCGGCCTGGCGGTTGTGGAACACGGCGCGCACAGCGCTGGCCATCTGGTGCTTGGTCAGGCCCTCGAAGCGCAGCGGCGAGAACGGCCACTCGGGCCAGGTGCTGGCCGTGCTCTCGCCGTCGCCAATGGTGCGGCGGTCGATGGTGGTCAGGCCTGCGGCGAACAGCTCGTCGTTGAGCTGAGTCAGCATGCCGACCCCGTAGGCGTCGCCGAGGGCGTAGTCGGGCATGAAATAACGCCAGTAGCCGATCAGGTCGCGCTTGACCACGCCGTCATCGGTGCCGGGAGCCCATGTGCGGGCGAAGATCGGGCAGGTGAAGTTCCCAATCTGCTCGCCGACCACCAGGGCCGATCGGGAGGATTCCGGGGTCTCGCCGTGGCCGGAATGGTCGTAGCCGAAGGCGATCAGCCCGCGCTTGCGGTACTGCTCGCCGGGCATGGGCTCGGCGACCTGCAGCATGGCCTTGAGGCCGGTCTGCAGGGCCTTGCGCATGTAGATTTCCCAGACCAGGTTGCGACTGCTGGTGTTCACACACAGCAATTGTCGCGTGAACTCATCGTCCGACAGGTCGCCGCGCAGACTGAGCAGGAAATCCTTCTGCAGCAGACCAAGCTCGATGGCGTTCAGTGCGTTCAGGATCGGCACCGGGTGGCTGTAGCTCTCCAGTTCGACGGACTCCGGAGCGATCCATCCGGCGGCGATCATGCCGCGGATCTCCTCGCGCGCACGGTCCCCGTGAAACGCTGCGAGGGCGTGGTATTTGCCGCTGTTGAGCAGGTCGGTCAGGGTGTCGGCGCCCTTGTAGACACCGGTGATGCGGATCTGCGGTTCGTTCTTGCTGGCCGCGCTCGCGCCGAGCCGGCGGGTGGAACCGAGCATCAGCAGGAAGCGGCTGTAGAGCCGGTCCTTTGGCATGTCGTCGACCTCCTCGAGGGAAGCCGCGGTCATGTCGCCGCCGTCGACCTGGGCCATGATGCCGTAGGCCTGCGCCTTGGACCGGTTCATGAACTCGTATTTGGTATCCGACAGCTGGGTGCGGCCGGACTTGTGCGCCAGGTAGGCGCTCAGGATCTCGGATCGGCGGATCGCCTCGAGGTGGTAGCCGAGATTCACCAGCGACTGCGCCTCGCGCGGAGCGACGATGCCAACCTCCTGATCGGCATCGAGGGCGTTGCGCATCAGCAGATACAACTCCTTGACGGCGGTCTTGCCCGTGCGCCGGCTGCTGAAGTCGATGGTATACGGGTGCTGATCCATCTCGACCATCTTGAGGATCTGCACCGGGTCGAGGTCGACGTTGTGGACGTGCTTGTGCCAGAGCGCGTAGTCGCCGGCGTAGCGCATCACCTCGACCTCGGCGACGTTCTGCAGGTGGATACGCTGCGAACGTGAGACGCGGTCAGCCATCGCCGACGACCTCAGCCTCGATCAGCTTCTCGCGGTTCATGCCAGCGCTGATCAGGTCGAGCAGTTTCTGCTGCTGGTGGACGATGCGCTGCTGATATTCGCTGGCGGCCTGGCCTTCCTTTTCCTTCTCCAGGTAGCCGCGCAAGGCCTCCTGTTCGTCGCGGGATTTCGGCGTCATCTCCAGATCGGCCAGGGTCATGGAGTTTTTGGCGAGGTAGTCGATCAGGTGCTTGAGCAGCGGGTGGGCTTCGAGCTTGTAGATCTGGCGCAGCTCGCCGGCGACATCGTCAAGGTACTGGGCTAGGTGGAATCCGCCGTCCTTGTCGCTGTACCACTCCGGCGACTTGATGCGCGGGCCGCCGTCCGCCGCGATCGTCAACAGCATGTCGTCGATCAGCGCCTGGATCATCGCCTGCGTGCCGGCCCGCATCCCGGTCAGCAGCCCGGGATCCCCGGACTCGAACGCCACCTCGTGCCGCAGAAGGAGCTCGGCCCGCTTCAGGCACGCCCGCTGCGGCACGCAGGCCTCCGTCTGCAGATGCTCGCAGGTCGCGCAATGCGGATAGCCGCCGGGCTTGGCCGGGAAATAGGTCGCCGTCCGAGCGAACAGCCCGTGCTTCATCGCGTTGAAGCGCGTCAGCTTCGCCTCTTCCGGCGTAGGGTGCCCCTCCAGGTTTGCCGCCGTCCGCGCCATCCCCTCCGGCGTCCGCGGCCCCGTAGCGTTCGCCCAGGCCTTCAGCAGCGACCGCTGCCAGGCCGCCTGCCCCGCCTCCGCCCCGCAAGCCGGGCAGGCATGGAAGTACGCCCAGGGGTGGTGCGGCTGCTCCGGACAATCCTCCACCCGCTCCGGCGCCGCCTCAAACCGATGCCGGCACTCGGCACACGCGAAACTGACCTCCGCGAGAGGATTGGACCGATCTGGACGAGGTTTCCGCATGGGTCCGGATCGTTCGGGAAAATGCAAGACAAAACAACAGCAAGACGGCGGACTAGATAACCCCACGCGACGCCGATAGCACATCAAGATTTTCGCGGCTCAGCGCTAGGTGCGCCTCGACGCTGTGCTGGATGTAGCGCGGGATTTTACCGCGCACGCCCCAGCCCTCGTAGGTGGACAGGCCGACGCCGAGCAGTTGCGCCATCTGGCGGTTGGTCAGGCCGAGCTGTTCGCGCGCGGCGGTGAGATCGGCCCAGATCATTGGACGTGCGTACACTGCGGACATGCCTCTCCCTCATCGACAAACGGGCCCACGTAGCCACACATCTCGCACACGCTGGGACGCTGCGACAGGTCGATGTACTCCAGGTTGCGCCCATCGCAGGTCAGCACGGCCGCGCCGCTCTCGCCGCGGTGGGCGGCGACGATGCGCCGCAGCGCCTCGCGGGCTAGGTCGCGGTGCGGGGTGGTGGTTTTCTCCGCCACCCGTTGGGGCGGGAGGCGGAGATAGGCTCGGTAGGTGGGTGCGTTCATCATGCCCGCCCCGGTTTGTGGCTGACCGTCTCGCCGTGCGCCCCCTCGATCAGCGCCTCCTCGATCAACTCGTCCTGCACGGGATCGCGCGCGCCGCCATGCGCCAGGTGCTCGGCATACCACGCCGTGACCAGCGCGGCGAGGTTGTCCTCCGATTCGCGCAGCAGCGCCACGTCCAGGTCGCTGGCAGCGCAGATCGCCTCGATCGGCGACCAGTCAAATGACACGTCACCGGTCTGCGGATCGCGCGTCATGTGCAGGTCCGCGAACGTGACGTCGTCGGGGATGGTGATGCGGACCGAGAGGGCGTCACTCATCGTCGTCGGCCTCGGCGTGGCGGCCGAAGATCTCCGCCAGGCTGGCGAACTCCAGAGCTTCGTCCGCCCCGTCGTCCTCGGCGCCGAACAGGGCCTGCAGATCGACGCCGGGCGCCGCGACCGCGGCAAACCAGCGGTTGAATTTATCCGCGCCGGCGTCGGTCAGCTCGACGTTGGTGATGATGGTGCCCATGATTCGTTCTCCTATGAGGGTTGCCCCGCCCGGAGGCGGGGCGGGGGTTAATCAAGCGAGAACGACGTCGTGGATGTCGTACCAGTCATAATTGGACCCGTCGTCGGGTTCCTCGCCACGCACCTCGTCAAACTGCCAGATGATTTTGTAGTCGCGGCCGTCCGTGCCAACCGCGGGGGCGCTGTACTCTGCGGTGTAGTTGCCGCCCTCGTCGGCGTCGCCGAACCAGCCGGGGAATACTCGGTTGCTGAGCTCGGCCTGTCGGGTCATGGCGTACTGTTTGCCGTCGTACTCGACAATCTCGGCACCGGCAGCGATGGCGTCGTTGTAGTCGTCATGATTCTCGTCGCCGGCGATTTCCCAAAATTTCTCGCCGTCCCATTCGTCGGCATTCTGCTCGCAAAAATCCTCATACGTGCAGCCGATTTCGGGTTTGTTGTCCCAGATCCAGTCGGCAACACGCTCCTGCTGCGCCGCGGTCAGGTCGCCCAGGTCAGAGGCCCATTGTTGGGCGTCGCGGTAGCTGTTGAGCTGCATGGATTCAGTGATCATTTTGTATCTCCTCTGAGACCCCGGAATCCCCCGGGTGGGTACGGTGAGCGCCTCACCGTGTAAATTACATTACTACGCATTGCGTAGGATGTCAACACCCGCGGGGAATTATTTTTGGTCAGGCGGCCCGGCAGAACCTATCCGGCAGAGACACCCTCAGCAGCCTGGTTCCCAGCAAGGCGCGCTCGGGGAGCCACACAACCTTGCTGGGAACCGCTGTTCCAGGCATATGGATCAGGTATTCAGGACTGTATTCAATCCTGACCTGGTCGTCCTCCACGAAGATCCCGTTGATGAATGACGAGAAGAAGTTCCGGAGCTTCTTCTCGTTCGTCGTGGTGCGGATGATGTCGCGCAGGGCGTCCGCGAGTTCGATGATGTCGGATTCGGTGATGCTGATGTCCGGGGCGCGCTCGGCATCGATGGCGAGCAGCTGCGCCTCGAGGCGCTTGATCTCGGCGTTGTTGGCACGCAGGCGGGCCGTCAGATCTCCAAGATTCGGCGCGTTTTTTCCGTAAAGCTCGAATATCTCATATAGTTTTTCGTTCTTTCTTTCCACCGCACCGAGTTTCTCGGCGATCGTGCGACGCCGGCGTCGATGATCGACGGCCCAGGACCCGTAGGCCTCATAGAGTTCCGTCATGACGCCGGTCAGGTTCTCGCGGGTGAGTATGTTGTCGAGTAGGACGTCGATCAGCCAGGCGTCGAGGTCGCGCGCTGATATGCGTCGGTTCTCGCACTGGCCGTGCTTCTGGCGGGCCCTGCAGTTGTAGTAGTGGTAGCGCCGCGACCGCCCCTTCGCGCTCTCGATCTGCATGCTGGAGCCGCAGCGGCCGCACCGGAGGATGCCGGTGAACACGAAGGTGCTGTGAGGCGATCCGTCAGACGTCGGCGCATCCTCACCCATCGCCATCTGCACCTCGCTCCAGGTCTCCATATCGATGATCGGCTCGTGACTTTGGACGGCAATCCACTGAGACGGATCCCGCCGGCGCGCGGTGGCGCGATCGCGCCGACCGAACACGGTATTCCCGATGACCGCCTGGTTGCGCAGAAGCGCGGCGACCGTCGATTTATTCCAGGCTCTGCCGCGGTTCAGCAGGCGCTCCTCGTTCAACACGATGGCGATGGTTTTCGCGCCGTGGCCCTGCAGGCGAAGCGCGAAAATCCTGCGGACGATATCCACCTCGGAAGGGACCGGCTTCAGCCGCTTGCGCTTGTCGTTGTCGGCGGCCGGTACGGCCTCGAAACCGAACGGTGGTCGGCCGCCGTTCCAGTAGCCGTCGTTCGCATTCTTGATCATGGACCGCCGCGTGTCGGCTGAGATCTGCCGGCTATAGAACTCGTCGAACAGCTCGAGGACGCTCTCGGTCATCCAGCCACCATCGGTCCCGCGGTCGATCGACAGGGTGACATAGACAATCTCGGTGCCGGCGCGCCCGAGGCGCAGCTTATACAGGCCAGCGTCGACCTTGTTGCGCGCGAATCGGCTGGTCGACCAGGTGATGAAGTAGTCGACGCCGAAGGCCTCGCAGTAGCTGATCGCGTCCTGGAACGCCGGCCGGGTGTCGACGCGACCGGACAGACCCTCGTCGACGAAGGTTCGCACGACAGAGGCACCGAGCGCCTCGGCCTTCGCGGCGCACTGCTCGACCTGGCTAGCCAGCGGGAGCTCGTCCTCGGCCTGGCGCACGGTGCTCACTCGGGCGTAGATCACTGCTGTTTTAGTCATTAGCCGTCACTACCACGCCAGGATCGGCTACGGTCAAGATATACGCGCCCGTCCCGAACCCACTACAGGAAAACTTATCCATATCGGGAAGGGCATCGATCTTTTTTTCAACCAACTCAAGCGCCTCTTTTTCGCTATTCGCAATAACGAAAAAACACATGTTCCAGCCTTCTTCTGCAGGTTTCCAAGCGTAGAGTTTCATTATTCGCCTCCTGACCTACTAGTCATCTTACCTGCTCCTGATTTTCTTCGAAATGCGATCGATGTGACGCACACTCACCTCCTCACACAGCTCGGCCTTGAGTCTCTTTTTGATATCCGTCGATCCTGCGCCAGCGACCACCATCGCCTCGATGAACCGGTTGCGCTGGTAGCGCAGAAACCGCGTGAACCTCGGCATCGACACATACACCGTCGAGCCCGGCATGTTCGGCGGGTTCTCGTCGAGCAGGCGCCACACGGCCAGGAACGCATCGATACCGATCTCCTCGGCGATCCGGATCCATCGCGGGTGCATGCCCATCTCGCGGAGCTCGCCGAGGCGCGGGTCGGCGGCGCGATTTTTTTTTGCCCCTAGGGCGACTTCGAAATTAGTGCAGTTATCTGAGGACCCACCTCCCCCTGCCGGCGGGTGCCCTTGGCCTTGCCGACCCCCCACCCCCTGCCCGAACAGATCCGCCTGGCGGTCCTGCCCCAGCACTCCGCTCTTCGAACTGCGTGATCCGTTGTTCTCACCCATCGCAACCCCCTGATACTGCGTTGCCCCTACCCCTGCGAACTGCGCCTTCTGTCAGAGCGCGCAGTTCACCTCAAATGTGTTTTCCGGCGGCTATTGGAGTTAGCCGGCTTTTTCGTCAGTTTTTCGTCGCCCCCATAATCGTCCGCCAGCGCCCGCCGCTGCTGCATATCTCCGTCGAGGCAGGCACGCACACCTCCCGTTCCATGCGGCAACCGCGAACACAAAGGCGCGTTCATCGCTTGCTGCGCTCCAATTCGCGCACCAGGTCAGACAGCGGGGTCCTGATGTTCTTGAAGGGGTTGGCGGCGTCGACCACCTTCGTCAGGTTGCGCATAGCCAGGTGCGTGTAGATCTCGGTGGTCTTGGGATCCGCATGCCCGAGCAGGGCCTGGCGTGTGATCAGATCGACCTCGTTCTCGGCCAGCTCGGTGCCGTAGAGGTGGCGCATGGCATGGGCGTGCAGCTGATCTACAGGGATGCCGGCGCGCTGCCCATACTTGCGGATCATGTCGTGGATGCTGCGCTTGGAGATCCGGCGCTGCTCGCCGTGATAGTCCTGCGGGGGGATGGCCCGATTCATCGTGCTGACGAACAGCACGCGATCGCCGCTGGGCAGCGTCCGATCGATCGAGGCCAGATCCCGGTGCCCGAGGTAGGCGTGCAGGATGTACTTCACGTCGTGCGGGGCCGGCACCAGGCGCTCGCGCTTACCCTTCTCCATCACCTTCAACACCAGCCACTCGACACCCTTTACGTCGACGAGCTGCAGGGATGACTCGTTGAGTCCGACCAGGCCGCTGGCGCGCAGGCCGCAGCCGATCAGGGTCATCAGGATCGCGCAATCACGCACCCCTTCGAAGGTGTCCAGATCCGGCTGATGCAGCAGCGCCTGGGCGTTCTTCGATTCCAGCGGCGTCGGCAGCCGCCGGCCGGCGATCGGGTACGGGATCCCAGCGGCTGGATCGTCGCCGCGCAGGCCTGCGCGGCGAGCCCAGGCATAGAACCCCTTCACCGCGGCAACGATGGTGCGCCGGCTCCTGGGCGACAGCCCCTCCTTGTGGGCATGCAGGCCGGTGAATTCCTCGAGGATGGCCTGGTCTGCGCGCAGCAGGTCGACATCCCGGCCGGCGAGGAAGGTCGCCAGGCGGTCAGATAGCCGCGGTACTTCGTCACGGTCCCTTCGGCCTTCCCTTGGTTGTGCTGCTTGAAGCGCAGCCAGGCCTCGATCAGGTCGTTCATATATAAGTTACCCCCTCGAAAATCGGCGCCGTGGGGAGACCACAGGCAGCGCAACCTGTGGATCCGTGGATACCCCCTAAAACAGGGGTTAAGTATTTGTTAAAGAAAAGGAATGGTTTCCACAGGTTTCCACAAAATAACCTGTGGAAGGGCGAAAAATCCGTGGATGCTTTTTTGCTCAGGGGGGCGAACTTGTGGATCAGTGTTCGCTTATATTCACCCCTCAAAAGCCCTATTTCTCTCTCTCTTTTCAATAAATTAGAGAGAGAGAGAGTAAGGCTAATCGAAAATAGCGGTTGTGGACAAAAACGGCGAATCCGTGGAAGCGGAAGGCAAAAACGTGGAAAAACGGGGTGGACTTGGCAGAAAAACGACTCCACGAACAATAACTTAACCTTATGCATCCACGGATTCCACAGGTTTTTTGCACTCCCACCGTGAACTTTTGGAAAAAATCGGCCGCACGCAGCCCTTCCCCTCGACGGAAAATTGACGTGGGCGCAGCCTGATTCTTGGGGGGTACGGGGGGAGAGGATCATGCCTCGGGCGGGTCGGACGATTCGGGGCGGGAGGCGTAGAGACCGAATCCTTTGAGCAGATCCAGGCTCAGGGCGAGCATGTGAGCCTCCCTGCGGCCGCCGATCGTGCGCTCGACGTCGGGGTTGACCACCACGCCGGCATCGATCAGCTGGCGCTTCAGCACCCTGTCAGACTTCACCGGCAGGGCGTTCCACTTGTCGCGCAGCGACATGGTGTGGGAGATATGGTCCATGACGTGCCCGGTGCGGACGCAGAGGCAGTCCTCCTCGTCCACCTCGGTGAAGGTGTGCGGGTGGCGGAAGTTGCCGGCCGCCAGCTCACTCAGCAGGATCTCGATGATCCAGACCCAGGGCTCGCGGTCCGCATCGGTCTCGGCGATGTGGCCGTTCATCTCGGCGACCACGTCGTCGATGAACCCGCCCTGGTCGCGATCGATGTCCGCGAAATCGCACAGCAGCCGCCAGGCCGCGAGCACCGCGGCGTAGTTGCCGGCCATGCGCTTGGCGCCCTCGTCGGACGACGCGGCGCGGGATTTGTCCAGACAGAACTGCCGGGCCCGGTTGTAGACACTCAGCACCTGCGGCCGGGTGTGCTCGGTCAGGAACTGCAACCACTCCCGGACCGGGAACCGGGGCAGATCCTCGGGCATCAGCGGCCCCTTGCGGTTGGTCAGATCCGTGCGCACCACCTTGCCGAGCAGCGAGCGCACCGGCACATCTTCACCGGCCAGCAGCACCGGCGCGCACACCAGGTATTCCGTCATCGCCGAGCCGCGCTTCGTCGGAGAATACTGATAGGCCTCCTGCAGCAGCGAGACCGCTTTGTCGATCACATCCTGCCGGCGGGCGGACAATTCCTCCCAGCCCACCGGATGCGAGGTGTGCGAGATCGAGGTCAGCACGCGGAACTCCGTCTGCAGGCTCTGCCCCGAGAACATGCTGAACCCGATCGTCCGTTCCAGCCGCTTCACCAGCGTCGACTTCCCGTGCCCCTTGCCAGCCTGCATGATCATGTGCGGCCAGAACCCCAGGAACGCCTTCAGATGCGCCCCCAGGCCCCAGATCAGCGGCATCGCCGCGGCGTTCTGCTTGAACGTCGACTGATAGGCCTCGACCACCTTGCGCGCGTCGCCCTTCGGGCCGGATGGGAAGATCAGATTCGAATACGGGCATTGCTGGTCGGGGTCCGTGAAGTAGCAGTCCGGCCCCTCGTTCACGACCGGCCGGCCATCGAGCCAGGCCAGCCCGACGAAGTTCACCGCGTGCCGCGAACCGAGATCCGCGCCGCGCTCGAGGATGTTGATCATGCGCAGGAACGCCCCGCGATCGAACACCGGCCCGAACTTCTGCCACTGATCGACGTTGTGCAGCTTGTCGTCCTCGAACACCCGGCGCACCAGCTGCGCCCCGTGGCGCGGCGTCTGCACCGACACCGCGAACAGCGTCTTCGGCTGGTTGTCGACCTCGCCGGTCATCGTCGCCGTCGCGCTGGAGACCGTCACCCTCGATAGCGACGCCACCCGGAACCCGCACAGGTCGCCGAACTCCAGCTTCTCCTGGCCCATGTCGTCCTCGGTGCGCTTCTTGACGAACGACGTGAAATCCTCCTTGGACCGGTAGCGCCAGTACTGCGCATAGTCGTGCCCTGGAAGGAACACCCGCGGCCTGCCGCGGCCCTTGTCGTCGCCGCGCACACCTGGAATCACATAGGGATCCATCCGGCGCAGCACATGCTTCAGCTCCTCCGCGCCGAGATCCTGCAACGCATCGTTGACGTCGTTCCACTCCCAGTCGCCCTGGTCCACCAGGTGGGCGCTGATATTCAGCGCGACCAGCTTCTCGTGCAGCCGCCAGGCCGCCCAATCCCCGGGGCAGCGCCCGGCCATCGGGTGCCCGTCCGGGAACGGCTCGTCGTGGTCCATGCACAGCACCACCTTCTTTCCTTGCAGGAAGCGCACATCGAGGCTGTCCGCATTGCCCACCCCGCGGATCGCCACCGAGGCCACACCCTTCATCCCGCACGACTCGACCGAGAGCGCATTGATCGGCGACTCGACCAGATAGACCGTGTGCGCCGACTTGAGCCGGTGCAGGTCCATATACCAGGGATAGCCCTGCTTCTCGCCCTGGCACTGTGTCTTGGTGCCGCCGTTCAGGTCCGGATCCAGGTAGCGCAGATCCACCGCCACGACATGGCCCGGGTTCATCGTGCGCACGATGAACGCCGCCGCCGGCCCACCGTGCCCGTGCTGGCCGGGATCGACCTTCTCCGAACGCCAGGTGTTGAACCCGACCGTCTTGCGCTGGATGGCCTGCTGCACCACCGCCTCGGAGATCCCGCGCCCGGTCAAGTACTCCAGCACCTGCCCGGCCTCGGCCAGGCAGCGCTCGGCGATGAACTCCGCGCGCGACCTCTCCCGCGGCGCCTCGGCGGTCTGATCCGGTCGCGACAGCGGGATGCCGTACAACTCGTGCAGCCGCTTGATGGCCGCGCCGGCATCGATGCCCTCGATGTACATGACCAGGTCGACGCAGGTGCCGCCCTCGCCCGTCGAGTGATCCTTCCAGCGCGTGCCCTGGCGGTAAATCGACAGCGACGGCGCCTTGTCCGCATGGTGCGGACTCCGGTAGTTGCCGTTCTTCTGCGGTCGCTGCAGATCCAGCTTCTCGGCCAGGTCGTGCAGATCGATGCGTTCTTTCAGCTCTTCGATGGTTGCCACTGATTCGTTTCACTTCTTTAGGTGGCGGCTTGGTGGCCTTGGGTTATGCGCTACACGTCAAATCCGCATGCACTTCGTGCGCGAAATTCGCCTCTATCAGCGCCCGCGCCACCGGCGGGCAGACGCTGTTGCCGCACATGCGCACCTGGGCGGTCTTGCTGAACCGTTCGCCGGCCGGGCCGTGGTCGATGATGTAGCTCTCCGGAAAGCCCTGGGCGCGGTAGAGTTCGTGCGGCTGGAGCATGCGCATGCCGATGTCGGTGAGCACGTAGGTCGCGCCGTCCAGGGTCACCGTGACGAGCTGCAGGCGGTCTTTGCTGGTGATGGTCGGCGCCGGGTCGCGCAGATCGCGGCCGGTGGTGCCGCTGCCCTGGCCGTAGTAGGGGGCGAGCAGGGCGGCCACCAGGGCGGCGTGGGTGCCGCCGGCGCAAACGGTCGGGGCCGGGTCGCGCAGATCGCGCATGCGCTGGTCGCTGCCCTTCTGGTTCAGCAGGTGGGCGGCGACGACGGCGTGATGGTCGATGGCGGTGACGGTGCCTATGGGGTCGCGCAGGTCCGAGCCGACGACGCCGGTATAGTGCTTGGCGATGAAGGCGGCGACTAGGGTGCGCCGCGATCCCAGTTGAAGAAATCTTGCGTCTCCAGCGCCTGCTGTAGCGTCGTCAGCGCCTGCTCGCTCGCCGGGATGGTCTTTTTCCACCAGCCCTGAACGCCGATCATCCCGTCGCTCGGCTGACTCAGCAGCACGTACAGCTCTGACAGCTCCGGCTTGATCACTGCGCGGATCTCCAGAATTTCGAACGTCGAATTCGCCATCGGTGTAGCCCTCTTTGGTGGGTAGAATAAACGGGTTGGAACTCTCGACCACAAACCGCTGCACGCCTCGCGCGATGCGCTTGAGGGTGTTCTGCGCGAGCGGCTTCTTGCGCTCGAAGATCGACGGTGCAGGGATGCTCCAATCGATGCATTCGGCGGCGGTGCGCCAGGGCGCGAGCTTACCGCGCCGCACGGCCAGGCTGGCGGGCGCGCCGTGGGTCGGCTTCGGCCAGCGGATCGGGATGCCGTCACGGCGGGCGATCAGGAACAGGCGGCGGCGGATGGTCGGGACGCCGTAATCGCAGGCGCGCAGCAGCTGGTGCTCGACCTTGTAGCCGAGTCGCGCGAGCTGGCGCACGAATTCGGCGAACTGCTGGCCTTTGCGCAGCGGGCAGGGCATGCCGTCTTTCGTGAGCGGCCCCCAGTCGGCGAACTCCTCCACGTTTTCGAGCGCGATCATGCGCGGGCGCAGGCGGCGCGCCCACTTGACGACGACCCAGGCAAGTCCGCGGCGGCCGCTGCTGACCGGCTTGCCGCCCTTGGCCTTGCTGTGGTGGGTGCAGTCCGGCGACGCCCACAGCAGGCCGACCGGCTGATGGCCTGCGACGGCGTGCGGGTCGACCTTGAACACGGATTCGCAGAAGTGGCGCGTGCCCGGGTGGTTGACGGTGTGCATCGCGACCGCTTCCGGGTCATGGTTGACGGCGATGTCGACGGCCCGGCCGAGCGCGGCCTCGATACCGGTCGACGCGCCGCCGCCGCCGGCGAAGAGGTCGATCACCAGCTCGTGGCCGAGGTTGAGGCGGTGCTGGGTCATGCTCCATCCTCCATCGGCGCCCGATCTGCGAGCCGGCCTGGATCCGCAGTGGTCTGCCAGCTACTGTTCGCGGCAATGTTGTACGGTTGGTCATATACGGTCACGCCGGCCTGTGGCGGGTGTTTGAATTTGACGTACTTCAAAAAACCCCACGACTTCACCCGCCGCCCATGAATGAACAGTGTCCACGTCTCCGGGTGCGCCTCCAGGATGCGGTGGAAATCGCGGCCGCGGATGATGTTGATGCGGCCGGCGCGCAGCCAGCGGAAGCGCTTCGCCCAGCCGGTGCGCGGATCGAACCAGCGCAGGCGCTCCTCGAGGTAGCCGCCGGTCAGGACGATGGCGACGGACCAGGCCCAGGGGTGGTCGTGCACCCATTCGTCGGCGTCGCGGGCGACGAAGCGGTGCAGGTAGGCGGTGATGCCGAACAGTCGGCCCAACCAGTAGCGCTCCAGATAGCGCTCGCCCTGGCCGCGATGGATCAGGCGGCACGGCCGGCCGGCTGTGATGCGATAGAGGATTCTTGCGATGGTTTTCATTTGTGTTTCCTGGCCAGTTTCTTCTTCATCCGACGCGCATTCCGGGACGATCCTGGCGCGAGTTCTTCGGCGCGTTTCGCCGCCATGACTTTTGCGGCCTCCTCGCATATGTGCTGGCTGGCATCAGTGGTGCTCACGATGCTCTCGCCGCAATAGAAACAATGCGATGACGTGTAATATTGATGTTCCGCGCTCATGCCCGCCCCTTGTTTGTTCGCGCATCGTGGTCCGCCAGCCGCTGCGCCGTTTCCAGGTCCACGAGCTGGAAGTCGATCGAGTCCTTGTGGCCGTGGGTGTAGACGACCGGCATGCCGGGCGCGAACTCGGCCTGGAAGCGCTCGATGTCCTCGGATGTGACCGTGACCATCGCGCGGCCGACCAGCTTATGGAGAATGATCGCGGCCATCTTCTGCCAGTGGCCGTCGAGCTGCTGGAGGGTGGTGTTGTCTGGGTTCAAGGTTTTTACGCTCATGACGTCGCCCTCCCCTGTTCGATCTCCGCCACAGCGTTGATCGCATTCGCCGCGGCGACCAGGTAATCGTCGGACGGGCGCTTGTGGATCTCCTGACCGGGGCGGTAATGCCGGAACACGGCCTTCTTGAGCGCCTTCGGCACCAGCTTCCAGTGGCGGCGGCACATCAGCAGCTCTGGCGACACGTGCTTGGTGCAGCCGTGGGCGTGGCAAGTGTGGGCTGGCCGGGTCATTCCGGCAGCCGGCGGATGCCGTTCCTGAAACACGCCTGGTAGATGTTGTTGTCGGTGCGGCCCGGCAGCAGCGGTCGCACGCGGGCGATGCCGCCGAGCGGGTATTCGGTCTTCAGGATGTTCAGTTCTTCGGTTGTCCATGACTGCTTTGGTCCTCTGGGTTTGCCTTTGCAACGGCTGCGCAGGCCGAGCTGCATGACGCGCATCCGGATGGATTGATCGCTGCGGTGGGGAAGCCACTCCCGCGCCGCCTTGATGCCGCCATCCGGATAGACTTCGCGCAGTGCAGCGATCTCGGCGGTTGTCCAGTGGCGCACGGGCCGCTTCTCGCGTGGAGGCGACGGCTCGCGTTGTTCGCTCGCGGCCGGCTGGCGTTGCGGATCGATGCCGAATTCGGAAAGTTTCATGGTCATGCCTCCACGCAGCGTTCGGTCTGGCGCTGTTCGGTCTGGTCGGGGTCTTGGATCGGGTGCAGGCTGGACTCCACGGT
>Ga0265293_10004152_pt1 | contig 25851 bp, 23 predicted proteins | sample Munlanlewell138R_FD_192505 | JGI IMG/M metagenome (GOLD analysis project Ga0265293, IMG submission 192505) | Leachate microbial communities from a municipal landfill in Southern Ontario, Canada - Leachate well 138R | ecosystem: Engineered > Solid waste > Landfill > Unclassified | place: Canada...
GACCTTACCTGCCTATGTTTTTTCTTCTTTAGAAAAAACAATGACCCAAGGTCTAGCTTTAGATGATTCCATTGCAAGCATAGTAGCTGAAAGTATGAAAAACTGGGCTATATCCAAAGGTGCCAGCCATTACACCCATTGGTTCCACCCTATGACAGGAATAACAGCAGAAAAACATGAGTCCTTTTTAACTGTTAAAGACGGAAAGCCCATTATGGAACTAAGGGGTAAGGAGCTTATTAAAGGAGAACCAGATGCCTCAGGATTTCCTTCAGGAGGTCTAAGGGCTACCTTTGAAGCCAGAGGCTATACCACCTGGGATGCTACCAGTTATGCCTTTGTTAAAGACAAAACCCTATATATTCCTACAGCCTTTTGCTCTTACGGGGGAGAGCCTTTAGATAACAAGACTCCGCTTCTAAGATCCATGGATTCTTTAAACAAAGAAGCTTTGAGAATCTTAAGGGTTTTTGGTAATACTAAAGCTACAAGAGTTATTCCTTATGCAGGTTGTGAACAAGAATACTTTTTAATAGATAAAAAGCAATATGACAAAAGAAAAGACCTTTTAATCTGTGGTAGAACCCTCTTTGGAGCCAAGTCTCCCAAGGGCCAAGAATTAAATGACCACTATTTTGGCAATATTAGAGAAAGGGTACAAAACTTCATGAGAGAGTTGGATATCCAGCTCTTTAAACTGGGGATTGTAGCTAAAACAGAACACAATGAAGCAGCTCCAGCTCAGCATGAACTAGCACCCTTGTATACCACTGTAAATATTGCAGCAGACCACAATCAATTAATAATGGAGACTATGAAAAAGGTGGCAGAACACTATAATCTAGCCTGTCTTTTACATGAAAAGCCCTTTGAGAATATTAATGGTTCTGGAAAGCATAACAACTGGTCCATTGCAACAGACCAAGGGGAGATGCTTTTAAAACCTGGAAAAGATCCAGCACAAAACAAACAGTTTTTGCTTATCCTAGCCTCTGTTATAAAGGCGGTAGACTCTTATTCAGAGCTTCTTAGACAAAGCATTGCTACAGCGGGAAATGACCACAGATTAGGCTCTCATGAGGCACCTCCAGGAATCATATCAATTTATCTTGGAGCTGAGTTAACAGATATTTTAGATGACATTAGAGTAGGAAAAAAGGCACAAAACAAAAAAAGAGAAATCTTTTGTATGAGCGAGACCCTACCAGTCTTGTTCAAAGACACTTGTGATAGGAATCGTACTTCACCTTTTGCCTTTACTGGTAATAAATTTGAATTTAGAATGCCAGGTTCTTCTTCTCCTGTATCTGAACCCAATACAGTTATAAATACCATTGTTGCAGATGTTTTTAGAGAGTTTGCAGACAGATTAGAAGAAGCTAAGGATTTTAACAGAGAAGTTGATTTAATTATTAAAGAAACCATGGAAAAGCATGGAAGAATCATCTTTAATGGCAATAATTATACCAAAGAATGGCAAGAAGAAGCCCTTAAAAGAGGTCTTCCCAATGTATCATCTACGCCTGAGGCTATTGATAATCTAAAGCTGGAAAAAAACATTGAGCTTTTTGAAAGACAAAATGTTTTTACTAGAACAGATATTTATTCTAGACACGAAATTAAATCAGAAAATTATCAAAAGATTATTAACATTGAAGCTAACACAATGCTGGAGATGGCTAAAAGAGAAATCTTACCAGCTGCCTTAAAATATGCTGATTTTTTATACAAGAGTATCTTGTCTAAAAAGGAATTAGGTATAAATTACAGTGCTGAAATGGATTTAGCTCAAGCTATGTCTGAAAACATTAATAAGATGAGTAAGGCTATTAACAAGCTAGAAGATGCAATGCTTAAGTCTCATAATATGCATGAGTTAAAAGAAAATGTAGTAGCAGCCATGGTTGACCTTAGAAAGTATGCTGATAATTTAGAGACCATGACAGCAAAAGACTACTGGCCTATGCCTACCTATTCAGATATGTTGTATAGTGTGTAAGAGGTAAGGGAAGAGGTTGTATAAGAAATACCTTGATTATCAATAATTGTTTAAAGAATTGATTTAAAAAGAAGAGATATATGTTAATAATAAAAATGCCCACTCTGGGCATTTTTTATACTTATTATCTCTTAATCTATTATCTCTTGATTTGATATCTTCTAATTATATTTTTTTAATTTTAATATTTTCAACTTTTATCTATTAATATTTACAGCAAAGGTACATTAGCAGCTCTGCATAGGGCTCTTGTGTTTTCATCCCAAATAGATACTTGGACTTCACCAATATGGGCCTTTTGTAGCATAAGCATACAAAGCCTAGATTGGCCAATACCACCTCCAATGGTTAAGGGAAGTTGATTGTTTAGAAGCATTTTGTGAAATAGATATTCTCTTCTTTCATCACAGCCAGCTGCTTTTAATTGCTTATCTAGGGCTTTAGCGTCCACTCTAATTCCCATAGAAGATATTTCAAGGGCCTTATCTAAAACAGGGTTATACATTAAGATATCACCATTTAGCTCCCAATCATCATAGTCAGGGGCTCTACCATCATGTTTTTTACCTGAATTTAGGACTTTACCTATTTGCATTAAAAAGACTGTTTTGTGCTCTTTGGTAAAGACATCTTCTCTTTCTTGAGGTGTTAAATCAGGATACATATCTTCTAGTTCTTGTGATGTTACAAATACCAAGTTTTCTGATATGTGGCCATTTAACATGGGAAAAAGACTTTTCATGGTCTTGTAGGTTTCATATATTGAAGCAATAATATCTTTTACAATTTCTTTAAGAAAATCTAAGGTCCTATCTTGGGCACTTATGACTCTTTCCCAGTCCCATTGGTCTACATATATGGAGTGGGTGTTATCTAACACTTCATCTCTTCTTATGGCGTTCATATCAGTATAGAGGCCTTCACCAGGGGAGAAGTTATACTTGTATAGGGCCATTCTTTTCCACTTAGCTAAAGAATGAACAATTTCCATTTCAATGTTGTCTTCTTTTGTTGTAAACATTACCGGTCTTTCTGTTCCACTTAAGGTATCGTTTAGACCTGAATTGCTTTCTACAAAAAGAGGGGCAGAAACTCTTTTTAGGTTTAAAGCCTTGCTAAGATTATCTTCAAAAACTCTTTTTAGGGTACCAATAGCCATTTGAGTTTCATAAAGGTCAAGTTTAGGTTTGTAATCTTTTGGTATGTAGGGAGATGTCATTTTTTTATCCTTAAATTTTTTAAAAGTTTACCATAAGAGACAAAGAAATGTCAATTAGCTTTTTGTCTATTTATGCTATAATTATGACTGTAGACAGGGAAAGTGACCAAATAAATTGGCTTTTCTTGCTTTTACACTCCTTTTAATCCTGTTTGCATAGATAACATCTATATGATAAAATTATCCTGATATTCGGAGGAATATATGGCACAAAAGAAAAGTACAAAAACACCAAAAACAAAAAGTACAAATACTAATAAAGCACAAGCCAATATCTTAGCAAAAGAAATATTGGGCATCCTTATTATTCTTTTTGCTATGCTTTCTTTTGTCTTTATATTTATAACTACCAAGTCAGGGACCTTTGCCAAGCCCTTTAGGTCTTTTGTAGCTGGTATTTTTGGCTGGGCCCACTATTTACTACCCTTGGTAATAATACTATTTGGAGCAAAGGTAGCAATTGCTGGTAGGGTAAAGATATTAAGTAGAAAAACCCTTTATTTAATGCTTCTACTTTTAATGGTTCCTTTCTTTTTCCAGATTGTATATCTATCTAATAATATGGGGGACATAGCAGGTTTAAATGTTTGGAAGTTTATTGAGTACATGTACATTATTGGAAAAGATAATTTGCACAATGGAGGGGTTTTTGGTGGCATATTCATAACTCCCTTAGTCATCTTCTTTGGAATAACAGGAAGCTACATTATAGCCATAACCGCTTCACTGGTCCTTTTAATATATATTACCAATCAAAATTTCTTAGATTTTCTTAGAAAACTGGGTAGAATGTTTGCTAAGCTCTTTACTTGGATTAAAGATGCCTTTAAACCTATAGATGATGATTCTTTGGTTTTACAAGAAGAAGACCAAGTTGAAGATAGAATAAGGACTAGTAGAACAGATAGAGTAGTAAGAGGACAAGTTGAAAATGAGCCACCTAATATAATTATAAATGAGGTAAAGAAAAGGCCTAGATCCATGCCTAAGGATGTGGAAGAAAAAGCCTTTGTGCAAGAGGAGATTGTTAGACCAATTCCTACACCTATACCTATAGCAAAAAAGAAGCAAGAAGAGATTAAGGACATTGATGAAAGTAAAACTGTTATTGTCAAAAGTCCTTCAGGTAAATATACCTTTCCACCTCTGTCTCTTTTAGATTCATATCTAGACAATTCTGGGGGAGATAACTATGAAGAGATTGCTCAAAAATTAGAAGAAACCCTATATAGCTTCGGAGTGGAGGTTAGTGTTACTAACATTATGAGTGGGCCTACAGTTACTAGATATGAACTACAGCCTAAGTCTGGTGTTAAGGTAAGTAGGATTGTATCTTTGGCTGATGATATTTCTTTGAATTTGGCCTCTAGAGATGTGCGAATAGAAGCGCCTGTACCTGGTAAGTCTGTAGTAGGTATAGAGGTTCCCAATACTAAAAAGAATATTGTATCTTTAAAAGAAGTTATTGCTTCTAAAGACTTTCAAGCTTCAAAAAGTGTATTGACCATAGCTATTGGTAAGGACATTGCTGGCAATTGTGCCATAGCTGATATTAGAAGGATGCCCCATATGTTAATAGCAGGGGCTACAGGTTCTGGAAAGAGCGTATGTATAAATAGTATAATCACCTCTATTTTGTATAAGGCCACACCTGAGGATGTTAGATTCATAATGATAGACCCTAAAAAGGTAGAGCTGGTAAATTACAATGGAATACCTCATCTATTAATACCTGTTGTAACCAATCTTAAAAAGGCAGCTGGTGCTCTTAACTGGGCAGTTGAAGAAATGACCAATAGATATGATGCCTTTAACAAGGCTGGTGTTAGAGATATTGGCTCATATAATGATTCTATTGAAAAAGACAGCGAGGCTACTAAGATGCCTCATATAGTTATCATAATAGATGAGTTGGCTGACTTAATGCTGACCAATGCTCAAGAGGTGGAAGATTCCATTGCTAGGCTAGCCCAGCTAGCAAGAGCAGCAGGGATACATCTACTCATTGCCACCCAAAGACCTTCTGTAAATGTCATAACAGGAGTTATAAAAGCGAATATACCATCTAGGTTATCTTTTGCTGTGGTAAGTCAGGTGGACTCTAGAACCATCTTGGATATGGGTGGAGCAGAGAAGTTGTTAGGAAATGGAGACATGCTCTTTCATCCTATGGGTTTATCTAAACCTGTTAGAATGCAAGGGGCTTATGTGTCAGATAAAGAAATAAATAAGGTTGTAGAGTTTATAAAGGGAAAAGCTGAAGAGCCCTATGACCAGGACGTTGTAGATAATATAGAACAAAGAGAGAGAAAAACTTCCGTATCGGATGTAGAAAGTGAAATAGATGAACTACTACCTGCAGCCATTGATTTGGTTGTAGAAGTTGGTCAAGCCTCCGTCTCATATTTACAAAGAAAGCTTAGGCTAGGCTATGGAAGAGCTGCCAGAATTATGGACCAAATGGACGCCAGAGGAATAGTAGGTCCCTTTGAAGGCTCAAAACCTAGGACAGTTTTAATAAGTAAAGAAGAGTGGCAAGAACTACAAATGAACGATCCAGATATGGATTTTACAAAGGTATAGATGAAAAAATATAGTATTGTTACATTGGGCTGTAAAGTAAACCAATATGAGTCTTCGGTTATTTCTAACCATCTAGAAGAAATGGGATATGTATATGTGAAGTTTCCTGCAGTAAGTGATATTTACGTTGTAAATACATGTACTGTCACTGGAATGAGCGATAGAAAGTCACGACAAATCTTAAGTCGCTTTAAAAAAACCAATGAAAAGGCCTTAATTATCGCTACCGGTTGCTTGGCTCAGAACAGACCGGACTCTATGTTGAAAAATGGGGCTAATATAGTGCTGGGCAATGTGGAAAAGAACTACATTAAAGAGACAATTGATAGATACTTTAAGGAAAATATGCAGGATAATGAGGAAAAACTAGTGGAAGTTGGGGATATAGCCCAACAAAGAGCCTATGTAGGCTTAGGTTTTTCTCAAAAGACTGAAAGAACAAGAAGCTACCTTAAAGTACAAGATGGTTGTGATAATTATTGTGCTTATTGCATCATTCCTTATGCTAGAGGCAGATCTAGAAGCAGGGACTTAGATGATGTTGTGGAAGAGGCAAAGCATTTAGCTAGTTTAGGAGTAAAAGAGCTTGTCCTTACAGGAATTCACTTAAACTCTTATGGAAAAGACTTAGAAGAGATTGACCTTTCTTCTCTTGTTTTAGCCCTAGAAGATGTTGAGGGAATTGAAAGAGTGCGTTTAGGGTCTATGGAGCCTAAGGCTGTTACAAGGGACTTTATAGAGGCCTTGGCAAAAAGCAAAAAGCTTTGCCCTCATTTTCATATGTCCTTGCAATCTGGTTCTGATAAGGTCTTAAAGGACATGAGAAGAAGATATGACAGTAGTGAGTATCTTTTAGCTATGGAAAGAATTAAAGAATACTTTCCATCTGCTAAATTTACTACAGACATAATTGTAGGTTATCCAACAGAAGAAGATGCTGATTTTAAAGACACTATTAACCTAGTTAAAAAAGCAGGCTTTTTAAAGATACATGTTTTTAAATATTCTAAAAGACCAGGAACCATGGCAGCAAAACTAAAAGAGCTGGACCCACAGATTTTAGCCCAAAGAAGTGAGTATCTTTCCAGATTAGCTGACCAATTAAGTCATGAGATATTAAAAAAAGAGATAGGAAAGACTATTACAATTTTGGTAGAAGAAATAGAGAAAGATTATGTAATAGGTCACTCTGATTCTTTTATGAAGGTCTATGGTAGTTTAGATAAAGATATGTCAAAAGAGGAAAAAGATTCTTTAATAAATAGTTTTTTACATGTTTATATAGAGGACGTAAAAGATGAAAATCTCTATGGTAAGGTTATATTTTAGGAAGATATATTTCATGAAATTATGTAATCCACAAAAATATATCCCTTGTTTTTATTGATATTAGTCTTTTTATAAAGTACACTAATAACATATTCGACGAAAGGAGTAAGTTCAAGTGGATAAAGGTTCGACCATAAATTTGAATTTTGTAAAAAGTCAACAAAGTGAAATAAGGAAAATTCTTACACTTGTTTTTGCTGCAATGACAGAAAAGGGATATGACCCTGTTAATCAATTGGTAGCATACCTTATGTCGGGTGATCCAACCTATATTACTAGTCACAATGGTGCGAGAAATTCTATTAGAAAGTTAGAAAGGGATGAAATAATGGCTGAGTTAATTCAGTATTATTTTACTTCGAAATAAAATTGATGACCATCATAGCAATTGATTATGGGAATAAGAGAATAGGGCTGGCCAAGAGCGATCCTTTAGGAATATTGGCTCAAGGTCTTACAACCATACAGTGGAATAGGGATCTGGAAAAACCTTTAAAAGAAATTGAAGATATTGTAAGAGAATATAAGGTAGACCTTATAATCTTAGGTTTACCCTTAAACATGGATGACACTGAGGGGGAAAAAGCCCAGGAAGTAAGGGAATTTGCTAAAGCCCTAAAGAGTAGGATAGGTATTGATATCATTTTCTATGATGAACGCCTATCCACTGTGGAAGCTCATGAAATAATGCATAAACAAGGGAGAAAGACTGGACACAACAAGGATAAAATTGATATGATAGCCGCTTGTGTCATTTTACAATCCTATTTAGATTTGAGTGATAAGAGAAAAGGAGACTTGGAGAAGATGGAAGAAGAAAGAGATGACGTTATAGTTCTAGAAGATGAAGATGGAAATCCTGTAGAAATGGTTGTGCTAGAAATGCTTAACCATGAAGATAAGACCTACGTCTTATTACAATCAGTAGATGAAGATGATGAAGATTCATATATATTTGAATACGAAGAAGAAAATGAAGATGATGTAATGTTACTTTCTATTGAGGATGAGGATCTTTTAGATAAATTATTTGATTTATTTATTGATAAAATGGATTCTGATTACGATGCAGAAGATGAGGAAGAATAACATAGATGTACAATTTGATAAATGTTGAAAAACCTTCTAGATATACAGCAGGTGAATTTAACCAGATAGTTAAGGACCATGAAAAAATGAAATCCTCTGTGGCTTTTTGTTTTCCCGATACCTATGAAATTGGGATGAGCCATTTGGGTATGAAGATTCTTTACCATATTATAAATTTAAGAGAAGATAGTGTCTGTGAAAGAGTTTTTGCTCCTTGGACAGATATGGAAAAAAAGATGCTAGATGAAGATATAGCCCTATTTTCCCTAGAAACAAAAAAAGACTTAAAAGACTTTGATTTTCTAGCCTTTACTCTTCAGTATGAAATGAGCTATACCAACATACTTAATATGCTTTTCTTGGCAAAAGTGCCTTTTCTAAGTAAAGATAGAAGAGACACAGACCCCCTAATTATGGCTGGAGGGCCTTGTGCTGTAAATCCAGCTCCTTTAGATGAGATCGTAGACATCTTTATCATTGGAGATGGTGAAGAGGTCATAAATGAGATTTTAGACCTTTATGAAAGTTTAAAAGAAGAAAATAAGGACAAGGAATACTTCTTAAAAAAGGTAAGCGATGTAGAAGGAGTATATGTACCAAAGTATTACAAGGCTAAGAAAAAGGTTAAAAAAAGACTTGTTAAGGATCTTAACACCGTACCTTATCCTACAAAGCCCATAGTCCCATATATAAATGTGGTACACGATAGGGCCTCTTTAGAATTATTTAGAGGCTGTATTAGAGGCTGTCGTTTTTGTCAGGCTGGCTTTACCTATAGGCCTGTAAGGGAAAGAAGTAAAGAAACCCTACTAAAACAGACTAAAGAAATTATTGAAAACACTGGCTATGAAGAAATTGGCATGTTGTCTTTGAGCACTTCAGATTATTCTGAGTTAGAAGACCTATGTACTCAAATGTTAGAATATACCCAAGAAAATATGGTTAATATTTCTGTACCTTCCATGCGTATTGATAATTTTTCCATAGACTTTATGAACAAGATTCAAAAAGTGAGAAAGTCCAGCTTAACCTTTGCTCCTGAGGCAGGTAGTCAAAGGCTTAGAGATGTGATAAATAAAAATATTACAGAAGAAGAAATCTTAAATGCTGTAGAGTTGGCAAAAAAAGGTGGTTATGAAAAGATTAAGCTTTACTTTATGCTAGGCCTACCTACAGAGACAGATGAAGATGTCATAGCCATTGCAGATTTAGCCCATAAAATCTTAAACAAGATGGGCAACCTAAAAAGAGCCAGTATTACTGTGTCTACCTCCTTTTTCATTCCAAAAGCCTTTACCCCTTTTCAATGGTGCGAGCAAATAAGTGTGGATGAAATGATAAGAAAGCAAAAACTTTTAAGTAGCCACATAAAAAGTAAAAAAATAAAGTATAACTGGCATGACTTTAACACCTCTATTGTGGAATCTGCCATATCTAGAGGGGATAAGAGGATAAACAAGGTTTTAATTAATGCCTGGGAAGAAGGGGCAAAATTTGACTCTTGGTATGAGTTTTTTGACATGAGTAAGTGGATAAGGGCTTTTGAAAAAGAAGGTCTAGATATCTACAAACTTGCATCACAGGCCATAGCTTTAGATGAGACCTTACCTTGGGACTTTATAGACATAGGAGTTAGAAAGTCTTATCTTCTTAAAGAGTACGAAAAAGCCCACAAGGAAACCACTACAACAGATTGTAGGGAAAAATGTACCAATTGTGGAGTAGCTAAATACAAAACTGGAGTTTGCTTTGAAGATAATCAGATTAAAGTTTAGAAAAACAGAAAAAGTAATGTACATTTCCCATATAGAAATGATGAAGGCCTTTATGAGGGCCTTGAGAAGGGCAAACCTAGATGTAGCTCATACAAAAGGTTTTAACCCTAATATGAGAATGGTATTTGCCCTACCACTACCTTTGGGAGTTACCTCTGATAGTGAGTATGTAGACATTTGGTTTAACAAACCCTATGAACCCTATGAGGTCCTAGAGGCTCTTGCAGATAAGCTACCTGAGGGTATACAACTGCTCATGTCCTTTGAGGTGGAAAAAGCAGCCCTTATGGAAGATGTTGGCTCAGCTATCTACCATTTCAAAATAGAGGAAAATAAAGAGATTAAGAGGGCTTTAGACCAACTTATACAGATGGATGAGATAAATGTTTTCAAATCCAATAAAAAAGGTAATATTGATCTTTTACCTCTCATATACAAAATAGATTATCACGACAACCAGGCTTTTTCAGTCTTGTGCAAGGCTGGAGCTAAGGGAAATTTAAACCCCCATCTTTTAATCAATGCCCTAGAGATGTATACTGATATAAAAATAAATGTTGTAAGCATAAATAGAAATAAGCTATTTTTGAAAATTCCCTAAAAATATGTAAAAAAGTGCAGGATTGACTTGATAAAAGATAGAAAACTTCTAAAAACTTGAAATATCTTTTACAATTCCATAATCATATGTATAATTACTATATGTTAGAAAAAGATGAAAGAATGGATGACCTTCAGCTTAAAGGTCTAAAAATTATTCAGAATAGAAATCAGTTCTGCTTTGGTACTGATGCTGTTTTAGTTTCTCATTTTTCCAATGCAAAAAAGCATTCTTCCATAATTGATTTAGGAACAGGTAATGGAATTATCCCTCTTTTACTTTATGGTAAATTTGAGGTTGAAAGAATTGCAGGCATTGAAATTCAAGAAGAAGCCTTTTTACTAGCTAAAAGAAATGTCCAATTAAATAATCTAGAAGATAGAATAAGCCTAGTAAATGGAGACATTAAAGATATCCATAAATATTTTCCCATAGGCTCTTTTGACCATGTAATTTCCAACCCTCCCTACATTAAAAAAGGAACAGGAATTATAAATGCTAAAGATAACCTGGCCTATGCCAGACATGAAATTCTTTGTGACTTAGAAGATATCCTAAAAGCCACCCGTTATCTTTTAAACTTTAAAGGTTCTTTTACCATGGTTCATAGACCTGATAGGTTAAACGATATACTTTACCTTATGAAAAAACACTACATAGAGCCAAAAAGAATTAGATTTGTCCACTCCAATGAAAAGTCAGGAGCTAATCTGGTCTTGATTCAAGGTCTAAAAGACATGAATCCCTTTTTAACAGTGGAAAAACCCTTAATAATCCATAGGGCTGATGGCTCTTATACAGATGAAATATTTGAAATTTACGGAAGGGAAAGATAATGCTTTATTTAGTTGCTACTCCCATAGGAAATCTTTTAGATATATCCTTTAGGGCAATAGAAACTTTAAAAAATTGTGACTATATAGCTTGTGAAGATACTAGACATACCTTGAAACTTTTAAACCACTATGAAATCAAGAAAAAACTGGTAAGTTACCATGAACATAATAAAAGAGAAAGTGGTTTGAGAATCCTAGAAGACTTAAAAAATGGTAAAAAGGTAGCCTTGGTTTCTGATGCAGGCTGTCCTGCCATATCTGACCCAGGAAATGACTTAGTAAAACTAATGTATGAACACAATATACCTGTAAGTGTAATTCCAGGGGCTAATGCTGGTTTGAGCGCCTTAATGATCTCTCCTTTTGATACAGACAGATTTTGTTTTGATGGTTTTTTACCTCTTAAAGAAAGTCATAGAAAAACATACTTTCAAGAGCTTAAAAAAGAAGAAAGAACCACAGTCCTCTATGAAGCTCCCCATAAACTTAAAAAGACCCTTAAAGATTTAGAAAAGCACCTAGGTCAAGTAAGAAGGATTTGTCTAGTTAAAGAAATCACTAAAATTTATGAAACTGTCCAATTAGGAACCATAAAAGAGATTTTAGACTACTTTGAAGATAATAATCCTAAAGGTGAATATGTATTATTGGTAGAGGGCTACAAAGAAGTAGAAGGCGACAAGACACTTAAAGACATAGTAAGGGAGCTTTCCTTTGATAGTGAAAAAAAAGCAGTTATAGCCAGCTATGAGGGCTATATAAATAAGGGGCTTTCTAATAAAGATGCTCTTAGAAACACTGCAATTGAGCTTAACCTATCTAGAAACAAGGTCTATTCCTATATCCTAGAAGATAAAGAGGAATAAGGTAAGAAAAAATATATTTACAAAATAAAAAACCTTAGATAAGGTTTTTTGATTATACATAAGATATGGGAAGTGATAGGTTTTGATTCTTAAAATCTATTAAAGATTATCTATACAGCTAGAGCAAATCTTGTTACCTTTAAACATATAGGTCTTTTCTTTAGAACCACAAAAACAACAACCTGGTTCATATTTTTTAATCTTAATACTGTCATTTTCTAGATACATTTCAACAGCTTCTCTTTTACCTATATCTAAAGATTTGCGAAGTTCAATAGGGATTACAACCCTTCCCAATTCATCAATTTTTCTAACTATTCCACTGGCTGGCATTGGTTTTTCCTCCATCTTTAAGGTATTGGCATTTTATCAATCATTTGCATAAAATGCAAGAAGATTAAAGGCCAAAGTGCCTAAAAACCTCCATAAGTGCTATGAAGTTTTCATAGGGTACATCATCTTGTAATTCTTGGGCAGGAGCCGCTATATAGCCTCCATTTTCACTCATTGTTTGAATAACCTCTTCAGCCTTTTTGTAGACCTGGTCCACATTGCCATAGGGCAGGGTGTCTTGGGTAGATATACCGCCCCAAAAGGTAAAGTCTTTACCATAATCTTTTTTTATTTTAAATATATCCATACATTCAGGTTGTAAAGGGTTTAGGACATCTACCTTCATTTGGGATAAGTCAGGAAGTATCTCTTCAATGTTTCCACAAGAATGAAGCCAAACATGTTTGTTATATGAAGAGATTAGGTCATATTCTTTTTTCTCACCCTCTTTAAGAAATCCCCTCCAAGTATCTGGAGACATTAATAAGGACTTTTGAGATCCCCAATCACTTCCCAATAGGACTCCATCAATGTTTTTATTGGTTAAGATGTTTTCCAGCATTACAATATTTTTCCTAATAATCATATCCAAGAGTTCTTTTGAAAATTCTGGTTCAACAGCTAAGTCTGCAAGAAAATTTTCTATGCCTCTTAAAAAGTATGCTTTTTCAAAGTGACTTCCCCAGATAAACACCGTTATATATATCCCAAAGTTTTCCTTTAAAAAAGAAGAGTACTGCTCAAAATTACTGTATGATCCAGTACCTTTGGTTTTAGGCATAAATGAAGGGGGAGAGGAGTAGGAAAATTCTTCTTCTACCTGGTCCCAGGTCCACCATGGAGCACTAATACCAATGGCATGATTACCTAAAGAAAGATAGATAGCATCGCATTTAGATAGGAGCCCTTTTTCATAAGCCAAAAAGATATCCTTATTATAAAAATCTTTTAGTAGCCTATCTCCATACTTGTTATTAAAGTCTCTAGTGATTTGTGGAAAATATGGTACTTTGTGGACAAGCTTTTTGTCTATAACCTTTTTTACTAACATAAACATTTCCCTTTATTGATTTTTGTATACAACAATATTAATTCTTTTTAAATTTTTATTCAAGATTATTAAAAATTGAATGGGTTTGTGGAATAATATTGACATAATTTGCTTTGAATAATAAAATTACTGATTGTATGGATAATTTATTTTAATTTTACATATGTACTTTGAAAATAGAATAAGGAGGAAATAAATGGAGCTGACACCAAGAGAAATCATAGGTTTGGCAGCAATCATTTTTCTATTAATTTTTTCTGTAATAATGTTTATTTTAGGGATAAGACACAGAAAGAGAGTAGCGGAAAAGGAAATCGGTAGTGCTGAAGAGCAAGCGAAAAAACTGATTCTAGAAGGCGAGAAAAAAGCTGAAGAGCGAAAGAGAGAAATATTGATTGAGGCCAAAGAGGAAATTCATAAAAGCAGGGTCGGTATTGAAAGGGATTTAAAAGAAAGAAGAAGTGAAATTCAAAGACAGGAACGTAGAATAATTCAAAAAGAAGAAAGTCTAGATAAAAAAGTTTCTGTAATAGAAAAGAAGGAAGAATCACTAAATGAAAAAATTTCCGAAATCGATAGTAGAAAATCTGAAATAGACCAAGTTTATCAAGATAAAATAACTGAACTAGAAAGAATTTCTGCACTTACATCAGACGAAGCAAAGCAGTATTTGTTGAATCTAATGGAAGATGAGGTAAAACACGAAAAAGTTCTTCTATTAAAAGAGTATGAAGCTCAACTGAAAGAGGATTCTGAAAATCTCGCTAAAAATATAATTTCAAATGCAATACAAAGGGTTTCCACCGACTACGTTGCAGAAAACACTGTATCTGTAGTTACCTTACCCAATGATGAAATGAAGGGTAGGATAATAGGTCGTGAAGGTCGTAATATTAGGACCTTGGAAACTTTAACCGGAATAGATTTAATTATTGATGATACTCCTGAGGCGGTTGTCTTATCTGGCTTTGATCCAGTAAGAAGAGAAATTGCCCGTATAGCCTTAGAAAAACTAATTTTAGATGGCCGAATTCATCCAGCACGTATTGAAGAATCGGTAAATAAGGCTAAAAAGGAAGTAGAAAACACAATCAAGATTGAAGGGGACAAGGTTGCTTTTGAAGCAGGCGTGCACAATCTTCATCCTGAAATTTTAAGATTACTCGGACGTATGAAATATAGGACCAGTTATGGTCAAAACGTACTTAAGCATTCATTGGAAGTTGCCATGCTAACAGGCATTATGGCAGCTGAGTTAGGTCTTGATGTTGCTTTAGCAAAAAGAGCAGGATTATTACATGACATTGGAAAGTCCACAGACTTTGAAACAGATGGTACCCACATTGATATAGGGGCTGATGTTATTAAAAAATACAATGAACATCCAGTAGTATTGGATGCTGTAATGAGTCACCACGGTGATAAAGAACCTGAAAGTGCTATAGCAGTGCTGGTTCAAGCAGCTGATGCAATATCTGCAGCTAGACCAGGAGCAAGAAGAGAAACCTTGGAAGCTTATATCAGGAGAATTGAAAAGCTAGAAGAAATAGCAAATTCTTTTGAAGGTGTTGAAAGTTCATACGCAATCCAAGCCGGTAGAGAAATTAGAATATTAGTAAAACCGGAAAAAATGTCTGACGAAGAAATGATTTTAACCTCTAGGGAGATTGTGAAGAGAATTGAAAGTGAAATGGAATACCCTGGACAAATAAAGGTTAACGTTATAAGAGAAGTCAGAGTTATTGATTTTGCAAAATAAAAAAAGTAAGACTAGTAAAGACCATTTTAAGTATTTATTGTATCTTACACGGCATAGCTATCTGGCTATGCCGTCTTTCTGTCTAAAAATAAAAGAAAGACTAGATTATAAATTATTATAGTTCATTAATCTAGAGACCTTTTCCTTGTTTTAAGGTATTTCTTTTTTTTTAGATTTTTTCTGATTTTGCATTTTCATATTACTCCTAAACTTCCTTATTATCCTTATTCTAAAAACAAGGCTATTATTAGTGTTAGTATTGAATATTATTCAAGTATTCTTAGGCTTTATTCAATACTTATTAAAAAAACTTGAATAATCTAAAGTTTTTATGAAAAAACTATTTATAAATGATATAGTTTAAATGTCTTTACTGACTCACTAGTTTTTTCGTGCTATAATTACCTACAATTATTAGAATCTTAGCAAAGAGGAGGCTTACAATGGCTACAGATAAATATAATCCCTTGGATAACGCCCAAGCTCAATTTGATCATATTGCTGACTTTTTAGATTTAGACAGCGGGACAAGAGCTTTATTGCGTGAACCTATGAGAGAAATGCAGGTAACAATACCTGTGAAAATGGATGATGGTACAACCAAGGTCTTTAAGGCTTTTAGAATTAGGCATAATGATGCTAGAGGACCTGCAAAAGGTGGAATTCGTTTTCATCCTCAAGAGACCATGGACACAGTTAGGGCCCTTTCAATGTGGATGACATGGAAGTGTGCTGTTGTGGATATTCCCTTAGGTGGTGGAAAAGGTGGTATTATCTGTGACCCAAGAGAGCTTTCCTTACAAGAACAAGAGAGGCTTTGTCGTGGCTATGTACGGGCTATGTACAATCAATTAGGACCCAATTTAGACGTTCCTGCCCCTGATATTATGTCCAACAAACAACATATGTTATGGATGTTAGATGAATATGAAACCATACTTGGAGGAAAGTTCCCTGGAATGATAACAGGCAAGCCTGTAGGTATGGGAGGCTCCTTAGGCCGTACAGAAGCAACTGGCTTTGGTATTGTTTATGTGCTAAATGACTTTATGCAGGCTGAAGGCATGGATATTTCCAAATCTACAGCCAGTATTCAAGGCTTTGGCAATGTAGCTGAATATACTGCACGTTTGTTTAGTGAACTAGGTGGTAAGGTTATTGCCGTATCCAGCTGGCATCAAGGGGACAAGACAGCTTATACCTTTAAAAAGGCTGAAGGCTGTGATATAGAGCAGTTGGTTGGAATTAAAGACCAATTTGGAAGTATTGATAAAGATAAGGCCCTTAGCTTAGGCTATGAAGTGCTACCTGGTGATGATTGGCTCAAACAAGATGTTGACATCCTTATACCAGCAGCCCTAGAAAACCAACTAACTGCAGATAATTTTTCAGATATTTCTTCTCAAGTAAAAATTATTTGTGAAGCTGCTAATGGTCCTACAACAGCAGATTGTGATGCTTTAATTAGAAACAGCGGGATTACTCTATTACCAGACTTTTTATGTAATGCTGGAGGAGTAACTTGTAGCTACTTTGAACAAGTTCAATCCAATATGAATTACTTTTGGGATAAAAAGGAAGTTTTAGATAAGTTAGAATACTCTATGACAAAAGCCTTTAGAGCTGTTTATGCTTTAGCAAAAGAAAAAGACCTTTATATGAGAGATGCAGCTTATGTAATTGCTGTACAAAGGGTAGCAGAGGCTGTTAAGTTGAGAGGTTGGGTCTAGTAATAGTTAAGAGTTTGTTATGGTTTAATTGAAATTATCATCATTATTATTTAATTATAGATATAAAACAAATACTGATAAAAACACAGTGAGTGCAATATTATTAAAATATTGCATTCTTTTTACTTTGTAATATATTAGCCTGTAGGGTTTATATTGCTTTTAGTGCTTTAAGTGCTTTTAGTACTTTAAAGTTATTAAAAATCCCGCTTAGAATATAGCCTCAAAGAAAGAAGATATGATACTAGCAGTAAAACAATTGATATAAGTGTTAGGCCGCCACTAACCATAATTATATTTTCCGAAGCATAGCTTATCAATTTTAATTGTAGGAGTTCATTGCCAGGCAAGGATATAACTGTGAAGTATACAGCAAAAAGTAAACCAAAAAATATGGCAGGCAGATAGATTCCCCACACTTTTCCTTTTGTGTATCCAAATTTAAAAAGTATAGGAAAGGTAAAAAGATTAAATATGGTATAGAGAAGAAAACTTGCAGCAATAATAGCTATGGTTCCATTAAATCCAGCATACCATGCAGATTTCAAAAGTATTTTTGACAAGGCATTTGCAAGTGGCATAAGGATAACCCCCATTACAATGCCACATACAAGCATAATCAAGGAAAAAATATATCTTCCGTTAACTATATCTTGCCTTTTTATGGGGAAAGTAAGATATAGGTTATTTAATGCTCCCTTGTCTTCCACTGCAAAGGGATTAAGGGAAAAATTATGACTTGCAAACACACATATAGGGATCATTGCCCAAGGGGAAAACCATCCTATTGCTATAGCTAATAAAGGTAACATCAATAATCTAATCTGATAGACTTTCATTGCACGCCAATCTGTAACAATCATTTTTGTAATCATATCTCTAATCCTTTTTTGTTCATATGAACCATAATATCATCCAGTGAAGCTGTTTCTAGAATAACACTAGATGGAAAACCTCCAACATCAGAAACATCAATCATACCTTCAAAACCACCCAAGTGTTCTCTAAGCCCAAGTATTTGCTTGCGCTTTATTTGTGGTATATCCCCATTGCCACCCCTGATAAGGCAATACTTTTCAGTTAGTTCATCTTTTAAGCCGCTATATACAATTTTTCCCTTGTGTATATAGATAATATAGTCTGCAATTTTTTCAAGATCACTGGTTATATGTGTTGAAAAAAAGACACTTCTATTTTCTTCAATCATGTAATCACGAAGAATATCTAACATTTCATCTCGCATAACAGGGTCAAGTCCAGATGTAGGTTCATCAAGCAGCAAGAGTTTAGCATCATGAGATAAAGTAACAGCCAAACCTAGTTTCATTTTCATACCTTGTGACAGTGTTTTGAATTTTTGTTTTGGATTAAGGTCAAATTTTTCAAGATGCATATGATACACTTTGCTATTCCATTTTTTATAGAAGAGACCCATTGTTTTTTCAACATCAAGAGCTGTCCAATCTTCTTGAAAATATGGTTGGTCGAAAAGTACACCTAAATCTTCTTTTATTGAAATATCATTGTGTGACCTTCCCAAGATTTCAACATCCCCGCCATCTTTTATTACCATGTTAAGCATAAGCTTTAAGGTTGTTGTTTTACCTGCACCATTTTCACCTATAAAACCGCAGACATAACCACTTGGAACAGAAAAACTAATACTATCCAATAAAAAGTTTTTATATTCTTTTTTTAGATTACTTATTTTTATAGCATTATTCATTTTGCATCTTTCTCCAGTTCATCTAGCAATTTATGAAGGTCCTTCATTGTCAATCCTGCGATTCGTCCTTGTTGGATAGCAGCAATCAATGCAGTTTTGGTCTCAGCAAGGTATTGGTGGCGTATTAAATCATTATCAATTTTTTTGATATAAGACCCTTTACCTGGCACTGTTTGAATAAAGCCCTCAATCTCTAAATCCTTGTATGCTCTTGTGGTTGTTATGACACTAACTTTTAAATCAAGGGCTAGTTGGCGAATAGAAGGCAATAATTGGTTTTCGGGTAATTCACCAGATAAAACCGAAGCCTTAATTTGCTCTTTAATCTGTTCATATATTGGTATGCCTGACTGATGTGCCAGAACTATTCGCATTATCCTACCTCCATAGCATTTTGCTTATACTGAATACATCTGTATATATATAATATGTACAGTATATACAGTGGATTATCATTTGTCAAATGAAGAAAACAAATAAAAACCACACTGGAAAATATCTTTAGTGTGGTCTCTTTAATGTTAACCTTTATAGTTTTAATTGCTGCTTTTTTTAAACGTCTATGCCAGCCTCTATATCTTGATAGGCAATGTTAAGCATAATTGCACATTCTATACGCTTTTTAAAGAGGGTACATTCATAGTCATCTACCTCTCTTATGGAGCCTTTTGAATAGTAGGCATTAGCTGCACAGCCACCAGCACAATAGAACTTTGCCCAGCAGTCCTTGCAAGCTTCTTTAGTCTCAATATTTGTGTTTTTGAAATTGTCCATAAGTTGAGTGTTTTTAAGGCCATCAAAGATATTACCTAAAAGGAATTCTTTTTCTGATACAAATTGATGGCAAGGGTAGAGGTCACCTTGGGGAGTTACTGCCATATACTCACAGCCAGAGCCACAGCCATCTAAGCGTTTATAAATACAAGGGCCTTGGTTTAAATCAATGGTAAAGTGGTAAAAGGTAAACTCTCTATTTTCTTTTTTCCTTTTTATCATTTCTTTTGCCAATATTTCATACTCATTTAGAAGAATTGGCAGATCTTCTTTTGTTAAGGCATATTCTTTATCATTTGATGAGACTACAGGCTCCATACTTAAGTCCTTAAAGCCCAAATCTGCCATATGAAAGACATCTTTAGTAAAGTCTACATTGTTATGGGTATAGGTACCACGAATATAGTAGGTACCCCTAGTCCTTCTTCTTACAAATTCTTGAAATTTAGGAACAATAATATCGTAACTTCCTTTACCTGAAAGGTCTTTTCTTAGTCGGTCATGAACTTCTTTTCTTCCATCTAGACTTAAGACCACATTATCTATTTCTTTATTACAAAAATCTATAACCTCATCATCTAGTAAAAGACCATTGGTTGTAAGGGTAAATCTAAAATTTTTCTTGTGCTCTTTTTCTTTACTTCTGGCATAGGCTACTAGTTTTTTGCAGACCTCCCAATTCATAAGTGGTTCACCACCAAAAAAGTCTACATCCAGATTTCTTACAGAACCTGAATGCTCAATAAGAAAATCTATGGCTCTAGTCCCAGTTTCATAGGACATTAATGCTCTTTTTCCCTTGTAGTTGCCTTGGGAGGCAAAGCAGTACTCACAGTTTAGATTACAGGCATGGGCCACATGAAGACAAAGGGCTTTAATAGGTACTGGGCCTCTATCTTTTTCTAGGGCTTCTTCCAAAAAGGTATCTTGAGAAAAAAGAAGACCTCCTTCTTTTAGCTCTTCTATGGAATCTATGCATTCTTGAAATTCATTTTGACTTATTTCATAAGATTTAAGAATAATATCTTTAATCTCATCTATTTCCTTTGTTTGGTAAAGTTCAATAATGTCATACATTAAATCATCAGTAACATGAACTGAACCGCTAAATATGTCTAATACAATGTTGTATCCATTAAGTTTATATTGATGTATCATATCTTTTTCCAAAAAAACAGCCGCCATGGGGTCATAGCGGCAAATCTTAAAAAAATGTTTTAATTATTGGTATTTTCACATTTTTGGTTTGCAACCCCACAGGAGGTTTTGCAGGCTGATTGACAAGATGTTTGACACTCCTTGCATCCGCCATTTACTAAACTTCTTTTTAAGTTGTAAGTGTTAATTGTTCTTATTCTCTTTTCCATAACTTGCCCCTTCTAAATTATTCAATTTAACAGAGATATTTTATGCTTTTTTTATTTAAAAGTCAATTAAAGGTCATTTTGAAAGATTAAGAAGATTAAAGGTCACAGACTAATATGTAGCCTTTTTTGTAATCATCTTCACTACTTATGGTAACTTGTGAGTTTTCTAGATGGTTTAAGTAGTTTATGAAGTCTTGAGATATTTTTTCTCCAGGTAAGATAAGGGGGATTTGAGGGGGAAAGGCCCAAAGACTCTGGGCACATATTTGGTCTATGCTCTTATCCATAGTTACATATTTACTTTCTTTTTTCTTAGCCTCATTAATGCTTAAGACTTGCTTTGGTATAGTGAAGTCTTCTAAGGGATGGAAGCTTTCTTTTTTACTAGGGCCATTTGTTTTATCAATTTCTAAAAGGGCTTTTGTGAGTTTTTTCAAAGATTTCTTTTTGTCTGCTAAACTAAGAATTAAAAGGACATATTCATTTGTATACATCTCTGGATAAATATTATATTTTTCTATTAATAGATCAAAAAGCTCTTTTCCGCTAATATCTATTTTATTTAAATTAATGAGTAATTTTGCTTGGTCATAGGCAAATATGTGGTCATAGTCTTGTTTATCTTCATGAAATATTGCTTGAAGATGTGAAAGGTCTTGTAGTTGGTCTTTAATGTAGTCTAGATTTTTAATCCACTTATTAAAAAGAAGGTCTTTATTGTGATAAAGATAATCAATACAAGAAGCAATTGAGCTTATTAAGATATATGAAGGGCTTGAGGACTGAAAGGTTGCCATATATTCTTTTAGTCTTTTTAGAGAGACCTTATTTGAATTAATGTGTATTAGGGATGTTTGAGTCATAGAAGGTAGGGTCTTGTGAAGGCTTTGTACCACTATATCAGCCTTAAAGGAGTTAGCCCCTAAGGGAAAGTTTGGGCTTAGGTCTAAATGAGCTCCATGAGCCTGGTCTACCATTAAAATCATCTTGTGTTTATCTGCTAAGGCTTGAATACTTTTAATATGGGATAAGACCCCATCATAGGTAGGACTGGTTAGAAGAATCATTTTTGCATCCTTGTTCTGTTCTATGAGGTCTTCAAGGTCCTTAACACATATTGAGCCTAAAATCTGGGTATCCTTACTAAAAGTTGGGGTAAAGTAGACTGGTTTTAAGTCCAAGAGTCTGATTCCATTGTATACAGACTTATGGCAGTTTCTTCCTAGGATAATTTTATCTTCTTTGTTTAAGCAAGCATGCATTCCAGCTAAGATACAAGAGGTACTACCATTAACAGATAAAAGGGTCTCTTTGGATTTCCAAAGTTTATTGGCTTTTTCCATTGTGCTTAAGATAATCTCTTTTGGATCATTTAAGTTATCAAAACCAGGTATTTCTGTAATGTCATACTCAACTGGTAAATCTTTTAGATAAGGAGCTAAAGACTTGTTTCTTTTATGGCCAGGCATATGAAAGGGAAGGCTTTTTTGGAAGCTTCTTCTTTTTAAGGCTTTTAAAATATTAGTGTCTTGCTCTTTTTTCATTGTATAACTTTCTTATCCTATGGTTTTTCTTCATTTGCTTTTCCAATACTAATAATTGTATAGACAATGGATATGCTAGGTAAGTCTATTTGAATGATATATAATAAAGGGAGGCTTTACAAGATTTGAATATTCTTTATTTAATGAAGAGATATCATTTAGCATTTTAAAGAAAAGTAGATTAGGTTATAATTAAAGCCAATAGAAATATGAGGCAAATATGAAAGTATTATTTATAGGGGATATTTTCGGAAGAAACGGAAGAACCTTTCTAAAAGAAAATATGGAAAATCTAAAAAACAAATACTCACCAGACTTTATTATTGCAAATGGGGAGAATTTAGCTGGTGGTAAGGGAATTACTCCTAGTTTAGCAAAGGAGATTTTTTCCATGGGGGTAGACTTTATGACCTCTGGAAACCATGCCTTTGCTAAAAGTGAAATGTTAGACTATTTTGATGATAATCCCAATAAGATTATTAGGCCCTTAAATTTTACCAGGGCTTGTCCTGGTAAAGGTTATGCCATTTTAAGAAAAAAAGATAAAAGCTTGGGAGTTATAAATGTGATAGGTCAGGTCTTTTTATCTCCTGCTGACAATCCTTTTTGGGCTGTAGAGGATGTTTTAGATGAAATGAAAAAAGAGTGTAAAAATATCTTAGTGGATTTTCATGGAGAAGCTACCTCAGAAAAACAAGCCTTTGCCTGGCATTTTGATGGTAGGGTTTCAGCGGTACTTGGAACCCATACCCATGTTCAAACTGCTGATGAGAGAATTTTACCCTTTGGTACAGCCTATATTAGTGATGTGGGAATGACAGGTCCTTATGATGGGATTATTGGGGCAGACAAAGAAGTGGTAATAGGCAGATTTTTAAGTGATATGCCAGCATACTTTACTTCTGAAAAAGGAAGAGCCCAATTAAATGGAGTTTATATTGAGATGTGTGAAGATACAGGAAAATCTTTAAGTATTGAAAGGATATATGAGATTGATAAACTATAATCTAAAAAAACTGTGGTGGCTTATTATAAGTTTTGTGCTAGTAGTCATAGACCAAGTAAGTAAGATTTATGTGCATAATAATATGGTCTTAGGAGAAAAACACCAGGTAATAAATAATTTTTTATACATAACCTATGCAAGAAATTCAGGAGCTGCCTGGGGAATCTTTTCAGACCACACCATATATCTAACCATATTTTCTGGAATTGCCACACTTTTACTCATAGGCTTTATAGTTACCAGTAAAAGAGGCCTTGCTTCTTTTTCTTTTACCCTCATAATTGCTGGGGCCATAGGAAATCTAATTGATAGAATCCGTTTGGGTTATGTCATAGACTTTATAGATACATATATCTTTGGCTATGATTTTCCTGTCTTTAATGTGGCAGATATGGCTGTTACAGTGGGTGTAACCTTTTTAATAATATATGTACTATTTATCCATAGAGAGATGCAGGTATGAAAAAGCTAGACTTGTCCATTAAGGTTGATGATAATGAAAATGAAAGGTTGGATCTATTTCTTACCAAATATATTGAGGAATATTCCCGCTCTTTTATTCAAAAACTCATTAAAAACGGTCAAGTATTAGTGGATAATAGCTTAAAGGCTTCTTCTTACAAGGTAAAACTTGGAGATTTAATTACAATAGAAATTGAAGAAGATGAAAAAGAAGAGCTTGTTTTTCAAGATATTCCTTTAGATATCCTTTATGAGGATGATTATCTTTTGGTGGTAAATAAAAAAAGAGGAATGGTGGTACACCCTGGAGCAGGTAATACAAAAGATACCCTGGTAAATGCTCTTTTGTTTCATACAAAGGGAAAATTAAGTAGGGGCTTTTCTTTAGACAGACCTGGTATTGTACATAGAATAGATAAGGACACATCTGGTCTTTTAGTGGTTGCTAAAGATGATTTGACCCAAGATATCTTGGCTCAAGACTTTTTTGATAGAAAAGTTAAAAGAGAGTATATAGCTATTGTTAAGGGATATTTAGAAAATATTAAAGCAAGTATAAATGTCCCTATTGGAAGAAATAGAATAAATAGATTAAAGATGCAGGTAGAAGGGGAAAATGCCAAAGAAGCCATAACAGATTATGTGGCTATTGAAGAGTTAAAAGGAGCTTGTTTAGTTAGAGCTAATTTACATACCGGTAGAACCCACCAGATAAGGGTACATATGGCTTATTTAAACAGACCTGTATTAGGAGATGATCTATATGGAGGAAAGGATAAGAGATTTAATAAAGGGCAACTTTTACATGCCCAAAAAATTGGTTTTATCCACCCTATAGAAAAAACCTATATGGAGTTTGAAAAAGAGGCTGATAAATATTTTCTTCATGCTTGGGAGAGTTTAAAAATTGACAAAGAATAATGAGATTTATGAAAGAACAGAGTGCTTAATCGGTAAAGGTGGGCAAGAAAAACTACTAGCCTCAAAAGTAGTTATCTTTGGTCTTGGTGGAGTTGGAGGCTATGCCTTAGAGGCCTTAGCCAGAGCGGGAGTTGGTAAACTTGTTCTAGTAGATCATGACAAAATTCAAAAATCCAATATAAATAGGCAGATTTTAGCCCTTCATTCAAGTTTAGGTCAATTTAAGACTGATATAGCAAAAAAGAGGGTTAATGATATAAATCCAGATATAGAAGTTATATGTCACCAAGTCTTTGCCAAGAAAGAAAATCTTAGTGAAATTATTGGTGATGATGTTTCTTACATAATTGACGCAATTGATTCTGTCCAATCCAAGGTAGATATAATTAAATATGCAAAAACAAATAATATACCCATAATATCTTCTATGGGAACAGGTTGTAAGGTGGATAATTTGAAATTTCAAATTGCTGATATTAAAAAGACCCATACCTGTCCTTTAGCTAAAAGAATAAGAAAGATTTTAAAAGTAGAAGGGATAGAAAATCTAGAGGTCCTATACTCTAATGAGAAAAACAAGGTTTCAGTAACAGACTGTATACCTAGCATATCTTATGTTCCTTCTGTGGCAGGATTGGTATTGGCAGGCCATGTAATAAATAAAATGTTAGAAGAAAAAGACCAATAAAAAAGGAGCGAAGCATGACTTATTTACTAGGAATAGATGTGGGAACATCTGCTACAAAAACAGTACTATTTGATGAAAGAGGAAAGGTAATATCTTCGTCTTCATATGAATATCCCATGTATCAACCAAGACCTGGCTGGGCTGAACAAGACCCAGATGACTGGTGGAAGGCTGTGGTTTTTACCTGTAATGA
>Ga0265293_10004153_pt1 | contig 25839 bp, 21 predicted proteins | sample Munlanlewell138R_FD_192505 | JGI IMG/M metagenome (GOLD analysis project Ga0265293, IMG submission 192505) | Leachate microbial communities from a municipal landfill in Southern Ontario, Canada - Leachate well 138R | ecosystem: Engineered > Solid waste > Landfill > Unclassified | place: Canada...
GTGCTCGCGGAGTTCCGCCTCCACGGCTGCGCGCTGTTCAGCGGCGACACGCTGCGCGGTATCGGGGGAGATGCTCGCGGCGGGTGGCAGTCCGACCGGCATGCTGGCGGCCAGCAGGTCCGCCTCGCTGTCGGTGGCCTGGAACAACACCAGCTCGACGCCCAGGGCTCTCGCCAGGTACTCCGCATGAGGGAGCGCGATCCGGGACACCTCCGACCCGTCGAGGGTGACCATGACGCGGCGTATCCGTTGGTCGCCGCCAGTCTCGCGCGCGGGTGAGAGCAGGATGGCGGTCTCGCGCGCCTCGCGGATCAGCTGTTCGGCGACCGAACCGAGCACCGCGCGACGGAGGCCACTCTCACCGCGCGAGCTAATGACGAGGAGATTGGCCTCGAGTTCGTCAGCCGCCTCGATGAGGGCTTCCGCCGGATCACCATGCAGCACGAGCGAGCCGACGCCCGGGACGCCCCCGGCCTGCAGGGCAGTCACCACCTCGCTGAGGTGCGGCTCCGCCTCCAGCGGCGCGACGACCGCATCCGCGCGGCCCTCCGGGCTGACGTACCGTCCCCACTCATCCTCGTCGAGGTCCTCAGGGCGCACTCCCGCATCGCGGGAGACCCGCACGACGAGCACCTCGGCACCGCACGCCGCCGCCAGCGCCGCCGTCCTCGGAACCGCGGAGCGAGCCAGGGCTGAGCCGTCATCTGCCAGGATCACACGCGAGTACATGGGCGCCTCCTTGGACGTGTCCATTCGATCGGTGCTTCTCACGGTATCGCCCAAGGTGACATTGCGACCGCTGCCGCGACGAGGCGCGCCTCCACGGTGGAGACATACCCGAGCCCCGCGAGGTGCTTCTCGCGCACGGTCGTTCCGAAGGAGGTCGTCTGAGCTTCTCGGGGATGGGGCACTGGAGGGCTCGGTGCCGCGGGGACGTCGCCCCTCCGCGTGTCGATCGGAGCCCCTGGCGGTTGGCTCGTCGGCACGATCCCCAGCAATCGCAAGGGAAAAATGGTCGGGGAGGCGGGATTTGAACCCACGACCCCCAGTCCCCCAGACTGGTGCGCTGCCAGACTGCGCCACTCCCCGACCGTGGGAGGTCGATGGTAGCAGCGTCCGAGGCTACTCGCCCCGCTCCCGGATTTTGCCGACCGCATCACTATTTCTCGCCACTACGAGCGTAATATTGCTCCGCGCTGGCCCTCGGAGGCGGGCGCGGGTAGTGGAGGTGGCGGCTATGGCCGGTGAGGCGCGGATGGGTGGGATGCCGGAGGGTGTCCCGGGGCGGATGCAGGACGTTGGGCGGGTAGTGCTGGGGCTCGGGATGGGCGAGCGGCTGGCCGTGCTGGGTGCGGTCGGAGTGTTGGCTGTGTCGCTGGTGTTCGGGCTGATCACTCGGGACTACGGCGTGGGGCAGGTGGCCTTCCTGCTGGCAGTCGTGTTGCTCTTCGTGATGTACCGAGGGCGTGTCCAGCAGGCGGCCGACGGAGTGGACTACACCACGCTGGTCATCGCGCTCGGTGGGATGCTCGGCTTGATCGGGCTCCGAGAGCTGGTGCTGGACCTGCGCTTCGAGATCTTCGACGCCGGGACGGCGACGATCCTGGCGGCGATGCTGTTCTGGGCGTCGACGATCGCTGCGGGTGCTGGCGCGCTCCAGGTGGCGATGGCGCGGCGGTAGCGCGCCGCGCCGCCCGCGCGAACGTCGAGGGCTACGCGAGCCCGGCGGCGCGGGCGACGACGACGAGGGCGAGGCCCGCGGCGGCGATGCCGCTGTATTCGAACGCGACCGCACGCGTGAGCGCGCGGATCACGTGGCTGTGGAGCAGCCCGGTCACGAGGTAGAACGCGAGCAGCAGCGTCAGGCCGGCGAGGTAGGTGTCCAGCGGCACGTAGTAGAGCAGCCAGCGCGCCTCGCCGATCACGATTCCCGTGACCAGCGCGAGGCCGAGCGTCTCCATGGGGTCGATCTCGCCCTCGCGGAGGACCTCGACGGCGAGCATGGCGGCTGCGATCGCGGTGGCGATGATCGCGGCGGGCAGGCTGATCTCGAAGACGTAGGAGAGCGAGAAGATCGCGAAGCCGGTGAGGTAGGTGTTCGCCGTGACCAGGAGCCGCGCCTGGTCGTACTCGGGCGCCATCGTGCGGACGCTCGCGACCTCCGCCCACGCGAGGGCGCCGAAGCCGAGACCTGCGCCGAGGCCTACCAGCAGCACGAGTTCACCCGAGACGTTGTGCTCGATGAGCACCGGGACCGCGAGCATGTAGAGGGCGGGGACGAAGAGGAACGGCGCGGTCTCTTGCCCGAATGAGAACGGCGCGCGCCAGGTCTGGCGCAGCGTCCCGTCGAGGCCGAACACGACCGCCGCGGCGCCCAGCAGCAGCAGCCATCTGGGCGAGGGCTCGATCAGCAGGTACGCGAGGATCACCATCGTCGCGATCCCGGAGACGACGGCGAGGTGTGCCGAGATGCCTACCGGCCGGAATCGCGGTCCGAGCAGCCGCGTGTCCTCCTCGATGGCCGTCGCGTCCACCAGGGGGGAGAGCGCCGGTGGCTCCTCGACGATGGTGAGCACCGGTGCCGCGATGGGCTCGGGTGCCTCGGGCTCGGCGGTCGGAGCAGCGTCGATCACTGCCTCGGGCTCGTCTGGGTCGTCCGGCGAGGCGGGTGGCTCGAGGGCGGCCGGCTCCTCGTCCTCTGCCGGAGCGGGCACGACCTCCTCGATCGTCGCCATCGGAACGAGGGGCTCCTCTTCCGGTACTGGTGGGGTCGGAGGTGGCGCCACGAGGCGCGGATCGAGGGTGGGCGGCGCGTCGAGGTCGATCGACGGCGGCTCGACCGGCTCTGACTCCTCGGGTTCGTCGGGCTCGTCGGGGAGCGGGGTGGGTGCGCCCGGCCTCAGGAACGAGGGCTCAACGCCGTCCTCGAGGGGTTCGTCTGACTGCTCCACCCGCTCGTGCCACGCCGGGGTCAGCGGTGGCGTGTCGCCGAGGAGCTGCGGCCGGGCATCTTCGGACGGCGTGGCATCCCGCCGAAAGCGGGAGGTGAACCGCCCGAGGCCGCGGCGGACGCCGGGCGACTCCGGCGTCTCGCGGTCCTCGATCGGGGTGTCGTCGGAGGTGTGCTGGTCGTCGGGCACTGACCGAGGATACCTACTCAGCCGCTAAGGTCGGCTGCTCAAATCCGAAGATCTCGGCAGCATTCCGATAACGGATGCGGTCGGCTTCGTCCTCGTCCAGTCCGCAGTCGACGAAGATCTGCTCGAGGTGCTCCACGTGTGAGGCGATCTCGTCCGTGTTGCAGTCCGAGCCCCACGTCAGCTTCTCGACGCCGATCTCGTGCTTGACCAGCTTCCGCTCCACGGCGTGGCGCTCGATGGTGTCGCCGCCGGACATGTCCAGGAAGACGTGGTGGCGCCAGCGAGTGACGGAGGCAGCCTCGTCATAGTTGCCGGTGCCGCCCATGTGCGCGCCGATGAGGCGTAGCGCCGGGAAGTTGTTGGCGATGGTGTCCAGGTGGAACGGTCGCATCCGGATCGCCGAGACGTCCCGAGGCTGCATGCGCCCCATCTCTTGCATCCGGCGGTACGTCGCCGCCGCCTTCGGATCGCGGCGGGGGTGCGTGATCGCGTAGTCGACGCCGCCGCCGATGACGCCCAGGTGCATGAGGATCGGCATCCCGAACTCCTCGGCAGCGGCGTAGGCGGGGAAGTAGCGCGGGTCGTCGTAGGCGAACTTGGTCCCGATGATCTTGAGGCCCTGGTAGCCCATCTCGTGCAGGCGCTTGATCTCCCGGAAGGACGTCTCCCCGGGGTCGACGACGGCGCTCGGCACCCACAGGTCCTCGTCGCGCTTCGCGAACTCCAGGTATGCCTCGTACGGCAGGCTGCCGAACCGCCCCCCCGAGAGGAGCGACGCCTTCACGACGCCCGCGGCACGGAGGGCGTCTCCGCGCTCGTCCAGGAGGCGTTCGTACTCGGGGTTGTCGGGGTCTTCCCAGTTGCGGGGGAAGTGGCAGTGCACGTCCCAGATCGGCGGCTTGCCAGTCGAACGGCTCGGTGTCGTCCCGACAGAATTCATAGCGGCCCCTCCGGCGTACGCGCGCACAGGCGGTTCGGGTGTGCGGCCGGTCGGGGGGAGGCAACCGGTCGAGCGGCGCTCATGCTACTGCGCGCCGCGACCTCGGTCGCCCCTCGAGCAAACCGCCTCGAGGCGTGGGGCGGCGCTTCACCACGATCGTGGTTCCGGAGAGACGGGGCTAGCGCACAGGTGCCGGAGGTCCATGATGGATCGCGGAGGCGTCGATGCGCGCGTACGCGCCGTCCTCTGCGCACCGTGTCGAGATCGACGCCCCTCCACACGGACGCCGCCTCGCTGCGCTTACCCTCGCGACCCTGGGTGTCGTGTACGGGGACGTGGGTACGAGTCCGCTCTACGCGATGCGGGAGTCGTTCCACTCCGGCGGCGGCATCCAGGTCTCCGATACGAACGTCCTCGGCGTGGTCTCGCTGATCTTCTGGTCGCTCGTCTTCGTGATCTCGGTGAAGTACCTCTGGTTCGTCCTGCGCGCGGACAACCGGGGCGAGGGCGGCATCCTCGCCCTGCTCGCGCTCGCGGGACCCTCTTCGGCGACGCGCGCTGGCTCGGCCGTCGTCGTGCTGGGGCTGTTCGGCACCGCGCTCCTCTATGGCGACGGCATGATCACCCCGGCGATCTCCGTCCTGAGCGCCACCGAGGGCTTCGCGGTCGCGGTGCCGGACGCGGATCCGTTCGTCCTCCCCGCCACCGTGGTGATCTTGCTGGGCCTCTTCCTGGTGCAGAGCCGTGGCACCGGCGCCGTGGGCACGATGTTCGGACCGGCGATGGTGGTCTGGTTCGGCGTCCTCGCGCTCCTCGGTGTGCACGGGATCATGGAGGAGCCGCGCGTCCTGCAGGCGCTGCTGCCGCACCATGCCGTCGAGTTCTTCGTCGACCACGGCCCGCGAGGGCTCCTTGTCCTGGGCTCCGTGTTCCTGGTGGTGACGGGGAGCGAGGCGCTGTACGCGGACATGGGCCACTTCGGTCGGCGGCCGATCACCACGGGGTGGTTCGTCCTCGTCTTTCCCGCGCTCGTGCTGAACTACGCGGGACAGGGGGCATCGCTGCTGGACGACCCGGCGAACATCGAGAACCCGTTCTACACGATGTCCGCGGAGTGGACGCGGCTCCCCCTCGCCGCCCTCGCGACGGTGGCGAGCGTGATCGCCTCGCAGGCGCTGATCACCGGCGCGTTCTCGCTGACGGCGCAGGCGATCCAGCTCGACTACCTCCCCCGTATGCGTGTCACGCACACGTCGGCGAGCGCCCGAGGGCAGGTGTACGTGCCGCTGGTGAACTGGCTGCTGATGGCGGCCTGCATCGGCCTCGTCGTCGGTTTCCAGTCATCGAGCCGCCTCGCCGCCGCGTACGGCGTGGCCGTGACGATGACGATGGCGATCACCTCGGTCCTGCTGTTCCTCGTGATGCGGAAACGCTGGGGTTGGTCCCCGCTGGCCGCCGGAGGGGTGGTCGCCGCGTTCCTGTGCCTGGACCTCACCTACCTCGGTGCGAACCTGCTGAAGATCCCGCATGGGGGCTGGTTCCCCATCGTCGTCGGTGCCGGGATCTTCGCCCTCATGAGCACGTGGCGCCGAGGGCGCGCGCTCGTCGTCGAGCGCCTCCGCGGCTCCGGCATTCGGGTGGAGGACTTCCTCGCCTCGTACTCCTCGGAGGATGTCGTGCGCACGGACGGTGTCGCCGTCTACCTGCACAAGCAGGCGCGGCAGACCCCGCCCGCGATGATCACCACGCTCCGTGGCAGTCATGCCCTCCCGCGCGACGTGATCCTCGTCTCCGTCGTGACGGAGGAGGTCGCCCGTGTGCCGGTCGCGGAGCGGGCGCAGGTGGCGCACCTCGGCCTCGGGCTGCACCAGGTGGTGCTGCGCTACGGCTTCATCCAGCGTCCCAACCTGCCGGTCGCCCTCGCCGCGCTGGGTGAGGAGTCGCCGATCGGTTTCGACCCGGCGCGGGCGACCTACATCATCGGACGAGAGAACGTGCTCCAGTCCCCGCGAGGTGGCATGGCAAAGTGGCGCGAGTACCTCTTTGCCCTCATGTACCGGAACGCCTCGTCCTCCGCGGAGTACTTCCGCCTGCCGCCGAAACAGGTGATCGAGGTCGGCCAACAGGTGGAGATCTAGGGCGGGTCGAGGTCCGAGGTGGGCGGAGCGCCCTCGGGCGTCAGGGCCGTCGCGAGGTGTTCACGGACCGCACGATGAACCCGAGCCGCTGCCAGAACGCGAGCGCGGGGTTGTCCCGCAGTACGGACGCATCCACGAGGTAGGTCCCGCGCGCCCGATGGTCGGCGAGGAGCGTCTCCACCGCCGCGCTGCCGATCCCGCGTCCCCGGAACGCCGGGAGCACCGTGAACTCCGCGATGTCCGCGACGTTGCGGGACTCGTCCGGGAAGTCCGGGTAGACCCGCACCATTGCGAGGCCCGCGCGCTCGCCGTCTGCCTCGATCCAGAGGAGTTCGCGCCCCTCCATGTCATCGAGGACCGAGTGGCGGTGGAGCTCCGGATCCCAGTCGCCGCCATCCTCGGCGGCCTCAGTGTCGTACTGGCTGAGGTCACGCGTGTAGTCCGCGAGCATCGCGAAGAACGCATCGTACTCACGCGCCTTCACCGGGATGAGCAACACCTCGGGCGTCACGGCCATTCGAGGGGGATCTCCGCCAGCGTCGAGATGGTGCGGACGCCCTCGGGTGGTGCGCTCTCCCCGGAGCGGTCGAGGTACACGCCGTGCAGGCCGACGCGCTCCGCGCCGCGGACGTCGTGGCTCACCGAGTCACCCACCATCACGGTTTCCTCGGCCGGTACACCGGAGACCTCGAGCGCCGCGCGGTAGATCGCCGGGTGCGGCTTGCGATAGCCCACGCGCGCGCTGTTTACGACGTGGTCCACGTACGGCCCGAGGCCCAACTCCTGCACGAGGTCCACGAGCCGCCAGATGTGGTTCGAGACGATCACCACGACCGCCCCCGCACGCTTCACGCGGTCCAGGGCAGGGAGGACGTCGTCGAACAGGACATAACGGTTGGTGTCGCCCTCGAGCTCGTCGATACGACGGGCGATCGAGGCGGCGGTGTCACCGGTGATCCCGGCCCGCGCGAGGCGCCGGCCGTGTACCGTCACCCGCACCTGGCTGAACGCCTCGGGCGTGCCGGAGAAGGCCGGGTGCGCGGGCCCCTCGGGCGTCTGGTAGTCCGCCCACGCCTCGTCCGAGGGGAGCAGCACCGAGTCCGGCGCCAGCGCAATCCCGTGCTCGCGCGCGGCCTCCACGTAGAGCCCGTACGCGGAGTTCCACGCGCCGTCCCGAAAGCACGCCAGCGTGTCCTGGAAGTCGAGGAAGACGGCGCGGATCTGCATGTCAGGACGATATGCGATGGATCAGCAGGGGACGATTGTCACGTCCCGTCCAAGCGTCGTGACGAGGCGCCCGATGTCCCTCGGATCACTGGTGAGGATCTGATCACCATCGCGGGCGAGGAGGACGAGGACGGCGTCAACGGCATCGCTGGTCCCCGACCGACCGAGTAGCACACCGGCCGCGCGCGCGGTCGCCTGCTCGACATCGTGTACCTCGACCAGCCTCAATAGGCGCGCGAGGACGGCCTGTCGCCCATTCGCCTCGCGCCATGCCTGGGCGACGATCATTGCACTCGTGACGAGCGGGGTCCGTGCTGCATGTGCGATCCGGAGCGCCGACGTAACGCGACGAGCGGATCGTTCATATCCGACGAGCGCACCGGCATCGAGGATCAATCGGGTCAAGCGACGGAACGACGCCGACCGCGAGCAGGAGGGTACCCCATGCGTACTCGGGCCTCTTCGAGCTCTTCCTCGGTGAAGGCGCCATGCTCGCGCTCGTACTCATCCAGGAGATCGCCCAACCCCTTCGAACGCAACTGAGCCGCAGCAGCTTCGGCGAGCCACGCGGAGACCGTCATTCCCGCAGCGCGGGCGTCCTGTCTGATCTCCTCGCTGAGTTCAGTGGGGAACGAAACGCTCATCTTCTCGGTAGCCATGCGCTCATCCTACCACGGTAGGAACGCTATCACGCCAACACAGGCTCCGCCGCCGGCGCGCCGCCGAGGAGCCGGACGAGCGCCTCGATCGGGACCAGCCACGCGTCGCCGAGGGCGTTCCTGGCCAGTCGTACCTGCGTGCGGCCGACGCGGACGCCGGGGGGGAGCTTCGGCATGAGGCGGCCGATGAACGGGCGCTGCTCCGTGGTTGTGATGACCACCTCGCCGTCCTCCATCCGAATGGAGGCGATACCGGCATCGCGTGAGGCGATGCGGACACGGACGAGCCGTACGAGGTTCATCAGCGGCTCCGGCAACTCACCCAGGCGGTCCTCTGTCTCTCGCACCAGCTCGTCGGCGTCCGCGAGGGTGCGGAGGCCCGAGATGCGCTGGTAGAGGGCGAGCCGGGACTCGATCTCCGGGACGTAGGACTCCGGGACGTGGGCGGCGACCGGGAGGTCGATGAGCACCTTCCGGATCTCGCCGCGCTCCTCGTGCGGGAGCACCTCGCGTGGGCGGTTCTCCGACTTCGACTTCAGGTCCTCGACCGCCTCGGACAGCATCTCCGTGTACAGGTCGAACCCGACGGACGCGATGTGGCCGCTCTGCTCCGCGCCGAGGAGGTTGCCCGCGCCTCGGATCTCCAGGTCACGCAGGGAGACCTGGAAGCCGGCGCCCAGCTCGGACGCCTCGAAGATCGTGGAGAGGCGCGCCTGCGCCGTCTCGGTGAGGACACGGTTCTTCGGGTGGAACAGGTAGGCGTAGGCCTGGTTCACTCCCCGGCCGACGCGTCCGCGGAGCTGGTACATCTGTGCGAGGCCGAGCATGTCCGCGCGGTCCACGATCAGCGTGTTGGCGTTCGGGATGTCGATGCCGGACTCGATGATCGTGGTGCAGACCAGCACGTCAAACTCGCCGTCCGCGAACTTCTCCATCACCGGCCGCAGGACGCCCTCCGGCATCTGGCCGTGGCCCACCACGAAGCGTGCCTCCGGGACGAGCTTGCGGACGCGCTCGGCGAACTCGTCGATGCTGCGCACGCGGTTGTGGAGGACGAACACCTGCCCGCCGCGCTCGACCTCGTGGAGGATCGCTTCGCGGACGATCGCCTCGTCCCACTCCATGACGTAGGTCTGTACCGGCTGGCGTCCGTGGGGCGCTGTCTCGATGAGCGACATGTCGCGGATGCCGGTCAGCGCCATGTGCAGCGTGCGCGGGATCGGCGTCGCGGAGAGCGTGAGGACGTCGACCTCCAGCCGCAGCCGCTTCAGCCGCTCCTTGTGCGTCACGCCGAAGCGCTGCTCCTCGTCGATGATCACGAGCCCGAGGTTCTTGAAGTCGACGCTCGCCTCCAGCAGACGGTGCGTGCCGATCACGATGTCGAGCTCACCCTGCCTCGCGCGGTGCGCGATGTCGCGCGCCTCCTGCTCGGTCCGGAAGCGAGAGATGACGTCGATGGAGACCGGGAAGCCGGAGAGCCGCTCGCGGAACGTGCGGAGGTGCTGCTGTGCGAGCACCGTCGTGGGGACGAGCACGGCGACCTGGAAGCCCTCCTGCACCGCTTTGAACGCGGCACGGACGGCCACCTCCGTCTTGCCGAAGCCGACGTCGCCACAGATGACGCGGTCCATGGGGCGCTCGGACTCCATGTCCGCCTTCACTGCCTGGATCGCCTCCAGTTGGTCCTCGGTCTCTTCGTAGCCGAAGGAGTTCTCGAGCTCGCCCTGCCACGGGGTGTCGGCGCCGTACTGGTGGCCGGGTAGCAACTGCCGTGCGGCGTACAGCCGCAGGAGGTCCTGCGCGACGATCTGGACGGCCTCGCGCACCTTCGCGCGGGCGCGGCCCCACTCCTGCGTCCCGAGCCGCGTGAGGCGCGGGACGAAGCCCACCGGGCCGTTGTAGCGCGATACCCGGTCGATCTGCTCCACCGGCACGTACAGCTTGTCGTCGCCGGCATAGCGGAGTTCGAGGTAGTCGCGTCCCTCACCATCGATCTCGCGGCGGGTGATGCCACCGAAGCGGGCGATGCCGTGGTCCGCGTGGACGACGAAGTCGCCGGGCGACACCTCCGCGAGGAACCTCGAGCGATGGCTGCCGGAACGCTGGCGGAGCGTGCGGCGGCGCTTCACGAACCCGAACAGCTCGCGGTCTGTCTGCAGCGAGACGATGCCGTCTTCGGTCTGGACGGTCCAGCCCTCGGGCAGTCCGCCCTGCAGCAGGACGATGTCCCCGCGCTTGAGCTTGCCCTCGACGTGCGAGGAGACCGAGGCAGCGACGTCATGCTCGCCGAGCACCTCGGCGTAGCGGTGCGCCTGCTGGGTGACGATGACCACGCGGTCGCCGCGCGTCTGCTGGCGATGCATGTCGCGCGCGGCCTCGGGCAGGCGTCCGGCGTAGGCGTCGGCCTGCCGGAAGGGGAGGCGGAACGCGCCCGCCTCGTTGCCGGTCACCCACCGACCGAGCTCGGCACGCCGCGCGTGGCCGTCGAGCGTGACGCGGATCACATCGCGTGGCTCGTGGGGCAGGGGAGCGCCGGCGTCGAGCTCCCCGCGCTGCGCCAGCTCCGCGCGCCGCTCGTGGACGAGGTCGTCGAGGTCGGCGAAGGCTGCGTCGATCGCCTCGCGCTCATCGATGATCACGATCGCGTCCCGCTTGAGGTGGTCGAGGATCGTGGAGGACGCCGCGAGCGGGCCGTAGAACTCGCGCGCGGGGAGTTCGCCAGCGCGGAGCTGGCGGACTTCCTCGCGGAGGTTGGCAGGCTTCACGTCGTCCAGCCGGTCCGCGAGGGCGGTCAGTTCGAGGTGGGTCGGGAACCATTCGGTCGCGGGGCCGATGCGGACCTCGTCGAGCTGCTGGCGGGTGCGCTGGGTGTCCGGGTCGAACTCGCGGATCGAGTCCACCTCCGGCCCGAAGAACTCGATGCGGACGGGCCACTCCGCGCCCGGCGGATACACGTCCACGAGGCCACCGCGACGTGCGGCCTGCCCCGGCGCCTCCACGAGCGAGGTCATCTCGTACCCGGCGTCCACGAGGGCGCGCGCGAGCGTGTCCAGGCCGCGCTGGTCACCCCTCGCGAGGAGCCCGGGACCGCGGCCGAGGTCAGCGGGGCGGAGCGTGTGCTCGGCGACCGCCGCCGCCGAGGCGATGACGAACGGCGGGTGCTCCGCCCCCGCCTGCGCCAGACGCGCGAGCGCGCCGATCCGCTGCCACGACACGCGCGCGTCGTTCCCCTCCCGCGAGTACGCGAGGGCGGCCCGCGCGGGGTAATGCACCGCGGCGTCGCCGAGCCACGTGAACATCTGCTCCGCGTACGACTGGGCGTCCGCCTCGCGCGCCGCGATGAACAGCACCGGCCGCCGGTTCCGCCGCCAGAGGAGCGCGGCGGCTGCGGTCTTCGCCGCGTCCGGCACGCCGAGACGCACCGGGTGTCCGGCATCCAGCGCCCCGTGTGCCTCGACCAGCGGGTCCAGCGTCCCGAGCACGGGCAGCAGCGCGTCCAGCCCCAGCGTCTCCGTCATCCTCGTGCCGTTCCTCGTCGCGAGCGATTTCGTGCGTGCACGTGCGAACGGGGCCTCCCGAGTTCCGAGGGCCCTTCTCGCGTGGTGCAGGTGTCTTTGTCAATTGTACCGCGAGGCGTTCCGGCTCCGACCTCCGGCCCCCTCTCCCGGTTCCGGGAGAGGGTTGGGGTGAGGGTCTCGTCTGCCCTCCGCCTCCGCGCGCCCGCTACTCCTCTGGCGCGTCCGGCCGCCGAGGCGTCGTGTTCAGGTGGTTCATCGCTACCTCGTACCCGTCGAGGACGGCCTCCTCGATCGCAGCGATCGTGCGGTCCACGGCCTCTTCGAGGATGCGGCGGTCGCCCGGGGAGGGGCGCGAGAGCACCCAGTTGGCGATCCGTTCCGGGTCGCGCACGGGGGCGCCGGCGTCGTACGGGCGGTCGATGCCGATGCGGATGCGTGGGAACTCCTGGCTCCCCAGCGCGCCGATGATCGACTTCAGGCCGTTGTTGCCGCCACTGCTGCCCTTCAGACGCATCCGCGTCGAGCCCACCGGCAGGTCGAGCTCGTCGTAGACCACCATCACCTGTTCCGGGCGAGCCTTCAGCCGTTTCGCCTCCTGCGCGATCGGTCCGCCGCTCTCGTTCATGTACGAGCGAGGTTGCGCGATGTGCAGCACCCGCCCGTGCACCTCGATCCGCGCGACGTTGACGCGGCCCTCGCGCTTCGGCTGGGCGTGGTAGCGCTTCGCCATCGTCGCGATCACCCACGCGCCCACGTTGTGCCGCGTGCCCTCGTACCGCTCCTCCGGGTTGCCGAGGCCGAACACCACGAGGGGGCGCGAGAGATCCGCGTCCTCCTCGGGCGGCAGTTCGTCCTCGATCTTCGGAGTGCGCTTGCGGAACTGGGCGAACCGCCCGCCGATGGCCATGCGCGAATCGTCGGCGAGGGACGCCCCGCTGCGCAAGAAGCCCTGTCACCCTCCCGCCCCTTTGCCTCCGAACTCGCCGCCCGACTCCGAACTCCGGCCCCCTCTCCCGGCTTGGCGGGAGAGGGTTGGGGTGAGGGTCTCCTCCCCTCCCGTCTCCCAGTTGTCGACGCCGCGCACCGTGATCGTGCATGAACTCGGCACGACTGCGTTGATAACTCACGTTGTTCGCCTCGGCGGTTGGGTATGTTGGGTTCAGTCAGGCGGGGGCACCCTTCACGCGGCTCTGATACCGGGTGACGGGTGGACAGAGACCCTGACGACCAGAAGCGGCAGACCGGACGATCGCCGGCCTGCCGCTTCGCTTTTGCGCCCGCTCGCTCGCCCCTCCGGTACGCTCGCCCTCGACGAGGACGCCCCACGCGAGGGACGCCGATGGCCACGACCCGCATGCACGAGGACGAGTTCGAGATCGACCACGCGCTGGTTGAACGCCTCGTCGCGTCGCAGTTTCCGAGGTGGGCGCACCTCCCGCTGAGGGCGATCGAGACCGCGAGCACCGTGAACGCGATCTATCGCCTCGGCGATGACATGGCCGTGCGGCTCCCGTTGCGCCCCGGCCAGGAAGGCCAGTTCGAGAAGGACCGGCGCTGGCTCCCCGTGCTCGCGCCGCATCTGCCGCTCGCCATCCCCGAGCCCCTCGCGGCCGGAGAACCCACCGAGGGGTATCCCTCGGCGTGGGCGGTCTACCGATGGCTGCCGGGTGCACCGGCATCGCTCTCGCCTCCGGCGGACGCGGCGGAGGCAGCGAGGCAGCTCGCGGCGTTCATCCTCGCGCTGCAGGCGATCGACGCCACCGACGGCGTCCGGCCGGGCAGCGAGAACTACGGACGCGGCGCGCCGCTCGCACCGCGGGACGCGCGGTTCCGGCGCGACCTGGAGGCGCTCGAAGGCCGCGTCGACACCGCCCGAGCGGCGCAGGTGTGGGACGCTGCCCTCGCAGCGCCCGAGTGGGATCGGCCACCTGTCTGGCTCCACGGCGACCTGATGCCGGGGAACCTCCTGGTCCACGAGGGGCGCCTCAGCGCGGTGATCGACTTCGGCGCGCTCGGCGTGGGCGACCCCGCGAGTGACCTCATCCCGGCGTGGGCCACCGTGTCCGGCGCGCGCGACGAGTTCCGGACCGCTCTCGGCGTGAGCGTGGACGACGCGATGTGGGCGCGCGGACGCGGCTGGGCGCTGCTCGTAGCCGTGATGGGCCTGCCTTATTACCGCGACACGAACCCCGGATTCGTCGCCATCCTCGAGCCGATGCTGGAGGCTGTCCTCGCCGACCCGGACATCTAGCCGAGGCGCGCGGTCGGCTTGAGGCGGATGCGTCCGTCGGGCGCGCTCGACACCGCCGCCACGAGGTGCATACGGAACGTCGCAGCGGCGAGGTTGACATCCGAGTCGGTCACGACCGGGAAGTCGTCCGCCAGCCGCGCGAACGGGGAGGGCGCCTCGTCTGCCAGGACACGGTCGAGGCGCTCCAGCAGCCCGTCGTCGAACACACTCGCGAGGTCGGCGGTCTCGCTCGCCTGCATCGCGCGGAGCACGCGCTCCAGCTCCGCCAGCCCCTCGTCCGCGAGGATCTTCGACGAGAGCGCCTGCGCAAGGCGCGCGAGTCGCGCCCGCATCGCGCCCTCCACCACCGCGAGGGCGTCGCGCACCGCCTCGAGCGCCGGATGCATCCCGCCGAGCGTGACATCAGCGGTCGTTGCGCCCTCACCCGGCGCGACGGGCATCGAGGTGAGTGCCGCCACCGCCTCATCGAGCGCCGCTTCCGCGGCCCGCTCGGGTGGGCCGAGGGAGGTGAGGCGGTTCAGCCGTGCGAGGGCGTCCCGCGCCGGACGTGCTGCCTCGACGCCGGCGAGCGCGGCGAGGGTGTCTCGGCGGACGCGCGCGTAATGCTGGTCATAGGCGAAGCGGTAGCGGCGCATCCATTCGTCCAGCGAGGCGAGCACGGCGGGCGGCAGGCCCTCGCGGAGTGCGCGCCGAGGTGAGGCCTGCTCCAGGAGGAGCATCCGATCGAACGCGAGCGCGGTGCCGGGAGGCGTCTCCGCCTCACGCAGGAAGCGCAGCCGCGCCGCCCACGAGCGGTCGCGCTCCTCGACGCGTGCGAGGAGCAGGGCATCCACCGCCGCTTCCGGCGAGCCGAACCGCACGGCGAACCACCGCTCGAGGGCGTCGGCGTTGAGCTGCGCCAGCGGAGTGAACGCGTCGTACCGCTCCGCGATCCGCTGCCGCTCCTCCTCCCGCCGTGTGTCGCCCTCGGGCGGGTCGAGCGGGAACGTGGCCCCCTCCACGAGCGCGTCGAGGAACTCGTGGAGGGGTGGATGTGGCTCGCGCCGCCACGGGCACGCGCGCCACGCGAGGGCGCTCGGGGTCCTGCTCGCGCGTGCGCCCGCGTCGTACGTCGCGACGAGGTCGCCGATGCCGTCCGGTTGCATCTCGACCACGAGCCACGCCGGACGGTCCTCGGGCGGTCGGCCGCGCCGCAGGCGGAGCAGGCGGATGTCCGCCTCGTCGCGGTCGAGCAGATCGAGGTAGGCGGCCGACCAGCGCGCAGCCTCCACCACCTCGATGGCGTAGGGGACGCCCTCGGGGTCGCGCTCGTAGAGCAGGTAGCGTCGTGCGGCGGGCGGGTTCGTCATCCCCTCGTTCTTACGTGATCGCGAACCACTTGTTGAGGGTGGGATGGCGCAGGCCCGTGACCTGGTTGCGGTGCTCACAATTGTTGTTGCGGGCGAGCGAGCCGCACACCTACGATTCGCGCGCCTCTGCGGGTGACCAGCGTCACTACGCCCGAGACGCCTGACCATCTACCAGGATCGGAGATGAACGATGGCGGACATCATTACTGCCGCGCGCGCCGAGGGCCGCTTGCTCCTCACCGAGGTCGAATCCAAGCAGCTGCTCCAGGAGGCCGGCATCCCGGTCGCCATGGCGCACCTGGCGAAGAAGCCCAAGAAGGCCGTCGAGATCGCCGACGAGCTGGGCTACCCCGTTGTGATGAAGATCGTGTCCACGGACATCTCCCACAAGTCAGACGTGGGCGGGGTCGTGGTGGGTCTGCGGGACGCCAAGTCCGTCCGCAAGGCCTACAAGGAGATGATGGAGCGCGTCACCGAGGCGGCTCCGAACGCGAAGATCGACGGCGTCGCCATCCAGACGATGGCGAAGCAGGGCACCGAGATCATCGTGGGCTCCACGACCGACCCGCAGTTCGGCCCGGTGCTGATGTTTGGCCTCGGCGGGGTGTTCGTCGAAGTGCTGAAGGACGTCTCGTTCCGCGTCGTGCCCCTCGAGGAGCGTGACGCGAAGCAGATGGTGCGCGAGATCAAGGGACTCCCGATCCTCCAGGGCGTGCGCGGCCAGGAGGCCGCGGACCTGGAGGCGGTCGAGTCGCTCATCCTCCGCGTCTCCGACTTCATCGAGACGCACCCGGAGATCGCGGAGCTGGACCTGAACCCGGTGTTCGCCTACAGCGACGGCGCCCTGGCCGTGGACGCCCGGATCGTGCTGACGGAACCGAACGGGGCCTCCGCGTGAACGTCGAGCGCGACCGCCTTCACCGGGCGTTGAACCCGAAGACCGTCGTGGTCGTCGGGGACAAGGGCCCGAACTACCAGTGGCTCTCCAACATGTCGGAGTTCACTGGCCAGCTCTACTCCGTCCAGCTGGACGAGAAGGAGATCCCCGGCATCGAAGAGAAGGGGATCCAGAACTTCAAGGGCCTGATGGAGGTCCCCGGCGATGTGGACCTCGTCGTCTGCGCGGTGCCGAGGCAGGTGACGCCGTTCATCGTGGCTGACGCCGTGAAGAAGGGCGTCGGGGGCGTGGCGATGTTCACCTCCGGCTTCGTCGAGACGGGCGAGGAGCTCGGTGCGCAGCTGCAGGAGAAGATCGTCGGACTCGCGCGGGAGGGCGGATTGCCCCTCGTCGGGCCGAACTGCATGGGCGTCTACAACCGCCGGCTGGGAGTGAAGTTCACCAACAACCAGGAGCAGGGAGAAGGCGGCGAGATCTCCGTGATCTCGCAGAGCGGCACCCACGGCATCGGCATCACGATCGGCGCGCAGAACCTCGGCCTGGCGGTCACGCGCACCATCTCCATCGGTAACGCCGCCGTCCTGAACGAGGCGGACTACCTGGAGTACCTGCGCGACGACCCGGACACCTCCGTCATCGTCATGTACCTGGAGGGCGTCCGGGACGGCCGGCGCTTCGCGAAGCTCCTGCGCGAGGTCACCCGCGTGAAGCCGGTGATCATCTGGCGCGGGGGCCGCACGAAGGCCGGCGCGAAGGCCGCTGCTTCGCACACCGCCTCGCTGGCCTCCGACGACGCGATCTGGGACGCGCTGCTGCGGCAGGCCGGGGCGATCTCCGCCGACTCGCTGGAGGAAGCCCTGGACGCGCTGCAGTGCATCGTGCGGCTGCCGCGCAGCAGCAAGCGCGGACTCGCCCTCATCGCGATGACCGGCGGGCAGTCCGTCGCGATCACCGACCAGTTCGAGAAGGGCGGGTTCGAGGTCCCCGAACTGCAGCAGAAGTCCTACGACCGCCTCGGGGAGTTCTTCATCACGATCGGCGGATCCTTCCGCAACCCGTTCGACGCCGCCTCCACCATCGGCCGGGAGACGGACAACCTGCAGAAGATCCTCGACATCCTCGCGGACGATGCGAACATCGAGGGCGTCGCGCTGGAGATGCAGGCGCGCGACTTCGACCAGGGGACCGAGCGCGTGGACGGCCAGGTCAAGCTGGTGCAGCAGTACCGCGAGCGGACCGGTCAGCCCGTCGTCTGCCTGATGCCGGAGGGCAGCCCGGGCCAGATGGGGCCAGAGGTGGTCACCGCGGCCCGCTACTACGTCGCCAAGCAGGGTGTCCCCGTGTTCCCCTCGTTCGCGCGCGGGGCGCAGGCGCTCGGCCGTGCGGTGCGGTACTGGCAGTGGCGGGACGAGACCGGGACGTAGCGGCCCGCGAGGGCCGAACGGATACCCCAGTGGGGTGTACCCTCCTCTCATGACGACCTCTGAGGCGGCTCTCGGCTCTCCTGGGGTGCCTGACGGTACCCCACAGGGCTCTCCTGGGGTGCCTGACGGTACCCCACAGGGCTCTCCTGGCGCGCCTGAGGGTGACCGTGGGCGCATCTACCTCGACTCGGCCGCGTCGGCGCCGCTGCGCGCCGAGGCGCTTGAGGCGATGATGCCGTATCTCACCTCGGCCTACGCGAACCCCTCCGCCCACCACGGCGCCGGCCGTGACGCGAGCGATGCGCTCGAGGCGGCGCGCGACAACGTTGCCGTCATCCTGGGTGCGGTGCCGGAGGAGGTGGTGTTCACCTCGGGCGGCACGGAGAGCATCAACGCGGCGATCAAGGGCGTGGCGATGGCGCAGGCGGAGGCCGGCGTCGGGCGCCACATCGTCACCACCGAGGTCGAGCATCACGCCGTCCTCCATTCTGCCCAGTACCTCGAACGCTTCGGGTTCGAGGTAGAGCTGCTCCCGGTGGACGAATACGGCCGTGTGTCGCCCGAGGCGGCCGCCGCGGCCGTGCGCCCGGACACCGCGCTGGTCTCGATCGGCTACGCGAACAACGAGGTGGGCACGGTGCAGCCGCTCGCCGAGATCGCCCGCGCGGTGCGCAAGGCCGCCGACGCCCTCGGGCGGCGCGTGCCGCTGCACACGGACGCGGTGCAGGTCGCGAACACGCACGCGCTCGACGTGGATGCGCTGGGGGTGGACCTGCTCTCGCTCTCGGGCCACAAGTTCGGTGGCCCGAAGGGCACGGGTCTGCTCTACCTCCGCCGAGGCGTCCCGTTCCTCGAGCTGATCTCCGGCGGCGGGCAGGAGCGCCAGCGGCGCTCCGGGACGGAGAACGTCCCCGGCGTGGTGGGCATGGCGACCGCGCTCCGCCTCGCACAGGAGGAGCGCGAGCAGTTCGTGGCGACCACCTCCGCCCTGCGTGACCGGCTGCAAGAAGCGGTCCGCGCCTCCTGCCCGGAGGCTCGCATCAACGGCCACCCGACGGAACGGCTGCCGCAGAGCGTCCACGCCTGCTTCTCTGACCTCGAAGGCGAGGCGCTGGTGACCGCCCTCGACGCCCGCGGGATCGAGGCGTCCGCGGGGGCGGCCTGCACCTCGGCGACGTGGGAGCCCTCCCACGTGCTGTTGGCGATGGGCGTGCCGATCGAGCTCGCGATCGGGTCGCTGCGGATGGGGATCTGGCCGACGCTCACAGCGGAGCAGGTCGACTACGTCGCGAGCGTCCTCCCGCAGGCCGTGGCCGAGTGCCGCGAAGCGGCCGCCCTCGCGCGCCGGTAGCCGCCCTCGTCGTCAGCCCGCGCGTCTCAGCACGCTCGCAGGCCCCTCAGGGGCTCGTTTCGTGTCCACAGTGGCGGTTCGAAGCATCTGTCTACGCAGAGCAACAGATCGCTTTACATATCCGTTTATCGCGAATACCGTGTGAGCAGTTGATCCAATGATGCCGACCTTGGATGGACAGTGCTCGTGCCTGACTCCCCCTTTGATGACTACCTCGACCTAGTCGAGGCTGCCCGGGAACTGGGTATCCACCCCCAGAGCCTGCGCCGCCTGATCAAACAGGGCCGCGTCCCCGCCACCCTGTTCGCTGGCAAATACCTGATCGAGCGGGACAAACTGGACATCTTCAAGTCCAGCTACGACCCTCGCCCGGGCCGTAAGCCGATCCGCCGCCTGCTCTAGCGCTCGCAACCATCGAGGTCATCGACGGCGCCCAGAGGGGCGCCGTGTGGTGTCAGGCGGGCGGCTCGATCTCGATGTCGTCGGTGTCGAGGTCGAACAACCGCACAGCGAGGCGGATGACTTCGTCGCTGGCTTCATCCACGCCGACCACCTCCAGGCGGAGTGGGACGCCGCGTTCCTGCTCCACCCAGATCTCCGCTGAGAGGGTCGCGTTCAGCTCCGTCGGCAACACCACGCCGTCAGACTGGAAGAGCTTGTAGAAGGCCTCCTGGTCCAGCGTGAACCGTCGCGTCGGGACGCCCTCGAGCGATTCCTCCGTGGACGGGTAGCTCCGCAGCTGCTCCGCGATCAGGTCGTACTGGCCGACGTCGTCCGCGAAGAGGACGGAGGGTCGGAAGTCCGCACCGACGTACGTCGCGAGGATGGAGGAGCCCCCTTCCTCCCACGGTCGGGAGCCTTCCCGGATCCACATCCGGTCGCCGACGGTGACCGACTCCGTCTCGATCTGCAGGAAGTTGAGGTTCGCCGTGGTGTGCGCGTGCTCCCGATCCGGGTTCAGCCGTTCACCATCGATCGTCAGTGTGATCGGCTTGTCGAGCGATAACCCGGAGGGCGCTTCCGACGTGTCCAGGACGGACGGCATGATCCACACGTCGATCTCGAAGCGGTAGGACGCGAGATCCGCGGGCGAGGAGGTGACGAGCGTCTCGGTGGGCGCCAGCGTCTGGCTGGCCTCGTCCTCTCCGTCATTGTCGCCGCAGGCGACGAGGAGGAACGGGAGCGCTGCGAGGAACGCGGCGACGGCGAGAAACGCGGAACGTCGACGCATGGGGCCTCCCGGCGGATCAGATGCCACCGACAGCCTAGTCGAATTCCGAGCGCGGCTCGCCCTCCCGGTTCAGGTAGCCTTTCGAGCGGTCGTAGTCCTCGCGCGTCACGTGCCCCGCCGAGTGGAGGTAGGTGAGGAGCACGTCCAGCGACAGGACGCAGTGCATCTTCACGCCCATCGCCTCCAGCCGCCGCGCGGCGCCCTGCTCGCGGTCGACCAGCACCACCGCGTTCGACACGATGAGGCCGGCATCGCGCAGGCCCTCGATCGTCTCGACCAGCGAACCACCGCCGGCTGCGAGGTCGTCCACCACGAGGACGCGCTGCCCGGGCCGGTAGATGCCCTCGACGTGCGGGGCGAGGACCTCGTCCGGGTCGCGCGCGGGACGGAGGTAGAGCAGCGGCCGGTCCATCTGAAGCGAGAGCGCGGTCGCGATGTGCAGTCCGCCGATGGGCACACCCGCGACGGCGTCGAATGGCTCGACCACGCGGTTGCGCATCACCATGCCCAGCTCCAGGTCGTCCTGGATCAGCCGCACGGTCTTCTTGAGGGCGTCCGGGCGCGAGATGAGCAGCTTCGCGTTCACGTAGACCGGCGAGTTGCGCACGGTCCGCCCGAGGCTGAAGTCCCCGAACTGGATCGCGCCCAGCCTCCAGAGGGTGTCCGCCAGCCAGAGGCGGCCCTGTGCGTCGTGGTTGCCGGAGTCGTTGCCCTGGTCGGTCGTCATGGCCGGCCCTTCGTCTGGACTTCCAGCGCTTCGGGATTCAGGAGGTGGCGTACCCGCTCGCCGCGCATGCTGGCGAGGAGGCCGTCCACCGCCAGGTGCGCCATCTTCGTGCGGGTCTCCACCGTGGCGCTGCCCACGTGTGGCGAGAGGACGATGTTGGGGGCGTGCACCAGCGGGTCGTCCGGTGGCAGCGGCTCCGGCGTCATCACGTCCAGGCCGGCCGCGGCGATTGTGCCGTCCTCCAGCGCCGTGATGAGCGCCGGCTGGTCCACGACCGGTCCGCGCGAGGTGTTCACGAAGATCGCGTGTGGCTGCATCCGCGCGAAGAACGAGGCGTCACAGATGCCTCGGGTCTCGTCGGTCAGTGGGACGTGGACGGAGATGAAGTCCGACCGCTCCAGGAGCTCCTCCAGCGGCACGAAGGTGCCGGGGAAGTCGGGTTTCTCGCTCCGCCCGGTGTAGAGGACGGTCATCTCGAACCCCGTCGAGCGCTTCGCCATGGCCTTCGCGATGCGCCCCGGTCCGAGGATCCCGAGCGTGCGCCCGGTCACCTCGCTGCTGAGCTGCCACGTCGGGTTCCACTGGCCCCAGCGGCCCTGCTCGATCGCGTCGCGGCCCTGCGGCAGGCGCCGCGCCGCGGCCATGAGGAGCGCCCACGCCATGTCGGCGGTCGCGTCGGAGAGCACGTCCGGGGTATTCGTGACCAGCACGCCGCGCTCCGTGCAGGCCGGGAGGTCGATGTTGTCATAACCCACGGCCAGCTGAGACACCGCCCGCAGGCCGGGTCGCGCGTCGAGGAAGGCACCGTCGATGCGGTCGTTGATCATGCAGAGGAGCCCCGTGCAGCCTTCGGTACGTTCGAGGAGCACCTCGTGCGGGGGCGGGTCGAACTCGGGCCACACGTCCACGGCGTCAGCGCCCAGCGCGCCGCGCAGACGGGCGATGGGGCTGCCCTCACCGGAGCCGCCCGGCAGTTCGCGGGTGACGAAGACACGGGGCGGGGTGGAAGGCATGAGCCGATTGTAGCGAGGAGGACGGTTGGGACGCCTTCGCGTGCCTCCCGCGCCCTCCGAGAGGTCGGGTTACCAGCTCAGCGAGCGATCCGGGAGCACCAGCGGGACCGGCGTCCCCGGCCCCATCACCTCCGCCCGCCCCTCGAGGTAAAGCTGAGCCGTCAGCGCGCACGTCACGGCGTCCAGCTCGTCGTGCGAGACCCGTCGCGACCGCGGAATGCCGAGGACCCCGCGCCGCTTCAGCCCTCGACGCAGCTCGTCGAGGCCAGCGCGCTTTCGCGGGATGGCCAGCACATCCTGTGTCATGCCCGGATACGTCTCGATGACCTCGTAGCCGCGGGCCTCCAGCGTCTCGCGGAGGGCGATGCCGCGGAGGGTGAGCTTCACCATGCTCGGGAGCAGGGTGGGGAAGGGACGGTAGCCCTCCCGCGCCGCGATACGGTCGACCTCGCGCATGATGCCGTGATCGGCGCACGCGCACGTCGGATCCGCACAGTCGCGCCCCTCCGGTAGCGCGAGCGGCGCATCGATCGCCACGACCCGGGGTGCGCTCGCCTCTACCGCCGCGAGGATCGCCTCGTCCGTCCGCGCGACACCGAGGAAGCGCAGCCGGAGGTCCTTGGTCATCGTCGCGACGCCGGTGGGGTATCGCGGCCCCGAGCGCAGGTCGATGCCGAGCGTGACCGTGCCGTCCGAGGGAGTGTGGGGTGCCCTCGATGTCCGCGTGACTGGCTGCTTCGGGCGAGCGTTCAGTGAGTTGACTGATAAACTCATGATTCCAGGACATCCCGAGAGAATGTGGTCCCGCGCGGCGGTCGGCCGGCGGTCAGGTGAAGGGTACCCAGATGGCAGAGAAGCGCGAAGGCGAGCCGTTTACCCGCATCGACGTGCACGAGGCGAAGGAGATGATCGACGGCGGCGACGTCCAGGTCATCGACTCGCGCGAGCCGCACGAGCACGCTGAGGGCCACGTCCCCGGCTCCCTACAGATCCAGCACATGGCCACGCTGGCGCAGGCCGACAAGATCGCCCGCGACAAGCCCGTGCTCTTCATCTGCAAGTCCGGCCAGCGCTCCGCCGTCGCCGCCGAGTTCGCCGCCGCCCTCGGCATCGAGGACATCTACACCGTCGAAGGTGGCCACGACGCCTGGCGCGCCGCCGGCTACCCCCTGGACGAAGGCCTGTAGGAGCCTGCCGGCTCGGAGGTCCAGCCTCACGGCTCAACGAGAAGCGCCGTCCCATTGGGACGGCGCTTTGCTTTACCTCCGGTTCCGGCCCCCTCTCCCGAAACCGGGAGAGGGGGCCGGAACCAGAAGGCGGAGTCGCGTTCTGCTTCCCGCCTCTCGCGCTTCCCGGGGCTACGGCGCCTCAGCCTCGCCGAGGATCTCCTGCACCGCTGTCACCAGCTGCTGCGTCGTGAACGGCTTCTCGAGGTACCGCACGGCCGCTGCGTCCAGCAGCCGGCCGGAGGGCTCCCCCTCGATGTCGCCGGTCACGAACAACATGCGCCCGGCGAGGTCGGGCCAGCGCTCCAGCATCTGCCGGTAGAGGCTCGCGCCGTCCATTCCGGGCATCCGCAGGTCCGTGATCACGAGGTCGAACGTGCCGCCTTCCAGCAGGCGGAGCGCTTCCTGTCCGCCCTCGGCGGTCTCCACGTCGTACCCGGTCGCGCCGAGGATCTCGCGGGTCAGCGCGCGGACGGAGGCCTCGTCGTCCACGACGAGGATGCGTGGACGCGTGGCCGAGGCGAGGGGAGCGAGGGCATCCGTCGGTGCTGGTGCGTCCTCGGCCGGTGTGGGGGACGGCGTGGTCTCCGGCCGGGGCAGCTCGATGACGAAGGTCGCACCGCCGAGGGCGTTCCCCTCCACCCAGGCGCGTCCGCCGTGGTGGCTGACCACGCCGTAGACGATCGCGAGACCCATGCCCTGGCCCGAGCCGACCTCCCGCGTGGTGAAGAACGGTTCGAAGATCCTCGGACGCAACTCTTCCGGAACACCGGGGCCGTTGTCCTCGAACGAGACGTAGACGTGGTGGGCGTCGTGCCAGGTGGTGATGGTCACCTCGCCGGCATGCCATCCCTCGCTCTGCAGGGCCTGGTGGGCGTTGTTGAGCAGGTTGAGGAACACCTGCTCGAACTGGCCCTCGTCGATCAGCACGTCCGGGACCAGGCCGAGGCGCGTGACCACTCGCACGTTGTCCATCTCCAGCGCGTACCGGCGGAGGTCCACGATGCGGCGCAGCATCTCCTCGATGTTGACGAGTCGTCGCTGGCCGGGGCGCTGGCGGGCGAAGGAGAGCAGGTTGCGGACGATCCGCGCGGCTCGCTGCGCCTCGTCCTCGATCGTGCGGAGCGCATGATCGCGCTCCGCGCCGGCGAGCCCGCCGAGGATCTGCGCGTAGCCGAGGATCGACGTGAGGGGGTTGTTCAGCTCGTGCGCGACTCCCGCCACCAGCTGTCCGAGCGACTCCAGTCTCGACCCTGCGAACGCCTCATCGGTGCCGGTCGGAGGCGGAGGTGAAGACGGGGCGGGGGGCTCCGACGGCTCGGGCTCACTGGGGCGGATGGCGCGCACGGGGAGCGGTGGGACGTACCTCGGCCCCTCCTCGGGCGGCCGGCGCAGCGGGAGCGGGATGATGGGCGCCTCCGGCCCCAGCGCCTCGCCGAGGCGGCGCACCGTGCGCTCCGCCAGGATGCCCTCCGCCGCGGTGAACGCGAGGGGAGCCGCGCGGAACAGCGCGAGGGCGCCCACGACCTCGGTCTCCGCGTACAACGGGATGAGGATGCGTGAGTGCATCCCGAACGCCGGCAGGCGTCGCAACGGGCTCGTCGAGCCGGCGTCCGAGCGCAACTCGCCCTGCATCGACGGTTCGCCCGAGGTGCGCACGAGCGCTTCGTTGGCCTCGGGGGGCGACCAGCGCGCGCCGCGCGCGACGCCGGCCATCGGCGTGGGGTAGGTGGCGACCACCTCGACGCCCGCGGGCTCGCCCGCAGCGTCCGAGGTGTACCGGAGCACCGCAGCCCAGTCGAAGCCCATCGCGGACTCCAGCGCCTGCAGGACGGAGCGGGCGATCGCTGCCGGCTCGTCGAGGTCATACAGCGCGTCGTAGGCGCTCACGAGCGCCCTGAGGCCCTCGGCATCGCGTGACAACGCAGGTGACGTCGGCGGCTCGACACGGTCACGTGGAGGGAACGCCTCGCGCGGATGGGAGCGGAGCGGTGCTGGCCGCAGGCCCATCACCATCAGTTCCGAGGAGGGCGCGACGGGCGCGACCGTCGCGGCGAGGGCGACCTCCCGGTGGCCATAGCGGAAGGGCAGAGTGCCCTCCCACGTCCCGCCGGTGGTGACGGCGCGTCCGGCGGCGCGCGCCTCGGGCGTTCCGGGGGCGGCGACCAGGGTGCTCCACTCGCGCCCGGCGAGGGCGTCCGGATCGGGGGCTCCCAGGAGCTCGCAGGCGCGTCGCTCTGCCGTCACGACGATGCCGTCGCGACGCACGATCAACCACGCGGACGGATCGTCGGTCCGTGGGTTGCTGGTGCCCTCAGTCATCTCGCCCCGCCGCCCGGCGTCCGCGCTGGCCCCACCCCGAGAGTCGTGGACGGGCACCGGGCTCTGATCAGGGCCGTGGTGAGCCCGCTCTGCCATGGATCTATCTTCGGAACGCGGCTGAACACCGCGTACCCTGCCTGTCCAGTTGATCGGCACGAGGTACGACTGATTACCAGCCCACGGCTGGCGTCAATTTCGTCGTTCTGGTGTCGCCCATCGCTGCGCAACTACGGCCGCCGTCTGCTCGTGCGTAGCGGACACGATGGTCGTTAGCATGTCGTCAGCGGTATCGAACCGTCGACGCACATCCAGGGCTCCGAGGAGCGCCTGCAACTGCCGTTCTGAAACCATGCCCCGCCCAAGTGCACCGACACGGTCCGCCAGCGATCCGGCCGTGGCCGGCAGGTCGGCGTCCCGGTGGTACT
>Ga0265293_10004154_pt1 | contig 25830 bp, 24 predicted proteins | sample Munlanlewell138R_FD_192505 | JGI IMG/M metagenome (GOLD analysis project Ga0265293, IMG submission 192505) | Leachate microbial communities from a municipal landfill in Southern Ontario, Canada - Leachate well 138R | ecosystem: Engineered > Solid waste > Landfill > Unclassified | place: Canada...
GATAACTGGGGACAGTTATCAGCACGTCTTTATACTTCGATAACTGAGGACAGTTATCAGCACGACTTTATACTTTGATAACTGAGGACAGTTATCAGCGCGACTTTATACTTTGATAACTGAGGACAGTTATCAGCACGACTTTATACTTCGATAACTGAGGACAGTTATCAGCACGCCTTTATCAGCAAGTTTGTTATCAGAATTTTGGTGGAGGTGGCGGGAATTGAACCCGCGTCCAAAGATATGTCAACTACCAAATCTACGTGTGTAGTTATTTTTAAATCTTAGTCAATCATATAAAATAATCAAAAATTTGATTGACCCAGCTTATGAATTTCCCTTTAGCCTATAAGCATGAACTAAAAGTAGCAACAATGAATAACAATCTTTTCAGAGCACGTTGCCATCTCATCAAGACCGTAGCCACCTAAGCAGCTAAAGCGTAATTTTCGTTTGCATTTATGCGTTCCAACCAGTTTAACGGGTAGGTTAGCTCCCCGACACGCATCAATAATCCACTCTATCCCTGTCGAATCCATTCACCCCCGTGAATGTATCATTAATTACAAAATCTTTAAAAAGGCAAAACTTGTCAAGCACAATTTTGAAATATTGAAAAATAATAAATAATAAAGAAAAAAACATTATAAGATCATGATTGAAATGAGTTTTGATTCTCTCTTGAACTCCTCTCATATCCCCCTTATTCTCCGAGATAGTAACGGGATGGTAACGGGATGGTAACGGGATGCTCATGAAATTGCTGGAGAGAATTAGTATAAAAACAAAAGCGGTTTTCAGTAAAATTACTGAAAACAGCTGTGTTTTGCATAGCTCGTTACATTTAAATAAGAGAGAAAAAAGATAAACTCAAGAGGTATATAAAAGTGATTTGCAAAGAATATTCTTTTGTTTTTGTTTGTGGAGTGTATTATACTTTGAATTAATATGATGAACTATTCACAGAGATTATATTTTTTTGACTAAATTCTCAAAGTTTTATGCATATTAACGGGGTTTTACATTACAGAATAAAAAATAACTCTTGACTTATTTTGTACTTTTGCTTTAATTGAGTCAAATTCATAATATGGAAGATATATGAAGGTCAACAAGTTACTAATAGTCTTAATAATGCTATTCATTTCTCACAGTTTGTTTGCTGGTGGATTCGCTTTGACAGGTGTCGGTTCGAGGGCAACATCTATGGCATGTGCATTTAGAGGCTTATCAGATGATGGCTCAGCCGTATATTGGAATCCAGCAGGTCTTGGTTTTTTAGAGCAAAACAGCTTTGATTTGGGAGGCACATTTATCATGCCTTCAAGCAAATGAGAAAATAAGGGTACACTTATACTTGGCACACCTATTTGCTTACCAGGCTATGAACACAAGGAATATGAAGCAAAGAGTATTTTACGCAGTTTCCCCTCTGGTTCAATAGTGTTTGCCAAAAGCCCAGTGTTAAAGTTTGCACTTGGCATATTTGTGCCATACGGTTTGGGTGCAACTTGGGATGCATATCAGTTGCCAAGCGGGATTGTTACTCCTCAAGGCACAATGCCAACACAATATCTTGATGGTTTTCCAAAAGAAGAATTGATGAGCTCTTTAGCAATTGTAGATATTCACCCAACAGCAGCCTATCAAGTGAAGGAAAATTTGTCTATAGGCACTGGTTTAAGCATTTATTATAGCTTAATTCAGCTAAAGACTGTTGACTTTAATCCTGCTTTAGGCGACTTATACCCTTATATGCCAATTACAACTAATCTTTAGGGCAGCGGTATAGGTTTTGGAGTCAACTTTGGTTTGCTCTTTAAGGCAAATGATGTATTGACTTTTGGAATCAGTGGCAAAACACCAGCTAAAGTGGCACTCGATGGCGATGCTGATGTGTATTTGTGGCGACCAGATTCTTTAAAAGTTGGCGGCAAATCTGATATATCCGCTGATTTGAATTTACCAGGCGATATTGGTTTTGGTATATCTTGGCAAGCTAATGATAATTTGAAAGTAAACTTGGATTATGCTCTGACAATGTGGAAGTCAATGAAGTCAATCAAGGTGAAGTTTGATCAACCTATCACAAGTCTTAACTTGAATGAAAAAGAATTAGATTTCTTGTGGGAAAGCACAAATAGAATCAGCTTGGTTACAGAATATAAACATAATAATAGTGCTTATCGTGGCGGTATTTTCTGGGATCAGTCTCCGATACCAGAAGAGACATTCTCCCCAACATTTCCCGATATAAATGACAAAATTAGCCTTAATGCAGGATATGGTCATGACATTGGACAGTGGACAGTTGATTTGAATATGCAATATGTGATGTTTACAGAGCGTGAAATTACCAAGCAAAGCCCTATTGATAACAATAAAAATGGTATTTATAACGCAAATTCGATTTCTGGCAATATTGGGTTGACTTATAAGTTTTAAGTTTTCATCAAAAAGTTATATGATCTTCAAGTATTTATAGGGCAATTTTATATCAAATTGCCCTATTTTACATTAAGTTTTGTAAATTTAAAAAGTATCTTGACAAGTATAAGCTTTCTATTATATTTGCTTATAAATAATGTATAGTGGTGATTAAATGTTATCTTTTATGTTTATTAAAAACAGTCCAGAAAAATTGAGTGAAGCCTATCTTGAGGAAAAAGATCAAGCTATGAAAGGTCAAATACTCTCAAGATTATTAGAACTCAATGCAGGGTCTTTTATTGAAAAGTTATTTATAAAATCGCCATCACTTGATTTATTTGAATTGATTAAAGAGCAGTATGGTAGCTTACCAGATAAAATGTATGATATTTATGAGAAAACCACAAAAGAATTTAAAACTGAGATTATCTATCATCTGATCAATATAGATGCTGAGTCAGTTTTATTTAAGCTCTTGAAAAGTGATTCAGAAATTCAGATTATTGATTATCTAATGTCTAAGTATTTTGACCAAATGGATGCCAAGATTGACCTGCTTGGCAAGGTTAGTGATACAGGAGCAAAATATATTTTGGACAAATTATTAAAGCTTGGTAATCCTGATAGCATCAAAGCTTTGTATGAATCAGATCATAAATATATGTTGATTTCAAGAATTTTTTCAATGATCAAGTCTAACGAGGTTGATCAAGATGAATTTATCAGTTCATTAGATTCTTCAATAAAAGGTGAAATTTTAAAGTTGATGATTCATAATAAAGATCTAAAAGATAATTATAATTATGATTATATTCAGATAGCGATCATAAAAACCCATGAATGTGATATTAATGAATTCCTCCTCTTTTGGGAACCATATATCAGTTTGATAACAATTAATAAGGCATTATTGATAAATTTCTTTTCCCGATTGAATGAAAGACAACAGCTATTTATGCTTTTGTGGGCTTATGGTATCGAAAAATACATGAAAGTACCAAAACTTAAGTTTTCGCTTTCCGATATTGAAAACTATTATTATTTGGTTGAAGATTGTGCTTCTTTGGGACTCGAGCACATATGCTATTTCTTCCAACAAATATTTGATGATTCCATGCAAAACCTGAATCATAGACTGTTAACTTTATCACATTTGGTAGATAGAAATATGTGTAAAACCGTTATGGCTGATGCAATTTTGTTTTTTAATGATATGTATGACAATAGCAGCGGGAAAGCTAATATCAAAGCTCAAAATTATAAACAAATGATTGAGCAGTTGAATGACACAGAGTTGTATCGGATACCTTTCTATTCACAGGATATATTTGTAAAGCTTAGTTTTTATGATGAGCCCCTCACAGGGTATCGTATTGATTTGAGGGCATTTAATAAGGATACAAAGATCGTAGAAGATATAGAACATGAGAAACAAGCTATTCAAGACTATTTAGACAAAATGACAGCACGGATCACAAGCCCAGCACCGCTTGTAAGGCTCAAAGATGTAGCAAGCGTAAAGATTGCAAATTTGGTGAGCTTGAATGACTTTATATTTTCATTAAACACCTTGAATCTTGAAGAAAATGAGGACTCTGATCACATAATCGAAGTATTGATAAATACATTTCAAAAGACGCCTTTATTAGCTGTTCAAAAAATGATTATGAAAAAACTGATCAATACAGATCGATTTGAAGGCTCTAATAAGATTTATAACGAAAATCTTGTGTTGGATGACTCTATAAATATCTATTACTTTAATTATTTGAATAGGAACCAAGTAAGCCCAAACATTCTTTTAACTTTGGTAAAATCTTTGTGTAACCCATGCAGCCTTGTTTATGTGTTTACAATTAAGCATCTTATGGCAATAAATCACATTGCGTTTAGTGCTGATTCAAAATATATTGCAAGCTCTGGAAACGAAAAGACAATTCAAATTGTTGAGCTTGCAAACAATAATATGTTTAAATATTATCATAGCAGCGAGATAACTCACCTTATTGCGACACCTGACAATAAATATTATATATCAGAAGATAGAGATTATCAAGTAAAAATGTTTGATCTAACAAGCCTCACAGCAGGTGAAGCTGAGAAGAAAAATGCAAACTTTGAACTAATGGCTTATGCGAAAAAGAAGAGTATCCTTGCAGAACGAAGAGAAAATGAGGTGAAATTCTTTGACTATGTAAATAAAAAGACAATTAAACAAATCAAACAAAGTCAGTTTATTAACAATATAATCATCACAAATAACGATAAATATGCAATATCATATGGTTTTTATGAATTAGTTATTATTGATATTGACGGAAAAAAGCCCGAGTATATTATAAAATCAAAACGAGCAATAAACTGCATAGATGTGTCGTCAAATAGCCGCTATATGATTGTTGGATTGGGAGATAGATGGAAAGGTGAGGTAAGGATATATGAGCTTGAAACAACAGAAATAGTATGGAGCCAAGAATTTGATAATAGTGTAAGCTGTGTTGCATTTTCAAAAGATGTAAGATATTTTTCTGTTTGTTTGGAAGTCAAAGAAAGATCCACACTCTCTGTTTATGAAATGTATTCAAAAAATATTATCGCTAATTACAATTCGGACCAGAAGATTAATAGTTGCTTTTTCTGGACAAATACGAACTTTGTCGCTATTATCAGAAAATATAGCGTTGTAATCTTTGATCTTAAGGAAAACATGCCATTTCATATTTTTCGTCATGATGAGCCTATCACAAACTGCTCTGTTTCAGCAGAAGGTCTATGGTTGGCAATAAGCAGCGGGATAGAAGCAAAGATATATCATTTGTTAGATTCACAAAAACAATCTGCATACAATCTTTTACAGAACTTTCTTGCTTATCGCTTAGATCAAGATACCAGCTATAGCCAATACTTTGATACAAATAAAGCGAGAATACTGAATGAATGCCCTATCGAGCACCAGAAAAAGATTAAAGAATTAGTGAACTATTTGTCAACTATATAAGTTTACAAAGATATTTGATATATAGTCGTAGATTAGCATATTAGTTTGAGTAATATACATATTATGTGCAAAAGCATTGATACAATAATAAAAATGTTTGCATTATCTATACAATTAGATTATTTTATATAAAAATACTGGAGGAACAATGAAAGAAAAAGTAATTGAAATGCTCGAAAAAGTTAGACCATCGCTACAAGCAGATGGCGGCGATGTTGAACTTGTTAATATCACTGACGATGGCATTGTGGAAGTTCGTCTCAAAGGTGCTTGTGGCAGTTGCCCAATGGCTACTTTGACATTAAAAGCAGGAATTGAGCGAGTTTTAAAAGAACATATACCCGAAGTAAAAGAAGTGCGCCAAGCATAATTATTGTACAGAGGTATTTCGTGAGAGATGCCTCTTTTTTTAATGGAGTTAATTTTGAAATATATAATACTTATAGTAATTTTATTGCCAACTGTTTTATTTGCACACACAGATAATAAGGTTTTTCTGGAATACTATCATGAGCAAAGCCTGAATAATTTTTTAAAAGCTGTAACTTTTTATGGGACCCAAAGTGAGATATCAAATGATGCGACAAGCCAAGCTTATTATCTGAATACAGTATATATTGAGATGCAAAACAGCCTTAATCGTGTTTTGGAGCACATCGATTCATTGTCTGTTATAGATAAATTTCAAACTGCAAATATCTTGCTCGATTTGGGTCATTTTGAGCATGCAATAACGATTTATGATATGTTATTGGAAATTATGCCTGGTTGGACATGTGCACTGAGACACAAAGGAGAAGCTTATTTAAAAATAAAAGACTATGAAAATGCTGAGAAGTTGATAATCAAAGCGATAGCATCAGATCCTGATCATTATGATGCGTATCTAATGTTAGCAGACGCCTATTTACAACAAAGAAAATATCAGCTTGCATATGATATTATGCAAGACGCATTTAAAATGAAAGGTGAGGATATCTCTGATTCAGAGGCAATTTATTCGCTCGAAGAAATTCAAACAATGTATTTGGATATATTAAAAGCCTTGAATAAGAAAAAAGAAATAATTCAATGGGAAAAAAGAATGAAGACTGAATAGTCAGCTTTGTGTTAATACACTGTCTAACCTGTCAATAAAGTATTTCATTTTAGCTTCGCGCTCTTGTTTACCCATTTCGTCTGTCCACTTATGCTCGTATAGCATTTCGAGCGTATTAATTGCCATAAATTGGAAGTTTTTAAGCTTTTCAGCAATATTTGTGAAAGACTTGACTGTGATGGGGTTATCACATGCATTATTATATGCCTCCACATACCACTCTTCATAACAATCACAAAAGTCTAAGGGTGGAATGTCTTTAGTTAAAGTAACAAAATCATACCCGATTGGAGCATAACTAAGCATTTCCCAATTTATAACCATAGGCTTTAACTCTTCGTTGAAACCGATATTTGCATAAAAAAAGTCTCCATGATGGAGAGTAAATGGAACAGACTTGAGGAATCTTTTCATTTTAGCTGGGCTGAATTTGGTTTTTATTTTATCTAATCTGGCACTGCCAATTTGTTTAAGAAATCTTTTGAGACAGGATTGAAACCAGGGCCATTCTTTTTTTAAATGAGCAGCTTCTTGTTGTGTCAGTGCATCTGTCAAAGTTCTGTACATAAAATCAAAAATATCTTGAAACTGACACGCATATTCCCAATTTTGCCCAGCAAGCTTTGCATCTTTGATAGCTGTGCGAGTTATTAACACTTTTAATTGCTCTTTTGTTGGTAATATTGGAGGACCAAACTGCTTTTTATCAATAACAAAATCACGCATAAATACTGCACGTGTATCAACAAACAGGGCAGGTATATCAAAGAATCGTGAAAATATCTTCTTTATATCTGCTGAAAAAAATTGTATTTCACGATAATTTGTATCTTTAGAAATCATCATGGGTACATCAATAACGGGATATTTCTTGATAATTAATTTAAGTGCATACTCTTGTTTGTTGATTTTATATCGAATATTAAGCTCTTGGAATTTCTTAAGCCCATATCTAACAAACTTTAAAGGTTTATTACTTTTCTTTATCTCGATGATTTTTGCATTTTCCGAAATATGCTCATTTAGATAGTTTTGAATTGCTACTTTCATTTAACCCTCAATCCTAATAAAACTAATTAATTAATAGCCTACGTTTCCTAATCCAAAAATAATTTTCCCTGCATATGTTGTCAACAACTTTTTTACTCTTATATTAAAAACTGTATTGCACTGATTTATTCTGTGCATAGATAATTGATTCAAATGCTATATATCAGATATTGTTGTGAGTAGGTATGGAACAATTGAACAGCTTTAATACTTCAAAAGTTATATGATTACAACAAAATTGAACAATAAATGACACACACAATTAGTTTGGATTATAAGTGTTTTAGGCTCCTTGCAAAGCTTTATTAAATCTGCACTGATTTAGCTATCTTAATGATGATAGACAAATTGTGGTATTTTCCATTGACAAAAACTGCAAATAAACTAATCATGTCTATAATGATATAAAATGCAAAAAGGAGAAGAGATGAGAATAAGCGTTGCAGGAACAGGCTATGTAGGGTTGTCAATGGCGGTTTTATTGGCACAACATAATCAAGTAACCGCTTTGGATATTGTACAAAAAAAAGTAGATTTGATAAATCAAAGAAAATCACCTATTGTAGATGCAGAAATCGAAGACTTTTTGACTAATAAAAAGCTTAATTTGCATGCAACTACCAATGAAGCAAAGGCATATAGCGATGCTGAATTCGTGATTATTGCTACACCTACTGATTATGATCCTAATAAAAACTATTTTAATACTAATACTGTCGAATACGTGATTGAAAAGGTTACACAATTAAATCCCAATGCTGTAATGATTATCAAATCAACTGTGCCAGTCGGATTTACAAAAGAGATGAGACAACGTTTTAATACCGAGAATCTGATATTCTCCCCAGAGTTTCTTCGTGAAGGTAAGGCACTTTATGATAATCTTTATCCATCAAGAATTGTAGTCGGAGAAATATCTGAAAGAGCAGAAGTTTTTGCTAAGCTTTTGCAAGATGCAGCGATCAAAAAAGATGTGCCTATGCTCTTTACTGACGCTACAGAAGCTGAGGCAATTAAGCTCTTTTCAAACACTTACCTTGCACTGCGTGTTGCTTATTTTAACGAGCTCGATACCTATGCAGAGTTGCGTGGCTTAAATACAAAACAAATAATTGAGGGTGTTGGACTTGATCCACGAATTGGTTCGCATTATAATAACCCATCATTTGGCTATGGCGGATACTGCTTGCCTAAAGACACAAAGCAATTGCGTGCAAATTATGAAAATGTGCCAAATAATATCATCACCGCTATTGTTGATGCCAATAGAACAAGAAAAGATCATATAGCAGATATGATAATCGCAAAAAAACCAAGCATTGTAGGCGTTTATAGGCTTACAATGAAAACTGATTCTGACAACTTTAGGTCTTCTTCAATTCAAGGCATTATGAAAAGAGTAAAGGCGAAAGGCATTGAGGTTGTGGTATATGAGCCTGTTTTAACAGACGAGACATTCTATAATTCTCGTGTTATAAAAGATGTCGATGAATTTAAAAAAATATCTGATGTGATTGTAAGTAATAGAATGGATGATATTTTGGAGGATGTAGAAGATAAAGTATATACAAGAGATTTGTATAATAGGGATTAGCTCTTACATATTATTCTTTAAAAAATAAGAGAATGGTTTTCTTGCTCCAATCTTATAACCACAAGACTGGAGCAACTGACCACCATGTTTGAACATTGCCACAGTCGGATAAGAGCGACATTCATCTGGTCTGTTTTTATATATGGAACAACGATTATCAATAAGATAATTACACGAAAACCGGGCAAAGCCAGAGCTACAAATACTTTTAAAAGTTAAATTCTGATAAAATTCATTATTCTTTTTGATTTGATTAAATGTTTCAATATCGGCAATTGCTTCGCCATTATGAATAATAATTAGGTTTTTGCAGCATTCTCCACATAGATTACACTTACCTGTGATTTTCATATTTGCTGGATGTAAGCTTTTATCAACTTTATAGAATAGTTTTTTTATTCTTTTAATGTTTGCTCCTTTATCAATAAAGTCAAAAATAATAAGCCTTTTGTATTGAAAAGAATATTATAAGCTGCTATCAGATGACGATAATTATGTTAAACAAGCATTTGAGCCTTGAGTAAATATCAATGCAAAAGTTTCTTGTTGTTATTAATCAGATATGCGAATCATTTTTCCAACAGCAGAGGTATTGCCTGCATCTATTTTATATAGATATATACCATTAGCTACTTTGTTGTTTAGTGAGTTTTTACCATTCCATTGCCAATTGTTTTCACCATTTAAAGCATTGATATTTGGATACTTATTTACAAGTCTACCTTTGATATCGTAAATGCTTATATCCACTGTGTTACTGCTTTTTGTTTGGTATATCAGATTTATTTCATCGTTAAATGGGTTTGGATAGCTTGCAATAATCTGCAGAGGTTTTACTTGGGTAAATAAGTCTGAGATAGAATTTGGCTCGACTGATATATACCATTTGTGTGTAAAATCGACATGCGAGTCTGAGACAATACATGTTACAATATATTCTCCAGCATCTTCGAAAGTATAGTTAAAAGCAGCATTATCCAATAGCAAAAGATCGTCGTTAACTAGCCATTGATAGCTTGCTTCAACAAATTCATTTACATCATAAGCATCGATTGAGAAGTCTATTGAATTTCCAGCTTCAGCCGTTAAAAGAGTATCTGCTGGCATGATATCTTGGACTTCTAAGCCTAAAACACGGATTGAGTCAATCACCACTGGTACAATCGGTTTATCGCTGGCATTGACAGGTACACGTCCAATTTCATAGACAATATCTAAGCCCTCTATTACTTTGCCAAATGCGGCATATGTTCCATCAAGATGTGGGAATGATCCAAGTGTGATGAAGTATTGCGAGCCTGCAGAGTTTGGTTGCGAAGACTTTGCCATAGATAATATTCCTGCTCTATCGTGCAAAATAAGCGGTGAGCTTTCATCTTCTATTGTATATCCAGGTCCACCTGTACCCGTACCATTTGGGCAACCATCTTGTATAACAAAGCCTGCTACAACCCTGTGGAAAATCAAATTATCATAGAAATTTGTCAAAGCCAATTCCAAGAAATTATCGCCAGTTATGGGCATTATTTCATTTCTAATTTCAGCAGTAAATTCACCCATATTAGTATACCAACGTGCAAATCTGCGTGCATGAAGGTTTGCTGGCAATAATATTGCAATAAGTAAAACCGAGATAAATATTGCTTTTTTCATTTTTACTCCTCATTGACAGAGCTTAATTGCTCTGCTTTTTTATATAATGCCTCGTATTGTCGCACAGAGCTTTTCCACGACCAATCGGCATCCATTGCATTTTTCATATATTTTGCAAACAACTGTTTGTCTTTCCACACTTCGATAGCTTCACGTATTGTAGCAATAAAGCTATTACTATCATAATTATTGAAGAAAAAGCCATTTATTTTGTTCTTATCTACGCAAGTCATATCACCGATAGCATCTACCAAACCACCAGTGTAATAGGCAATAGGAATAATGCCATATTTGAGTGCATACAAAAAGGAAATGCCATCTGGTTCATGTTTTGAAGGCAAAAGATAAAAGTCACAACCTGCAAGAATAAGATGAATAAACTCTTCATTGTATTCTCTAATATAACGAATATTGGGGCTACTTTTTAATAAGTCATCAATCTTCTGCTCTGGATAATCTTCACCTGTGCCATAAATAAGAAGCTGTATAGGCATTTTTATAAGCATGTCGAGAGAATCAAGGAGCAATTTAAACCCCTTTTCATTGTTTAATCTTGAGCCAAAGAAAAGCAAGGGAATGTCTTCATTGGCAAATCCAAGCTGCTCTTGCAATATTGCTTTATTATAAAAACGACCATATAAATTGTTTGGATTGTATTTGCAGGGTATTTTGTTGTCTAAGGCTGGATTCCATTCACCATATCTGATACCGTTCATGATTCCGTATAATTTATTTGATATCTTTTTAAATAAATCCTGATACTCACTTTCTGTTTCTTGTACTTCTTGAGCATATTTTCTGCTGCAGAGATTGACCAAATCGCTAAATATCAATCCCAGCTTGATAGCAGAATCTGCTCCCATGAGATCAGTATTGTCTGCTAAGAAAGGTCTGATTTCACTGCTACTAAATCGATAGTCAGTTTTCAGATCATGCAGAGTAAATAAGCAGGCACTTTTGTTTTTATTATTTTGTAAAAAAAGGGGTAAAAAGCCTATTAAAGCAGAGTGGCAATGTACTATAAATTTTGAGTTTAAAGATTCAATATATTCGGCAGTAGCTTTATTAAAGAATAACACCGAGCTTATATCCTGCTCAGAACTTTTTTGTTTAAAGAGAGCTTTTTTGGGCTTAATTAAATATAATTGAGAATCACTGATCGGAATATTTGTTTGAATTACTTCAAAATCTGCAAAATCGGCAATTAGCTTGTTTTTACCTTCACTTATTTTCAAATGCTCATAATATGGCATGATTGTAAATGAGTGTTTGTTAGATAAATTTAGGATGAACTGTTCATAAATTTGAGACTGTCTTGACTTGTTGCTAACGCTTGCTAATTCGGGTACCACTTGGATTATTTTCATCTTTGCTCTCCTCCAGATTCCTCCATCTTCTGTGAAGCCATAACCACATGTGAGGGAATCTTCGTATATAATCCTCAATAGTATAATTGATTTTTTCTGTTAAGTCAAGAATATTTTTATCATTTAATTCTAAATTATCAGTAAAAATTGGTTCTGAGATAAAACAGTGGTGTTTATAATATCCTTCTCGTACATCAAATGCAAAAATAATTGGGCTTTTTGTTTTGATAGAAAGCTTTGCCACGCTTGTATATACCTTAGTCTCGATACCCATGAAAGGCATATCTACGCCATGTTTACCAGCATATTGGTCAACCAAAAATCCAACTGCTTCATTCTTTTTTAGAGCTAAAATAATATTACGCAGAGCGCTTTTCATTGATAATGTATGTATGCCTGCATTAAGTCGAGCTTTGTTTATATAATTATCAAAAAGGGTATTTCTTTGTGTTTTGACGACAGCAGAAACTTTGTCGGTAAATTGAGCAAGAGCCCTTGCACCAACTTCCCAATTGCCAAAGTGTGCTGACACAAAAATAATCCCACGCTTCATTGATACCAGGTTTTCTATATGCTCTACACCTTCAAACTCCATTTGTTCAAATACTTTTGTATCAGGTGCAATAAAAATTTCACACACAGATTTACCCAATTCAAAATATATGCTATCAGCTAAAATATTTCTTTCTCTATCGGTTTTTTCTGGGAAAATCGCCTTGAGTTGCCTCAATACAACTTTTCTTCTTATACGTAAAACTTTGCCTCCAAATAATAGAAGATAAGCGAGTAGACGCACACTTAACCAATATGGCAATAACTTCATAAAGCCTATGGCAAATCTCAAACCAATATATTCTAAAAAGCTTTGTATTTTTCTCATTGCTCGAATATTTTTTCTTTTAATACTTCTGAAATTGTATAAAGCGATCCTGTAATGACCAATATATCGTCTTCTTTGGTCTTATCAAATGCCGATTTGCAGGCACTCAAAAGATCGTCACATGCATAATGCGGTATGTTAAATCTTTTGGCAACTTCTATTTGCTCGTCTAAGTCTGCTGCCCTTTCAGAGTGGTTTTTGCTAATATATATTTCTTGGGCAAAATTACAGATATCTTCAATCATGATATCAAGCTTTTTGTCTCGCAAGATGGCAACCACAAAACGAAAATATTTGTTTGGATACATTTCTTTTAGATTTGCAACTAAGGTCTTTACACCTTCTTCATTATGTGCTCCATCGATCAAAACTAATGGCTTTTGCTTTAATATTTGCATTCTGCCAAACCAATTTACCTGCATGAGTGAACTTCTGAGTTTATCATAATCAATTACTCTACCCAAAGCCTCGTTATAAAGTATAAACGCTGTTATTGCTGTTGCTGCATTTGTTGCCTGATGTGAACCTAATAATTTGACCTTTAGGTTTTTAAGAGAAATGCTTTTGTTTGGTAACTCATAGTCAAAAGCAGTACCATCGCTTTCTGTTTTGATATTATGAGTGTAAAAATCTTTGCCAAAAATATAGACTGGCACATTCTTTTTAGCTGCTTCTTGCAAAATAACTTCTTTGGCATTATCCACTATTTTACCCAAAACTAAGGGTATGCCTTCTTTGATTATGCCTGCTTTTTCAAATGCTATCTTTTCGATACTATCTCCAAGACTTTTGGGGTGATCTAATGACACTGTGGTGATGACGCTTACTGTCGAATTAAATGTATTAGTGCCATCAAGCCGTCCTCCAAGTCCAACTTCTATGATTGATGTATCAAGGTTTTGTTCAAAAAAAAGCTGCATTGCTAATGCGGTTGAAATTTCAAAGAACGATGCTTCATTTTTGTCAAACACATGTTGCAAACGATTATGCAATTCTAAGATTTCTAAATATGATGGGTTTTTACCATTTACTCTAAATCTCTCGCAATAGTCGATTAAGTGCGGAGAGGTATTCATGCCAGTAGTTTTGCCCTGCCCTATAGACAATGCTTCCAAGATGGATGAGGTCGAGCCTTTGCCATTGGTGCCTGCAACGTGTATCCCTTTTAATTTTTTATCAGGATTACCTAATTCTGAAAAGATTTTCTCAACTCTTTCCAATCCTAATTTTACATTACCTGAATATCTCTGATATATCAGCTCTAAAAACTCTTTATATTCCATTTTATATCCTTATTTTTTGATAATAGTAAAAATTACGCAATTTTAATGTGCAAAACACTGTTTTGTAAATCATATTGAATAAATGCATACCTCTAATCAATAAAGAGATATGCATATAAACAGTGCTTCTTATGCATCAAGAAAGCATTATGTTAGTGCTTAATATATGTCAACTGGAGGTAATTTATGATTTGGATGTTTTGCTTCGTTAGCACATTTGACTTCAACTGTATTCTCTTCCAAATCGATAATCATATTATATTTATCTCCAATTCCTTCTTCAGGGCATTCGGGTGAGTATTCAAGGTATTTTCCGTTAACAAGTTCATTAATTGTAAACTTTCTTTCCAGTCCGCGATCGTTTACATACTTCTGTGCTGCTTCTACAACATTTTTCATGTTTTTAATACATTCTTCGGTTTTTTGACCTTTGTTTAAATCAAACATGTTTGGCAATGTCAAAACAAAGACAAATATCAAAAAGAAGACGATGCTCAAGATACGGTAAATTCCAAGCTTTTTTTGTTTCAATCCCATCTTATACTCCTATATAATAATCTTTTTGTTTAATTATCATTTTATATGTTAATTAGTCAAGCTTTTTCTTTAGATATTTTAATTTTAACTATTTTATACAATAATATCGATTATTTGTGTAGATAAAAAAGAACACATATTAATATAATAAATCTGCATCTTCTTTGCCAAAGCACATAGACTATTTGTTACTTTCATCAATTGCATCTAATTCAGAAGCAATAATTTTCAACTTTTCTTCGTTATCTTTATAGTGCTCTTGCAAGACTTTGTAGAGCATATCTGTTCCAAAAAATCTTATGTCCCACAGCAAATCAAAACGCTTTTTATCGCACCATAAATCGATAATATTTTGCTTATACACATCAGATTCAAAAAAAATAGAACGCATCTTCTTTTCATCGTCTGCATAATTGGCAATAAAATAAGGGTAAATTGTCTTTGGCGAACTGTTTCTGACCGACCAGAGTAAATCATCCTTTTTTTGATCAAACCAATAATCAATTATTTCTGTCTTATACGCATTAGACTCGTAAAATATCTCACTCATTCTTTTGTCATCATCTTTATAGCTTTTGACAAAGTAGTCATAAGCACTTCCAAGCTCTGCTTTGATTTGTAGTCTTTTGTTCCACAACTCATCCAATGCCCCGTATTTATATAGCCTTTTAACTAAATACCTAACATCTTTTGCGTCATATCTGTGAATTTCTGAGCTTGATAACTCCTCAATTAGCTGCTCTTTTGAAAAATGCCTCTTCAAATAATAGATAGCAAAATAAACTCTATAAGTCAATAATCTTATTATCATGTAAAAAGCCAAGTAAAAAAGAGCTAAAACTATCAATAAAATAGCCATATGGATAAGTCTGACATCGTTGACAAATGCCTTAAAGTTGCCCGATTGTAAGAGCTGATACAGAGAATTATTGAGTTTATAAAAGGATATTACAAAACTATTATCAGAGAAATTTGTTATTGGCTTTTCAAATTTTTCAAATACTAACACCCATGAAATAGCAAATAATAAGGTGATGAAAATGCATGCAAGCCTCGTCAGAAGCGAGCCTTTTGACCTTATTATTGTTTTTGATTGTTCATAAATATATTCTTTTCTATAAGTCATAAATGCCATAATATTCGCTATTTAATAATTTGTCAAACCTTTTTCCAAAACAAAGTGTTTAAGTATCTTAAAAACAACAATTATAGTTAGTTGTGCGTATTTAAGTAAATCAAGTAAGCCCAACAATAATTAGTTGGGCTTTATTTCTGATTTGATATTATTTATGCTTTCACGTTGACTACAACATTTCTAAATCGTGCTGGAGATACTCCATGAGATAAGTGTTTTACTTGACCTGGTTCTCCTTTGCCACAGTGGAAAGTTCCATGTAAATCCCATTCTTCTTCACCGCAAATTGCGTCACATGAGTTCCAAAACTCTGGAGTAATTCCATAATAAGTAGGTTCTTTGACAATGCCAACAATCTCGCCATCTTTAATTTTCCAGCCTATTTCTGTGGTGAATTGGAAATTATAGCGATTATCATCGATCGACCATGTTTTGGTAAAGTCAACAAAATAGCCATTTTCTGTATTTTTAATTAGTTCATCAAGAGAGCCTTTACCAGCACCCAGACAGAAGTTTGTCATTCTCACTAATGGTATTTCATCGCCATGAGTAGCAAGCATATTTGAGCTTGGCTCCAAGCCGAGTATTTGACTGATTTCACGAGAGCTTTGCTGATCTTGCAAAATACCATTTTTCACGATATCTGCTCTACGTGCAGGTACGCCTTCGTCATCAACAAGATGAAAACCAAGACCATTCTCCAAAGTGCTATCACTATAGATATTTACAATATCTGAGCCATATTGGAAATTACCAAGCATTTTTGGTTTGATAAAAGTCTTGCCAGCATAGGAGATTTCCATGCCAAAGATACGATCTGCTTCGGTTGCATGACCTGCTGATTCGTGTAATTGCAATGCCAAATGCCCACCGCCAATAATCAGGTCAGCTCGTTTTTCTTCGATAGTAGGTGCGGTTAAGAGGTCGATTGCTTCTTTGATTATTCTGTCTGTATTTTGCTCAAACTCAAATGCCCTTACTTTTTCAAAGCCACCACGTCTCGCATTCATATCTCCAGGCCATTTACGGCTATAGTTTTGTCGTCCATCGCTTGCCATGACCATCATAGCGGGAAATACATCGTAGATCAAAGAGTCAGTAAATGTGCCTTCTGTATTGGCATATATTTTGTATTGGCGATGAAAGCTTGCAGTCACATTTGAATAGACGATTTTTTCATTTTTGGTTAGCATTGAGGCAATATTAGCAAAGTATGCTATTTTCTCGTCAGAATCCATTATAAAAGGGTTTTCTTTGGGGGTGTATACATAAGATGCCAAAGTTGGCTTAAGTGCTTTAAAAGCTACTTTTTGACGCTTAAAAAGGCTGCCATGTTTTGCATTAACTACTGCCTTGTTGATTGTGTCTTCTACTGCTTTTTTGCTCAAATCTGTTGTTCCTGCAAAGCCCCAGCAACCATCGATTAATACTCTGATACCGAGTGCTTTTGAATCTAATGATGCACCTTTATATCTCAAATTACCTTTTTCAAAATAGATTGATTCGTCATCTGTCGAGGTAAAACGCACATCTGCAAATGTAATAGAGGGTATATTTAATTTTGTAATTATATCTTGAATTAACTTTTTCATTTTTTCCTCGCTTTAAACGGTTTTAGTTGATGAACTGATATTAAATGACTTAACTTTTACGTGTGGCATGCTTGATGCGCTGATAGAAAATTGACCATAATTATCAGATTGAGGGAATGTATATGCTTTATTTTCAATCTCGGTGATATTGTTGATCACATCTGATATTTTGACTGTAAATCGCAAGTTGTTCACCACCTTTGTTAGCTTGCCATCTTCGATTAAAAATGTTCCATCACGGGTCAGTCCTGTAATCGAGCTTTCTTTTGGGTTGATAAAGTTCATATAATGTAAGCTTGAAATAAACAAGCCTTTTTTGGTTGATTTAATCATCTCTTCAAGTTCTCTATCGCCTGTGCTCATCACTAAGCAAGAAGCTTGTGCACCATTTTTCTCCATGCCAAGCTTATTTGCATAATAGCTTCCAACTAAGAAGTTTTTAAAAACACCATTTTCAAAAATTGGGGTTTTTTCATACAAATGCCCTTCTGAGTTATAGTCATAGTTTACGATCATAGGGTTTTTTGGATCATCTATTAAGGTAAAATTTGCAGGAAAAACTTGCTCGCCTATTTTACCCTCGAGCAATGTGTTTTTTCTATCCAAACTACCTGCTGAGCAACTGCCCATATAATAGCCGATGTATTCGCCAATACAACGAGGTGCCAAGATTACTTCATATTCACCAGGCTCAACATCAATAACTTCTGACTGTGCAATTTGTATCTTTCCAATAATATTCCGAATCACCTCATCAATATCAAAGCCTTCTGCATTTTCACTGCCAAATGCCTCTAATACAGTTACTTCATTTTCATCTGAAACAGCTTTTGTTTCAAAGTAAATAGGCGAAAATCTCATTACTTTATCCAAGCCGTTACTTGTTATCAAATGCGTATATTCGTAGTTACAAATAAAAGTGCCAAATATTTTGAACTTGTATGGCTCAACAGCATCTGCAAGCTTTTTCAAATAGTTTATTTTCTTTTCAAGCGACATTTGTTCGATATTATTGGTTTTAATACGTTCATCAGCTTTTCGTGTATCTGTCTCAATATCAACAAAATCAGGATCTTCTGGTAATGCATCGATTGTTGCCATTGCATCTTCAATCTTTTCTGCCAAAATTTCTATGTTTGGATTTGTAATAGAAAAACTCAAAGATTTTTTGCCTTTGTACATTGTAGTATCGAGAGATATTGCCTTTTTACTAATATTATAGTTGGTCTGACTTCTATAAAACCTTAAGAAGTCAGTTTCCCATTCACTATAAGAAAACAAAAACTTATAGTCGGGATTTTTGGCAATTATCTCAAGTAGTGATTCTTTAAAAGTAACTTGCATGTCTTTCTCCTTGTGATAAATATTAAAATATTATATTGCATATTACATGCCACTTTAGTCTTGTTTCATTATTTTACAGAGCAAGCCCACCAAATCGTCATATATTTGCAATTCTATTGAAACGCCACTGATAAATAATGGGTCATTTATCAATTCTGTCATATTTGTATGTAATATTGCTTCATTTTGTACATTGTTTGTAAACTTAAAAAAGCAGCTTGCTAAGTGATAATCATCTTCTTTGCGAATAATGAGTGTAAGAGTATTATCAAACAAAATATTATTGACTTCGCCTTTAAGAATAGCATACAGCATATTGATAAAGCTGTAAAATAAAATAAGATTATTATCACTTGCTTGGTCAGAAAACGCTTCAATCAATTGCTTTTTTGTATTGTTAAAGTCAAAATTATCAAGGTTGATACTGATATTCACAATTTTGTCAATGCTTTTTCTACATATAGGGCACACACAAAAGATTGTAAAATCATCATAATTAATATTATACTTCAGCTCTTTCATCTTTTGTTTAACTTGATAAGGGACTGTTGGTATATCATCAAGATTAACATAGGTATTTAAAAGATTGATTAAACCGTCTGTTGTTAAAAATGAACCATCAGGCTGTGGGCTTTCTGTCACTCCATCTGTATAAAAAAGATAAACATCATCTTCTGACAAGTCGATAGTTTTTTCATAACTTTTCAAATATTGCAATTTCTCATCCCAACCAATAGGGTAAACGCCTAAATCACTTGCTTTTCTTATCTCTTTGCTCCTCTTATTAATTATTAAAAAAGGAGGGTGCCCTGCATTATAAAAAGTCATTTTTTTATCTTTTAAATCAAATTCCATAATCAAAAAAGTCATAAACTTATTGAAAAATATATTTTTTGCCAACACTTTATTCAGCCTGCTTGCAATGCTCGATAGGCTCAGTGTATCTTTTTCTTCATCTGCAATCATTCTCACAATAGCTTTAACTGCTGACATCATCAATGCTGCTTGCACGCCATGCCCAGCAACATCTGCTATATAAACAATATATTTATTATTATCCAATGGCAAAAAATCGAATATATCGCCACCCAGACTCACAGAAGGCTTATATGTAGATGAGATATATAAGGTCTTCTCAAAAATCATCCATGGTGGTAACAGATAGTTTTGCACATCAATTGCCAAGCACATCTCTTTTGTAAGAATATCACTCTCGTTCTTTAGCTGCTCATAAAGATTTCTAACTTGTTTTTCTGCATCATATAATTTCTTTGCTTTATCAATACGTGAGATTAGCTCAATTTCAGTCCAAGGTTTTGTTATATAATCCCAAGCACCTGCTTCAAAACCTTTTTTTAATACGGCAGGATCTGTCAATGCTGTTAAAAGAATGATAGGTACATTTTTTTTGTAATTTGACATGATGCGACAAGCCTCAATCCCATCAATCATCGGCATCATGATATCAAGTAATACAATATCATAATCATTGCTGATAAATAAGTCTATAGCATCTTTTGCACATGATGCTTTATCAACCTTGTAATTATGCGGCGTTAAAGAATATTCTAATAGCCTAAGATTTGCTTCTTCGTCATCGACGACTAAGATTTTTATTTTTTGCATAATACCCCGATTCCTACTAATTTTTAGTATCCCTATTTACATTATTTATATTTGTGTTTTATATGTCAAGTTATTTGTTAGTATTTTGTAATTAGCTAAATATTAAAACTTTTTATATTTTACACAAAATCGCTCATTATATGAACCTAAGTAAAAACTTTTACCAAAAACTGTTCAATTTATTACCCAAAAAATCAACAAAAAAATCAAGTTTAACTGCATTTAATCCAAATTAGACAGAAATCATTCAACCTTTTTCTTAACAAAACAATAAAGCTTCTTTTTCATAAATGACAGTTTTTCCACATGTTTTGCAATTAGTAACATATTTTTATTAAAAATCATTGACATAATTTAAAGCTTTTGCTATATTGGAGTAATGGTAAAGATAAAAAAAGAAAACTTAAATCAAATTATTAACAAAGTACCCGAAGGGGTTGGATTATTTATTTGCTATAATGGCGATAAACCGCTGTTCTTTAAAATAACTGAAAACCTGCAACGCTTCATAAACTACTATCTTTTGGACGAAACCCAAGATGAAATTCTGCTCGAATTACGTGAAAGTTTCGACTCAATAGAGCTAATACCAAGCAAAGATCTTTTTACTTGTCTTTTAGAAGAAAAGCTTTTCTTTAGCAAAAATAAGCCTTATTTTAACAGCCAAATTATAGAAAACAAATATTATTCTTATTTGTCAGTAAGATGGGATGAAGTGCCATATCTACAAAGCTCAAATGACACGCTCAAAGATAGTATTTATATCGGACCATTTCGTGATATTTTCTTTATTCAAGATATAATTGATACCTTTGCCAATGTCTATAAGTTGCCCTCTTGCGAAGGTGAACAATACCCGTGTGAAAAAATGCAAGCTCAGATTTGTGCAGGTTTTTGTATGCTCACAGATGATAATGATTTGAAAAGTATATTAATCAACTATTTAGTCAGCCCAAACCTCGCAGTATTGAAAGACTTAAGGACAAAAGCAGCTGACGCTGAAGAGGATTTGGATTTCATCACATCCGATCTGCTACAGACTCAATACAAGCTAATAAGCAACTACTATAGGCAATTATTCTTTCTATATATTACTCGTCATCTTGAATTTGATGGTGAACATAACGGCACAAAACTGAGTATCAAAAACGGTATGATTAACTCAATTATCTTAAAAGATGGCACCAAACATGAGTTTTTTAACAAAGATTACCCACGTCCAAATGAATTATTAGCAGTTAATAAAAATGAATTAGATGAAAGGTGGATTGTTTTTAGAATGCTTGAAGAAGAAAAATCTGATTATGTTAAAGATTTGTTTCATAAACAATTCCAACAAATATTGAACAAAATATTAAAGAATTATAATAACAGTAAAAAGGAGGAAGCATGATTGATGAATTAAAAAAGTTAAAAATTGTAAAGTCACATTATGCTGGAAAAGTACGTGATGTTTTTGACTTAGGTGAGCAGCTGCTTATCATCACCAGCGACAGAATTTCCGCATATGACTGTGTATTTCCCAATATTATACCAGGTAAGGGTAAGATCTTGAACCAAATTTCTGTTTTCTTCTTCAAAAATATATCACATATTATTGATAATCATTTGATAAGCAATAATGTTGATGACTTCCCTGCAGAATTTCATGATTTCAAAGATCAGCTTGATGGACGCAGTGTTTTGGTAAAAAAATCAAAAGTAATACCTTTTGAATGTATTGCAAGAGGTTATATTTCTGGCTCCGCTTGGGAAGAATATAAGCATTTTGGAACTGTAAACAGCCAATTTGTAGACAAAAATATGAAGCAAAGCCAAAGATTCACTCAGCCTTTATTTACTCCATCAACAAAAGCCGCAAGCGGACATGATGAAAATATTTCATACAATAAATTGTTAGAAAGAATCGATAAGAATATTGCCGAATATCTGAAAGAAAAGAGCCTTGAGCTTTATAAATGGGCTCATCAATTTTTATTAGAAAGAGATATTATTATAGCGGATACAAAGTTTGAATTTGGAAGTATTGGCGAAAATATTATCTTGATTGATGAGATTTTTACACCTGATTCATCGAGGTTTTGGGATAAAAATGCATATGAAATTGGCATTTCTCCAAAAAGTTATGACAAACAGTTTATTAGGGATTTCGTAACAAAGTCTGGATGGAATAAAATGCCTCCTGCACCAGAACTGCCACAAGAAGTGATCGATAAAAGTCTTGAAAAGTATAAATTAGTTTATTCAAAAATTACAGGAGAGACATACAAATGAGCGAATCTGTTAAGTTAAATGATGAAAAAAGAATAATTGTGGTCGATGATGATGCAGATATACTTGAGTTTTTACAATACGAGCTACATACATATGATGAAGGCTTCACAATCAATACTTTTGAAAATGGCTTTAGTGCTTTAGATTTTGTCATGCAAAATAAATGCGATATTGTCATTACGGATATTGCAATGCCAGATATGAATGGATATGAGCTATATCAAAAAATTAAGTATTCAAGACCAAATTTGCCAATTATTATGATGACTGGCTTTGGATATGATCCAAACCATACTGTTGTTAATGCAAAAAAAGCAGGACTAAGAAACGTTATCTTCAAGCCATTTGATATGAATAAGCTCATGGCAATGATTTATCAAAGCCTTGCTGAAAAATAGTTGTTTTTTATGATTAAATAGTTATATTATTTGAAAAGTATTGGAGGATACATGGAAAGAGAACAATTTGAAGCCCTAATGGAGATTGCAATTGAAAGAGAAATTGAATCATTTCAATTCTACACTGATGTTGCTGAAACCATGAAAGACAAAAGCGTTAAAAAAATATTTGAACAACTCGCTAAAGAAGAAATTGGACACCGTAATCTATTGCAAGAATACAAAAATATTCCCGATATGGCAATAAGATTTAAAGCTCCAAAAGACTATAAGGTAACTGATACAGTCGACCTACCCACACTCTCTATAGCTATGAAACCAGCTGAAGCAATAGCCCTGGCTATGAAAAAAGAGCAAATGGCTGTTGATTTTTATAATGAATTGGCTACACATGCAACAGATGATGATATTAGAAACGCTTGCCTTGAGCTGGCAAAAATGGAAACTGAACACAAAGTAAAATTAGAAAATATCTACACTGATATTGCTTATATCGAAAGCTTTTAACTTTTTAAATACGAGGGGATGAAACTGGTGTTTCAACTAGTCTGCAAAACTAGTAGCAGGCGGATAAAACCGTCCGTGGCAGGTTCAATTCCTGCCCTCTCAGCCATTTTTTAAAGAATTATAAAAACCTATGAGAGGATGTTTATAAAACAGACTTCGTTAGTATTTAACTTTTGGAACTTAACTATTTTCTGCGGATTAGTCAAGAAAATTCAAATCATGCCATTTTTCATTGTCAGCCAACAAATCTTATGTTTACAAAGATAATGAATTATGGCATCTTTCTTTTTATACTACTTAAATTCGCATCTTTCGCATTTATCTTCAAGATAAAATAATCTAACAAAATATGCCGATATAAAGAACTAAATTTTATGAAAAGCATCAATAAAATTATTATTATTAGATTTAGCTCTCTTGGTGATATAATGCTAACTGAGCCTATTTCCAGAATTTTACACGAATTATATCCTCATGCAAAAATTGACTATTTGACAAAAAATGCATTTGTGCCCATAGTAAACACATTTACTGCAATCAACAAAATATACTTATGGGAAAATAAATATCAGCTTATAAAAGTATTAAGAGCTCAGAAATACGACCTTGCCATCGATCTTCATGATAAGTTGAATTCATTTATTGTAAAAAAATCAATTAATGCCAAAAGAACCATAACCTACGATAAACATCATCTAAGGCGTAAACTGATCTGCAAAAAACTTAGTAAAAGACCGATTTACTCAACTGTAAACCTCTATCTGAGTATTTTTAGAAAACTAAAAGATAATGACAATATTGTCTCCAAAATACCCCAATTTAATGAAAGCTATTTGCTCGATAAGGATATAACAGAAACTCGCCTACCTGAACTTTTTTATCCAAAAATATACTTAGAAAAGAATCTCAACCCCTTTATTATCGAGACTTTCCAAAAATTCAATATCAGTCATAAAAAGATTATTATCGGAATATTTCCTGGTGCAAGCTTTGCCAGCAAACAGTACCCCGCATCATATTTTTCAAATTTCCTCAACAATATCCCAGATACATGGAATTGTCAGTTTATCTTGCTTGGTTCACATGAAGACAAATATGTATGCACAGAAATTCGAAAGAACTGCGTAAACAAGCCTATTGACTTGAGTGGGTATTTTTCTATTGAGAAACTAATCAATTTTATGAATTACCTGCACGGTGTTATTACTAATGATAGCGGTCCTATGCATTTGGCAGCTGCTCTGAATCTGCCCCAAATAGCTATTTTTGGTTCAACTCACACATCTCTTGGTTTTCGCCCTTTAAACAAATTTGCCACTATTATGGAGGCAAATGTCAAATGCCAGCCTTGTACCCTTCACGGCGAAAAAGAGTGCCCAAAACGTCATTTTCGCTGCATGAAGAATATAAGTTCTGGCGATTTAACATCTGCATTTAAACAGCTTTTAGAAAAAGAGATTTTGCACGTAGATTAATTAAGACTATTTAATTTTTTAATTACGTGAATCGCCTTTTTTCTATACACAAATCTTTTTCTTTGTTGAAATATCAGTCTGACTCTATTTTCTCATTATTGCAATGCCTTTTTTAACACACTATGTATCTGTAAAGAGATCACGAGGAGATTTAATGAGCAAAATGATAAACTCATTAAGCGTTTAAAACTATTTTGTCTTCAAATATCGAAAAACCTGTTTTTACATTTAAATTCTTGTAAAATTACACGCAATTAATTTCTCAACATTTTGGGCAAAAAGATGTTCCCCTCTACTATAATACGCAGGACAAAATGGGGGTTTTGTAAAACTAATTTTCATTCATTTTGCAAAGAGGCTCTGGAAGCGGATCTGAAGGCTGTTTTTTTGCAACGAACTACAGCGAACTTTTTTAACAGCGAACTACAGCGAACTTTAACGAACATTGTGCTTAACCGACCATATAACCTCGTATGTACAAGTTTCCGACTTGTACTCCCGTATGTACAAGTTTCCGACTTGTACACCAAAAAAGCACCCTTCACAGACAATATAACCCCGTATGTACAAGTTTCCGACTTGTAC
>Ga0265293_10004155_pt1 | contig 25830 bp, 25 predicted proteins | sample Munlanlewell138R_FD_192505 | JGI IMG/M metagenome (GOLD analysis project Ga0265293, IMG submission 192505) | Leachate microbial communities from a municipal landfill in Southern Ontario, Canada - Leachate well 138R | ecosystem: Engineered > Solid waste > Landfill > Unclassified | place: Canada...
GTTATGGAAAAACTAGTAGACGCTTTCTGCGACCTTAGGCCCGATTTGTTCGACAGCTTGCAATTCTTCGACAGAGGCTTTTATGATTTCATCGAGTGAACCGAAATGTTCCGCGATGATTTGAGCGGTCTGTGTGCCTATATGCCGAATTCCCAGACCCGCGACTAATCGCCATAGCGGTCTTGTTTTACTTGCTATTATAGAATCGATTACGTTTTGCGCGCTTTTGTCAGCCATTCGTTCCAGCGTCAGCAAATCATCTTTGGTTAGCTTGTATATATCGGCGAAATTTTTAACCAAACCTGTTTCCGTCAGTTGGTCAATCAAAGCTTCGCCGAGTTTTTCGATGTCCATCTGCCCTCTGCCGACAAAATATCTAAGTCGTTCTTTTAATTGACCCAGACAATTCGGGTTAACGCACCGCAGATATACTCCGTCTTGGTCTTTTTTAACTTCACCGCCGCAATTGGGACACTTTTCGGGGATTTCAAATGGTTTTGTATTCGCCGGACGTAATTCTTTTTTCACTTCGACGACCTGAGGAATAATTTCACCGGCTTTTTCGATAGTTACAGAATCACCTACACGCACATCAAGACGTGCTATTTGTTCGAAGTTATGAAGGCTTGCCCGTTTTACTGTTGTTCCTGCCAGCAAAACAGGTTTTAAATTTGCTACCGGTGTTAGCGTTCCGCCTTTGCCGACCTGAACGTCGATTGATTCGACTACGGTTTGAGCCTGCTCGGCTGCGAATTTGTATGAAATACACCATTTTGGCGAGCGGCCTGTATATCCGAGAATTTCACGCTGCTCGAAATTATTGACTTTGACGACCATTCCATCAATCTGATAATCGAGCCGGTCCTTTTTTTCGCTCCAGCTTTGGCAAATTTCAATCACATCGTCGATTGTTTTTGCCTTTTTGATGTGCGGATTGACCGGCAGTCCGAAGTCCTTAAGTTTTTGCAGGGCACTGAAATGGTCTTCCGTCAGGGGTTTACTGGTTTGTCCTATCGAATAAGCGAAAAATGAAAGATTTCTCTGGGCGGTTATTTTTGAATCGAGAAGTTTTAGTGAACCGGCTGCGGCATTTCTCGGATTCGCAAAAGGTGATTCGCCTGCTTCGGCTCGCTGCTTGTTAAGTTCGAGGAATGATTTAATCGGCATATAAACCTCGCCGCGCACTTCGAGAATATCAGGAGCATCACTATTTTGCATAAGCACAAGAGGCACGGCCTTGATTGTTCGGACGTTCGCTGTAACATCATCTCCCTGCCGTCCATCGCCGCGAGTGGCCGCGGTAATCAGCCTGCCTTTTTCATATCGAAGACTTATAGCCAAACCGTCTATTTTCAATTCAACCGCATAATCATAATTTCCACGGCCAAGTTTTTTTGCAACTTGCTCATCGAATTTCCTTAATTCCTCATCGCTGTAGGTATTATCAATGCTGAGCATCGCAACACTGTGTGTTACGGTTTTAAATCCCTCAATCGGCCTGCCGGATACCCGCTGGGTCGGTGAATCTTCGGTAATAAGTTCAGGATGGGTTTGTTCGAGCTGTTTTAATTCACCAAAAAGCCGGTCATATTGCTGGTCGGTAATTTTTGGCTGATTTAGAACATAGTACAAGTAATCGTGCTGCCGTATTTCGGCACGAAGCTGCTCTATTTTATGTTTGGCTGTCTGCAACATAACCCTAATTTATACGTCCGAATCAATAATTCTTCAAGAGCCAAAAATAATTTGCACACTAAATACGCAAAACTGTCTTCCAGTGCCATACAGTTGGCACTGAGCCCCATATTCGTAAGGATTTTCCGTATCGTGACAACGCAATTGACTATCATTAAACAGGGAAAACCCTTACAAATTTGCTAATTGAAATGGTCGATAAAACAGATACTTCGAAGAAGCTTCTAATTTGGGTATTGTACTTGTCGGTGTCGGGAATATTACTTATCGGACTTATGCGTATATAGTTTTTGTGTGTGGGAATTGAAGGAACGCTGTTTATCTCATAATGAAGGCAATTGGGTCAATATTATTAGTTGAAGACGATTTGGCTGATGTCAAAATCCTTCAAACGGCATTTGGGCAGTTGGGAATTCGTAATCCGGTCGTTCATGCGCCCAACGGTCAAGAGGCTTTGCGGCACCTTCAATCCCCCGGCAACCCTTGGCCGGTATTGATTCTTTTGGACTTGAACATGCCGATTATGAATGGTTTCGAGTTTCTTGAGATTATTAAAGCTGATGAAGCCCTAAAGACAATACCGGCTATTATTCTTACTACATCAGATCAAAATTGCGATGTTCAGCGAGGTTATGAACTCGGAGCGGCAGGCTATATTACAAAAAAAGCAAACGTTCAGGAATTTTTAGAGACCATTAAAGGATTCAATAAATACTGGAGCCTGTCTTATCTTCCGAGTCTCGAATATTGGCCCAGATGAGTTCGGGCCGATTCTCAATTTCCCCGTAAAAACAGAAAAATCTCTTTGTTAGAAGAACAGCCAATCCCCGACAAGATAAATCACGATAGTTAATAACGCTGCAACCGGAACCGTACCAAGCCATGATATAAATATGGATTTTACGACTCTCTGGTCGATAGCTGTAATACCGCGAGCCAAACCTACGCCTATGATGGCTCCTACCAGAGTATGCGTAGTACTTACAGGCAAGCCCAGCTTGGAGCAAAGCAAAACTGTTGTCATTCCAGCCAAATCAGCAGCGACACCGCGAGATGGGGTAATCTCGGTAACTTTCTCCCCGACCAATCTCATTACACGGTATCCGTACATTGCCAAACCCGCTGCTATGCCGACTCCGCCCAATATAAGAAATTTAATATTTACGGGTACTTTTCCGGGAAGAGTATTATTTTTGACTATTTCCACTACAGCCGCCAAAGGTCCGATTGCATTTGCAACGTCGTTAGCTCCCTGAGAAAAAGCTACCGCGCACGATGTAATAATTACCAGGACCGCGAAGATTTTTTCGACTTGCTTAAGCTGTTCGCGAGAAGAAATTTTGACATCTCCGTTTTGTTTTTTGTGAATCATCAGCCATGCAATACCCGCAGCGGCAAGCCCTCCTGTGATGCTCAAGGTTACGGCAAGCAGGGCACTTGGATTTATTTTAAGTCCTTTGTAGATGATAGACAAAATTAAAATGCTGAATGTGAAGAATGTACAAACGGGAACCCCTTTTCGAGCGGCAATGGCAGGGTTATCTACGGCAAGAACATGTTTTGAAATTTTTCTGAATATGAAAAAGGCCATCGCGCCTCCGAAAATAGGCGAGATGAACCAGCTTGCTACAATCTGACCGAGCTTGTGCCAATGTATATTTCCGAACCCAGCATGAAGAATTCCGAAACCAACAATCGCCCCGATGATAGAATGCGTCGTCGATACCGGCATTCCGAAAAAAGAAGCGCAATTAAGCCATAGCGCCGCAGCTAACATGGCACAAACCATACCGTGGGCGAGTACTCGCGGGTCTTGCGCAAAAGCTTCGGTTTCGATTATTCCGCTGCGGACAGTATCGGTGACATGACCTCCGACCAAAACCGCTCCGGCAAAATTGCATATCGCGGCCAGAACCAGCGCCCAGAAAATCGACAAAGATTTCGAGCCGACCGCATCGGCCATGGAATTGGCTACGTCATTGGCTCCGATATTCCAAGCCATGTATAAACCGGCTGCTAATGCTACGATGACAATTATTTCCATCAGTCCAAAGACGCCTTCCGTGTCAGATTATCAAACTATTTTTTGCGGATAATAATCCTAAGATATTTGGCTGTTTTTTCTGCGTTATTCGAAACTCGGCTGAGGGTTTTGCAGTACTTATCCAGAAACATAATCGTAATCGGGTCAAGCTGTTTTTCCATACTGTAAAAATGCTGGGCAAATTTTCTTTCGAGCTGGTCGGCCTGCCACTCCTCCTCGCTGATTTTGTGTATCTGCTGAATCATCTCGTCGGCCTCATCGCCGGTAAATGCCGCTTTAGCGACTGTCGAAAGTTTTTCTGCTACATTTAATAAATGCTCGCCTACATTGATAACTTGATCAACTAACGCGAGGAAATCAGCTTTTAGCTCTTCAGGCATTTTTGTCTTGCGAAGCAGAAGCTGCACCGCAAAATCTTCCGCAGTATCTGCCACGTCGTCCTGATAAGCCAAAAACTGGCTTAATTCCAGCCTGCCTACAGACAGAAAATACATATTGCTGATTCGGTCCCTCGTTTCCATCTTTATCTGGTCGGCTTCATGTTCGTTTTTTGATATCTGCTGATGAAGTTCTTCGATTTTTTTGTAATCTTCAGCCAGCAAAGCGTCAGCCAGAGGCCTTAAAAGCTTTACGCATTCGTGGACTTTCAAAGAATGTTGGTGAAGGTCTTTAAATGGTGAAGAGGAAAAAAACTTATCGAGCACTCCCATTGGGAATCTCCTTGTAAAATAAATTTGATTTAAAATCTTATTCGAACCGCGGCGTATTATTAGCTTATTGTTAGCTAATAGTCAAGATTTGATTAATTATTCGTTAATTAGGCTTGATTTGAGGTTATTTTTGCCGGTTAAGCGGGTTTTTTAAAAAAGATAAAACATTGTTGTTTAAAGCTCGTAATATGCTATTATAGTGTGAAGTAAATACTAACGGGAAATGATTATGTAATCAGGCATTGGAATAGCAGGGCCTGTTTGCTTTTAATTTTGGGTTTCAATACCTATCATTACCATTCTCATTTCTACTTAAATGCTGTTTTGTTAATTTAGGTTGCACTTATTATGTTGATGAATACCATTCCCTCTTTAAAAATAGGGGGTTTAGAGGTTAATCCGCCAATTATTCAGGGTGGTATGGGGGTTAGAGTTTCAGGAGCCAATCTTGCTGCTGCGGTAGCCAATACCGGATGTGTCGGGGTTATAGCCAGTGTAGGTTTGGGTAAATATGAACATCATACCCGTGCCGAAGGCATAAAACTCTGTGATGATGCTCTAAGGTCTGAAATCAGAAAAGCAAGGTCTCTATCGAATGGAATCATCGGTGTAAATATCATGGGTGCCCTCACAGACCACGATAGTCTTGTTCAGACATCTGTCGAAGAAAATGTGGACCTGATAATTTCGGGTGCCGGATTGCCTTTGAATCTTCCGGGTTTTGTAAATGGCAAAGATATTAAGCTTGTGCCGGTTGTTTCATCGGCAAGAACTTTTAATATTATTTGCAAAAGATGGAAGCTTCACTTCGGGAGATTGCCCGATGCGGTAATAGTCGAAGGGCCTCAGGCAGGCGGGCATCTTGGTTATTCTTATGAGAGCATTGTTGAACATACAGCTCCCAAACTCGAGGAAATAATGCGTGAAGTAATAGAGATAGCTAATTCTTTTGAGCCTCATATACCGGTGATTGCAGCAGGCGGAATTTTTGACGGGCGGGATATTGCTCGTTTTCTAATGCTGGGTGCTTCCGGAGTGCAAATGGCTACCCGATTTGTTTGTACAGATGAATGTGATGCACATGAAAATTTCAAAAAAGCTTATATAAATGCCGCAAGCGATGATATCACAATAATACAAAGTCCGGTCGGGCTGCCGGGAAGAGTTATTAACAGCAGTTTTGTAGAGGGCATCAAACAGGGCAAAAAAATACCTTTTAAATGCGGCTATCATTGCCTAAAAACTTGCGACCCTAATAAAGCTCCCTATTGCATAGCTGAAGTTCTATCAAAAGCTGCCGACGGGAATATGGAAGAATCATTTGCTTTTGCCGGAGCAAATGCTTACAGATGTACAAAAATTGTGCCGGTAAAAACGCTTGTCGATGACTTAAAACAGGAACTTACGGCTGCTCTTGCTGAAAGAAAATTGGCCTTAAGTATATAATGCCCGCATAAACAGCGTTTAAAAAGTGCTGCTGTCTGTTATATTCACAAATTGTCTCAGCAAAGCTTTTTACGAATTATACCGCTGGCGGAGGAGAAGAAGGCTCGTATTTACTCATAAGAAAAATAGCCTTAGTAGGACAAGCCAGCATGCACGCTCCATCGCCAATGCAGTTTTGCGGCCTGACAACTTTAGCCAATCCGTCTTTAATCTCCAGAACATTGGGGCCGAGTTTTTTGCACAAAACCGCGCAATGTGAACAGCCTAAGCAGCGGACCGGATTAATTTCCGGTATATTTCCTTTTACAAATGTTCTGCCGAAAGCCTGTGCTGTTTGGGTTTCTATTTTGTTATTATCCATGATTAAGCTCCTTTAAGTTTTGCATTTAAAGCTAAGGAAGGTTTCTGTTTTTCGAGAAACCTTCCTTAACAGATTAAATATACTTACCTCATGAAATTTGCCACGAATGGCGAAGTTTCCCCTCTGCGTAAAAAGTGTCCTGACGGACCTTCGCCTAAAAACTCCGAGAACCACGATTCGTGCTCAATCTCTTCGTTAAGAATTGCCTGAGCAAGGGCGTATGTCCTATGGTCTTTGCCGGCTGTAAGATTGCAGATATGGGTATATCCGCGAACCGCGCATCTTTCGGCATCAACCAGAACTTTCAGCATTGCCTTGATATCAGTCGGGTCTTTGGGCAAAGACGCAGCCGGGCAAGCCGACATATCGTGAAACTCTTTCATGCAGTTCGGCAATTCTCCGCCGAGTTCATAAATTCGCGGAACGAGAGCTTCAAAATGATTGCGGTCCTCAATTCTGGCTGTCTCGGCAATCTCTTTTATGCCTTCACCCTCAAGGCCAATCAGGTTGACCCGAAGAATTGTGTAGTAATAAAAGGTCGTTAATTCCGCCGCCGCGTTAGCTACCAACAATTTCAGCAGTTTATCAACATCGATTCCTGCTTTTTCTACCATTTCTCTTGCTACTTTTGCCATTTTTGTTCTCCTTTTCAGAAAATTTATTAAATAGTAATAATTCTTATTATTAAACAAAAAAAACACTCAACGGTTTTTACCGCATTTTTCGCATACTCCTTCCAGTACTACTCTGAGGTTCGTAATCTTGAAGTTTTTCCTGAATTCCCTCGGTATTTCAAGATTGTCATAAGTTGTATTACAAAAGTCAATAATATTATTGCAGTTCTTACATCTAAAATGATGATGAGGCTCGATTTCCGGGTCATAACGCTTGGCTTCGCCGTATCCTTCGACTGTATTTATAACCCCGATATCTGAAAAGGTTGTTAATGTTCTGTAAACCGTATCGAGCGAAATATCCCGGAATTTTCTTTTGGCCTTTTCGTAAACTTCTTCAGAAGAAGGGTGGTCTGTCGTTTCTATCAATAGCTCATAAATCGCCATTCGCTGCGGTGTCATGCTAAGACGGTGCTTCTTGCATTTTGCTCTGAAAGAATTTATCAAATCTGTTTTATTATTTTTAATCATATCGCACTTTAAAGCTTGACTTTAAATATACTACTAAGTACTATATAAGAATAATTCTTAATTAGCAAGAAAAATTTAAAATATTTTTTTAATAGTAAAAGATTTTTGAAAAACGCGGTTTAGCCTTCATAGAAAGCGGATTTTCGAATAAATTTACTTGTTTAATTATTTTCTTTAACAGTTATACTGAAAATTAAAATTATGGAAACACAGACGGTTTTAATAGCGTTTGGATTAACCCTATTTGCCGGTCTTGCGACAGGCTTGGGGAGCGCGTTGGCGTTTTTTACTAAACGCACTAACACTAAGGTTCTTTGTATTGCGATGGGTTTTTCGGCGGGGGTTATGATATATGTGTCGTTTGTCGAAATATTTCCAAAAGCTAAAGAGTCTCTTACCGCCCAGCTCGGCGATATTTGGGGAGTTTGGGTAACGGTCCTTTGTTTTTTCGCAGGGGTATTGTTTACAGCTTTGATAGATAGGCTCGTTCCCTCTTTTGAGAATCCTCATGAAGTTCATAAAGTTGAGGAAATGCGTGATGAAAATGAACGCAAAAAGAATAACAAATTGTACCGGATGGGGGTTTTTGCCGCACTTGCTATCGCGATTCATAATTTTCCGGAAGGTCTTGCCACTTTTGCCAGTGCGATAAAAGATTTAAAAATCGGTATTCCTATCGCTGTGGCTGTCGCGATACATAATATACCCGAAGGAATTGCTGTTTCTGTTCCGTTATATTACGCGACCGGCAGCCGGAAAAAGGCTTTCGTTTATTCTTTTCTGTCGGGACTGGCCGAACCGGCAGGGGCGTTGATAGGATACATTTTACTGTTTAAATTTTTCAATGATGTTGTATTCGGGGTGCTTTTTGCCTCGGTTGCCGGAATAATGGTTTTTATCTCGCTTGATGAATTGCTGCCGGCCGCTCAGGAATACGGTGAACATCATTTCGCTGCATATGGTTTGATTTCAGGTATGGCTGTTATGGCGGTTAGCCTGCTTATGTTCTTATAAAACATGCTGCTTAACCGGGCTTTGAGCTTATCATTTTGGGAATTGAACAACGTTAAAAATCGGCGAAAAATATACTTATTTTAATAATAAATTTATCCCAACTATAAATACCCTCCTCTTGCGGACAGCATGAAAAGCCGGCTGGAGATTTAATCTGTGGTAAATGACAAAATTGCACTGCCGATATGTTTTTCGGTTATTCTAAATTGAGCTAAGCGGTGAATCTGTCAGCAGTTAAAACTTGATAATTTCAAAGCGATTTGGTATTTTATCAGTGCGGGATGCTAAGTTTCGCTGCCGATAGGAATTACATAACATAGCAAACTATTTTATATGCGGAGATGTGTTAGGATGAATAATCTTGTGCCCATTTCACTAACGGGTTTCGATAAGCTGATGGATGAATTAAAACAGCTCGAGCAAGAAGCGGTCGAGGTAAGAAAAAGAGTTGGCGAAGCTCGTGAACAGGGCGATTTAAGGGAAAACGGCGAGTATATTTACGGTCGACAGCAGTTGGGTTTTATAGAAGGGCGTCTTGGTGAATTAAGGACGAAAATAAACCGGTCAGAAAAAATTGATTGTACTAAAGTTCAATGTGCTCGTGCCGTATTTGGCACTGTAGTCACTTTACTGAATCTTAATACCCAAGAGAAGGTAACCTATCAATTGCTCGGGCCTAATGATGCTGATATTGATACAGGAAGCATTTCGATTCATTCGCCGTTAGGAGATGCTGTTTGCGGGCTTTCGATTGGAGAAAAAGCTTTGGTAAAAAGTCCTTCGGGTGAATTTAATGTTGAAGTACTTGACATTGCGAAATCGCAAATAGCATAAAAACAGATTTTCTCTTCTTATAAAACAGCGACAAATCTGCAGCATAGCGGAGAAGCTTCCAAATAGAAAAGGCCTTGCAAGGTATTATCTTACAAGGCCGTAACTCCCCGAGTAGGGCTCGAACCTACGACCTAGCGGTTAACAGCCGCTCGCTCTACCGATTGAGCTATCGGGGAATAAAAACTTATAATTACTATTACTTTATTTAGCTTTTTTCAAGCTTATTTAAGAAGTTTTTCCCGAATCCATTTAGACGATTTCATCGCTTTAATCTGCTTCTCGCGTTTCATAGCTAAAGAACGATTCGGATGTTCTTCCTTCCATACCATAACCCATGGGCCGAATTTATGAGTAAATTTTTTACCTGTTTTTTCTTCGGAGTTATGCTGGGCAATTCGGCTTTGCAAGTTATTAGTCGAACCAATATAAAATTTACCCAGCGGGTTCTCAAGTATGTAAACCCATGATTTTTCTTCACTTTTCAAATCATCGCTCCGTTTTAGAGCTTATTCTGCGACCTGCAGGTTAATCCCGATTTATCGGGACTCGCTCTACCGATTGAGCTATCGGGGATTCTTGCATAATATTTCGCAAAACGATAATTATATCGGTTTTTTGGGCCGTTTGTCAAGCGGTCAGTAGCCAAATTAAAAAATCGTATAAATGCAGTTAGATACTGGACAAACAGTCGACTGTATCGTATAATAAAGGACTCGAAGATTTTGGTCAACTGCCTAATTTGGATTTTTATCGAACTTGTGCGGACCTTGGCTTTGTTTTTGGGCTGTGAGATTTTAAGAAATTTCGGGCATTTTGACAGGGTTTGTTTTAAGAGTAATTTTGAGGTTTTACGTTAATGGCTAAGAATATATTAAAAGTACCCGGTTTCGATATAGTAAGACGCATAGGAACCGGTGCCAGAAGTACTATTTATCTTGCCATAGACGAGGAAGATAAAACCGAAGTCGCCCTTAAAAGAGTGCTTTACGAAAAACCCGAAGACACAAGAGTTTTCGAACAGTGCGAAACGGAATTTAAAATAGCCAAGCAAATCGACGACCCATATCTTCGAAAATGCTTCAAACTTAGAAAAACACGCAGTGTTTTCAAGGTTAAAGAGCTGGTTATGTCGATGGAATTTCTCGACGGCAAAACGCTCGAAGAAAGTCCCGGCCTGAGCCTTGTCGATGTTATGCTTATATTCCGTATGGTCGCAGGCGGCCTGAATGCGATGCACCAGCAGGGATATGTTCACTGCGATATGAAACCGAATAATATTATGATTAACAAGTCCGGGTCTATTAAAATCATAGACCTCGGCCAAAGTTGCAAAATCGGCACTGTCAAAGAACGAATTCAGGGCACCCCTGATTATATCGCTCCCGAACAGGTTAAACGCAAAGCGATGAACCCCAAGACAGATATATTCAATCTGGGAGCGACGATGTACTGGGCGCTGACAGGAAAAAATGTCCCGACACTTATACCAAAGAAAGATAAATTTGGTTTTGCGATTCCCCAGCAAAGACGTGCACCGCATGAGATTAAAAGCCTAATCCCTATTGAGTTGTCCAAACTTGTCATGGATTGTGTCGAGGATGACCCTTTGAAGCGTCCGGCTAATATGTCAGAATTAATTTCGCGGCTGGATGTTATGATTCACAATCTTCTTGGTGACAAGATAAAGAACAGCAAGAAATGTCTCAAGCAATAATTGACTTACTTAACAGCGGCAGAGAGGCTTGTGCCAACCAAAACAACCGTAAGGGCAATTTAATTGCTCTGCCGGCTGAAGGCAGTCTCATTATTACCGGAGACCTGCACGGTCATCGCCGAAATTTCGAGAGGATAGCCAATTTTGCCGATTTGAAAAATAATACCGACCGCCATGTCGTACTACAGGAAGTCATTCACGGCGGAGACGAAGATAATCACGGCGGGTGCCTGTCTTTTGAACTGCTTTTCGATGTTATAAAATACAAGCTCCAATTTCCCGACCAAGTGCATTTAATAATGGGTAATCATGATACGGCCTTTATTAATAACAGCCGTGTTATGAAGGCAGGGAAGGAAATGAATATTGCTATGAGAGACGCGATTGACAGAAAATTTCCGGAACGGCGAGAAGATGTTAAGCTGGCTATGAAGCAGTTTCTTTTTGCCCAGCCGCTTGCCGTCAGAAGCGAAAACCGTTTGTGGATTTCACATTCGCTGCCTGCTGACAATTATTTGGATAAATTTGACTATAAAATTTTTCACAGAAATCTCAAAGTAAATGATGTTGTCAAGCCCGGTTCGGCCTATCTTTTGACTTGGGGGCGAAGAACTTCCCCGGGTTCTCTGGATACATTGGCAAAAATTTTAGATGTAGATATTTTTATACTCGGCCATCAGCCTCAATCTAAAGGATATGCGAGAGTCGATGATAAACTTCTTATAATAGCCTGCGATCATAATCACGGCTGTCTGTTAAAAGTTGATTTGGATAAGTCTTATACCATGGACGGGCTTGTCAAGTCTATCGTACCGCTGGCAGCAATATCTTGACAGAGGTATTGTCCGTTCATATCTTTATTGGGATTAATTATTAAAAACTGGGAATTTTTATGACTTGGTATTATTATCTCGGCGCCATAATTATACTTCTGCAGTTTCTCAGTGTTATTTTGGTTTATCGAAATCATCTTTACGCACTGAGCAAATACTGGCGCGACCGCTCATGGCATCAGCCGAAGGCAGCTCTGATTGTACCGTGTAAAGGCTTGGATATTAATTTTGAGCGGAATATAGGTTCGCTATTTTCCCAGCAGTACGAAAATTATTTTCTTTGGTTTGTAGTGGAATCTGAAAATGACCCAGCTTATAAAATTCTTACCGCTCTTAAAGAAAAGCTAAGCCCGCTTTCGCACGCCAAAGATATTAGAATATGGGTATCAGGCAAAGGCACAGCCTGCAGCCAGAAAATACACAATCTTTTATATTGTTACGAACGGGTTCCAGAGGACGTTGAGGTTTTGGCGTTTGCGGATTCCGATATAAATGTCAAGCCGGACTGGCTTAGTCATCTGGTTTATCCGCTTCGCTTGGAAAAGAACGGTGTTTCCAGCGGTTATCGCTGGTTTGTTCCGACAAAAGTTAATCTCCCGACGTTAGGGCTGTCTGCGGGAAATGCCAAGGTGGCTCAGCTTCTTGGAAATAGTATTTTTAATCAGGCTTGGGGAGGTTCTATGGCTGTTCGTGTTAAAACATTCCGCGAACTCGGCATAGATAAAATTTGGCCAAAAGCTCTAAGTGATGATTTATCATTAAGTGTCACCGTTAAAAAAGCGGGCTTACAGGTCGCGTTTGTGCCTGCGTGTCTCGTCGCTTCGTATGAATCAGTAAATTGGGCACAAGCTTTTGAATTTGTACGGAGACAATTTTTAATCACAAAAGTTTTTAGTTTCGGGACGTGGTTGTTTTCAATCTGTGCGATGACCGGTTCGGTTCTGGCTGCTTGGGGTTCGGTTGGTCTTGCCATATATGCCGGTGTGTCTAAAATGCAGAATCTTTGGTTTTATATTCTTATTCCGATTTTGATTTTTCTGAGCCAGCTAATCAGAGCTGTTTTAAGGCAGGCGACGGTCTTTAAGCTCCTAAAAGAGCACAAAGAAAAGTTAAAACCTGCTGCTGTTGCCGATATTTTTCTTTTTTGGTTGTGGTCTATAATACTTTGGCTGCTTATTCTTTCCACAGCTTTGGGACGGACTATATGCTGGCGCGGGATTAAATATAAAATGCTCGGGCCTATGGAAACTATCGTTCTGAATGAGTAAAACTTTCTTATAGAGATTTTGAAACCGGCATTTTAATCTTCTTTGGCAGCAGCTCTATTCGGGGTTCCGACAAGATAAATACGATTTTTTCCGCTTCGTTTTGCTTCCAGAAGAGCTTGGTCAGCTTTTCCGAATAAAGCTTCTGCGTTTGAACTGTCGCGCGGAAAACTTGCCAAACCTCCGCTTATTGTTAAGGTTCCCTGGCCGGATGGTCCGAGCAGGTCAGTGTGATTTTTTCCTAATTGCTCCCGGAATCGCTCGGCTATAAAAATTGCCTCTCGCGGATGTTCCGAAGATGAGCGTCTTTCTTGTTGTGATTCAGTGGATTTTTGCTTCGGTTCGTCCCAGAAAACTACAGCGAATTCATCGCCTCCGATACGCCCGACTACATCGTGGGTTCGGCAGCACTGCTGCATCAGTGACGCAGCCTGCTTTAAGATTTCATCGCCTGCCAAATGGCCGTACATATCGTTATAGTGCTTAAAATTATCTATGTCGAAAATAAGTAAAGTAACACGGCCGTTTTGATTTTTGGCGCGTTCTATCATCTGACGCGCAAACTCCCATATATATCTTCGATTTTTAAGCCCTGTCAAGTCATCTTCGGTTGCTAATCTTTCAAGCTCTTTTATTCTTTCAGTTGTTTCATTGTCTGCCGCAGCCGGCTTGATAGCCGAATCGGCAGTTACAGTGCCGCCTTCGATAAAATAATAAAATGAACCGGATGTCAGCGGGCAAATCAGATAATCGTCAGCAACTTTGGAAACTGAAGTTATGTTAATAGCTAACGGTTCCTGATGCATCTGCGATAGAAGTATTATTCTGGCTTTTTTGTTTTTCTTTCTCAAAGCCTGCAAGGCCGTAATAAAACCGGACTGCTGAACAGGGATAACCACGGAAATAACATCATAATGTTCCTCTGCCGCCAGTTCTACTGCTTGGCAGATACCGTCACATGCTCTGCAGGAGGTTTCCTGAAAATTTGGTGTGTCCAAAAAAGCATTTTCAATATCACCGACTAATAGAATTTTCATCACGCTTGCCTTAATATCGCCTGTCTTAGTTTTGGTTTGCTAAAGTGCAATGACCTCAACCGGACACTATCGAATTTTGGTTTTTTTAATCTCCCATCCATAGGCGATCTAATACTACGAAATCAATTATAATGTATTTAATCCCCAAGTCAACGAATTTGAACTCGATACCGAACTAATAGATTCGAAAATTAAAGGATTATAAGCTCGGCAGCTTATCAAGCTTATCTTTTGCCTGCATACGCAAAAAATTATCTTTATAGATATGAAGAAATTCTTCGAGTGTTTGACGTGTTATTGCCAACAGCCTTTTCTTTTCCTCCGGGTCCGCATCGCTTTGCTGACGCCAAAAACCGATTCTCAATAGAGCTAAATTATAAAGCGCCTGTGCGCCGCCGTCAGTGCCTTTGAATTCTTCGTGAATTTGAGCGAACCTTTCAGCCCGTAATTTTTCGTCAAGTATCACCTTTGTTTTTGCTACAAGGATATTATCTTTTAGCGGGTCGTCACCGTCAATTTTTTGTAATAACTGGTCTAATAACGATTCGTACTCCGGCGAGTAAGGGTTCATCATCACAAACCTTGCAAGCCGTTCTTGAGAAGCAGGGTCATCAGTTCTATTTTCAGGGCTTATCAGCTTTGCCGTAAGGTTAATTCTTGCGAGAAGCTCGCTCAAATCGAAAGAAGAAACAGCGGATTTAGCCGGCGGTACGAAAAGCCTGAACAGCGTATCTTCGAGGGGTTTTTGCTCACTAAGGCTTTGCAGTCTTTTTTCAGCCATATTTCGGGCTTCATTTAGCAATTCGGTTGCTTTGTCAAATTGGCCGTGTCCGGCGAGGTGGTTGGCTATACGCCATCTGGCTTCTATAGATTCGGGACTTAGCGGAAACTGAGTATAAATCTGATGCCAGTATTGCAGTGAACGTTCGAACGGATAATCGCTGTAAAAACGAAGAATTTCCCTTTGTCCTAACAAATCAATGTCAGGACTGTATTCACTTAGAAGCGCTTTGTAATATAGCGCGATAGGCATTCGCTTACTTTTGGGGCGCTTGGTGATAAATGTATCGTATTGAGCGAACAGCTCATCGCGTTTTTGCTGATATCTGAGAGTATCGCGAACCAAAAGCCAGCTCGGCCATCGGTCCATACGAAGCTGAGACTGGATTTTCTCTTTGAGTTTTATTCGCAGCTCTATCGAGTCTGTAGGATAGAAAAAGCCTGTTAAATAACGTCTTACCGACTGGTTGTTTATGGTTTCGTCGAGTATGGGTTTGATGCTGTGGTCGTGAAAGGTCTCGATTTTTTTCGGGTCATTTTTGGCGATATAAAGCTGGTAATCCAGTTCGTCGAAACCGATTCTGTTTCTGAATATCCATACAGTCGAAATAAGCATTGCTGCCGTTGTAATCCAAACTACGCCGGGTCGGTATCTTGTGAAATGGCCGATGCCGATAATTATTCCGGCTATCATAAGACTTGTTGTCCAAGCACATATCCAAGGCGCATATATAAAACCCCATCTAATCGGGTCGGCCCCTTTGATACTTCCGAGAAATCCCCAATATAAAAGCTGCGGGCCCATACATAGCGCTATTGCGACAAATCTCGAACGGAACCGAAGCGGGCGGCAAGCTGCGGCAATACAGCTTATTAATACGCAAACCGCAAATAATGGTAAATCAGCAAGGAAAAATATCGCAGCCGCAAAAAGGATGCTGTGCTGAAAACTCATAAGCTGGGATATAACAACGGGGATTGTGCTAATAATGCCCATTAGAAGACCCAGAACAAGAATCTGCGACGGATATTCGAAGATGCTTATTCCCTGCACGGCATGTCTTCCGAGGTTCCACATTTGTTTGTCGATTAAAGATTCGAGGCTGAAAGAAATGAACGCGCCGGTTTGTATTTTTGTCCAGAACAGACAGGCTAAACAGAAAAACCCCAACGCCAAAAGCCAGCATCGCTGAACATTGCTGTGGCTATAATGAAGAGTCGGGCCGACCGCCAAAAAAGATTTTGGTCCGACTTTAGGTGTTTTACCGTTTTGTTTTTCTTCCATAAGTCGGTTCCGATTTATACCGTACAATTATTTAATGCTTTAGTAACGGTAATGTTCAGGTTTATATGGCCCGTCGATACTTATGCCGAGATACTCAGCCTGTTTTTCGGTGAGTTTTGTTAATTTTACGCCGAGTCTTCCTAAGTGAAGTTTTGCAACCTCTTCGTCGAGTTTTTTGGGAAGCGTATAAACTTTGGGTTCGAGTTTTTCTGTCGCAAGCATTATCTGGGCAAGGCACTGGTTAGTAAAACTATTGCTCATTACAAAGCTCGGATGTCCGGTCGCGCAGCCCAAATTTACCAGTCGTCCTTCGGCAAGTAATATTAAAGAGCGGCCCGATTTAAGAGTCCATTTATCTACCTGAGGTTTGATATTTGTTTTTTTGCATTGCGGCGTTTCTTCGAGATAGCTTACCTGAATTTCGCTATCGAAATGCCCGATGTTGCAGACAATAGCCTCGTTTTTCATTTTTTCCATATGCTCGCCGCGAATAACATCGCAGCAGCCGGTAGCGGTAACAAATATATCTGCGATAGAAACCGCATCGTCCAAGGTTGTAACCTCATAACCTTCCATAGCCGCCTGCAAAGCACAGATTGGGTCGATTTCGGTTATCAGAACCCTTGCACCCAACCCTCTCATTGATTGAGCACAGCCTTTGCCTACATCGCCGTATCCGCAAATAACGACTACTTTTCCGGCAACCATAACATCCGTAGCGCGTTTGATTCCGTCTGCCAGTGATTCGCGACAGCCGTAAAGATTATCGAACTTCGATTTTGTTACAGAGTCATTGACATTTATCGCCGCAAAAGGCAGCTCGCCGGTTTGCTGCATTTTATAAAGTCTGCCTACGCCGGTGGTCGTTTCTTCTGAAACACCGCGAATATTATCGCATACACTAATCCATCTCTTGGGATTGACTGCATAGCTCGCCGCCAGCCGGTCCATTATTATCTGAAATTCTTTGTTGTCGGATTTTTTATTCAGCCGTGAAGGGTCTTTTTCGGCTTTCATTCCCTCGATTACAAACAGCGTCGCATCTCCGCCGTCATCGACAATCATATCCGGCCCTGAGCCGTCCGGCCATGTCAAAGCCTGCTCGGTACACCACCAATATTCTTCGAGAGTTTCGGCTTTCCATGCAAATACCGCTGCTGAACCCGCCTTGGCGATAGCCGCTGCCGCATGGTCTTGTGTCGAAAAAATATTACAAGAAGCCCAGCGAACATCTGCACCAAGCTCCTTTAGCGTTTCGATTAGCATAGCTGTCTGGATTGTCATATGAAGAGAACCGGTGACTTTAAAACCCTTCAAGGGTTTATTTTTTCCATATTTTTGCCTAACAGCCATAAGTCCGGGCATCTCATTTTCAGCCAGTTCCATTTCCGCCCGCCCGAAATCCGCTAAAGATATATCAGCAACCTTATATTTCAGTGACGCGTCAATAGGCATCACATTCTTTTTTGAATTTTTAGTTATTTCCATCGCAATCCTTTCAAAAACCACCAAACGAAACCTTATACCACAAAACAAACTCTTTGGCAAAGGATTATTCGGTTTTGTTAAATCTTTTTTACAATTAAGTCCTTTTAAAATAAATAGTTATGTAACACATCGCGGTTGAGTAAGTTTTCCAGAACAGGAATAATTGAAAGACAAAAGCCGGCGGTCGGATTCGAACCGACAACCCCTGGTTTACAAAACCAGAGCTCTGCCGTTGAGCTACGCCGGCACAATAAATACGCTGTTTTATCGGCATATTCAGTGATTAAATACTACTGCGGTTTTGAGGATTCCGCGGTAAAAAATGGGCAGGGGCGGAGTTGAACCGCCGACACACGGATTTTCAGTCCGTTGCTCTACCAACTGAGCTACCTACCCGAGTCCGGCTAAAACCGCTAATATAGCAAAAATAATTTCATTTGCAAGCCTGTCTATTTCGAACTTATTTTTTAAGCAGGTTTAGAATTTTCTTACCAGGCCGATAGCGACAGCCTGAATTTTGCAGTTGCTGCTGTAAATTGGGGAATAGCTTTTATTGGCAGGTTCGAGCCGAACGCGGGATTTTTCTTTATGGAATCTTTTTAGTGTGGCATTTTCGTCATCGACAATCGCTACGACAAGCTGGCCGTCATTAGCGGTTTGCTTGCGTTTGCAGATGATATAATCACCGCTGCGGATATCTTCCTCAATCATACTGTCGCCTGTAACCTCAAGGGCGAATACGTCATCTGTTGTGCCGAAACATTCCCCCAGTGAAAGGCTCTGTTCGTCCTGTATCGCTTCGAGCGGCTGACCTGCGGCGACTTTTCCGAGAAGCGGTATGGAATTTTCTGTTCCCAGTGTATTCGAGGATTGTTTACTGAGATGTCTAAGCAGTTTTAATGCCGGACTTGTCGGCTTCAAAGAGCGAGCCTTGAGCGGGGAATCTGCAAGTAAACCCTTTTTTCGCAGCTCTGCGAGATGTTCGAATATTGTACTTCGGCTTAGGTTGAGCTGATTGGATAGTTCTGTTATTGTCGGAGAATAACAATGTTTGTCCGAGAATATCGTTATTGTTTTTAGCAATTCCAATTGCCTTGGGGTTAGGTATTCGGGTTCCTTGCATTTGAGGGACATCGGCAGTTCCTTTATATGGAATATTATCGGCCTTAGTTTGCTTTTGCTCGAAACCAATCAGTTTGCTAATTCTTTCAAGCAGCGCATTCAGAGGGCTTTGCGTCGTAACCAGATATTCTTTCGATGTCGACGGCCAAGCGTGAACAAAATCTCCGCCGGGGCCGAATCTGCATACCGGGCCGATTTGATGAATTTTGGTTTCTTGTCTCATAGTGTTTCACCTTCTGCAATTATATAACATGCAAATATTTCTATCGGACAACCTCACTGAAAAACCCAAACAAAAACCGAACAAAAATCGACAGTTATGAAAAGTTTTTTGGATTGCCGGATGAGCGGTTGAAAGGGGCAATTATATAGGACGACAAAGAAAAAATTTTTGTTTGCGAAGTGAGTTTTTCCGACGAGGTTTGACTTCGCGAATTATTTGAATATAATCTGACGAACGGAATTTTGATATTACAAATGATTTTTGAAGGATGAAATATAGATGCATTCGAGACAGTTAACATTCGCCGAATTATTCAGGCCCCAAACAGTTATCCATGCCGGTTTTTACGATGCAGCGGTCATCTTATGCGGTTCGCTAATCATCGCCTTATCAGCCCAAGTGAGTTTTTGGCTTGCTTTTAGCCCCGTACCAGTTACCGGCCAAACCTTTGCGGTATTAATGTCCGGTGCGTTACTTGGTTCCAAACGCGGAGCAGCGAGCGTAATCACATATCTGCTCGCAGGAGCCGCCGGTTTGCCGGTCTTTGCCGGCGGAGCAGCTGGTATTTTTTGGCTGATTGGGCCGACAGGGGGTTATCTTGCAGGTTTTGTCGCTGCAGCTTGGACGGTAGGAAAGCTTTGCGAAAAGGGCTGGGACCGTAAAGTTATAACAACAATATTCGCGATGACCATAGGTAATATTCTCATTCATTTGTTCGGTGTTCTTTGGCTCGGCTGGCTGTCCACCGCAGCAGGCCTAAATGTGATGGGGCTTTTGATTGCCGGTGTCTATCCGTTTGTGGCAGGGGATATTATTAAAATTATCCTTGCAGCGATACTTTTGCCGGGCGGCTGGAAGCTGTTATCCAAAAATGGTTTAACCGCTTAATGGTTTAGGCTGTTTTGCAAATGGTCAAGCTGAGCGTTGATAAGCTCGATTAATTTTGTGGTGGGTTGAGGGAGATTAGAAGTCTGTTCGATATTGCCATTGCCGGCGTCAAATTCCCTTTGTGCTTGTTCTTCTTCGATTCTGAGCTGTTCGCTTCTTTTTAACATCTTGTCCACCAGTTCTGAAATTGAACCGGGCTTTATAGGCTGGACAATTTTTTCTTGTTTAACAGAAGCAGGCTGTTCTTTAGGTTTCTCAGCCGGTTTAATCTGGGCAGGCTGGGGTATTCCGATTAGCTCTGCGACTTCGGTATCAGTTTCAGGTGTTATATCATATGAACAAACAGGGATATCGACTACATAAGTTTTGCCGTTTTTTCTGCGAAGCTGAAGAAGTCCTATTTTGCTGCAATGTTCGACTTCGTCAATTGTGATTTCTTCCCTCTGAGCGTATTGCTCTATAGGCACAAGAGGTCTGTGAAGCCTCAAAGCCCTAAAAGGCTGCTGGCTGATATTTTGAGAAGTCGTATTCATTTCAGGGTTGTTACCCTCGCTTATAGCTTTATATATAATGATATTTTCGGCCCTTGGTGGTGTTTTTCTTAAATTTAAACTGATTTTTGAAGTTGTTTAATGAATGCAGACGCAAGGGCATCGATGATGTCGGTTGCCATAAGACTGACCTGACCGAGTTTTTCCGCCGCTATATCTCCCGCCAGCCCGTGAATATAAGTTCCGTAAACAGCCGCGTCAAAATTGGTCAACCCCTGCCCGATAAGGGCTGTGATTATTCCCGTCAAAACATCACCTGAACCGGCGGTCGCCATTCCGGGGTTACCTGTCTGATTGATATATATTTTTTCTGAATCGGTTACGACGGTCCCGGCTCCTTTTAAGACGACGGTGGTTTTGGTTCGGCGGGCCAATTCCGCTGCCTGCTGTTCTCTATCCGCCGGTATCTGGTCTCGATATAATCCGGCCCATAGTCTTTTTATCTCGCCGGGATGGGGAGTTAGGACAACATCGGCTTTGAGTATGTTAGGCCAGTTTTTTGTTTTAGCTAAATTGTTTAGTCCGTCAGCGTCTATTACGATTCGCAAGGTTTCTTTGCTGATAAGTGATTCGAGAACATATTTTATATCAGGGCTTATCCCGACACCGCAGCCGAATGCTAAACAAACATTATCCGCGGCCGCTTCGAGAATTGTAGTGAGAGCTTTTTTCGAGATTCGGCCTTTCGCATCTTCTGCTAAAGGTATTGTCGTGTAAGAAGGTTCGATTGAAGCGACAATAGGCAAAACGTTTTTCGGTGTAGCCACTCGAACCAAACCTGCGCCGCTGCGAAGAGCGCTTCGGCCGGCCAAAGCCGCCGCTCCGCTCATACCAAAACTTCCGGCGATGATGCACACCTTTCCAAAATCACCTTTATGGGTATCAGATGCTCTGGGCTTTAGTTTCGGAATGTCTTTTACTATCTGCATATAAGCTAAGTATATTAGATAAGACAGGATACGGTCAATAAAAGTTTTATCTTCGCAATAGGGATTTGCACCATACTTTTAGTTGCTGAAAAAGTGTTGCTAAGCTTGTCATATTAAAAATTCTTGGTACACTAAACTTGCATGATGCATTAATAAAAAGAAATATATATTAGCATAAAAAATACCGTCAAAACGCGCCAAAACATCTATTCTGATATTTTGCAAGTTTGGTCTTGACGTAATCGTATAAATAGTTTTTATTTATTTCTAAGCTGAATGCTGTTTTGTTTTTGACAAAACAGTAAAAGCGGGGTAATTTATTGAACAGTTTAAAAGGATTTTCCGTCTGGATATCTTTGAAAGGATTTGACCATGTCAGCGACAAAAATTTCCGTGGTTCTGGTTCTGTGTGCTTTAATTTTGGCCGGTTGCGATCCCGAATTGAAAGATTGCAGAATTCAGAACGATACACAGCGAAAACGAATATCCGAGCTTGAAAGCGAAATCGCCAGTATGAGATTGAATATGGACCAGCTTAACCGCCAGCTAAGCTCTGCCAGACAGCGAGACGGGCTCGAAGCAAGCGTACTGCAGGAAAAAGTCGCTGCATTGGAAAAGGCTTTGGCTGATAAGCAGGCATTGGTTGACGCAATGAAGAATCAGCTTATTTCCGGCGGAATTCAGCTTCCGGTTGAATTAGCTACTATGCTGGAAGATTTTGCCGCAAAAAGCCCTGATATGGTTACCTTCGATGCCGCAAAAGGAGTCGTTAAATTCAAAAGCGATTTGCTTTTTGACCCGGGCAGCGCCAATGTAGCTGCAAATGCAACCGATGCAATTAAATCACTTTGTCAGATAATGAATTCTGAAACAGGCAAGCAATTTGATATCATCATAGCCGGTCATACAGATGATATACCGATAGGAAGACCTGAGACGCGGCGGCAGCACCCGACAAACTGGCACCTTTCGGCTCATCGCGCGATATCGGTTCTTGATATTATGCAGAAAAATGAGCTTAATGCCGAGCGGCTTAGTATTCGAGGTTTTGGCGAGTACAGACCAGTGGCTCCAAACGCTCCCGGCAAAAAAGGAAACCCCCAGAACAGAAGAGTCGAGATTTATATCGTCGCTCAGGGGATGTAATTCCTCAAGTAGGCTGTTTTTATAAAATAGGCGATAGTATCCGCTCGCAGCCGTAAAACTGTGATGTTATGTCGTTGTTTTCTATTTACAGCCAAGTCTTGACGATTTCCGTAATTCCGCTTAAAATAACAGCTGATTTTATTATTTCGGCGGATTTTTGCCTGATAAATTTAGTTTGGGGAATAGTGTAACGGTAGCACAAATGACTCTGGATCATTTAGTCAAGGTTCGAATCCTTGTTCCCCAGTTCACAAAAATTCAATTCGAATGCCTAATTTCGGCGATAAATCAGCTTAGCTTGGCCGATGAGGTAAAAACTGCCCGTTATTAGAATCAAATCTTCTTTTCCGACCGCGCTTTGAGCCAATCGCAATGCCTCACTCAAAGCCAGCGCAGTTTGATGCATTTTTCCGCAGATTTCATTATATCGGTCGCCGAGGTCTTCCGGCCATGCGGCCTTGACGGAGTTGCTGCGTGTGAATATCACTTTATCAGCGCCGTATTGCAGTTCATTCAGCATGCCGTCTATGTCTTTATCGACGTTACAGCCGAAGATTACTACAAGAGAGTCATAAGGGATATTTTGTCCTATAGCATGTATTACAGCACGAATACTGGCTGCATTGTGAGCTGCGTCAATCATGATACGCGGGTTTCCGCATATCATTTCCATGCGTCCGGACAGAGAAACATTATAAAGCCCCTGAGCCGATTTTTCAGGGTCTATTTCATAACCGTTTTCTTTCAGTTTATCTAACATCGCCAGTGCCAGACCGCAATTTATAGCCTGATGCGCTCCGTAAAGCGGAACCCTGATATGTTCGAACCTGCTTCTTGGGGTAGTCAAACATATTCGGGTATGCGGGCCGTGCTCGCGGCTGGTTTCGAAACGATATGAAAAATCTATATCTTTACCCGTAACCAGAAGCGGAGCTTTTGCTTTAAGTGCTTCTGATTTAAGAACTTTCATCGCTTCGGGCAATTGCTCGACGGTAACAACCGGAACACCTTTTTTAAATACTCCGGCTTTTTCCGCGGCAATCGACTCTAAACTTTGGCCGAGTTGCTGAATATGGTCGATGCTCAGGCTGGTTATGCCTACTAATTCAGGGTTTATTACATTCGTACTGTCAAGTCTGCCGCCCATTCCTGTTTCTATCACAGCGATATCTATCTGCTCATCGACAAAATACATAAATGCAATTGCGGTCATTATTTCAAAGAAACTCGGAGGGTCATTTTTAGAAAGTTTTTCAACCGGTGCATAAATTCGGTTTAAAAGGCTTAGCATCTCGCTTCTGCTAATCATTTTCGAATTTACAGTGATGCGTTCGTGCAGGTCCAAAACGTGGGGCGAAGTATATAAACCTACTGAATACCCGTTTGATTCGAGCATTTTAGCAAGCATAGTCGCAGTTGAGCCTTTGCCTTTTGTTCCGGCTATATGCACAGTTGCTATTTTTTTGTGCGGTTTGCCTACTAAAGACAGCAGTTTTTCCATTCGGTCAAGGTTGAATGTTGTTTTATTGTACCGAATTCGCGTTTCTTTTTCGTAATCTGTACGCGCAAAAAGGTACTTCGTGGCTTCGTCGTATGTACGAAAAGCCTTTTTAGCTGTAACTTTCGATGTTTTGGAATTTGCTTTGCCTCTAAGCTTCTTCCGAGTCTGCTTTACCGCTTTAACCATAACCCTACCATAATAACATAAATGAATTTTTAAGTCAAATCAGCCTTATCAGAAGGTCTTAAAACAGTTGCCAAGCGTTCTAAAAGCCCCCATAGCATCAGCTATAATAAATACTTACGTATGCTGTAAATATTTTGTTCACTGTCTGAGAAAATTATAATATAATAAGCAATGCTTATTGTATTATAAGTATTTCAGCAAAAGATATGCCTTAATTTTGTTGCGATTAATCTTCGGGATGAACTTCGCACAAGGCTTCATCGAAGCGGGATTTATTATTTTCCCACCATTGTTTAGCCTCGTTGTAATTGCTGAATTCCTGTGAGACAAGAAAATCGGTCGCAAAATTAATATCTTCCATTGTCTGCTCGTCGGCATCCTGAAGACCGCATATAAGTATTTCAAAGCAGGCAGGGGTAGATAAATCGGTTAATTGAGAAATCGACATCTGTTTGACATCGGGATAAGCTGAAAATATTGAAATTGCTAAAATGTTGAGCCTGAATGGATAAGGCATATTTTCAGAAGTCATAAGAGCATTGATTCTGACATCTTCGTTTTTATCAAAAAGGGCATCTGATATTATGGTCTGTATGCGGCTTTCGGTTTCGCGGTCAAATGTTGATTCGTCATCGATGTTATCGAGCAGCGCCAAGGCTGCAAGGCGAACATCAGAATCACTGTCTTTCATGCCTTTTTCTATGACAGCAAGCAATGATTTAATGTCCATTCCGTGAAGCTCATCTATAGCTGAGATTCGATTGTCTTTGTCCTTATCCCAAGATACGGTGTATAGAGCCTTTGAAATAATCTGCTCATCGGTTTCCTCTGCAAAATCAAGCTCGCCGTCATCGGTGTTATTTTGCGAACTTTGTTTCAAAAGACTTGCAAGACTTTTGTGTTTTGGGGCAGAGGTATCCGCTGCGGTTAGCCGTTCCTGCCTGCGGCGAGCAGCGCGTTCTTGGCGAGATATACGTGATTTAGCAGCCGTATCCGACTCGGCAGACGGCTGAGCTGAATCTGCATTTACCGCATTTCCCTGCGTATTTTTTTGTGAAACTGTGGTTGCGGACGAAGTTTCTGTTTCCTGCTGGTTAGTCTTCTTCGAAGAACAGCCGGGCAGCAAAAACCAGCAGGAAACAGTCAATATACACATAGCTAAACATATCTTTTTCATAATAAAAACCGAGCTAATCATCACCATAAAAATTTACTGTTAGTTAATTACTTCCGGAACCGGTCATTTCAGCGATTTCTCTTATTGTGATATTCTCAGAGCCGACGCCGGGTAATTTATACGATATTTTAAGGTTTCGTAACTGGTATTTTACATAACCTGTATCCGCATCCGACCACGAAATTTGATCTATACTTGCCTGGAATCTGAAGGTATAAAAAGCGCCTTCGTATTCGATATTGCTGATAGTTCCTTTCAGTGTAATAGTCTGCTGGATTTTGGCTGTCATGAAAGTATCTAATCCTGTCGTAATTTCTTCATGGCCTAACAGACGTGTTACCATTGTCGCCGTTCCCTGCATGTCGCCGGCAAGCCCTTCGGCTAAGTTTTCAAAATTACCCGTGAAAGTTCCTCTGCTTCTGTAATTTTGTCTAATCTGCATTTTTTCCGGTGCAA
>Ga0265293_10004156_pt1 | contig 25819 bp, 21 predicted proteins | sample Munlanlewell138R_FD_192505 | JGI IMG/M metagenome (GOLD analysis project Ga0265293, IMG submission 192505) | Leachate microbial communities from a municipal landfill in Southern Ontario, Canada - Leachate well 138R | ecosystem: Engineered > Solid waste > Landfill > Unclassified | place: Canada...
GTATAGTCCCAACGCATAATTCTCATTAGATGGAGATGCTTCTTGTGTGAAGGTTTGAAAATCTGCCGCAGCGCTCGAGAAATTATTGATTCTATATTTTGATTCTCCGCGCCAGAAGAACGCATTAGTGCGTGCCTCCTTGTTGTAGGTTCCTAAATTGATAGTTTGATCGAAAAGATCGATGGCTTGACTAATATTGCCGTTCACAAATTGCTGTGTGCCTAATTGGAACAACACCATCTGTTTTGCTTCTAAAATGCGTCGAGCAGGCTTGTCAATCCGATTAATTGCCGACAGAGCTGCGTTGTAATCTTTGGTTGTAAGGAATGTTTCAGCCAAGATATCGTTTACTTGATCGGCATATTGCGAATTTGGAAATTCGCGCAAGAAATTTTCGAACAAGTTTATTGATTCACTAAAGACCGAGAAGTTGGTTTGATGTGTCAGCAGTGCGTAATTGAACATTGCCGTTTCGCGCGCTTTTGGATCGAAATTTACGCGTGAAGCTGCGGCAAAAGACATTTGCGCCTTTGGTTTATCGTTCATTTTCAGATAAGTTTGTCCCAAATAAAGATGGGCATTTTGACTCAAAGCATCATTCTCACCTGTTGCATATTGAAACATTTTAACCGCTTCTGCCAATTTATTAGCGTCTAAGTAAGAGAGACCCAAAAAGTATGCATCGCCTCGCAGCGGTTCATCCACACTTTGCTGATACTTTTCATAATGAGGAATTGCGCGTGAGGATTGTCCCAATCGGTAATAACTGTTTCCCAAAACACGATACATTTCCGTCGTGTGTTCACTATTGGGATATCGTGTCACATACGCATCCGCTAAGCGGATTGCATTTTCCAAATTACCTTTAAAAAAGGTGGATTGAGCAGTGTAAAATGATACTTCTTGTGCGTATTCAGGATTGTTTTGTAATTGTTGAAAACGATTGAGTGCGGCATCGTAATTCCCATTGGTATATTCGATATATCCGTAGTAGAAATTTCCGGCATCGTGATATTTTTTGCTATTTTGAGCCAACAAACCAAACAAGCGAGATGCTTCATCTTTGTTCCCGGCTTGCAAGTTTGCATAGGCCGAACGAAAACTGTAATCCTCTTGTTCAGTTAGTCCTAAATAATCGATGTTGGCTTGATCCAACCAAAAAAGCGTTTTTGCCCACTCTTTTTCATTGAAATGAAATGATCCGATCAAAAATTTCAGGTTGTTGTGATACAAAGTTTCAGGATACGTATCCAAATACTCTTTCATTACATCTCCACTGTTTGGGCTGTTTCGATAATAAGCAGATGCTGCTAACAGGTATTCAGCTTCTTCTCGTAAATTGGAGTCGGTTCCTTGGTTGAGGTATTCAGATAATAAATCGTGAGCACCCGTATAATTTTCTTCCAAAAACATTTCTTTCCCTTCGTTAAACAACTTTTCGGGCATTTTATGATAAGCCGTTTTTTGTGCTGATGCAAATGAAAAGATGCCTAACACGCTTAACAACAAAATAATTTTTTTCATATGGTCAATTTTTGTAGTTTTTCAACTCCTTTTTTAATAGATGTGAGACCGAAGTCATCCGGATTTAGTTCTTCTTTGGGTATAAAAAGTAACTCAACCACATCGTCCTGAGCCTTTATGTTGCTGAAATCATCTATTTTACACTCGAAAAACATATCCATTGTATGAACTTCGAAGTCCGAATATACGTAAATATTGGGAATTGAGAATAGGTATTTCACAGAAGTTATCTCCAAACGTGTTTCTTCCAACACCTCGCGGTGAACAGTTTCTTCAATGGTTTCGAACCTTGCGGCAAATCCACCCGGCAGATCAAACGTTCCTTTCGCCGGATCTTTACCCCGGCGAGAAACAAGAATTTCATTTTTTGAGTTTTCAATCACAGCAACTATTGCCGCTGCGGAATTAAAATAATAAGTGAATCCGCAATTGTTACATTTCTTAGAATCCTTATTGTTAACATTAAATTCATTTGATCCACATTTGGGGCAAAACTTAAAAAGAGAAAAAGGATGGTTCATTTTTTATACTGATATCTTTAATTGTGAATGGTTCAGCGCTATCATTTGTAATAGATGATTTTGTGATTGTGTTTTTAAGGAATTGTGCCGAAACAACTTCGTTTTAAACTGTTAATTTATTTCATTACAACCCTAAAGCTGAAACCAATCAATCTATTTTAATAATCTGTCAGTTTTTGTTTTCTTTCATAAGAAAAGAATATGCAAATATACAAAAACTCATCCTGACTTCTTGTTGAGAACGCAATTGAAAGCGGGCATGAGTTAATTAATCTTTACAAGAAACGACAAACGGTTCCCGTATCTTAGACGTTGCGCATTGTCATTCCATCTTTGAACTTTTAACTATTCACTATTCACTTTTAATTCTTAGTTCTTAGTTCTTCGCTGATTAATACCTTGTTTTCAAAACAATTTCACCTAAATCATTGATTTCTTCTTGCTGAGTAAAAATTACTCTTCCTTTTTTCGAAATAATTTCCCATGCAATTTTACTGGTGATATCGTCAATAGCACCCGGAGTTGAGACATCGTCTACTAAGTCAAAACTATTGTGCTCAGTCATTACAACCGGTTGTTTAAAATCCTGATGAACCACTAACAGCTCTCCTCTCCCTTCAACAGCAGCTTTGTAGATTTCGTTCAAATCTGTAAGAACATTACCTCTCGAAACGGCATCCTTCACAGTGTTTATATCTTTTGTGCGTCGTTTCGATTGCAACTCTTCAATGAATTTCCACGTTTGTTTTACCACTTGATGAGGTGCAGATTTATTGTAATTTACAGTAACATATCCATGATATACGCTTGGCTTGTCAGCTACTTGCATCAAAAAGCTGTAATTGGTATTGGTGCTAACTACCACGCAATTCAAATCGGTTTCGCTGTGAACCTTTACCAATGCCTTGTCAATCCGATTAAAAAAGTTTCTGACTAAATCATCCACATACTTCGCATCACCCAATTTCTCAGGATAAAGAGTGTAAGGTATATTTTCCGTAAATGGAAAATCTTCGTTTTTAATTTCTTGGATAATTCCGTCGTTTACTGCTTCGTATAGGTTAACTTCACTTTGTGATAGAACCATTATTAGATATGGTTCACTTCTGTTGTATGCTTTAATCAATGGTCTGATAGCAAATCGAGGTGAAACATTTACTCTATTGGTGGTTGCTTCCCAGGGTGATTTTACAACTTCTTTTGTGTCGTTCGACAAAAATATATGCAAACTATCCAGGTTGGCATTCCAATCTATTTCGTCTTTGATTGTTGATATTTTATTCAATAAACTTTCAACAGACTTCTTATCATACTCTTTTGTTACTCTATCTTTTGCCTCTTTCAGTAAATTTTTCAGAAGTATTTTATCTTGTGCATTCTTAGGACGTGCACGATGTGTATTAAACGATATAGTAACACACGGATTGTTTTGTTCTGCCCCTAATTGTTGTAAAGTTTCTTTTAATGCCATAGTTTAATTTTTTTAATCTGTTTTATTAAAAATGCTGTATGCGCAATTGCGCTTCAAAAAAGAGCTTTGAAGCTGTTAAGCCCTCTCAATATAAACGTCTGTTTTGATAGAATGTTTTTGAAGAAACTGCTTTGATTGAGTTTTTGTGGATAAAATATTTAATAAATGTCTTTAGCGGGTTCTATGAAGAAGATTCCGATTCTCAATAAAAACAACTTTTATTTTCTGAAAGTATTAAATCTTATGATCCTTTTTTAATTTCTGCAACGAACTAACTTTCTTATCAAATGCTCAATAAAGAATGTTTTTCTGGCAGACACTACTTAGGGATTGTGCCGAAAAAACTTGACGCCTTAAACTTGCTCTTTTGTCCTTTAACTTCCTTGAAAATTCATTAAATAGCTCGCTATTCGCAGAGTTCTCAAGTTGTTAACGAATAAAATAGCTTCGTTTCAAACAGTCACCTTATTTCATTGCAAACCTTTAGGTTTGGTCTAAAATCATATTTTTTTATACCCGAAGAAATACTTCCTTCTTATAAAGAAGATATAAGAACATCCATTTCACAAATATTGCACAAATGCCTAATACAACAATGTCATATGGCTCACCAATCAATTGACCAAACCATGCAAAGAATGCATTTGTAGTGTATCCCCAATTAATGAACACTCCGGAGATATAAATTAAGATAGAGTTCATTCCAACAACTTTGAAAAAGAATGCCCACTTTTTATATCCCAAAACGTCGATGACATAATAAAAGAAAGACATAAAGAGTAAGCTAATTCCACCTGTATGCATTACAAAAGAACTGCTCCATAAGTTTTTGTTGATAGGAAAATCGAGGTTCCAGAGTTGTGCCAATCCGAGAAGAAGAACTCCTACAACAGCCATTGTTATTGCTTTACGTGTTGGTGTAAAATTCTCACTCCTAAGTAAGTTGCCTGTAAATATCCCCAATAAGCCGGTGCCTATTGCAGGAATAGTTGCAATCAATCCTTCCGGATCATGAATGCCCAAATAGAGTTTGCCGGGGATAATCATTCTGTCAATATAGGAAGCAAAATTGCCTTCCATAGTTAAGTCACCCATCGTAAATCCCGGTGCAGATGTGAACTTCAATATCAACCAGTACCCAATTAATATTCCAATAAACCAAATATATTGGAATGTTTTGCCGGCATACAGATAAATAATGTTCGCAAACATATAGGCCAAACCTATTCTTCCTAACACACTTGGAAAGCGAATTTCTTCAATAGGCATCAAACGGAGACCATTGTTATAAATAACACCTAATAAAACCAAAATCAATCCTCTTCTAATTACTCGCAGAAGAAGTTGTTCACGGCTTTTGCCTTTTTTTCGCTGACTGTCAATAGAGAAAGGTGTAGAAACTCCGGCCATAAACAAAAATAATGGAAAGATTAAGTCGTACATATGAAAACCATTCCAAGCGGGATGTGTCAATTGATTGGCAATTCCTTCCCAAATAGGAGAACCGGTTATTTTGGCTAAGTTGCTAAAAACGCCACCTGCTCCCATAATCCAAAACATATCAAAACCACGTAATGCGTCAAGCGAATAAAGCCGCATCGACACAGGAACACCTCTTTGTGTACTCTTCGTTTTCATCTCAATTTTAGATGTTAAGTTTCATTTACTATTGTTGACTTTAAATCTTTATATATTTTTTCAGATCTCTTTTAATTTGCGTTTGTAAGAGAAGTGCTTTTTTTAAATTTTTGATAAGAAAAGGGCAACACAGCGACAAGCTCAGTGACTGCAGTTCCGCCGTGGCGGGATAAAATCGAGGAGTTTACATTAGTAAATAATTTCCTTTATTATTGATTGTAAAAACTTGAATAAATCGGTATTCAACCTTTTCTTGCTAAGATTAACTGTAGTTGAACTATCTCATAGTAACCTGCACTATATTTGTTGGAGGCAAATCTCTATTACGTTTGTCCACAGCCTTCACAATGTTGTCTGCCAGCTCATTAAAGGCCATTCCCGTAACGCTGTCAGCGTTCAATGCAACAGGTTTTCCATCGTCGCCACCTTCACGAATGCTTTGCACTAATGGTATTTGACCCAATAGTTCATAACCCTTCTCTTCGGCAAGTTTCTTACACCCTTCTTTTCCAAAGATATAGTATTTGTTTTCGGGGAGTTCTGCCGGAGTAAACCATGCCATGTTTTCTACCAAACCCAAAATTGGAATATTTACCTTATCACCGGCAAACATACTAATTCCTTTTTTGGCATCTGCCAAAGCAACTTCCTGAGGTGTGCTTACAATAACAGCTCCGGTTATAGGTAATGTTTGAACCAACGTTAAGTGGATATCGCTTGTTCCGGGTGGAAAATCAATCAAAAAATAATCAAGTTCTCCCCAATCTGCATCTCCAATCAGTTGTTTCAATGCATTGCTTGCCATTGCCCCACGCCAAACCACAGCGTCATCTTTTTTAACAAAAAAACCTATCGATAGCATTTTCACTCCGTAGTTGCTAATAGGTACAATCAGATCGCGACCATCTTTCTTTTCCAACATTGGAGCTTCGTCCTCCACCGAAAGCATTTTAGGGATGGACGGGCCAAATATATCCGCATCCAACAAACCCACTTTGTATCCTTTTTGCGCCAGTGCAATGGCAAGGTTCGTGCAAACGGTGCTTTTGCCAACGCCTCCTTTGCCCGATGCAACCGCAATAATGTTTTTCACATCCGGCAATAGTTTTGTCAATGCAGGACGTGGGGCTTGCTTCGATTTTACTGCTATATTACCTTTTATCTCAATATCTTTATCGGCATGAGTTAGAATTGCCTGCTCCGCCATTTTCACAACCGATTTTATAAACGGGTCATTTTGTTTTTCGGTAATGAGCGAAAAGCTCACTTTCTTTCCTTCAATTTTGATATCATCTTCCACCATTCCGGCAGCCACAATGTCTTGTCCCGTCCCGGGATAGCGTACATTTTTTAGCGCATCTAAAATCAACTGGGGATATATTGCCATAGTTTTCTGTTTTATTATCGATCCATCAACATTATAACGTTGAGCACGTTTAGGTGATGGATTCTAATTTATGATTATTTTTTTATTTTTTTTCTATATCTTTTCTTTGAATAAATTGCAATTTACGACTTTTTCGACAAACGTGTCAATATTTTCCTGCTTTAATGGATTCTAAATTCTGATTCCGTCCAAAACTCCGATAGGAATCCTGTTCAATTTCGATATCCGGTTCAATCCAGTTTTCTTTTTGGGGAGACATAAATTTGATGTACTTGATGTTTAGACCCTTATCAATCCACTGCTTTTCGTAGAACGTTTGAATCGATAAAATATCATCTTCAATGTTTGAATTATATAAATCATCGGTATCAAAAAGAACTTTCAGTTCATTCTCTTCAATCATAGCTTTTGTATAGATATACAAAAAGTTGCTGTCCGTTTTGAGATGAATGATGCCATCGTCTTTCAACAGCTTACTATATTCCTTCATAAATCGGCAAGAGGTAAGCCGTTTGTTTACTTTTTTCATTTGTGGATCAGGAAAAGTAATCCATATTTCCGATATTTCTTTTGGGTCGAAAAAATGTGCAATCAGCTCAATGTGAGTTCTAACAAAAGCCACGTTTACCAAATTGTTTTTGATGGCATCGGTTGCCCCTGTCCACATACGCGCACCTTTAATGTCCATCCCAATAAAATTCTTATCGGGGAAAAAGCGTGCCAGACCAACAGTATACTCACCTTTTCCACAACCCAATTCCAGCACAATAGGATTGTCGTTCTTGAAATACTCTTCTCTCCATTTTCCTTTCAAAAGAAAAGTTTTTGTTTGCAGTTGTTGAAAAGTATATTCAAAAACATTTTTATAGGTTGCTATTTCGGCAAATTTTGTCAGTTTATTTTTTCTCATAGTGTTACCTTGAAATATTCAACAAAGTTAAACAAATTGCAGTTGTTAGCAATTCGCTTTTTGTCATTTATAAATGCCTCTTTTATCAAATTCTGTTTCTCAATCGGCATATATCTCCCATTAAATGACGTTTTCAATTAAATTAAATACGAAATAAAACATGCTTTCATTTTGTAAGTAGTATGTGTGATTTTTGAGAATGAAAGTGTGATAATTGAATTGATTGTTTTCATTTTGAGCCTTTCTCTGATTATATCTAACATATTGGTTGTAACAATTCTAAGAGCAAAGAATAAAACAACAATCAACAGCTCTTTTTTTCAGAATTAAGTCGATTATAATTTGTGCAAGTATCAATTTAATACTTACCTTTGAGACATATAAATACAAAAAATGTTTATCATAAATACAAAAACCTTTATAACATGAATGTAAAAGACGTAATGAATCAACTGGAAGCAAGGCATCCGGGAGAACCAGAATTTCATCAGGCTGTGAAAGAAGTATTATTATCCATCGAAGATGTTTACAACGAACATCCGGAATATGAAAAAGCCGGTATTTTGCAACGAATTGTTGAACCGGACAGAATCTTTACTTTTCGTGTTCCGTGGGTTGATGATAACGGAACAGTTCATGTAAATATTGGGTATCGGGTACAATTTAATGGTGCTATTGGTCCTTACAAAGGCGGAATCCGTTTTCACCCTTCCGTGAATCTTTCCACATTAAAGTTCTTAGGTTTCGAACAAACCTTTAAAAACGCACTCACAACACTTCCTATGGGTGGTGGCAAAGGAGGATCCGATTTTTCACCCAAAGGTCGTTCAGATGCTGAGATAATGCGTTTTTGTCACGCATTTGTTACAGAAATTTGGAGAGACTTGGGTCCCGATACCGATGTTCCTGCCGGCGATATAGGAGTAGGAGCTCGCGAAGTGGGCTACATGTTTGGTATGTACAAAAAATTGGCTCGAGAACACACCGGTACATTTACAGGAAAAGGACTTTCGTTTGGTGGTTCAAAACTGCGTCCCGAAGCAACAGGTTTTGGTGCACTCTATTTTGTGAATCAAATGTGCGACACGCACAATATCGATTTGAAAGGCAAAACAATTGCCGTTTCCGGTTTTGGAAATGTAGCGTGGGGTGCTGTTACCAAAGCAACTGAATTGGGTGCAAAAGTTATTGCTATTTCCGGTCCCGACGGTTATATCCTGGATGAAGATGGAGTTAATACTCCTGAGAAGATTGCTTATATGACCGAATTGCGCAACTCAGGGAATGATGTTGTTGCACCTTATGCCGAAGAATTTCCGAATGCTAAGTTTTTTGAAGGCAAAAAACCTTGGGAGTGCAAAGTAGATATAGCATTACCTTGCGCCATACAAAATGAATTGAATTTAGACGATGCCAAACAATTGAAGGAAAATGGTGTAACACTCGTAGCTGAAGTTTCAAATATGGGATGTACTGCTGAAGCAGTTGACTTTTTCCTGGACAACAAAATGTTGTTTGCTCCGGGTAAAGCAGTAAATGCAGGGGGCGTTGCATGCTCAGGTTTAGAAATGACACAAAATGCCATGCATATTTCATGGACCAATGAAGAAGTTGATAAATGGTTGCACCAAATTATGAATGACATACACAACCAATGTGTTGAGCACGGAAAAGAGGGAAATTACACCAACTATGTGAAAGGCGCTAACATTGCAGGCTTTATAAAAGTTGCGAATGCAATGATGGCTCAGGGAGTTGTGTAACCCGATAGAGATACTTTATCTAATTCTTGAAATCACAAAGAGAGGTCGCACAGGAAATTTGTTTTGCTGTGCGGCTTTTTTTTGTCGTTGTCGTTTTTTTTCAAGGATAGATAAGGGTGTTATTGGGTATAATATACGGACGGCTGCAACTGTGCGCCTCCACAAATTCTTAATTCTTAATTCTTAATTCAAATTTATACATACCGAAAATACAATACTTAGCAAAAATGCCGACATCGCTGTCTTTCTCAAATAAGGGTCCAACTCTTTATCTTTTTTCTTGAAGATCTGAATCAACAGGATAAATTGTAACGCATAGATAATCACATACGCAAATCTATACCAAGGAGTATCGGCATACATAAAACTATAAATCAAAAAACAGGCATACATTGCCAGCATCAGGGTGGAGTGGTACACCTTGGCATTTTTCAATCCCAACCTGACGGCTATGGTTCGTTTATTCGAATGTGCATCATTTTCAATATCGCGCATATTATTCACATTCAAAATCATGGCGCTCAATAAGCCCATTCCAATACTCGGAAATAGTGATCTGAAATCAATGATTTGTGCTTGCAAGTAATATGTGCCGATTACGGCAATGGGTCCAAAAAAGAGAAAAGCAAAAAAATCGCCCCACCCTCTATATCCATATGGTCTCTTGCCCAAAGTATAAAATAGAGCAGAGAGAAGAGATAAAGCGCCCACACTCAGAAACAGTATGACAACCATAAATCCGATTGTATGAAACAACCTTATCAATAGAACCAGTCCTGAAAACATTGTTATCAATGTAACAATGCTGATGGTTTTTTTCATTTGCAAAGGGCTTATCTTGCCGCTTTGTACACTGCGCACAGGTCCCATACGCAATCCCGTTTGGTCAGTCCCTTTTTGGTAATCGCCTAAGTCATTTGCCAGATTAGACAATAATTGCAGGAGTAATGCAGTTGACAAAGTAAGCAAAGCAGTAGTGATTTCAAATTTCCCGATATGCATCGCTAAACCGCTACCCAGGATAACGCCGGCTGCGGCTAAGAAAAGTGTTCGAGGGCGGAAGGCTGAAATCCAAGGACGAATATGGTCGATTAAATTCACTTTTACTTCGAGTTAGTAAAGTTCAAAATTAGAATCTAAGAATGAAGATAAATCATTCCCACATGTAAATATACACCTTAATTTAGTAGCTTTTTATAAGAAGATTCAATAAGCTCTTGCAAACACAACGCGTTGTTTAGACGGCTTACCAGTTACCATGCACTTGCCTGGAGTTTTGTCACCTTCCAAAGGAATACAGCGGATGGTAGCTTTTGTTTCGTTCTTAATGAGTTCTTCCGTTTCATTGGTCCCATCCCAATGACACATCAGAAAACCGCCTTTTTCTATTTCCACTTTAAACTCTTCGTAACTATCTACATTGCGTGTTGCCGATGCACGGTAATCAAATGCTTTCTTGTAAATGTTTTGCTGCATCTCTTCCAGCAATTTTTTGATATGCTCTTCGATGCCTTCTTGTGGCAGTGTCTCTTTGGTTAATGTGTCGCGACGCGCAATTTCGATGGTGTCGTTTTCCAAATCGCGTCCACCCATTGCCAAACGAACGGGCACACCTTTCAGTTCGTATTCCGAAAACTTCCAACCCGGCTTTCGGTTGTCCGAATTATCGTATTTCACGCTAATGCCCAAAGCTTTCAACTTTTTAATAATGCCTGCCACTTTTTCGTTGATCTGGTTCAGTTGTTCTTCATTGCGATAAATCGGAACAATCACTACTTGATAGGGTGCCAATAGTGGAGGAAGCACCAATCCATTGTCATCGGAGTGTGCCATAATTAATGCGCCGACAAGTCGTGTAGAAACACCCCACGAAGTAGCCCACACATATTTTCTTTCACCATCTTTATCGGAAAACATTACATCGAAAGCTTTGGCAAAGTTTTGTCCTAAAAAGTGTGATGTACCCGACTGCAGTGCTTTCCCATCTTGCATCAATGCCTCAATAGTGTATGTGTCCACTGAACCGGCAAATCGTTCCGACTCAGATTTCACACCTTTTATTACGGGCATGGCCATGTATGTTTCGGCAAACTCAGCATATACATCCAACATTTTGCGTGTTTCTTCTAATGCTTCTGCTTCTGTAGCATGAGCCGTGTGTCCTTCTTGCCAAAGGAACTCGGTAGTACGCAAAAACAGGCGTGTGCGCATTTCCCATCGCACCACATTGGCCCATTGGTTGATGAGAATGGGCAGGTCGCGATACGATTGTATCCAGTTGCGATAGGTGCTCCATATAATGGTTTCGGAAGTAGGACGAATAATCAACTCTTCTTCCAGTTTAGCTTCGGGATCAACGATAATTCCATTTCCTTCCGGATCGTTTTTCAAACGATAATGTGTCACAACCGCACACTCTTTAGCAAAGCCTTCCACATGGTCGGCCTCCTTACTGAGGAAAGATTTGGGAATGAAGAGCGGGAAATAGGCATTCTCGTGCCCAGTTTCTTTAAACATATCGTCTAATTGACGTTGCATTTTTTCCCAAATGGCATAGCCATAAGGTTTGATAACCATACAGCCGCGCACGGCAGAATTTTCTGCCAAGTTAGCTTTAATTACCAAGTCCAAATACCATTGCGAATAATCTTTACTGCGTGGAGTTAAATCCTTCAATTCCTTTGCCATAATGTATGATGTAGAGTGTTGTTAGTTTTATGTTTTTGTTTTAGTATGCAAAGATAAGAAAATGATTTTAGAGTTTAGAGTTAAGAAGTAAGAATCGGGAGTTAACAGTTAAAAGTTAACAGTTAAAACCGAAATGCTGAGGTGTTTAGATGTGAGTTGCAATATTCTGTAGTTTTATTCTTAAGGGCTTACTTTTAATTGCTCATATAACAGATTCCGTTAGGTGCAGTAAGTTGAAAATATATGCAAGTTGTAGGTGTTATGGCAAAGGGTTTCTGTAAAAAAACAGATTCAGTTGCAGGCCGAAAATGTAGAAACGCGATTTGTTGCATCTTTACATTAAGTTTATTGATGAACTGTTATTTTACATTTCAAATGTCATACAATCCGTCTCTCTCATCTGCTTTCATAATTTCACCTATTAGGCGTGCTTGCTCCTCTTTAGTTATTTTCTTAGAGTTGACTACCTCAATCTCCCTCACCTTTATAAACCGCGTTCTCAAAAACAGCATATAAATAATTAGATATATCAATCCCACAACAAGAAAATTGCCCATAACCTTTACAATAAAAATATCTATATTGATTAGCGTTAGATAGGCACTATTTATCAAAGGAAAAATGATTATTAATATCAACCAGTTATATTTAAAGCTTCTCATTTTTATGGTTGTATCCTTATTGTCGCTCAAGTCCAACTCGAGTGGCTTGCTTCCGCCAGACCATTTTTGTCTGAGTACTATTTTGTGTCTCACTGGCGATACTTCAAATTGTACTGTTTGGTCAATACCTACACATCCTACTTTCTCTCCATCAATATAGATATTGGTCTTTCTCTCTTGATTAGTCCATTCGTATGGGCGTACTATTGTTATTTTTGGCATATTTGCAGTGGTTGTTTACTGCTATTGTGTTAATAATCTTCTTCTTTTGTAACTGTCTTTTCTGACAATTGATTTGCATGTTCAAAGATGCAAAATATCTCAAAGTCTGCAACTATTTGATAAAAGCTTTATTTTATTCCAAAACAACAACCTTGACTAACTGTGCAATACCACTACAAACCCGAGCTTATTACCTTATTTCGTTCTGACTATTCTGTTGCATTCTCTATCTATCAACTAAGTCTTTATCTTTGACGAAACAATAACTAAAACATGCGTGTTATACTACATAACAAATGAAAATATTTGTGTGCTTTGCTTTTTCGAACTAAGTCGTATTGGAAATCGAATTTAACAGATAAAACCAAAGAAAATATGTCATTACTTACAATTGTTCTCAGCGTTCTACTTCCTCCGGTTGCCGTTCTTATGAAAAGAGGCTTTGGCACTGCTTTTATCCTCAACATTGTACTTACAATCTTGGGATGGGTGCCGGGTGTGATACATGCGTTGTATGTGAACAAGGAATAGAAAGAAGGAACAAGGAATAAGGATGTACGACTTTTCACTCTTAATTTTGGAGACATAAAATCTTGTGCCTCTACAGATATCACAACTATCATTTGGGTTTCACTGAACGTTGTTGAAGTGTGGTCACAGATCGTTGTCGAGAGTACACAAAAAGGCTAAAGATTAAAAAACGCTATTCCTACAATCCCTAAAACACCTAAAAGCATTAGAATAATGCCCATCATACGATTGAAAAATTTGAGAGATTGGCGGTTGAAATACCGTTTTAGTTTTGATACATACGTAGTTATAAAAGTCCACCAGACGAGAGCGCCAACACCAATTGAAGTTATTCCAACAGCAAAAGTGAACCAATTTTTATCCAACGGACTATATTGAAAACGAGCATACAAAGAGATAAAAAGAAAAATGATTGCCACGTTGGACAATGTGAGAAGAAACGCCGTTGCAAAATCTTGATAATAGCGTGTTTCATAGTTATTGGATGTCGGTTGTAGTATTTTTAACGGATTGGTCGAAAATATGACAACACCAAACAGGATTATTACAATACTTCCAATAAATTGAATTAACGCCCGGTTGGTTTGCATTAAATCGTCGACAAACCCCATCCCGATAAGCGTAATGGAAGCATAGATAAGGTCTGAAAACATCGCACCCATTCCGGTCACAAATCCATGCATCCTTCCTTTGCTCAGCGTGCGCTGCACACATAATATCCCTATAGGACCCATGGGCGCGGAGACAATTATGCCAATGATGATTCCTTTGTATATTACTTCAATCATGAGCAGAGGTTATTTTCACAACTTTATTGTTTGATAAATTAGATACAAAAAGCCCAATTAAGATTTTTAATTGTTTGCTAAACCTTTCATTTACTGAAAGGTAGCCGGCATCACTCCGAAAGAATAAGTAATGTTTGTTCCCACGCTTTTTTATCAGATACTCCAATTGAATCTGTTTTTATGGATTGTAGTTAATGCACAAAGATACATTCAATATTTAAAACATACAAAATGAAGATAAAATTCTGTGAGAATCATCCCTTTTCATTAACTTTGTTTTTTCTTAATCAGGTTGTAATAATAAGAGGGCTTGTCGCTTTTTTTATTCTCAAATAAACTTAATAAGTAATGATATCATTTTTCAAAACTCCTTCACAAAACATTATAGCGGTTCAATCTTCATCTGTTCTTTCGGGTGAAGATGTAAACAGATTGAATTGGCTTTTTGGCGGTTCCAAAAAGCTGGATGTAACTGAAATTAATGAACCATTTATTGGTCCACGTCGTGAAATGATAACACCCTGGAGTACGGGCGCGGTAGAAATCACTCAAAATATGGGAATAGAAAATATTCGCAGAATTGAAGAATATCTTCCTTCCCCTGAATCCCATGAGCACGATCCCATGCTCCAAGAAGTTTATCAACAATTGGATCAGAGGATTTTCGATGTCGATATTGAACCTGAATCAATATTTTATATCGAGGATATTGCTGCATATAACAGACAAGAAGGACTTGCATTAAGTCCCGATGAGATTGAATATCTTGAAGGAGTAAGTGCGAAGTTGAAAAGAAAATTAACCGATAGCGAAGTGTTTGGTTTTTCGCAAGTAAATTCCGAGCATTGCAGACACAAAATATTTAACGGACTCTTTATTATTGATGGGGAGGAAAAAGAGAGTACTCTTTTCCAACTTATTAAAAAAACCTCAGCAGTTAATCCCAATACGCTGGTTTCCGCTTATAAAGATAATGTTGCTTTTGTAGGAGGTCCACGAATTGAACAATTTGCTCCGTTAAGTGGTGATAAAGCCGATTATTTTTCAACCAAAGTGATAGAGAGTGTTCTTTCGCTCAAAGCAGAAACTCACAACTTCCCCACTACGGTAGAACCTTTTAACGGTGCTTCAACCGGTACGGGTGGAGAAATTCGTGACCGATTGGCAGGAGGAAAAGCATCTTTGCCACTTGCGGGAACTGCTGTTTATATGACTTCCTATCCAAGATTAGAAGATAACAGACCGTGGGAACAAGCAATAAATCCTCGGAATTGGCTTTATCAAACACCTGAGCAAATACTAATAAAAGCATCTAACGGAGCTTCCGATTTTGGTAATAAGTTTGGGCAACCGCTTATTTGTGGTTCGTTGCTCACATTTGAACACGAAGAAAACAACAAAAAATTTGGTTTCGACAAAGTGATTATGCTTGCCGGAGGAATAGGCTATGCAAATAAGCGCGATGCGCTTAAAGGCAATCCCGAGCCGGGCGAGAAAGTAGTGGTGATGGGTGGCGACAATTATCGAATTGGTATGGGTGGTGGTGCTGTATCATCGGTTAATACCGGCGAATATTCATCCGGTATTGAATTGAATGCCGTACAACGTGCCAATCCTGAAATGCAAAAACGTGTTGCCAATGTAATTCGCACTTTAGCTGAGTCTGACGAAAACCCAATTGTATCTATTCACGATCATGGTGCCGGCGGACATTTAAACTGTATTTCGGAACTGGTAGAAAAAACGGGAGGGAAAATTGATTTATCAAAACTTCCTGTTGGCGATAGCACTCTAAGCGCAAAAGAAATTATTGGTAATGAAAGTCAAGAGCGTATGGGCATGCTCGTGAAAAAAGAAGATTTAGACAAAATAGAACAAATAGCATTGCGCGAACGCGCACCATTTTATGTGGTGGGCGAAACGACTGATGATATGAAGTTCACTTTTGAGCAACCCGATGGAAGTTGCCCAATTGATATGAACTTAGAAGATCTCTTTGGTAAGGCACCAGCAACTGTTATGATTGACAGTACAATTATTGAAAGCTATGAAGCTTCGGAATATGATGCTGAAGAATTAGAGACCTATCTGACAAATGTGCTGAAACTTGAAGCTGTTGCGTGTAAAGATTGGCTAACCAACAAAGCTGACCGCTCTGTGAGCGGAAAAGTTGCTCGCCAACAAACTCAAGGAGAGATTCAATTACCCTTGAGTGATATGGGAGCAGTTGCTTTGGATTATCGGGGATATGTTGGTATGGCAACTTCCCTTGGTCATGCGCCTCAGGTAGCAATGATTGACGCAGCGGCGGGGTCGGTTGTAGCAATAGCAGAAGCGCTTACTAATATTGTGTTTGCGCCGCTCACCAACGGTTTGCAAAGTGTTTCTCTCAGTGCAAACTGGATGTGGCCATGCAGAAATCCGGGTGAGGATGCTCGTCTCTATTCAGCCGTTGAAGCTTGCTCGGAATTTGCATGCAATTTGGGAATTAATATTCCCACCGGGAAAGATTCACTATCAATGACGCAACAGTATGGAGACGATAAAGTTTTGTCACCGGGCACTGTAATTATAACGGCGGCTGCTGAGGTTAAAAATATTCGTCGCATTGTTTCACCTGTTTTGGCATTTATAAAAGGAACTTATCTCTATTATATCGATTTTTCTTTCGATTCTTTCAAACTTGGTGGTTCTGCTTTTGCTCAAACTATGAATAAAGTTGGCGATGAAGCACCCACTGTTACCGATGCCGAGTATTTTAAAAATGCCTTTGGTGCAATACAGGAATTGGTAAATCGCGGATTAATTCTTGCAGGACACGACGTGTCTGCAGGGGGTATGGTGACTGCCATGTTAGAAATGTGCTTTGCAAATACAAAGGGTGGTTTGGATGCTCGTTTAGACAAAATAAGACATTCCGATTTAATAAAAATACTTTTTTCTGAAAATCCGGGTGTGTTGATTCAAGTGAAACATCACCATTTGGTTGAAAAAATATTAGACGATTACGGTATTGGTTATGCAATTGTTGCACGACCTATAGAAGAACGAAAACTTATTATTGAGAAAGACGACTTTAAAAAAGTATTCGATATTGACCAGTTGCGCGACGTTTGGTACAGCACATCTTATCTGATGGATCAACGGCAGAGTGGCAAAGTTGCTGCCAAAGCTCGTTTCGATAATTACAAAAACCAACCGCTCAAATTTGAATTTAAATCCGACTATACCGGTAAATTTTTGGATTTGGGTTTAAATCCCGATCGAAAAGAGCGTTCGGGAGTAACAGCTGCAATTATTCGCGAAAAGGGGACTAACGGAGAACGAGAAATGGCGTACGCCCTTTATCTTGCCGGATTTGATGTGAAAGATATTCACATGACCGACCTCATTTCTGGTCGCGAAACGTTGGAAGATGTGAACATGGCAGTATTCTGTGGAGGTTTTTCCAACTCCGATGTCTTTGGCTCTGCCAAAGGATGGGCAGGTGGTTTTCTATACAACGAAAAGGCAAAAACCTCGTTGCAAAACTTTTTTGCACGAAAAGATACGCTGAGTTTGGGTGTTTGCAACGGTTGTCAGTTGATGATGGAGCTTGGGTTGGTTTTCCCCGAATTGGGAGACAATCATCCAAAAATGCAACTTAACGAATCCGGAAAGTTTGAATCTACATTTGTGAGCGTAGAAATTCCAAGGAATAATTCGGTTATGCTCAAATCGCTTTCAGGTACAACTTTAGGTGTTTGGACTGCTCATGGTGAGGGCAGATTTGAATTGCCGAATTCGGAATCAGATTATGGTATTTCAGCAAAATATATTTACGATGAATATCCCGGTAATCCAAACGGTTCAGATTACAATGCTGCTGCTCTTTGTTCAAAAGATGGCAGACATTTGGTGATGATGCCACATTTGGAACGAACTATTTTTCCATGGCAAAACGCCTATTATCCTTTCCAACATCGTAGGAATGATGTAACGCCTTGGATGGGAGCATTTATTAATGCCAAAGAGTGGTTGAAGAAACAAGGAGAATAAACTTTTAAAAACAAAATATACTTCCCATTCTTATATTGATAAGAATGGGGATTTAATTATTATGAAATCAGTAATTTTTGAATACGAAATGAAAGTGCGTGACTATGAATGTGATGTTCAGGGTCACGTAAACAATGCAAACTATCAGCACTATTTTGAAGTAACTCGCCACGAGTTTTTAGAACAAGAGGGACTCAACTTTTTCGAACTGCACAAAAATGGAGTAGATGCCGTTGTTTCGCGTGTTGAGATCAGATACAAAGTTCCTTTAATTGGCATGGATAAATTTAAATGTACCATTGCTCTTGAAAAGAAAGGACTTATCTACATTTTTCATCAAAACATTATTCGATTGTCCGACGAGAAATTGTGTGCTAAAGGAAAAGTTGAAGTTGTTTGCCTAATAGATGGAAAATTGTCACAACCTACTATTTTTGATGAGGCGTTTAAAGCGTATATTTAATTAAGAGTTAAGAGTGAAAAATTAAAAATTAAAAATTAAAAGTGAAGCGTTGGGAATGTGTTAGTTGTAAGACGTGAGAGGTTAAATATTGCACCATTGTAGTATCCTATCCTAATTCCGATTATCGATTCCCAATTTCCGATTTCCAAACTCTATTTCCTTTTGCATCCAAAAAAACCTTACTTGAATTCCTGGTTAAACCTTAGTAACCGTCGAATCTACTCCTAACACAACCTTATTACCTTATTAAAGCGGAGAGTGAAGAGAAAAATTAAAAATTAAAAGTGAGCGTTGGGAATGTGTTAGTTGTAAGACGTGAGAGGTTAAATATTGAACCATTGTTGTATCCTAATACCGGTTTTCTTTTACATTCAAAAAACCTTATTTGAATTTGTATTTAAATCTTCTATATAACTAAATATAACTCACTATGCATCAGGGTTATTACATTCACAAGTTATTAGTTTTAATGTTCGATTGAAAATCGTGGGGAACTTATTAAACGAAGTCACAAATCCCACTTACAACTTATTACTGTACCTAATCTCCCACGACCAAACAAGCTATAATCTAATTTCGAAATTCAATCAAAAAATTCAAAAAAAATCGTCATTTCAATTCTCAACTTTCAATTTTCCATTATTTAATGTTTTGTCCTGAGAAGAATAAAATCACTCCTTACTCCTCCAGCATCCAATACAACGGCTTTCCTGTAGTTCCATTGGGAAATGAAATATCAAGCATGTTTGCAATTGTGGGTGCAATATCTACGATCTCGCTTCTGCGTGCTGTATTTCCTTTTCTCACTCCTTTACCATAAAAAAGCATTGGTACGTGTGTGTCATAAACATATGCACTTCCATGTGTACTTCCTGTGCGCGAATAAGAAATAACAGCCGGTTCTAAAATGTAAATTAGATCGCCGCTGCGTTTGTGGTTAAAACCATTTTTAATCATCTCTTCCACTCCTTTCGTAAATGCACCTTTCACAATCTGATCGCGGGTATATACACGGTGAATTTTATCTTGTGTCAATATGAAAGCAGCTAACTTTCCCTCAAGTTCTGCAGCCTCAATTTTCTTTTCATTCAAAAGTTGATAGTTGAAAAACACTTGATTGTTAGATATGTTTTGAACCAGATTTTCGTCTCCATATTCTTTTCCTACAAAATCTTCAACTTTGGCTTTAAAATCTTTACTGTCAAAATAGCCTGCCGGTATTTTCACTGACTCCAGATAAGCGGGAACTTCTACTCCGGCATGATCGGCTGTTAGAAAAACAATATATTGGTCTTTGCCTACTTTTTCATCCAAAAAACGCAGGAAATCTGCTATGTTTTTGTCTAATCGTAGATAAGTATCTTGAATCTCCTTGGAGTTTACTCCAAAATTATGTCCAACATAATCAGTGCTGGAGTAGCTCAAAGTTAGAAAGTCGGTATCCGTTCCTTGTCCCAATTTCTCTCCATCAATTGCCGCCATGGCAAAGTCTGTTGTTAAATCATTACCATACGCCACAGCTTTTAGAAGTTCAAAATTGCCATTATCAGCTTTCAATTTTTGCAAATCGTATGGGAATGTAGCTGATTCCTTACCTTTAAATCCACCTTCAAAATTGTTTTGATCCGATCCGCTTTCTACATACGTCTCTATTGGATATAGCGTATCCCACGTTTTAAAATAAGAAGCAGCCTTTCCGGAATTATTAAACGTTACAACCCAGTTGGGCAAAGCATTCATATAGAAACTACTGCTGATCCAGCGTCCTTCATCTTTTCCATGAAACCAGTAAGCTGCATTTGCAGTATGCCCGGCCGGAAGAATTGCTCCACGATCTTTGAGCGCAATTCCTATTGTTTTCCCGCGCATCTGAGTTGCCAATCTATTCTCATCGGCGATTGAGGTTACTATCATTCTGTGTGGCGACATTTTGCCGGCTTCATCGGTTGTTCCAACCGATTCTATTTCCGGATCCCCGGCACAATAAACTGATTCTCCGGTGGTTTTATCAAACCAATTGTTACCGATAATTCCATGATTCATCGGACTGGTGCCTGAAAAAATGGAAGCATGTCCCGGTCCGGTATAAGTCGGGACATAATTAAAATGTCCGTTTTTGAAGCGATATCCTTCATTAACCAATCGTTTAAACCCATCTTCGCTGTATCTATCCCAAAAGCGATCGATATAATCGTTCCGCATTTGATCTACCACAATTCCGACTACCAATTTGGCTTTTTCTTTTTGCGGAGTTTGCGAAAAGCCCGAAAAATTTAATAATCCTATAATCAAAAGTAAACTAAAAAGTCTCATAATAAAAAACATGTTAAATGACGATTTTCTTTTTTTTTTGCTAACTAAAAGATAACGCTGTGGAAATAGTTTTAGTTCAAAACTATTTATTTCCACTTATAGTAATTCATAGTAATAATTATCTATAGGTTATAATTATCTGCAGGTTATGTTTTAATGGCAAACCTTTGTATATTTGTGGGTAATAAATGATTTATTTGAAGTCATTCACGCATATATTTGACGATGTAACTTAATGAGAAAGCCATGTCAACAATTATTACTGAAAAAACACTTTATCAAATTGCTTTAACAAATATTTCGGGTGTGGGTGTTGCACTTGCACGTAACTTAATGCAGATGGTAGGTGACGAAGAGCAGATATTTAAAGAATCTGCGCGTAATTTGCAAAAAATACCCGGAATTTCTATACGTTTGGTTAGTGAGATAAGAAACAGAGAAGTGCTCAGAAAAGCGGAAGAGGAGCTTAAATTTATATCGAAAAACAACTTGCAACTACTTTTTTTTACTTCACCTAATTATCCCGAACGATTGACTCATTGCATTGATGCACCCATTTTACTTTATCTGAAAGGAGATAGCAATCTAAACTACAAAAGGGTAATAAGCATAGTTGGAACGCGCAATGCAACCCGTCAAGGCGTGGAGGCATGCAATCAATTTGTGAAAGATCTTTCCGCAAAGTTTTCAGATTTACTTATTGTGAGCGGATTGGCATATGGCATTGATATATGTGCTCATCGCGCAGCACTCGAAAATGGAGTGCCAACAGTGGCAGTGTTGGCTCACGGTTTGGACAAAATATATCCATCTATTCATCGGAAAACTGCCATAGAAATGTTAGATAAGGGAGCTCTTGTTACCGAATTTCCAAGTAAAACCGATCCCGAACGGTTTAATTTTGTAAGACGAAACCGCATTGTGGCGGGTTTGGCAGATGCCGTAGTAGTGATTGAGTCGGGAGAGAAAGGCGGGTCACTTATTACTGCCGAAATTGCTAATTCCTATTACCGTGAAGTGTTTGCCTTGCCCGGCAGGGTAACGGACCCTTTTTCGATTGGTTGCAACCGACTTATTTCAACAAACCGTGCAATACTTCTGCAAGATGTGGATGGATTTGTAAATCACATGGGGTGGGATACATCGGCGAAGCCACAACCGAAACAAAAAGAGCTGTTTTTGCAACTCACTGAAACAGAAGAGAAAGTGTTTAATGCGTTAAATAACACAGAATCTATCCATGTGAATATGCTTGCTATCGAGTTAAATATTCCGGTCTCGGAACTGTTCTTTACGTTGCTTGAATTGGAGATGAAAAATGTTGTGAAGCCTCTTCCGGGAGGAGTTTATAAATTGCTGTGATATAACAAAAGGAAATTCTTAAGCAAGTCCTTTCCTTAATAACATTGTGTGAGTGAGGAAGTTGTGTGCTAGATGCTTCGTAATTCCGCGGCTTTGGGAGAGAACAATTGACTTTCTCTGTAAATTTAGAGCAGAATTTTCTGACTAAATAATCTTTTTAATGATAATTCTTTCCTAACTTTGTTAATTCTTTAAATCTAACATTTTCTAAAAACAATAAATGTCATATTAATGATAACCACTTAAAAAAAACAATAATGGTTGTTCTATTTTTCTGCATTAGTTCACAGATGCATTTTGCTCAGCAAAAATTGGTCCAAAGACCATCTATGGGATTTATGACTTGGAGTTATTTTGGTTTAAACAACTCAGAAAATGATATCAAAACATTAACGAATGCAAGTTTCACTACACAAAACCAAACTCTTGAGTATGTAGAAATAAAATATGGAAGGAATTTTTATTTAACAATTAGTCCTTTTACATCTTACAAAAAAACATTATCTTACCCTTAAATATATTATACTTATGAAATTTTCCTACGGAGACAATTATATCATCAGAAAAGAGAACTATGTAACCGGTTACAAAGCAAATGGCAGGTTGACAATCTATACAATTATTGCTATTGTTTATGCCATCATAGAATGGCAAGTGAGAGTTAGAAATCCGGAAAGTGAATGGGTTTTATATGTGGGAATAGCAATTTCAGGCGCTTTATCTGCACTTTTGATTGTGCTTTTTATTAGAAAAATGCTTCGAAACAGAGTTTTTGATATTGGTATTCTTGTTGTTGCATTATTTAGCTTGTACCTATTTATAAATAATTTAGTGATATTCTTTGCTAAATTTTAAAATGCCAAAGGAATGATAAAGAGTTCAAAACTATCATGGAGTATAATATAGATTGTTTAATAGATTTTTCAAACTTTTGAGAAAACAAACAAGAGGAAGATAATAAGGAGCAGAAACAAAAAAGCAAGAAATTTAAAGAGAAAGGTTCTGCATACAATTAAATATTGGTAAACTGCCAGTATTTGTTTGATTTATAGCTGCTTCTCTGTTTCTTTGACTGTGGTTCAAAAATAGTGTTTTTTATTTAAATAGTTCAGAATGGCTTCCTAATCTTGTGAGTTTGATAATATCCTTGTTTTCATCAATCCAAATAAGCAAAAGATCACCCTCGATATGACATTCCATATATCCCTTAAATTGCCCTACTAATAAATGAGGTTTGTATTCGGGAGGAACTATTCCGTCTTCTTTTAGCAATTCGAGAACTGTTTTTAATTTTTCAATCTTTTTAGGATTGTGTTGTATGCGTTTAAGGTCTTTCTTGAATTGGCTTGACTGCTTTACTGTTTTCATAAAGATGCCACGTAATTATCGAAATTGTCCAAATCTAACGTTTCCAACTCTTTGCTGCTTTCAACTTCTCTCATTGCAGCTAATGTTTTCTCATTGGGTTCTCTGTAAAGAGCATCAAGGAGCAATGTTTCTACATAATTATTTACGCTTCTATTTTCTTTAGCAGCATTCTTTTTTAGTTTATCCAACAAGTCTTTTCTAAGTCGAAAAGCAGTTTGTTTTCTTTCTGTTATTTCAGTTTTCATAATAATATTTGTTATATATATGTTATCTAATATATAGCAAATGTACTTATAATTTATTTCTTAACAAAACTTTCTGAGCTTATTAATCGTCGGATAACCTATCCAAACCTTATTACCTTATCTATCTCTTTTTGGAGGCTAATTAAATGATTACAAGAAAGCTACTATTTTTCGAGAAATTGATAAGTAAGATTATTATCGAAAATAGTTCCCATAAAAAGGATTAATCCTTCTATTTCGATACGCGTGTGCAAAAGTTGAAATGAGGATGATTACGGCTCCAACAATAGCAGTGATGGCTATAGATTCATAATCAAACCGATGTCTTACATAAATAGCAACCAATGCCCATGCTCCCACAACGGCAAATTCCCGCATTCCGCGTGTGAATATCAAAACAATATTCAAAAGAGTGACTACAACGATTAGTGAAATTGTCCATGCAACCGGAGATAAGAAGCCTCCATCCCAACCAATTTTAGACAAATAGGATGCAATGTTAGCTATTGTGGCTACAGAGATCCAACCTGCATAAATTGAAATGGGCCACCAACCAAACATAATTGTTTTTGCCGGTGCCTGCCAACGCTCCATATTGGTATTGATCACAATTTTCAGAAGTGAAAAAAGAATCACCAGCATTACCACTACCGATAGCAATGTGTAATCATACAACCACGCTACAATCCACAATCCATTTGCTACATTGGCAAGAGCAAACCACCCGCCTGTTTGAGTGATAAAATCGAAAGTTCGCTTACGAACAAGTGTTCGATCAATTTGATATAGTGCAAAGATGAAGATGGCAATAAATATAACACCCCATATTGCGAAAGCATAACCCGCCGGTGTAAACAGATTGGAATACTTCTCACTCATATCGCTCACGCGATTGCCATTGATGGTATACAGTTGCGAGTAATAATTGATGCCGATGGCAAATAGCACCGACAAAAGGTTAATGATGGAAAGAGTTTGTTGTTTTTTTAATTGTTGCATGAGGTTTACGCGGATTTAGTCCTTTCTTTTGGAACGTTTTTTGAGTACGAGTAATTTACAGAATAATCAAAGTTGTTGAGTATCATACGAAGATTAAAGTATGCTACAGTTATTGATACTCTGCAGAAATTGTTCGTCTAAAACATATTAAAGGCGAAAATTAAATTTACGCCAAAACTAAAAATATCAATATTTAATTTTAGCTTCATCCACAACCCTCTTCAAAGCTATCTTTCCCGAAAACGGGATATTTTCGATACGCATGTTCTTTTTAATTTCAGCATGAGAGAAATTTTCATACAATTGTCCAATAGCATATTGTAGGAAATCCTCCGAGAGTATTTCCATATTATCAAAGGAGAGAATTACTTTTTTGTTTTCAAAAAAAGCCTTCAGTATAAGTTCATATATCTGTTGACCCTCTTCGGCTTCTATACCATTGACATCTCCTAATATACTTTCTACATGTATGGTTCTGTTTTTCATATTCCTGAAAATTGATGGTTCTACTCTGATTTCTACTTGCTCAAAGATACATTAAAATATGCTTGCTTAGTGTTAATCTTGCTATGAAAATAGAAATAAACTCGATAGTATTCCAAATGTAGGATTGTGAGATTTATTTTGCTCTAAAACTATACGTCACCCCAACTCGCACTCCCCATTCCAGCAGTCTTTGAGGGTATGTTTCGGCTGGAAATGGAAGTAAGGCATGTAATTTGGCATATGGGTTTATAAACAAACCAAGGCTATTGTTGAACTCATATTGTGCACCAACTCCTATTACAGCACCCACTCCCGATTGCTTATCTATGTTGTTAGATGAACTAGTTTCGAAGTCAAGAAGTAACCCTCCATTGACAAAGAGGTAATTAGCAAAATTGACTCTAACAGTGATAGGTATATTTATGAGCGAGAGGTCTGCA
>Ga0265293_10004157_pt1 | contig 25817 bp, 28 predicted proteins | sample Munlanlewell138R_FD_192505 | JGI IMG/M metagenome (GOLD analysis project Ga0265293, IMG submission 192505) | Leachate microbial communities from a municipal landfill in Southern Ontario, Canada - Leachate well 138R | ecosystem: Engineered > Solid waste > Landfill > Unclassified | place: Canada...
TCTGGTTTTGGTCACCAGATTTGAAAGGAAGAAGTTCATCGTCTACCCCAGAGAGTTGGGGGAAGTGAAAATCAGCACTTCCTGCGTAGAGAGCCTTATTGTTGAGGCCACGGAGCAGATTCCGGGCTTAGCTCAGGTGAGTGCGTCCTTTACCGATGTAGTAAACCCGAAGGTTACGGTCAGGGTCGTCGTTCATCCCGATCACAACCTCTCCCGTCTATCAGAAGATCTGCAAGAAAGTGTCAGGTCTTATGTGGAAAAGACGGTAGGGATTGTCATTCAGGAAGTAGATGTATTTGTCGACGGAATAATGAAAGACGATGGAGACGACGTTGCTAAGCTCGAAGACTTAATCTAGAGGGGTGCTGGTATGAAAGAGCGGTTATTGGTAATACTGGGTACTCATTTAGGAAAGATACTCGGATCGATCATGGGCCTTATTGTGGGCTGGATCATTATCGCGTTTGGCATACTGAAGGGTCTCTTTGTAGTGCTCTGTATTGGCGCAGGGTTTCTTTTAGGTTCATATCTAGATTCGCCAAGAAGTGGTAGGGATTTTACCAGTCGATTTTCGAGGTGATCGTGTTTGAGTAGACGACTAGCACGGCAGGTTGCGTTTCAGACTTTGTATCAGATTGATCTGAGCAAAGATGATCCGGAAACTGCCCTGCAACAAAGGCTAAATGATGTTGCTTTAAGCCCTGACAACCAGGATTATGTGAGAACGGTGGTGCGTGGCGTCCATCAGCAAATGCGGGCTCTGGACAGCCAAATTGGCACCATCTCGCAAGCGTGGGAGGTCCATCGTCTCGGGTACATTGATCGTAGTATTCTGCGGCTTGCTATCTACGAGATTGTATTTATGGATGCCATTCCCGTTGGGGTTACGGTCAATGAGGCGGTGGAGCTCGCCAAAGAATTTGGCGATGAAGACTCGCCTCGTTTTATCAACGGACTGCTCGGGACAGTAGTTCGAGATGGAGATTTTCAATGAGAGTGTTTCTCGGAATTGACACGAGTAGTTATACGACATCGATGTGTCTCCTTGGTGAGGATGGAAAGATCAAGGCGGACGAACGAATCATCTTGCAGGTGGCTTCTGGTGCCCGGGGTTTGCGGCAATCAGAAGCCTTATTTCAACATGTCCAGAACATCCCTGAGATTACTGCAAGACTCTCCGATGCAGTCAAGGAACACGAACTTGCAGCCATTGGCGTTTCTGTGAAGCCGCGGCCCCAGGATGACTCTTACTTGCCGGTCTTTTTACCGGGGTTAGCTCTTGGTGAAGCTCTCGGCAACTTGCTGGGCATACCCTGTCACAAACTAACACACCAAGAGACACACATTTGGGGCGGGCTAGCTAGTGCAGACGGGCCGAAGAGTCCGGATTTTCTCGTCATCCACTTGTCTGGCGGTACAACGGAGCTGACGGCTGTGAGCCGTTCAGAGGAGACAAACCAACTCCAAATCAAACTCTTAGGAGGTACCCTAGACCTTCATGCAGGGCAGTATGTGGATCGACTGGGCGTGAAGTTGGGTCTTCCCTTCCCGGCAGGTCCCAGCTTAGAGAAAATGGCACAGAGAACAAGTGAGACCGTTCCTGTGGCGACATTTCACCGCGGTGGCATGGTGAGTTTCTCGGGACCCCTTACGGCATTGGAAAACATGCTAGGTGAGGTGTCGCCAGAAGTATGTGCCCGGACCTGTTTTGTGAGTATTGCCCGGACTTTAGTTAAGTGGATTCAATGGGCTGCGGAGACGTACTCTAGCCGTGAACTCTTAATTGTGGGTGGGGTAGCCTCGAACCAGATTATCCGGGACACCCTTCGTGCACGACTGCCGGATTGGCAATTGTACTTTGCCGATCCGGTCTACAGCGTGGACAATGCGTATGGGGCTGCCTTCTTCAGTTTCTTGACTTCTGGTGGAAAGGGGAGGTAACGAACATGCTGCAACCCATTTCCGTAAGTGAGCTCACGACCCGGATTGCAGTTGCTCTGTCAGGTCCTGAGTTTCAGAGTGTGGCAGTGGAGGGTGAGATCTCCAATTTCGTGCACCATCGGTCAGGTCACATGTATTTTTCCTTGCGCGATGAGCGCAGTCGGATTAAAGCCGTCATGTTTCGCGGGCGCAACCAACGTTTAGGGTTCGTCCCAAAGAACGGCGATACTCTCGTCGCGGTTGGTTCTATCGGAGTCTACGAGCCCAATGGGGAGTACCAGCTCTATGTGGATCTTCTCCTGCCAAAGGGAATAGGTGACTTACACCTGGCTTTTGAGCAATTGAAGGACAAGCTTGAGCGGGAGGGTCTGTTTGACCCTGCACGAAAGAGGCCCTTGCCTGTCTTGCCCCGGAAAATCGGTGTGATTACCTCTCCTTCAGGAGCAGCTCTCCGTGATATTCTCCACGTTCTTACCAGGCGCTATCCTGGAGTTCAGGTGCTCGTCTTTCCTGCCTTAGTGCAGGGAGACGGAGCACCCTCGAGCCTGATACAGGCCCTCTCTATGGCGCAAAGCACGGATGTGGATGTAATCATTATCGGCCGAGGCGGAGGTTCCTTTGAAGAATTGGCAGCCTTTAACGATGAGGGCCTTGCTCGAGCCATTGCCCAATCTACGATTCCCACCGTTTCTGCTTGTGGACATGAGACGGATTTTACCATCGCAGACTTTGTCGCAGATCACAGAGCTCCAACTCCTTCCGCCGCAGCGGAGATTGTGGTTCCCATGCAAGGGGAACTCCTTCAAACCATTAGCTCCCTACAAAGTCGGATGATGCGATCCATGCAGCGAAGAATTCAGGCGGATCGCCGTTATGTAAGGCAACTAGGCCAGAGCCCGATGCTACTTAGACCTAAACACCACCTAGACCAACGAAGGCAACGCCTTGACGAGTTAGTGAGCAACTTGTTTCTCTATCAGCGGCATGGTATCGTTCCAAAGCGAGAGAAACTTGCTGGCATTGTTGGGAAACTTCAAACGCTCAGTCCCTTGGGGACTCTCGCTCGGGGTTACTCAATTTGCCAGACCGAGGATGGACAGGTACTGCGCCAGTCTAGGCAGGTTGTAGCTGGTGATGTAGTCTATGTAACACTCCACGAAGGTTCTTTGGTGTGTCTAGTAGAAGGGAGGAAGCCATGAGTGAACTAAAGTTTGAAGAGGCGCTGGGGCGATTGGAAGAAATCGTCCGCAAGCTTGAACAGGGTGAGGCTCTCCTCGACGAAGCTCTCGTTCTTTTTGAGGAAGGTGTGAAACTAGCTCGCTTCTGCAATGAAAAACTAGATCAGGCGGAAGCCAAGATCGAGATGATGATGGGCGATGGCCAAATCGAGACATTTGAGGTGAACGAAACGTGAAGCAATTGGTCTTAGAAGTGGAAGAAATTCTGGAACAGGCGTTACCGCCTGAAGAAACGGTTCCTACAGTGCTGCATGAATCAATGCGCTATTCTACCCTCGGAGGCGGCAAACGACTACGAGCTCTTCTGGCGATGGGGGCTTGCATGGCAGTGGGCGGATCTGTTAAGAACACATCTGGCCTTGTTGCAGCAATAGAAATGATTCACGCCTATTCCCTCGTACATGATGATCTACCTTGCATGGACGATGATGACTTGCGGCGTGGTAGGCCCACGAATCACCGAGTCTACGGTGAGGCCGTAGCGGTTCTGACAGGAGATGCCCTCTTAACGGAAGCCTTTGCAGAACTAGCTCGCATGCCAGAAAAATACGGTATCGACTATCAGACCACGGTCCGAGTGATAAGCGAAGTAGCACGGGGAGCGGGATCACAGGGCATGGTAGGTGGACAAGTTGTTGACATGGCCAGTCAAGACCAAGAACTCTCTCCAGACACACTCCGCTATATCCATGAGCACAAAACTGGAGCTCTCTTTACGGCAGTACTGCGGGGTGGTGCACTTCTTGGTGGGGCAAACTCGGAGCAACTCAGTGCCCTCACGAGGTATGCGGAGAACTTCGGGCTGGCCTTTCAAATTACCGATGACATCCTTGATGAGATAGGAGAGGCTGAGCAACTAGGTAAAGCTGTAAGGACGGACCAGGCTCACGGAAAGCTGACCTACCCACGGCGCTACGGTCTGGAAAAATCCGCAGAGATGGCCCGGCGCTGTGTGGCTGAGTGCCATGAAGCCCTGAGCAGTTTTTCGGATCAGGCGGACTTACTCCGTGAACTAGCCTCCTTTATCATCCAGAGGGACCACTAGGTTACTTGCTTCTAATAAAGAAACTATGATATAATAGATACGACCTAAAGGTGAATGGCGCAGTATTCTAGTCGTCAACCCTTTTCTTGAAAACGGGCCTAAAAATCCGTTGAGGGCACATCGATGAAGTCTTTGGTGGTGGCTTGCGACGCCCAGTCGGGGGTTGCTGCTGAGGGTTAAGGATGGAGGGCGATCTGCAAGGGCATGCAGGCGTTGACCCTCTATCCACGGAGACCCAAGACTGTGGAAACATGGAGAACGTGTTTTTACGGCTTGGGATTAAACCTGCACGCGATACGCATTTGCAACCTATTCGTACATTAGTGTTGGGTGCAGTGTAGCCTGTCTTGCGTGGTGTTTGGGGGATAGTGGTTTGCGGTAATGTGCTTTTGGCCAAGGTACGTTGCTGGTCCTTGTATGGACACACCCTTGAAACCGTCACTGCAAAAGAGACTAGAGAATTGGGCTTGATGTTGAGGAAAACTCCTAGACTGTTTCTCACTGAGATGGTGAAGTGGGGATTACGGTGTGGTCTGAGTGGTAATCCAGCCTCGGCTGTGGTGACAAGCGAAGGAATCGGAAAAGGGAAACCGCCAGTTACGGTGACGGACTGGAAGATTCTTGGGAAAACCTGCTGGACCTAAGCCACAATCTTTACTCATTTCATCGCCATTTACCTCGGTATTATGTCTAGAAAGAGGCTCGTTCGCTCCTATGCAGAAACGGTGGCGGAAGGTACTTACGTTAACAATCATTACATTTCTGGTGTCCTTAGCTTTTAACTTGGGTAGTAACAGCGTATTGTCGTTTGTTCCATTGACATTAGGCTTGGTGTTACTACTTTTTATTATCTTAGTCGGAGTTATCTTCGATATTATTGGAGTGTCAGCTACCGCGGGAGAAGAGGCCCCCTTCCATGCGATGGCATCAAATCGAATATCCGGTGCGAAACAGGCGATTTGGCTGGTACGGAACGCCGACTCTGTTTCTACATTCTGTAACGATCTTATTGGCGATGTAGCCGGAACCTTAAGTGGTGCCATCGGCGTGGCGATCATCTTCAATTTGCGGGACCTTTCTGCAGGACTTGGGGAGACACTAGCCAATACATTCATGGTAGCATTAATTGCTGCACTTACAGTGGGTGGAAAGTCGATTGGTAAGAACTTCGCCATATCCAATTCCACTACGATTTTGATCCTCGTTGGGCGAATGTTGCACTCGATGGAACGATTTGGCGTACAAATTGGCTCTAATGGGGGAAAAAACAAGAAGAGGTAAATTGAATGGCTAGTACATGGCTTGAACGTGTGAACTCACCAGAGGACATTAAGAGACTCGATGTAGAGAGTCTACAGCTCTTAGCTGAAGAGATACGTTCCCACATAATTTCTACGGTGGAAAAAACCGGTGGTCATCTTGGGGCGAATCTGGGAGTTGTGGAGTTGACCCTGGCGCTACATTCTGTGCTTTCAACTCCGAAGGACAAGATCATCTGGGACGTGGGTCACCAGTGCTACCCACACAAACTTATTACGGGTCGCAAGGAGCAGTTCCATACGCTTCGTCAATGGCAAGGGATCTCCGGTTTCCCATCGCCTAGAGAAAGCGAGCACGACGCCTTCGGGGTAGGACATAGTTCTACCTCTATTTCCGCGGCCGCTGGTATGGCCATAGCCCGTGACCTAAAGGGTGAAGACTACAAGGTTGTGGCGGTGATCGGTGATGGAGCCCTTACGGGGGGCATGGCCTTTGAGGCACTTTGTCACATTGGCTCTTTAGGAAAGGACATTATTGTTATTCTCAACGACAATGCCATGTCGATCACGAATAATGTTGGTGCACTGAGTGACTACCTTGGACGCATTCGTTCGGACAGCACACTATACAGGGCCCGGGCCGATTTTTCAGCATTTTTACGCAAGGTTCCCCTTGTGGGTAAACCCCTAGCGCAAGTGGCTCATAAGTGCAAGGTGGCCTTGAAGAACATGTTACCTGGTCAGCTCTTTGAGGATCTAGGTTTTGCTTATCTGGGACCATTTGATGGACACAATATTCCACGCCTGCAAAGGGCGATCAAGTCTGGAATTCAGCGGGGCGGTCCTGTGCTACTCCATGTGTATACCCAAAAGGGGCGGGGACATCGTTTGGCAGAGGAAAATCCCCAGCGTTACCACGGTGTGGGCCCCATCAAGGTAGTAGGTAGTGAGCGGCAAGGGATGTCCTATAGTGAGGTGTTTGGTAAGACTCTGGAAGAACTTGCCGAGAACGACCAAAGGATTGTGGCGATCACAGCTGCCATGGCCGACGGAACGGGATTGGGGGATTTTGCCAAACGGTTTCCAGAACGTCTATTTGATGTAGGGATTGCTGAACAGCACGCGCTGACTCTTGCTGGAGGTATGGCCAAAGAGGGACTGCGTCCTGTTGTGGCCATTTACTCCACATTCTTGCAGCGGGGCTATGACCAGATCATTCACGATCTTGCTCTGCAAGAGTTACCCGTTGTAATCGGCGTCGACAGAGCCGGTGTCGTGGGAGATGATGGTCCAACGCATCATGGAGTCTTTGATATTAGTTCCCTACGTACGGTGCCTAACATGACGCTTCTAGCCCCTTCCTCAGGGAGCGAGCTTGCGGCCATGTTAGACTGGGCGATCAAGCAAACAGGTCCCGTGGCCATCCGCTATCCTCGTGGGGATGCGGGTACCAGCAGGGTTGAACTGACCTTTGATCCTGAGCTACCCATTCCAGCAGCCACTCTCAAGAACGGTCACGATGTAGTCATTTTCGCTGTAGGTCCCATGGTAGATATAGCTATGGAAGCAGCGCGTGTTCTTGAACCAGAATGCAGTTGCGGTGTGGTGAATGTGCGATCACTCAAACCTCTAGACAGTTCGTTGTGGCGTCTGGCGCAGGGCAAGAAAGCCATTGTCACCCTAGAGGATCATGTTATAGCTGGAGGTTTCGGAAGTAGCATCCTCGAGTTCTTGCGGCACGAGACTGATCTAAAGGTCGAGTGTATCGGCTATCCTGACACCTTCATTCCTCAAGGAAGCATCAGTCGCCTGCATGAAGAACATGGTTTGGACGTCAATCATGTAGTGATGACGATCCGAAGGTTACTAGCAGGGCGCTCGTTACGAGCTGTGGCCAGAAAGGATCTATAGTTTTGGCTATGATAAGGCTCGATAGATTATTAGTAGCCCGAGGTCTTGTCTCATCAAGGCAAAGGGCTAAGGAGTTAATCGAGGAGGGACAAGTTTTAGTCAACGGAAAAACGAGCACGAAGGCAAGTGCTCCTATTCCAGATGATGCTGTAATTGAGGTCGTAGGTAGTGTTTTGCACTATCCGAGTAGAGCGGGGCTAAAACTTGAGAAGGCGCTAAACGTATTTGATATCGATGTTGAAAGGCGCGTCGCTCTAGATGTGGGAGCATCGACTGGAGGTTTTACCAGCTGTCTCCTGCAGGCAGGGGCCGAGCTAGTGATTGCAGTAGATGTGGGTCAAAACCAATTGGTCGAGGAGCTTCGAGGAGATCCCCGAGTTGTGGTACTAGAGAAGACCAACATTCGGGACGCAACGTTGAGTCAATTGCCTCGTCCGGTTGATTTGGCTACAATAGACGTGTCCTTTATATCTCTAACAAAAGTGTTACCGACGGTGCAGTCTTTACTTACTCCACAAGGTCAGGTTGTTGCCTTAATCAAACCTCAGTTTGAAACGGAGGGTGCCGGTCTTAACAAACATGGAGTGATCCAGGACCAGCGGGTGCACATGACCTATCTTCCTCCTTTGATTTGTCAATTACAGGGAACGGGCCTTGGTCTAGTGGGTTTTGATTACTCTCCGATCAGTGGTGCAACAGGGAATATTGAATACCTGGCCCATTTTGGTCTAGACTCCCCAGCGCGTGATGCAGGAGAGTTGGTTCTCGGTGTCATTGAGGAGGCCTGGAGCCAGTTGCGCTAGAAAGGAAGGGTATTATGGATATTGGTATCGTACCACATACGGGCAAGACCATTGCCATGAACCTTGCGAAGGAGTTGGTTAGCTTTCTCCATGAGCGAGGTGTAGGCTGCAATATGATTACCCACCCTTCCTTAACCAATCTCGCTGGTCTCGATCTCGTCATTGTTCTAGGTGGCGACGGGACTCTGCTCAACGCAGCAAGGCTTACGAGTCAGGTTCAGGTACCTGTTTTTGGAGTAAACGTTGGCCATCTCGGTTTCTTGACCGAAGTAGAGACAGATGGTCTTTTTCCCGCTGTGGAAAAGTTCTTTGCCGGGGACTACAACATTGAGGAACGAATGCTGATCACCGCCTCGGTTATCCGAAATGGTGTGGAGACAGCACGCTATGTGGCTCTCAACGATTTTGTGGTTACACGCGGTACATTCGCCCGGATTATTGATGTAAGCATCTTTGTGGGTGACCAGCATGTGACGGACTACTCAGCCGATGGGGTTATCGTTGCGACGTCTACTGGGTCGACCGCGTACTCTTTGAGTGCGGGAGGACCGATCATTGAACCCAGTTTGGAGTGTGTCTGCATTACCCCCATTTGTGCCCATTCTCTCGCTGCCCGTTCCGTGGTAGCCAGCGCAGATGCCAAGATTACTGTACACCTCAATAGCGTCAGCGAAGAAGTAATGTTCACCATCGATGGTCAACATGGCTTTCCTCTCCGAACCGGGGATAGTGTGAGGATACAGAGAGCTGAGAAACCTGCTCTGTTTGTGAAGTTGAGTGGTCGCGGTTTTTTTCAAGTATTACATAGTAGGCTGAAAATGCCTCAGAGTTGGGGTGGCAATCATGAAGAGTAGACGGCAGAAAAAGATTCTGCAAATCGTAGCCGATCACGATGTGGAGACGCAAGAAGAGTTAATGGAGATCTTGCACGAGCAGGGGCATCGCGTGACCCAGGCTACGATTTCCCGGGATATGAAAGAGTTACGTCTCCTGAAGGTACCCAATGGTCGGGGCGGGTCGAAGTATGCTATTCAGGCCAATGTTACGCGGGGAGATCTGGTTCGCCGGGCAAGGCGGATCTTCGAGGATTATGTGTGTAGCATTGATTTCAGCGGACCTTTAATCATGCTTAAGACCTATCCGGGGGGTGCCCATGCGGTGGCTGCCGTCATTGACGAGTTGGATTGGCCAGAGATGATTGGCAGTATAGCAGGGGATGACTCCATCCTGATTCTGACCCATACCGAGTACCCCAAAACAGAGAAACCCACTGGTTCTACAGCAATCTTGTTGGATCGACTGCAGGATTTGATGAAGGAGTGAGCCCGTGCTAAAAGAATTGCAGATTCGAAATTTCGCTCTAATCGAAGAGCTAGAATTGTCGTTCTATTCTGGATTTAGCGTCTTGAGTGGAGAGACTGGGGCGGGAAAATCCATCATCATCGATGCCCTTGGTCTACTCCTTGGGGCTAGAGCTTCGGCGGAGATGATCCGTACCGGTGCCGAGAGCACTCGTATCTCGGGGAGTTTTTCGCATAACTCCGGCTCCAAACGCCTTATGAGTGAGTGGGGACTGCCGGAAGACGAAGATTTGATCATTACCAGAGAGATTAATGCAAGTGGACGCAACAAATGTTGGATTAACGGAGGATTGGCGACGGTAGGTCAGCTCGAGCAGCTTGGCTCTTGCCTGGTGGATATCGTAGGCCAGCATGACAGCCAAAGTCTGCTTAATCCTCAAGGGCATGCTGCTCTCTTGGATCTGTTTGGTGGTCCAACACATTTGGCCATACTGAAACGCGTCAATGAGCTGGCGACAGAATGGTCGCGTATACGTACGGAGCTGAATCGCCTGCAAAGTGATGAGCGAGAACGAAATCGACGTATAGACCTTGTGACGTTCCAGGTGGAAGAGATTTCTGCAGCAAACCTCCAACCTGGTGAGGATGAGCAACTAGAGACGGAGCGTTCCAGGTTGGCCAATCTGGATCGAATTCGGCAAGCGCTACATTTTGCCTTAGATGTCCTAGGCGAAGACTACGATGAGCGAGAGTCTCTCCTGCACAGCCTGTCACAGGTGGAGGCAGAGCTGAGGCGGGCTTCAACCCTTGATTTTTCATTGCAGCCTCTAGTCCAGCGTTATACTGGTCTTTCCCTAGAACTCCAAGATGTCTATGGGGAGTTACGTGAATACCTGGATCAGTTACCTGGGGATCCTGGACGTCTCAACGAGATCGAAGCGCGTCTTGATTTGATTGATGGGCTGAAAAGGAAGTATGGAAGCACTGTTGAAGAGATTTTGGCCTATCTCAAAGGAGCGGAGGAAGAGTTAAGCAGGCTGGAAAACGCCACTGTTAGGGCAGATGGGCTGGAACAACAAAGTCAACTCCTCCAGGAACAGTGGTTGAGGGAAGCCGCGCAGTTGACCGAAAGCAGAAAAAAGGTGAGCTTGCGCCTGGAAAAGCAGATCGAAGATGAGCTTGCAGATTTGTCCATGGGCAATACTAGGTTCAAAGTCGATTTCGTACCGAAAACGACAGATACACCTGGACAAGGGGGGCAAGAGGATCTGGAGTTTATGATGGCGCCAAACGTTGGTGAGAGTCTAAAGCCACTCGCGAAAATCGCCTCTGGGGGAGAATTGTCCCGAGTCATGCTGGCGGTGAAAGCGATCTTGATCGAGACGGAGCAAACTCCCACGGTCATTTTCGACGAAATCGATGCTGGGATTGGTGGCCGGACTGCCGTTAACTTAGGCCAGAAGCTACAGGTATTGAGTGAAGTTCGCCAGGTGCTCTGCGTAACGCACCTACCAGTCGTGGCGAGCTTTGGCAGACATCATTACTCTGTTCAGAAGGAAACCTCCAAGGGACAGCGCACTACAGTTAGCGTAAACTTACTCACACCAGAACAACGGGTTGAGGAACTAAGCCGCATGTTAGGGGGATCTGCTGAGGAAGTGGTGACCATTGAGCATGCTCGAGAGCTTCTGAAGAAGACCCAATCATGAGGGTAACCCCCTCTTCTGCCAGCTAGTTCCTTCAATATAGGACAGGTGCACTGGGTAACCTACACCCATGAACGAAATGTGAGGGGGTAGGTAGCTTTGTGAGGAAGGTCTTGCTCCGATTGGGGCTGACACTTTTTTTCGTCGCTTTCTTAATCTTGGCCACAGCACCATACTGGGTTTCTGCTGTGGGGATTCCAAGTGAGCTAAGGGTATTTCCTGGGATGGAACTAGGACTTGATCTCAAACCGCCCTTAAGGGTTCTGGATCAGGCGGGACTAGAGGTACATGGATTTTTTGATACCGAGAACCTGGGAACCAGTGTCTACAGGGTAAACTTGTTTGGTTGGTTACCATTAACAGAAGTAATCGTTGATGTGGTTCCCCTAGTTCGGGTCTTTCCAGGGGGCCAGTCCATTGGAGTTCTACTCAGTGCAGACGGATTGATGATCGCGGACTTAGGTGGGGTTACAGATATGGATGGAGTAGAGCGCTTCCCAGCTCGGGATGCAGGGGTACAGCCCGGTGACGTACTTCTGTCCGTGGAAGGCCATCCATTGCGCCGACCAGAACAGGTGAGCCAACTGATCAACTCCCTTGCTCAACACAAGAGGGTCTTGGAGCTCGTGGTCCGACGCAGTGACCGAACGCTGACACTAGAGATCGAACCGGTCCTATCCCGCCCACTGGGACAACAAGCCGCGTCGTATCGAATAGGGGTGTACTTGGAGGATCCAGCTGCTGGTGTGGGGACCATGAGCTTTTATGACAGTGATACAGGGCGTTTTGGAGCTCTAGGACATACGGTAACAGACAGCCGGGGACGACCGCTCACGATCTCCAAAGGAAGCATCGTAGAGGCTACCATTGATGGGATTCGTTATGGCAGCAGAGGTAGTCCTGGAGAGAAGGTGGGGTTTTTCCACGGAGAACAGGACGTGATTGGTATTATCGATTCTAATACCAGTTTTGGGATTTTCGGTAGACTCGAAGAGATTCCCCGCAGTGCATTTGCAGAACCTGTACCTGTAGCGTTTGCCCATCAAGTAAAACTTGGGCCCGCAGAGATCTATACTGTCTTACAGGGAAACCAGATTGAACGTTTTTCGGTGGAGATCGTTAAGGTTGTGAATCAAACGAGGCCCGGAGAAAAGGGTCTTGTCATTGAGGTAACCGATGAGCGGCTGCTCCGGGAGACAGGTGGAATTGTGCAAGGGATGTCTGGAAGTCCCATATTACAAAATGGCATGTTGGTCGGGGCTGTAACGCATGTTTTTGTCAATAATCCCACAAAAGGATATGGAAGCTTTGCCGAGTGGATGGTCTATGAGGCCGGTCTGGGGCAGGTTAACGAAATTCCCGCGAAACAATCAGTTTCGTGGGAAGGTTTTTTTTTGCCCATAGAGAAAGAACCTATTATGGAGTTGTTGACAAACGTTTATCACATTTTTGCGAGGGTGGGGAGAACAAATGGAAGCAAGAACGCTTGTCTTGGGAGTCATCGGATCCGATGTGCATGCAGTTGGCAATAAGATCCTAGAGATCTCCTTTAAGGAAGCAGGATTTACCGTGGTTAATCTAGGGGTCTTGGTATCACAGAAAGAATTCGTCGAAGCTGCTTTGGAAACCAACGCTGATGCAATCATGGTGTCGTCCCTCTACGGACATGGAGAGATTGATGTCAGGGGACTACGGGAAGCGTTGATTGAAGCGGGCATCGGCGATATTTTAATGTATATCGGTGGATATTTGGTTGTGGGCAGTCAAGAATGGTCGGAAGTGGAGAGTAAGTTTAAACAATTGGGATTTGACCGGGTCTATCCTCCTAGTACGCTACCAGAGGACTTTATTCCAACCTTGAAGAGCGATCTTGGTATGTAACGGAGGTTTAGTCATGAATGAAGTTATGGTCTTAGTGGACATAGGGAGCACATTCACGAAAGTAACAGCCGTTGACATGGAGAAACGGGTCGTTCAGTCCCGTTCGGCTGCGCCGACAACGCCTGCTGATGTGAGTGTTGGCCTGCAAAACGCTCTAGAAGGGCTGAACTTGGCCAAGGGGGTACTGCAGCCTGCACGAGTATTGGCTTGTTCGAGTGCTGCTGGTGGACTTCGGATGGTGGCGATTGGTCTAGTTGAAGACCTTACAGCGAAAGCTGCGAAACAAGCAGCTTTAGGGGCAGGGGCTCGCGTGCTGAAAACATTCTCCTTTCAGCTCACAGAAGAAGATCGAGAAGAGATTATTTCTCTAAGGCCTGATATCATTCTGTTGGCTGGTGGCACAGACGGTGGCAACACCGAAAACATTCTACATAATGCCAAGGTACTCGCATCACTACCAGAGCCCGTCCCAGTAGTTATTGCAGGCAATCGTTCGGTGGCCCAGGAGGTTGCACGATGCTTCCCCGAATCGTTCAGCACATCCATTGCTGCCAATGTTATGCCTCAAATCGGGAAACTTCAGGTTGAACCGGCCAGAGAGGCAATTCGTAGAGTGTTTATGGAGAAAATCATCTATGCCAAGGGATTGACCAAGGCCAGCCGTTTGATTAATGGTATCTTCATGCCTACTCCAGCGGCTGTTTTGCGCGCAGGTCAATTGTTGAGCGAAGGCACCGCAGTGACAAAAGGGTGGGGCGACCTCGTCATTGTTGATGTGGGAGGTGCGACAACGGATGTTCATTCCTTAGGCGATGGCATGCCTACGAAGACAGGAGTTGTCGTACGAGGACTGCCAGAACCTTATGCAAAGCGGACCGTAGAAGGCGATCTGGGTGTTCGGGTCAGCGTCGTTTCCTTAACGGAGGCGGTGACTGTCCCCGTGATGGCCGAGGCGACTGGCTGGTCCGAGGAGAGGGTTGAAGAAAGAGTTCGTATGTTAAATGATCAACCTGAAACCCTTCCTACGAATGCCGAGGAGGTATTCTTTGATCAGATCTTAGGGTATCAGGCAGTGAGACTAGGTGTTGGACGACATGTGGGCAAGCTTTCTGAACTCTATACGCCTTCGGGATTGGTGTGGATTCAAGATGGTAAGGACCTTTCTAAGGTAAGTAGAGTGATTGGCACTGGTGGAGTGTTGATCAACAGTGATGCTCCACTGACCATGCTTGAGGGGGCTCAGCAAGCCGAAGTGGCCAGCCTAGAACTTAGGCCCGAAAGCCCGCAGTATTTCTTGGATGGTGACTATATTTTGGCTGCTATGGGATTGTTAGCCCAGGAGCACCCAGAGACAGCTTTGACTGTCTTGCAGAATTCTCTAGGCGAACACGAGCTTTCAAGGAGGGACATGTAGTTGGCGGAAGTTAGACATGACAAGTTGGATTGGAATGAGTTGCAGGAAGAACGTAAGGCGGTCTTAGCCGGTTGGCCCACAGGTCAGGAAGTAGACTTGGATGACGGAATCCGTTTTCATAAGGAGCTCCCTAGCGAACTGAACTTCGGTATTCGCCTTCTTCAAGCTAAAGAACAGGGTAGAACCCTCGCCCAGCCTAGAGCGGGCGTGGCTGAACTAAACAGTCATCAAGAACTCTTGCTCTATCTGCAGGACGAGGGAGGTGCAGACCTACTACCCACAACCATTGACTCTTACACGCGGCAGAACCGCTATGAAGAGGCCGAAAAGGGTTTGGCAGAGAGCGTATTGGAGGGGCGTTCCCTTCTAAATGGCTTTCCTGCCGTAAACCATGGAGTGGCGAATTGTCGTCGGTTAGTGGAGTCTCTCTCTGTACCAGTCCAAGTCCGGCATGGTACACCTGATGCCCGTCTTTTGGCTGAGATAACATTGGCTGCAGGTTTTACTGCCTATGAGGGCGGCGGGATCTCCTATAACATACCCTACGCAAAACGGGTTCCCCTTGAGAAGAGCATTCGTGATTGGCAATACGTCGATCGGCTGGTTGGCTTTTACGAAGAACAGGGTGTGACCATCAATCGAGAACCCTTCGGTCCTTTAACAGGGACTTTAGTATCACCCTGCATTTCTCATAGTGTAGCAGTGATTGAGGCCATTCTAGCAGCAAAACAGGGAGTCAAGAACATTACGCTCGGATATGGTCAGTGCGGAAACTTGACCCAGGATGTGGCAGCCCTACAGACACTGACGATCCTAGCCGAAGAGTATCTCCGTGCAGAGAATCTCACTGATGTGGAGATCACTACAGTCTTCCACCAATGGATGGGCGGTTTCCCCGCTGACGAAGCCAAGGCTTTTGGCGTTATCTCGTTAGGTGGCATGACGGCTGCCCTTGGCAAAGCTACAAAGGTGATTGTCAAAACAACCCATGAAGCACTGGGCATTCCCACGAAGGAAGCAAACGCGCAGGGTATTCGAGCAACCAAACAGGTCTTGAATATGTTATCAGACCAGGTTTATCCTGAGAATCCTCTCTTGGCTGAAGAAAGGGAGGTCATTTTGCAGGAGACCCGCCTGATCCTAGATAAGACCCTGGAGTTAGGCGAGGGAGATTGGGCCAAAGGTGCCATTCGTGCCTTTGCTGCTGGAGTGATTGACGTACCTTTTGCACCAAGTTCGTTTAACGCAGGTAGAACCATGCCCGCTCGGGATAACGAGGGAGCAGTTCGTTTCTTATCATGGGGTAATTTACCCTTTACCAAAGAAATTCAAGACTTCCACCGGGCGAAACTGGCCGAAAGAGGTAGGGCCGAAGACAGAAGTCCGAACTTCCAAATGGTGATCGATGATATTTACGCCATTGGGCAGGGGAGACTGATTGGACGTCCTCGTTAGGATAGGAGATGATGAGTTTGACTGAACTAAGAGTTTTATCGCCAACTGCGATCTTGGGCTACGGCTTTCCTCTAGCTTCCTTTCAAGCTGGCTTAGAACGCAATCCCCACGTCATTGCCGTTGATGCCGGCTCCACGGATCCGGGGCCATATTACCTGGGCTCTGGCGAGTCATTCACCCAACGTTCAGCAGTAAAAAGGGACTTGCGTTATATGATTGATGCAGCTCTCCAACGAAAGATTCCCCTCATTATCGGTACTGCTGGAGGCAGTGGTGCTAAGCCTCATGTAGATTGGAATCTGGCAATTATTGAGGAGATCTTGGTTGAACTTAAAAAGGAAGCCCAAATCGCAGTCATCTACAGTGACATTGATCGGGACATACTCCTTCAAGAGTTGAAAAATGGAAGAGTGAAACCCCTCGGTCCTGTCGCAGAACTGACTGAAGAGGATATCTTGGCATCAACGAATATTGTTGCCCAGATGGGGCTCGAGCCAATTATGGAAGCCATCGAAAAGGGCGCGGAGATTATCGTAAGTGGTCGCGCCTATGATCCCACAGTCTTCGCTGCTCTACCTGTCTTGAAGGGCTTTGATATGGCCCTTGCTCTTCACATGGGGAAAATTCTGGAATGCGCAGCCATTGCAGCGAACCCTGGTAGTGGCAGTGATTGCCTCATGGGTACCATTGGGGCTGATTCCTTTATTCTCGAGACCTTGAACTCTGAGAGGGAATGTACCAGACTATCGGTGGCAGCCCATACCCTCTACGAGAAAAGTGATCCCTATTCATTGCCTGGACCAGGGGGAACACTAGACCTTCATGGGACAACCTTTGAACAGCTACCAGGCGGTCGTGTCAGGGTCGCAGGTACCAAATTCGTGCCAACTGACGGCTATTTCCTGAAGCTCGAAGGAGCAAGTTTGCTGGGTTATCGGACAATCAGCATAGCTGGTGTTCGCGATCCAATCATGATTAGCCAAATTGATGAGATCATCGAGCGTGTAAAGGATCGGGTAGCTGACAACTTCCAAGACCTAAAGGATTATCAGCTGCACGTGCATTGCTATGGAAAGAACGGTGTTATGGGTGAACTTGAACCGCATCCAGCGCCCGGGCACGAGTTAGGGCTGGTGATTGAGGCTGTGGCCCCAACGCAGGAGATTGCAGATACCATCTGTAGCTTTGCCCGCTCTACGATGCTTCACTATGGGTATCCAGGTCGCAAAGCGACTGCCGGCAACTTGGCTTTTCCCTATTCGCCTTCCGACGTGTCTGCAGGAGCAGTCTATAAGTTCAGCATCTATCACCTTCTCCAAGTGGATGATCCTAAGAGCCTGTTTCCAGTAAGAATGGGGAGGAGCGGTCTATGAGATATGTAAAAGATGTGGCTTTGGTGATACGTAGTAAGAATGCTGGTCCCTATGAACTAACCTTTGACTTAATGTTTCCAAGTGCAGAGGTCTACAATGAGGTAAAAGATGCGATCACAAAGGAGAAGGTCGCCGCCTTGTACAAGATTGAGGAGAGTAAGGTGTTATCGATTATTCACTTTGCTCCGGCACACGCAGTCAAGATCACCATTGTTCGTCCTCGACCCTCTGGCGATCTAGGAGAAACAGATGTGTATGGTGCGCAACAACACACACCACTATTCGAATTGACATATTAGATAAGGAGTGCTGCAAATTGAGAATCAAAGAAGTTATCTTATCCAAAGGACTTACCGGCTTTTATTTCGATGATCAAAAGGCCATTCGCAAAGGAGACTATGTGGAAAACGGGTTGACGTATGACGGAGATCCCGTTACTCCTGGCTTTACCAAGATTCGCCAAGCAGGTGAGAGTGTATCGGTTCAGTTGCTCCTAGAAGATGGGCAAGTGGCTTACGGTGACTGTGCCGCTGTGCAGTATTCAGGTGCAGGGGGAAGGGATCCACTCTTCTTAGCGGATGACTACATTCCTACCATTGAGAAACACATTATTCCATTCCTCACTGGCAAAGAACTGACATCCTTCCGCGCCTTGGCTGAAGCAGTCGACAAGATCGTGGACGAACAAGGAAAGCCTCTCCACACCGCTATTCGCTATGGTGTAACCCAAGCCATTTTGGATGCAGTAGCCCGTGCCCAGCATTTGACCATGGTTGAAGTCATTGTCAATGAATATAACCTGGAATTGATTCCAGAGCCCGTCTTGATCTTCGCCCAAACAGGTGACGATCGTAAGGTTAATGCAGATCGTATGATTATCAAGCATGTTGATGTTCTCCCACATGGACTCTTTAATAATGTCAACAAGCTCGGAAAGAACGGAGAACATCTGAAAGACTACTTGCGCTGGCTCAAGAACAGAGTGGAAGAGATCAAGGTAGATCCCGATTACTCTCCAGACTTCCATGTGGACGTATATGGTACGATCGGTCAGGCTTTCGATCATGATGTAGTGAAGATGGGCGAGTACGTGAGGGAACTGACCGAGATCGTAGCACCCCATGCTCTAGCGATTGAAGGGCCCGTTGACTGCGATTCCAAGGAAGAGCAGATTGAGCTTATGGCCAAGTTGACTGCCTACATTGATGAGCATAACATTCCCTGCAAGTTCGTTGCCGATGAGTGGTGTAATACACTAGAAGACATTAAGGAATTTACCGACAAGAAGGCCGGTCACATGATTCAAATCAAGGCGCCGGATCTTGGTGGTATCAACAACTCAGTAGAAGCCGTATTGTATTGTCAGGAGAACGGAACGATTCCATATCTAGGTGGCACCTGTAATGAAACAGAGCGCTCTGCGCAGATCACCGTCCAGATAGCCATTGCCACAAGACCGAGGCAGATTCTATCTAAGCCTGGTATGGGTGTGGATGAAGGTTTATCGATTTGCACCAATGAAATGAATCGCACTGTTGCTCTGCTGAGAAGAAAATAAGGTAGGGGATGAGTTTGAGGGTTATTCAGTACGAAGACATTGTAACTCAGATTAGAACCCTTTGTCTGGATGCGAACTGCAATTTGCCAATGGATGTCTGGGAAGCCTTAGTTAAGGCTCAAAAAGATGAGGATTCCCCCCTTGGGCAGAATGTCCTAGACACGATCTTGGAAAATGCTCGCATTGCGAAAGAGAAGAAGATGCCACTATGTCAGGATACTGGTATGGTTGTCGTCTTTGCTGAGGTAGGCCAGGATGTGCATATTCAGGGTGGCCTCCTTAGTGATGCCGTTAATGAGGGCGTCAGACAGGCTTACAAAGAAGGCTACTTTCGTATGAGCGTGGTTGGAGATCCCATTGAACGGGTCAACACTAAGGACAATACTCCTGCAGTCTTGCATGTTTCCTTGGTCGAGGGCGACCAGTTACGACTCATTGTTGCTCCAAAGGGTTTTGGCAGTGAGAACATGTCTGTTTTGAAGATGCTAAAACCTGCGGAGGGTGTTCAGGGAATAAAGGATTTTGTGGTGAAGGCTGTCAGCGAAGCTGGAGGCAACCCTTGTCCACCGATTATTATTGGTGTTGGGATAGGCGGTACAATGGAGAAGGCCGCTCTCTTGGCTAAGCGGGCGGTATTACGCGAGGTGGGTTCCAAACATCCCAAACCTCATATCGCCGAGCTTGAAGAAGAACTGCTCAAGTTGGTGAATCAAACTGGGGTAGGCCCTCAAGGTTTCGGTGGCACACAGACAGCCCTAGCCTTATTTGTCGATACCTACCCTACACACATTGCAGGGTTACCGGTCGCAGTGAACATTAACTGCCACGTGGCACGTCATGTGGAGGCGATTCTGTAATGTACTATACCACGTTGGTGAAGGCCTCATACTATGCCCCAAGGGGCAGACATCGTCTTATGCACTTGGGCATGCTCATTGCCCAACGATATTTACGCCCCGAAGATCGCTTAATTGGGATCATGGGCGATGCAGGCGCGGGGAAGTCTCTGATTATCCGGGGCATGTTCCCAGGGCTAGTTCTGACAAATGACGACGATGGCGTCAATGTCAGGCCTTTGCCTGTGCTTGATGACGCTGAGAGTGAATTCTTCCGTACACATACGTACCATCTTGATGTACGTTTTGAAATGGCCTTCACCCAACTGTGGGAACTTGCTGATGCGGTAAAAAAGGCAGTTTCTGCAGGACGTCGTGTAGTTGTAGAGCACTTTGAGCTTTTATATCCCCTGCTGAACATCAATGCGGAAATGTTGATAGGTATCGGGGAAGAGGTGGTCGTCACTGTTCCCACCCTCTTCGGTCCCTTTCCCTTGGAAATAGCGGAAGAGGCTTATCAGTCCTTGATTTACAGGAAAATGGCACATAGCGCTGAAGACCTTACTGGAATCGTCTTCGAGCAAATGGGCTTTGAGCCTCCAACATTTCATAGCGATGTGCGGCGCGGGTTTGTCGTGGAGTTTACCCGGAAGCCTGAAGTGGATTTGGAGGAGGTTGAAAGGCGCGTCCTCGATCTCATTGCTCAGGATCTGCCCATCAGTGTTCACAATGAGCAATCCATTCTGATCGGTTCGGAACGACTAGATTGTACCGGGCCTAGGATCCATATGTCGTCGACCGGTAAGATCGAACGATTTCGTTTGGAGAAGAACTTCCACTATTCCCCAATCACAAAGACATTTATGCTTGCTGGTCGGGTGGGTTAGTCATGATTAGAGTTGTACAGCTTACGCAGGACACTGCCTTTCAAGCCACTGTCAACGACCATTTCAATCGATGTGAGGATCTTGTCTGCCAGGGCATGTCGAGTGTATCGGAGCTTTATTCCCTTCTCAAAGAGGACAGACCGGACATTGTCTTGCTGGATGTGGACATCCCGCCTATGGGTGGTTTGTCTGTGCTGCGAGACATTCGGGCCCGCTTTGCTTCAGACGAGGTAAAAGTGGTTGTATTTGCCTCCGACACGGCTTCTGAGGAGAAGCTGAGCGATACAGCTCGTCTAGGTGCCGACTATTTCATGCAGCGTCCTGTTGACATTGCCGTTCTGGAAACAAGGATTCGGCAACTCGTGAAAGAGACTCTAGATAAGCATTCGATTCCTTTGACGAGGCGGCATGTGCAGGAGACTTGCGTTCGGTTCTTTGAGCAGATTGGGATACCTCCCAACTACAAGGGGTATCGGTACCTTGTTGAAGGAATCTGGTTAGCCTCATTGAACCCCATTTGGTTAAACTCTGTAACTCAGCACCTGTATCCGGCCATTGCTCAGCAGTTTGAAGTAAGCGCTGCTCAGGTGGAGCGAGCGATGCGCTATGCCCTAGATGTGACCTGGGAGAAGGGAAATGTGGAGGAGCTGTATCGTTTCTTTCCCCATGTTAGGGAGAACAAGGGTAAGCCGACCACCTCGGCCTTTATTGCAGGAGTGGTTGACTTGGTCGCTTTGGTAATGGATCAGAGTGTCTAAATTGAACTTGAAGAAGACATACTAAGAGGGACGGCATAGACCGTCTCTTTTGCTATTCAAGGGGGGAAGATCTTGCAGGGTAGAGTGAGGCTAGGCAAGCGCACAAAGGAACTTGCTGCGGTCTTGCATCCACATGAGATCGCGGTAATCGCCCACGAAGACCTCGACGCAGTGGGGGCCGCAGGCCTGATTGAAGCCGGCGTGATGGCAGTAATCAACGCCGCGTGCTCCCTGACTTGTCGTTATCCGAACCTAGGTCCCCAACTCCTAAGGGAACACGGGGTACCTCTCCTGGACAATGTTGGAGATTCGATCTTCGATATCCTGGCTGATGGCGATCTCGTAGAAATCCGGGGCCGTCGCATCCTGCGGGATGGAGTGACAATTGCAGTAGGAGATATTATCACCGAGCATGTCATCAAGGAGAGGCAAAGGATTGCTAGACTGAACTTGCCCAAGGAACTTGACCGTTTTGTTAGTAACACCCTAGATTATGCCCTCAAAGAGAAGGATGTAATTCTAGGTGACATTGCCTTTCCCGACCTAAAGGACACACTCCACAATAAGCCAGTGGTCGTTGTTGTGCGAGGCCTCGGTTACAGGGAGGATCTCAAGGTGCTCGGCTCATACATTCAAGAGGCCCGACCCGTGTTAATCGGTGTAGACGGTGGAGCAGATGCCCTGATCTCCTCTGGACTGAGACCACACATAATTGTCGGAGACATGGACAGTGTGAGCGACAATGCCCTCTGTTCCGGGGCTAAACTTATTGCCCACGCCTATCCCGACGGACGTTGTCCTGGTCGTGAGCGTCTTAGACGTCTTGATGTAGATTTTCATGTGGTAGCTGCACCAGGTACGAGTGAGGATTTGGCTCTTCTCTTGGCCCATGGCCAAGGGGCCGAACTTATTGTCTTGGTTGGATCCCACTCCAATATGATCGACTTTCTCGAAAAGGGACGACCAGGAATGGCTTCGACCTTTCTAACCCGTCTGAAGATTGGCCCCATCCTACTCGACGCTAAGAAAGTCAGTGAACTCTATCGATCGAAAACGCCCCTTGGAATGGCACCAGTTGTTCTTTTAACCCTTATTCCCATCTTAATTTTCATGGGCCTAGCCTCACCGTGGAGGCACTACTTACATCTCTTGTGGCTCCAACTACGCCTGATTACGGGGTGGTTCTAGATGAACTTCGGTTTTCGTTATCATGTTGCCTCATTGATTGCAGTATTCTTCAGCTTAATCTTAGGGATTTTGATCGGTGGCGCCTTGTTTCCAGATCATATTCTCGTTGACGAACAAGCAAACATCATCACTGAGCTTGAGGATCGTTTTAGACAGACCCAGGCTAATTTGGCTCTTGTTGAAAAGGAATTGCATGCTGCTGAAGGAGCCTGGGGAGAGATGCTAACTAGTATCTCCCAGGATCTGCTAGAAGCCAAGAGTGTTGTATTAGTTGATACAGGGGTAGAGACTGAGACTGTCGATTTGCGTACCATTTTGCAGTTGGCAGGGGCTGAGGTAGTGGAGATCGAACCAGCTGGTTTGACCGAGCTTAAGGCTACCCAAGAGAGCGTTTTTGTCTTTCCACTTACAGATGAACCAATCCCTGCAGATGTTGAAGTGATCCTTGAGAGCTTGGCTTCAGCAGGTCATCATCTCGTCTTTGTCTGGGACCAAACCACCGAGTCGGTGGCTGCAAATCTTCCCCAGGCTCTCTTAGTGGATAGTATAGATACCTCCACCGGGCAACTGGCCTTTCTCCTAGGGATCGCCCGGGGTAGGGAAGGTCATTATGGTAGACAAAAAGGCGCCCTAGGTCTCTTCCCATGAAAGTTGTAGCCTTGATCCCTGCGTTCAACGAAGCAGATTTCATCGTTCAAACCTTGACTGCGGTTTCCGAGCTCGAACATGTTGATGAGATTGTCGTCATCGATGATGGCTCTGACGATGACACCTTTGCTCTTGCTTCCAGTGCTTCCGTGGGGAAAGATGTACGGGTTGCGCGCCTACAAGCAAATCAGGGCAAAGGAGCAGCTCTAAACTATGGACGACATGAGGTTCAGGCCCAGGTGTATCTCTTGCTCGATGCGGACCTCGGGGCTACCGCCTCTCTGGCTGGTGCTCTCTTGACCCCAATTCTTCAGGATGAAGCGGATATGACCATTGCACGTTTTGCCGCCGACCAAAGCGCTTCCAAGGCCAAGATGGGCTTTGGTGCTGTACGCTGCATCGCGCAGCTTGGTGTGAAGTGGCTCACGGGTGGAAGTATCACAAGTCCCCTCTCTGGACAGCGGGCTGTTCGGGCAGAAGTACTACAGGCTCTTGGCGATTTTTCTTCAGGCTTTGGTGTAGAAGTGGGATTAACAGTTGGCGCCCTCCATCATGGATTTAGGCTGGTTGAAGTACCCCTTGCCATGAAACATCGTGCCTATGGTCGTGGTCTGAGGGGATTACGGCATCGAGGACGTCAGCTTTTCCATGTTCTCAGGACATTCATGCGGTGTTGGCAAAGGGGGTGGCATCGATGATCTGGTGGGTGGTTGCGGGAATCCTCTCCTACGTTGCAGTTCCCCTCTTGAGGCCCATCTTTGCAGACCAGAAACGGAAGAACTACTTAGGCGAAGAAACTCCTACAGGCCTTGGCATCGCCTTTGTTCTATCAGGGGGATTAGTGACAACCGCCCGCCTGCAGCTGGAGTTTGCTGCGCTGTTCGTCTTAACTCTGTTGTTCTTTGCCATCTTCGGATTCGTGGATGATGTCTATGGAGAAATGTCGCGTAAGGGTTTCCGCGGTCACTTTGGTGCTCGCCAGCTTTCCACCGGGGCTCTTAAAGCACTGGGAGGATCGGTAGCAGCCCTAGTTATTGCTTCCTCTCTTGCGACCAATGCCTGGGAGTTACTGCTAAATGGGCTCAATATTGCCTTAATGGCAAACTTCATGAACTTGCTGGACCTGAGGCCAGGCCGTTGCGGTAAGACCTTCATTGTGCTGAGCTTCTTTGTCTACCTTCTACGACCAGAAGCCTTGGGGCCCCTCCTTACTATGCTTTGGGCTGTTGCAGGTTTCCTATTTTGGGATTTGAAACGTTCTGTTATGATGGGAGATACAGGGTCGAATGCCCTTGGAGCGGTTTTGGGTCTCGCTTGCACCATCGCTTTTTCTCTTTGGGGAAGGATCGTCTTGTCACTTGTCCTTGTGGGGCTGAACCTGCTTTCAGAGAGAGTTTCCTTTTCGGAAGTCATTGAGTCCAATCCGGTCCTTCGCTATCTTGATCAGCTCGGTCGCTGAAGGAGAAGCTTCTCCGGTGTGGAATAATGAAACAACAGATAAGTGGGGAGAGGAATCATGCGCAACATACTGATTGTCTTGGGGGCACTGCTTCTGTTTTTTTCCATTGGTAGGGCAAGCTCCCATCAAACTTACACGGTGAAACCGGGGGACACCTTGTATGACATATCCATTGCTTACGGAATCACCTGGAAAGAATTGGCGGAACTAAACAAGATCAAAGACCCTGCGACTATACAGATCGGTACCCAGTTGCGTTTGCCCAGCCATGCTAAGCTGCAAACCCTACGTTCCGATGAGACCATTGTCCCCATATCGGCTAAGGAGAAAGACCTCTTAGTGCGTTTAGTCTCAGCCGAGGCTAGAGGGGAGTCTCTAGAGGGACAAATCGCTGTGGCTGCGGTGGTTCTAAACCGGGTCCAAAGTAGCAGATTCCCGAACACGGTATGGGATGTAATGCATCAACCGGGACAGTTCACCCCTGTCGAGCACAATACTCTGCCTAAGCATGGTGACGACGTTGCTGTTGAAGCGGTCAACAGAGCATTACGCGGTGAGGATCCCACCGGTGGAGCTTTGTTCTTCTATAATCCACGCACGACCCAGGCTGCAGACTACTGGGCTACCAAACCAGTGATTAGAAAGATCGGGAATCATAACTTCACCCTCTAGGTAATAAGATTACCAGGGGTGATCTTATGCGTGTATTCGTTATTAGGGTTAAGCGATGGTATATTCTTGTGGTTCTGCTCCTGGCGCTTGTAAGTCTAGTACCGCAGTTGCGAGAACCACTCGTAGTCTCGGTTACGTCTCGGGGAAGGTTAGTTCCCATTTATGCAGTTCAGACGGAATCGAAGCAACTTGCCATTTCCTTTGACGCCACTTGGGGCACGGAACTGACGGATGAGATCTTAGACATTCTTAAGACGCACGGGATAACAACGACCTTTTTCCTTGCTGGACAATGGGTTGATAAGCATCCTGATTACGTCGTCAAAATCGCTGCTGCAGGCCATGAGATTGGCAATCACAGTTTTTCACATCCCCATATGAACACCCTGAGTGAGCAGGGTATTCACTATGAACTTCAGAAGAACCAAGCCTTGATCAAGGATCTAACCGGGCAGAATACGACACTTTTCCGCCCACCTTTCGG
>Ga0265293_10004158_pt1 | contig 25817 bp, 25 predicted proteins | sample Munlanlewell138R_FD_192505 | JGI IMG/M metagenome (GOLD analysis project Ga0265293, IMG submission 192505) | Leachate microbial communities from a municipal landfill in Southern Ontario, Canada - Leachate well 138R | ecosystem: Engineered > Solid waste > Landfill > Unclassified | place: Canada...
ATTACAGAGGCCTATACAGTTGTAAATGCATCGGAAAGCTACCTTATAACTACCGGCAAGCAAAAGATTCATATGCCCGAAACAGCTCGTTATTATTACAAGGGCTCGCTTATCACCTACGAAAAAGCGTTAGGATTGCTAAAATACAATTTATCAATAATTTTTGGTTACGATGTACATAACAGAGGCTATGAATATGCGCTCCTCTTTGATCCTGTTTACAGTAAACCGGAAATAGTATATTCCTTAAGCCTGATTGATGAGTATATGAGCAAAATGGGGATAACCGACGAGGATGTCTTAATGCGGCAGGACAAGATAATACAAAAGTCTGAGATACAGCAGTATGATGGGCTATACAAGGTGACCGACATATGGAATGGAAACGGTTATTTTGTCTCAATAGCGACCGATATTACAGGATATATAAAAAGCATATATCCAAATAAGCTTATGCCAAAAGCGGTAGTTTTGGGCGATAATAAGCAATATGAATTAAGCATAGACATGGACTTGGATACGCTCAATGTAAGTAAAGATTCTTATAAAATAGGAGACTGGGTACGGCTTATTTTAGACCATGACGGGAAGGTAATTGATGTGCTGAGAAATTAAAAGGGGATGGATATTAAAAACGTTGCATATATTCGCTTGTGATTAGAAAAGAAAATGGAGGGTTTAACAATGCAAAAATCAAAAACGATTAAGGGTATATTAATTTTATTAGCCGTGATGATGCTCTTTACTTCATGCGGTAAAAAGACTAAAGATCCTGCCAGTGGCAGCCTAGAGGATATAGCGAGCGATGCGATTCCCCACTTTGCTTTAGTTCTTCCACAGGATATAGTTTTAAAAAATACAATAACACAAACAAAAATGAACGAGTATACAAATTCACTTGAAGAGCAGCTAAAAGGAGAAGGGTTTAATATAAGTATTGATATTGTACCAAACTCAGAAAATTTTCAAGAGAAATACAAAGAATATGTGAAGACAAAGCTCGAAGAAGTGAAAAATGTTGTTTTTTTTGATTCATATTTTTCAAAGGATGAAATAGTAAATTTAAAAAATAATGGGCTAATTATGGAAGTAACGGATATATATAAAGAGAGTGCTCCAGTATACTATGCTGATACTTATAATAAAGATGTTAGAAAGCACTACTATAGGGATAGTTTAAGCAAACTATTCATGGATGAACAAAACAGAATATATGGTATTCCGACGGGTGATTTTCAATATTTAGATTATTCAGTTTTGTTGATTAGAAAAGAAATTGCAAAGAGATATGGAAAAGACATAGATACAATTGATGATTATGAGGAGCTTTTAAAGTGGGTTGAAGTGAATGATAAGCAGTTTAAACCCGGTTTGTTTCCGATAAATATATCAAATGCTATTCCAGGCTCTCTTCCTGTTTTTTCCTTATGGGCTAATATAAACGGTTATAGTGATGTTACAGGACAAATGGGAATGATAGGTTCATCGGTTGATTACTATTATAAAAACAATGATGTTGAAAACATTATAAAAGTGAATAGATTGGATATTATAGAGGCAGTACAGCTTCCGGATTTTAAAAGATATATGTTGAAATTGAGCCAATGGCAAAAAAGTGGGTTAGTTGATTTTTGGATGGCGGAAGATATTTCAAAAGTTAAAACGGATGACTATGCAACTATTGTTACAAACATAAGTAATTATATGCGCTCGGATTCTATTTTTGATAAGCAGGCTTTAATAAATGCAAGTGAATATGATATGTACATATTTAACAAAGAGGGAATGAAAAAATCTACATGCAAAGCGGTTCAGCCCTACTTAAAGGTTTTATATGTAAGTGCGAATTCAAAAAATCCGGATGAAATGCTGCGCTTTATTGAATGGCTTTATAGCGAACAGGAAAACTATGATTTGTTTATATATGGTAAGGAGGGTAAAGGTTATGTAATAGATGGCGGTAGGGAAGTATTTGGTGAAAAGCAATTTGAATACTTCATAAAATTTGAATTTGAAGGAAAAAGGGATTTCCATCCAAACAACTGGGATAAAATGCTTGAGCTAATCTCCACTGTCCCCGAACGTGGCGCTATTTCACTTAATGATTATGTAAAAGGGAATACAGACATTGGCATCGGTAAATTAAATGAAATATATAATAAAAATATTTATATATCTTCGACAGAGGATAGAATTGCTTATGGCTTGAAAACAATAGATTTTTTTAAAGAGATATTTACACAAAATGAAAGTAACCTTGATAAAGTTATAGATGATTACATAAGGGATATTTCAAATATGCCTATAGTGCAAAAAACAAAAGATGGATATTCAAAATATATTGAAGCGTTATTTGAACTATTAAAAAACAGCGGAGAATAGGAAAATAAAAATGAATGAGGTCTTAAAAAAATACTGCAGATATTGTGGTTATTATCTGGGAGATGTATTTATAATTGAAGAATACAGAGGCAAAGGCTTGGCTAAATGGCTGGTAGAGTGTGTTGTAAATACTGAAGAGCTCAAAGGCCTGTGGGGAATACTTAAAACTACTAATGCCCATGACTTATATGAGAAATGTGGATTTAGAGTTCCAAAGTACCCGAAGCTTTTTATGCATACATAAGTCTAGTATATCCGTGTAGTAGTAACTGTCAATGCGGTGAGAGCAACGCTGAAGCTGTGAAAATATTGATGTTTTTGGTAGGCTTGAGTATAATATAGGTGAGGTGAGTACATTGATTACAGTTAACCAAGCGTTGGCTGCCGTTAATAACGGCGAGGGTTTTTGGATTGCTTTTGGTGATTTCTTAGATGAATTCTACCGGCAATCAGACCAAATCAGAGAGCTAATGATTATGCAAGAACCAATTGATTGTATAAACGTTGGTAGAGCACACAAGGCATTATTTGCAGCTGCGGCTCATAAACTTGCCAATGATCATGGGCTAAAAATTCCTGCATGGGTGTGGAAAAAAGAGTATTACATGAAGGAACAGCCATTCTTCGATTGCAATGCAAGGGGCAATTTACGCTTGCTGTTTATGTATAAATCTCCTGCTGAATTCAAGCATAGGAACTTATTTGTGGATGAAAATATTTTAGTTAGAGTTTGAAGGTGTTTTGTAAATGCTGAGAAAAGATGAGCTTACAAAGCTCTACCCCCAAATTGGAAAGATCATCAGCTAAAGGGCAATATGAATCGTTTCCGTGAGTGTCACATTGGCAGCTCCGGTGATTGGCTGCTACCACTCGTCAATTTAATTTCTTCCCCACCAATATGAAACTCTCGATAACCATTATAATGTAAGTTGCAGTAAACAGACTACTTTTATTATTATTATAAACAGTATAGATATTTTATTGAAGAATTAAGAACTGATAATGGTAGTTTGCTCAAATTAATAAAATTCAGTATAAATATTAATTTATTTAGGCTGTTTTGATACAAAAAAGAAAAATTATAAAGTTTAAAACTATTTTGCTTTATGTATTGTATTATTATATGTAGGTGTTTTTATGCAAATAAATTCTGCTTGCTTTTACTGATTGTGTAAACCAAAAAAATGAATATCAAGGAAATTCAAAGTTGTTAATAGGAGGTGTGTCTATTTGTTAAGTGATGAAGAATTGGTGGTTGAAATCAAAAACGGCAGTGAGGCTGCTTTGGAAATGATAGTAAAGCGATATTATAACCAAATATTTTGTTATGTCGTAAGGAGGATAAAAGATCATCATTATGCATTAGACATAACTCAAGAAGTATTTATAAAAGTTATAAGCGGTATCAACTCGTTTTCTTCTGAAAAAGGTAAGTTCTCAAGTTGGATTTTCAAGATAGCAATTAATACATGCAGAAATTACTTTAAATGCGGTATGTATAAAAGTACAATGCGGGAAATAAGTATCTGTGATGAAATTCAATGCACGTCAAATGTAATTTCCTTGTTAGAAAAGAAGGAAGATCAAAGAGTAATTCTTAATGCCATAAATGAGTTACCGGATTTTCAAAAGGAAGTGATTATTTTGAAGTTTTATTTTGATAAAAAATTTATTGAAATAGCTGAGCTTACAGAAAGTAATGAATCTACAGTCAAATCGCGCTTTAGGCAGGGGTTGTGCAAACTGAAGGTAATATTGGAAAGGGAGGGATTAAAAAGTGATGAATATAATAAAAAAACAACAGGAACATGATGCAATAGATTGTTTAGAGGGAATGGAAGAAGAGTTATATAAAGACTTTAGTTATGAAGAATTAAGAAACATAATCTGCAGGCTAAAAGAATCTAGTGTTAAATACCCTGATGAACAGCAATTAGAAAACACCATAACTGCATGTAAGGCTTATATGCCGAAGGTGATAAATATAAAAAATATCACCAAAGACGTAAAACTGTTTGATAAGCTTAAACTTATACTAACATATTGCAATAAGATATATATATTGGTTAGCGTATTGATTTATGTAATTGGATTTTACTTAACGACATCTGGGTATTTTTTTGGCAGTCCCTATAGAGCAGCAATGATTCTTTCACCAATTCCATTTATAATAGGGCTTTCCGCTGTTTTCAAAAGCAGGAGCGCTGGGATGGAAGAGTTGGAAATGAGCTTTAAAATTAATTCTATTGAGCTGGGCTTAATAAGACTGGTTCTAATGTGTATTTTTAATAATATCTTGAGTTTAATACTTTCCATTGCTTTTTTGTATACTGACAAAAGTTTAGAGTTAAGTAAAATGATGATATGCTGGTGTTTACCTTTTGTTACGATTTCCGGCATATCTCTTTTTATTGCAATTAAAATAAAGAATTATAATTTTACGCAATTTATTATAACCTTATGGTCGATCTTTTCTTTTATAATAATCTCTTCTGAAAAAATCTCAAATTGGATTTTAAATCTCAATGCACTTGTGATTGCAGGTATAGGGGTAGCCGGTGGAATGTTATGGGTATATAACATAATTTTAATATATACAAGGAGCGTTGCTAATGAGGCTTTTGATTGAAAATGTATCTAAACGGTATAATGATAAACAGGCTCTTGATAATATCTTTATAGAATTAAGAGAAGGCGTGTACGGACTCATTGGTCCTAATGGCTCAGGCAAGACCACGCTAATGCGGATACTAGCGGATGTTCTAAAACCTACTAAAGGAAGAGTGCTTGTAAACGGTCAGGACAAAACTGATATGGATGAAAAGTACAGAGAGCTTTTGGGATACTTGCCCCAAGAGATGGGACTTTACAAAAACTTTACTGCTTTTGAGTTTTTATTATATATAAGTGCATTAAAAGGTATAGAGAAGAAAAAGGCAGTTTGGAAAGCACAAGAGCTATTGGAGTTGGTAAGCCTTAAAGATGATGCTAAAATGCAATGCGGAAAATTCTCGGGAGGAATGAAACGTCGATTGGGGATTGCTCAAGCATTATTAAATGATCCCAAAATACTCATTTTAGATGAGCCAACAGTCGGACTTGATCCGGAGGAAAAAATAAAATTTAAGAATACGATTGCTGATATATCCTTTGATAAAATTATCCTTTACTCAACACATACCATATCTGATATTGAGATGATAGCAAAGGAGGTCATACTCCTTAACAAGGGAAAGCTCTTAATTGCTGATACGGGAGAAAATTTGCTTGCTGGAATGGATGGCAGGGTATGGAAATCGAAAGTCAGTGAAAAAGAGTATGCTAACTTGAATTCCATAAATGATAATGGCTTGATTACTAATATTTCAAGGAAGAAGGATTATATGGAAATAAGGATTGTCAGCGATAAAAAACCCTTTGAAAATTGTGAAACGACTGAGCCTTCTTATGAAGATATGTATATCCACTATTTTAAAACTAAAGGTGGGGTTAGATAAATGGAATTACTTAAGTTTGAAATAAAAAAGCTATTATATGGTAAAACAGCAATGGCGGCTATTGCTATAATGCTATGTCTAATTATATTAACAGGTGTTGGTGAAGTTGCAGGATACTATTATACCAATGGTACACCTAAAACTGTTTATGAGGAATTTGTACCATATATAGGTGTGACCGCTAATGGATATACTCTTAAACAAATTCGAAATAAATACAACATAAATTTAACTACGAATAATTTCTCAGATGGTTTACATCTCCGATACTTGGAGACATTTATTAACATGGAATTGTATCGATATGGAAAAAGTAGTATCAACCCATGGTATGATGAAAAAGCAGAAAATCCTTATAGTTTATCAGGAATATTAGTTTTATTAAATGCTCTTGAACAAAATGGTAAGGAAAATACATATGAATATAGAATGAGACAAATGCAATATGAAATGATGGTTAGTGCAGGGGGACCGAAAGTTTACTACACATGGTTTTGGTCAACGCAGAGGAAAGCATTCAGAGACAGCGCTTTGCTTTTTTTCATATTTATTCTTTTAATTCTTTCTCCTATCTTTACTCAGGAATACTCAAGCGGAATGGATTCTATAATATTAAGTTCAAAAAATGGAAGAAGAAGAATTGTAACAGCAAAAATACTTGCCGGAGTTGTGTTTAGCGTAATTGCTATCATACTTTTAAATGTTATTCAATTAATTATATATATTATCTTTGGTTCGGCATCCGGGTGGAATCCCCCTTTAAACAGTTTATATTCATTTGGTCTTGCACCGTATAAGTTTTCTATCGCTCAGTATTATATAGTTCAGCTTTTATTCCAGGTTGCAGCTGGATTGGTGCTTGCAATTGTAATTGCGCTGATTTCGTCCAGATTGAAGTCCTCCATGTATACGTTCTTTATAGGAGCAATTTTTATTATTTATCCGCCGATTTTAGAGGGTATGTTTAAAATAAAAGGTCCCATTTATGATCTTAGTATATTCCATGCAATATTTACGGATAATGTGTTCGTAAAATTTAAGGCATTTAATTTTTTTGGGTACCCTGTCCTATATCCGTATGTCTTAATTCCATTTTTATTTATTGTCGGCATTTTGGCTGCATGTCTGATTTATAAAGGTTTTTTGAGGAGGGATGCATGTTGAAAAACATTATTAAAAAAACAGTATTTGTTTTATTGATGTCTTTCATCGTTATTAGCTTATGCTCCTGTTCAAATGATTCTAATGCTGATGCAAATATTGTGGAAAGTATGAAAATATATATTTTCAGGAATGATAAATTCCTAGAAAATGCCATTTGGCAGTATAATAGTATGTACCCTGGTAAAAAGATTGTATTTATAAATATTGACAGTCTTGATGAATACAGAAGCCGGATTTCAAGTGAAATAATGGCTGGAGAGGGACCGGACATTATTTATTTTGACAGTTATACAATAAAAAATCTTTATAAGATATTTCAAACTGGTGCATTTTACGATTTGCCGCCTTTTTTCAAGATACGATAACACTCTTTCCAAACATGCATAACATCTTCTATATAGCAGTTTGATACGGGATGAAAAACCAAATCGAATGAATTGTTGTCAAATGGCAACGGCTTTGTCATGTCCGCACGTATAGCATTGATTTTATAACCTTCTCTTTCCGCAACAGACAAATCGCTCTTTATCTGCATCTCGGAATAATCAAGGACTGTACATTCAGCCCCGAGCGCAGCAAAAATAGGCATTTGTTGGCCGCCCCCTGAAGCAAGTCCGAGAACTCTTTTGCCATCCAAATCAGGATACCAGTCTTTAGGGACAGGCTTGGTCGCCGTCAAAAGCATCGACCATTTACCATTAAGTGCATCAACAAACTGCTCATGAGAAATTGGTATGCCCCACCTCCATCCTTTTTCAATCCAGATATCTATCACATTCGCGTTAATTCCTGTATAGTCCATCTGTTTTCTCCTCTCTTGAATCGTACTTATCTGTATGATGTCATTGCTTTTACACATAATACCGTGCTTTTGCATGTAAAAAAAGACATATCTTCCCCTTGGCGGAAGGTATGTCTTTTTGGAAGGTTTGGTTAAAAAAGATCCCACACAACAATATCTTTGTTATCCAAAAGGATTTAAAATTTGAAGTCCATGGTTTAATAAGTGTTCAAAATCTCCAACATTACGCGTAACTAAAACTGAGGAATATACAAATGCCGTAGCTGCTATAATGGCATCCGGCAATTTTAAACTGCGTTGATAATGCTTTTTACTCAATGCGCGTAATTCCGCTGCTTTCAATGCTATTTCTGAATCAACATCAATTATTTCCCCAAGGTCTAAAATACTTCTAATCTTTACTTTTTGTTCTTTAGTCAACTCATGAAAAGAAAACAATTCCGCTTCGACAATAGTGGAGTAATAAACTTCAATATTATTATCCTCTAATTTTTCCATGGCTTCGATTGCATTTTTGATACCTTGAAGCGTATAAACAACGATATTTGTATCTACTATATACCTATTGGATGCTGGCTCCCAGTCGATCATCCTCGTCCTCCCTGATTTGTAGCATCTTTTCTACCAAATCATTGCAATCCTTTAGAACTCCGGCTGCAGCTCTAATAGTCCCTTTAGATTTTATTCGTTTATTCACTTTAATGGTTATTTTATTTTTAGCAGGAGTGATAACGACCCAATCCCCCGGTTGTATTTTAGCTATTGCTAATGTATCTCCCATTGCAATACTACCATCCAATTCTACTCTCTTTTTGACTGGCAACATAACTATCCCTCCAAATGAACCCGTGTTTATATGACCTAATAGTATTATACCACACAACATATAAGAAGCCAACCGCAACGGCAATCGACTTCTTTCGACAAAAATTATGGCGGAAGAGGAGGGATTCGAACCCTCGTGCCACTTGCGTGACAACCTGATTTCGAGTCGTTATCCCTGAGTATCCCCTAGTATCCTGTCAGTGTTTTTCGGTACCGCTGGGAGCGGTAAAAATGGCATAACGGCGCGGGTTTGGAACCTGTGATGCGGACGGGCAGAGGCTTTGCGGAAAATGATGGTTTAAGCATGTTTTGCAGATATTTGTTAGCAAGGTGTTAGGATTAAAAATGTCGAAAAATTTATCTGTACATTCATGCTACAATAATGTATAATTTGTAGCATGAATGTACATTATTTGAGTAATTTCGAAAACTAACTCCAAGTAAAAATATGGGAACATTTTCTGGATAGAAAATGGTAAGGTATCAATAAAAATTGATATAAATATGCTCAAATACAGTAACACTGAGCAGCTGAACCTTGACAAGGGAATAGCAAAGCTAACCTTATATGAAAAAGGTTTTTAAAAAGGGGATGAGTAGGTGCGATTATATCCCATGCAGCTTGTAGTAGTTTTTCAGCAAGTAAATCTACAAAGCTGAACCCAGACTTCTTGAGTCTAGCATCCAAAAGGACATTTAATGAATGGATTACACTCCACCAGAAAATACGTTTTTTGCCTCGGGCATGGGAAATTTCCAAGCCATAATCATTGAGGATACGCTTGTTTACCCGCTCTGAAGTGGTGCGGATTTTCATTTGTTCCTTCCACTCATCAGAACCGCGCGGAACAACTGTAAACAAGCGAAGATCCCAGGCAGGTTTGATATAAACGCATCTGCCATATGCAGAAGGAGAACACTGTTCTTTGCATTCACAGGATTCAATCCAGCACCGCATCGAAAAGGACAGAAAGAAAATCCACAATGCAAAGTGCGCAAGGACAGCGTCAAGTTCATCGACACCATTGTTACCGCCAGTCCTGAGTTCTTTGAGCGACGGTCAAGAGAGGAAATAGAAAAGTATTTCAAACGTGCGCTGGAGTTTTTGCAGAAGGAAGTCGGCGCCGATAATATCTTTTTGGCGGTTGTCCATATGGATGAGCGTAATCCCCATATGCAGCTGTGCTTTGTCCCGTTCACCAAAGATAACCAGCTATCTGCCAAGGAAGTTATGGGTGACCGCAATAAGCTCATCGAGTGGCAGGATAAGTCCCATGAGCACATGGCGCAGGAATCCCTCCCACTCTTATTTCTTCTTCACGTCTTTTGTATGAAATAACTTCTAATATATATTAATGAAATAGAAGAATATAGGTGTTATTTTTTTCACAACCCTATACTGAATTTTTGGATCATTTCCGCTATTTTCTTAAATTTATATTTATGCTCAACTACATCAATAGTAAAATTCTCTGCCTGTTTTGGGTTCATAGCAAGTTTATAATTGTTATATCTTAAAAACTGTACCATTGCTACAAACGCAACTCTTTTATTTCCATTGTGAAATGGATGATTTTGAGCCAAAGATTCAAAGAGAGCAGCGGCCTTTTGAAAAATATCTGGATAGGCATCTGAACCAAACACCGATTGTTGTGGTCTATTTACTGCGGAATTTAATAAACCAGGATCTTTTACGCCTATGATCTCATTTGGGCTGTATTTTTTTATTAAAACATAATGAATAGTGATAATTTCCTCTTCTGTCAAATACCTCACGTTATCCATTACCTATCTCTCAACCCTTTAATAGTCTCATCATATTCATTCATTGTTTCCTGAAGAATGTCAAAAAAATCTGGACTAATACCACTTGGAAGCTCTACTTTTCTACTCTTGCGAAGAATAATTTCATCCCCACGTATATCAATAATTACAGTATCACCTTGAGCAACTTCAATTTTTTTTAAAAGCTCGCTTGGAAATGTTACACCCAGACTATTTCCTATCTTAGTTACTTTTCTTTCCACCTCATACACCACACTCATATTATTCTCTCCTTCATATTATAGTCTGAAAATATAAAAATTATACTGTATAACTGTTATAACAATTATAACATCTGCAATAAGAATGTCAACATTTAACTTTGCAACTTACCCCATAAAAAAATATTGCGAATTTGATTTACATATGCATTAATTTGTGTTACAATGTACATACTAATAGTGAAGGGAGTGTTACATTATGGCACAAACAACATTAAGTATTCGTATGGATGAGAACGTAAAAAAACAATTCGATGCTTTTTGCGCTGACGTTGGGATGAATACATCGGTCGCAATAAACCTATTTGCGAAAGCTGTTTTGCGTGAAAGGCGTATTCCATTTGAGATTGTCGCCAATGATGATCCGTTTTATAGTGAGAGTAATTTGAAACACTTACGCCGAGGGATAGAATGTTTGAATGCGGGAAAAGGGAAAGAACATGAACCTATAGAGGAGAAGTGATGAGAAAAGTATGGTTTGATGAAGCATGGGAAGATTATCTATATTGGCAGACACAGGACAAGAAAACGTTGAAAAGAATCAACCTGATTTTGCAGGACATTGACCGAAACGGATATAGCGGAATAGGTAATCCTGAACCACTGAAAGGTGAATTAAGCGGTTTTTGGAGTAGACGGATCGATGGAATGAATCGGCTTGTATACCGACTAAAGGACGGTGTTACGGAAATACTTTCATGCAAAGGTCATTATGACGATTGAGCGGAAGTTGGGGGTAAGCAGAACTGTTTTATCAGATTTTTCAATAAAGGATTCCAAGTGAACCTTTGCATGAACCTTGAAAAGCTTGAAATTTAGCTGTTTCGCAGCAATCACAGCCACCTGAAAGGCATACCTTGTCTAATTTGTAGCTACCTAAGGAAAAACAGCTGCTGCTCGCTCAAAGTCTTTAAGCGGTCTGCATTGCTGACCATTGTAAACCGGCGGGTACGCCCAAAGGTGCACTCGCCTTTAACCTACATGGTCTTTCAGTCGTATGGTTCACCCTGTAAATGGGATAATTAAGGGCAATATGCTGCCTAGCTTTTTCTTTGCTCATTTTCTGCCTGCAGCTTCTTCAAAAAGCCATTAAAACTGATATCCTTTACCAGTTTAAGCTCTCTGGCTAGTATTTCCTCAATCTTGTACCTCGTGCGTTTTTTCACAGTTCTTTTATTGAGTACATCCAGAGGGTTTTCACAGGTAAATAAATTGATAGTTAGTAGAAATTTTATGATTTTTATTTATTGGCGGTATGATATATAATTAATATAAGTATCTAATACTGCAACGGCAATTTCATTGTAATATCCGCATTTTGTGCCTTACAGAATATTGCACCTTACTGAATTATTGCAAACGCTTAAATTAGCTGATTCTGTAATGATGAAATCGGTAATTGCCCTTGTAGTACTAAATTGAAGCGCAAAACTAAAGATATAAAAGTGGCGGAAATTTTATGTCCGAAAGGTTATAGGTGTATTCTAATACCAGACTTGAGGCAAATAAATGGAGTGATAAACTATGAATATTAAACAAAATTGTAAAAAACCAAATGTGTTGGTTTTACTTACAGATCAGCAAAGATATGATACTATCGGAGTTGCAGGTTACAGTCATATGATAACACCAAACTTAGACTACCTTGCATCTTCGGGGTGTTTATATACAAATGCCCATTCAAGCAATCCTGTGTGCATGCCGGCAAGGCATGATCTATTAACAGGTCTTCCGGGTCGTGCCCATGGCTATTTTACAAACAATCGTCAACCTATTAAAGATTATAGTCTGCCAACACTGCCGAGGATTTTTCAAGAGAACGGTTACCGTACAGTTGCTGTGGGAAAAATGCATTTTTTTCCACGCAGAATGCATCACGGATTCGGTGATATGTTTCTTATGGAGGAAATTCCCGACTGTCGGCAGAACGATCAGTATGCTACATATTTAAAAGAGCAGGGATTAGAACACATACAAAACCTACACGGGATAAGACCGCATATATACCATATTCCGCAGAATTCACAAATGGATGAAGCTCATCATGGCACAAATTGGGTAGCGGATAAAATGATAGAATGGCTTCAGCAGAATAAGGAAGAGCCGTTTTTTATGATGGGTGGCTGGATTAGTCCTCATCCGCCTTGTGCTTTACCCAAAGAATACAGGGGACTTTATTCTGGACAAGAAATTCCTGAACATGTTCCCTTAAGCAGAAATTGTTTATTTGGCAAGGAAGAAAATGAATGGTATGGAGATATAGATTCTGAACAGGAAAAACGCAGTATAAGAGAAGAATACTATTCATCAATTACAATGGTAGATAAGCATATTGGCAGAGTTCTTAATTATCTTGAGGAAAGTGGAATCCTTGACAATACTTTAATCATTTTTACATCTGATCACGGAGAGATGCTTCAGGATAAGGGCTTTTACTGTAAAATGCTACCCTACGAAGGCGCGGTAAGGATACCTTTTATTATAAGATATCCGGAAAGATTTAATAAAGGAGTAAAGAACGATAAATTTGTAAGCCTTTTGGATATAATGCCTACATGTCTGGATGTTTGCGGGCTTGAATATAATGGCGGAAAATATGAGTTGGAGGGAGAATCCCTTTGCTCAGAATCTGCGAAAAAGCACAGAATAAACCAGGTATCATCATGTGGAGTTGGGGCTGATAGATGGGTAATGAACAGAAATAAGCGATATAAATATATATATTGGTATAATAGAGGATATGAAGAATTGTTCGACATGCAAAATGATCCCGGTGAATTAGTGAACCTTATGGAAACGGAGAATTATCCGGAAAGCGAGTACATAAAGCTGCGAGATGGTGTAATTGATTATGAAAAGCAGTGGGGCCCTGATGGTGTGATTGTAAATGGGGATTTTGTAAAATATGATCAGGCAGAGTACCTCATGGGTGTTGCCAATTCCAAGTTTCCTTTTTTCTGTAACAAACAGTTTCAGCGGTTTAATGACTCAAGCAGTCAGGAAAAAGAACAAAGGTTTATTCAGGAAATTAAGCATGCGCTGGAAGGCAGAGATCTGCCAGTAAATGATATTTACAATCATCCGGCATGGAAAAAGGATTTTAGTGACAACTGGAACAGCTTTGGAGAAACGCAGGATATTATGGATTTACTTTTTGAAAAATGAATCAGTCCGAGAAGGTAAAGGAATTGATAATTAGTAGAAATATTATGATTTTAATTATTCTCTTTAATAGATATAATTGCATTAAAGATAAATATAAGGAGAGGGTAATATGTATAGGATCGGAAAAGAAGAAATACAGGAATTGGAGAAATTGTTCGCTACAGGTAAGCTATTCAGAGATCAGAGCGTACTTAAAGAAGTTTCTAATTTTGAAAAAGAATGGGCAGAAAAAATAGGAACAAAATATTCCCTAGCTGTAACAGGTGGCACTTCTGCAATAATATGCGCATTGGCAGGTCTTGGTATAGGACCAGGTGACGAAGTAATAGTCCCGGCGCATACGTTTATGGCGACGGCAACAGCGGTGCTTGTTGTAGGGGCGATACCTGTTATTGCAGAGATCGATGAAACAACAACAATAGATCCTGTAGATATGGAGAAGAAGATCAGCAAACATACACGCGCGATTATCCCTGTGCATATGAGAGGATTCCCATGTGATATGGAAAGAATAATGCAGGTGGCGCGCAAGTATGATTTAAAGGTTGTTGAGGATGCCTGCCAGGCTGACGGCGGTTCATTTAAAGGGAAGAGACTTGGAGCCTGGGGAGATGTAGGTGCATTTAGCTTCAACTATTACAAAATTATATCCTGCGGTGAGGGTGGAGCAATAACTACTGATGATTATGACACTTTTGAACGCTCAATGATGTATCATGACGGAGGAGCCGCGTGGAGAACATACACAAGTGAACTTAAATCACCGGTTTTTGTTGGTACGCAATTAAGGTTCAGTGAAATACTAGGCGCTGTTATGAGGATACAATTACAGAGACTGGATGGAATTTTAGGAGATTTAAGAAAAAACAAGAAAAGCCTTATGAGTAAAATAGCAGGGCACAAAGGCGTTAAATTTACTCCTTCAAATGACCCGGAAGGTGATTGTGGTTCTGTTTTGGGACTCCAGTTTGAGAGCGAGGCAAAACTAAGAGCATTCGTGAGTAACGGAGTTAAAGGGTTAATTGGAATTGATTCAGGGAAGCATGTATATTCTCAATGGGATTCATTAATAGAAAAGAGAGTTGGACATCACAAACATATGAACCCTTACCTGATGGAGGCAAACAAGGGTCTCAACATTGACATTAAGAGAGATTCGTGTCCAAGAACACTTGACATCCTTTCGAGGACGTTGTATATAAATACTAATCCCGACTGGACAGAGCAGGATGTGGAAAGGGAAGCAGCGAATATTATACAGGCTGCCGAGAAAATTTAACCTGTTTCTTTTGTGGATAATGGTGTAAAAATGTTGTTGGGCTTTAGCGAAAGGTATTAGCAGATGAGGTTAAAGGGAATATTTAAAAAGATTACATCTCATTTTAATAATGTTGTACTAGTTATTTCAACACTAGTTTTTATATTTTTTATATTTAAACTTGGTTTATATTTTGTTGATCATATCAGTGCACGTACTGCCAATACCCTTGCTTCAGCCATATATTATAAAATAGATAAAGGGGAGAATGTATCGGGCGAGACTATTCCCGTTGATTTAATTGGACGCCAGGGCAATATGGTTATAAGCATTGATGCTAATGAGGATGGAATAATTAAAAGTAATTCCAATCAATCAAATGCCAGTATACCCGTTAACAACAAGGCTAATATAATCAGTGCCCCGATAGCTGATCCAACTGATAAAACAGATGATCCGGGAGGCAGCTCAGATAACGAACCAGAGCCTCGAAAGATAAATCAAAGTTTTTTAGAGCTTCTTAAGATTAATGAAGATATCACAGGTTGGATCAAAATCCCCGATACAAAAGTAGATTATCCGATTGTACAAGGAACCGACAATGACTTTTATTTAAAACGCAATCATGAGAAAAAGGAAAGCAGGTATGGTTCTATTTTTATGGATTTTCGAAACAATTTTGAGTCTCTTGACAAAAATACAATCCTTTATGGGCATCATATGGCAGATGGAATGATGTTCAACAATGTTGCAAAATATAAGCAGAGAAAATTTTTTGAGAGTCACCCTTATATCTTTTTTAGTACCCTGTATGATGAGTTAAAATGGGAGGTATTTTCTGTCTATGTAACTGATGTGAATTTTGATTACATAAGAGTTTCATTTGATGCGGATAATGATTTTCTGGAATTTGTTGATGTTTTAAAAGAAAAATCCATTTATGAAACGGACATCACCTTAGATAGTAATGATATAATTCTCACGTTGTCTACTTGCAGCTATGAGTTTGAAAACGCGCGTACAGTTGTTCACGCAAAATTATTAGAAATACTTGAGTAGCATCAATACAAGGTTAATACAGGGGTTATTACCGGGTTGTTACAGGGTTGTTACAGGTGGCCAAAAGCAATGATTAAGTATTGCAAATTTATTTAACTGTGTTATACTTATTCTATCACAAAGTGATAGAATTGATTTTTATTGTCTAGGAAAGGATGATGAGCTTTGAGTAGTAGACCAAATATACTTTTTTTTATGACTGATCAGCAGCAAGCGCAGGTTACATTACCAAACCACCCATGTAAGACACCTAATATAGATAGGTTTTCTAAAGAAGGTGTTGCATTTACGTCTACATACACAACAATGGCTCATTGCTGTCCTGCAAGAGCGTCACTTATGACTGGTTTATATCCTTCACAGCATGGAATTTTCAATAATGTAAATAATGAGCAGGCTTTAAGCAAATCCATTAATCCTGGTGTAGAAATGTTTTCGGAAAAGCTAAAAGGTGCAGGTTATGATATGTTTTATTCGGGAAAATGGCATGTCTCCCATACAGAAAATCCATCTGACAGGGGATGGGAGGAGCTTGTTGTAACTGCAAAAGCTGGTAGCCAAAGGTATAAAACCACAAAACAGCGATTTGTGAAAATGGAACCAGATTATTCTAATGAAGAGCGTGAGCGTGGAGAAATAATAAGACGGGGATGGGGCAATTACCGTTTGTATGGAACGTTAGATCAGAATGAAGTTCCCAAAGCGGATAAAAAAATCTTTCCTTCTGCCCTTGAAAAGCTTGAACAGTTAAAGGATAACCAAAATCCTTGGTGTCTATTTATAAGTCTGAATGGACCGCATGATCCATTTATAATACCTGAGGAATATGCAAAAATGTATAATCCTGAAGATATTTCCCTGCCTCCTAATTATCATGATGAGCTAAAAGATAAGCCAGCTTTGTACCGTAGAATGAGAAAGGTATGGGATCAGCTTTCAGAAGAAGAGGTAAAAGAATCAATTGCTCATTATTGGGGTTTTTGTACTATGATGGATAAAATGTTTGGTCAGGTACTCGATACATTGGAAAATAACGGTCAAAAGGAAAATACTATTGTGGTATATCTTTCGGATCATGGCGAGCATCTTGGTGCTCATGGAATATATTTAAAGGGATTAAGCACTTTTGAGGAAGGATACAGAGTCCCGTGTATTATACGCTGGCCCGAAGGTGCCAATAATCCGGGAAGAACTATTCATGAGCTTGTTTCGATCATGGATATTGCACCTACAGTTATAGAAGCATCGGGCAGTGAACCGCTGTCAAAGTGTATGGGACGAAGTCTTATGCCTTTTTTAAAGGATGAAAAACCGGATAACTGGCGTGATTCTATATATGCCCAGTGTAATGGCGTGGAAGTTTACATGACCCGCAGAATGGTAGTTGATAGTAACTATAAATTCGTATATAGTCCAACCGATGTTGATGAATTATATGATTTAAAGGATGATCCTCATGAAATGAAAAACCTTGCAGATGATCCTGAATATCAAAAGGTTAAGAGGCAAATGCTTAAAAAAATGTGGGAACATGTTATTGATTCTGAAGATACAGTAATTACACCTTATGCAACGGTAGCTGTTGCAGATTTAGGACCTGGATGCATCAGCTGGGATATTGATTAATAACTTTTTCAAAGCTAAACTTACAGTTCACAGGTAGCTAAAGAGATATAACTTTTGCAATGTTAGGAAACATTAGCGAAATGCAGCTTAGAGATGTATAGTCAGAGTGAGGAAAAGCAAGCCGACTGTTTGAGCAAAAATGCAACAAAGTTACATTTCAAAACGTATTTTTGCGAGTTTCGGCTTGCCCAAGCTGAACTATACAGCTCTTGCAAATGAAGCGAAGTTTCCGTTATTGCAAAAGTTATATCTCAAGTTATAGAGGGTCTGAATAGTAGCAAGCTAAAAAGAGCATTTATGAAACCATGCGCTTTATATTGATTGCTGATATAAAAACATATATACTGGTGGTAGATTGGAAATTATAGTAAATGAAGAGGTGGTAATTATGGCAAATCAAGACAGACCAAATTTTCTAATATTTATGACTGACCAACAAAGGGGAGATACGGTTTATCCGTATAACAGAGCGATTACACCGAACTTAGACAAGTTTGCAAAAGAAGGAATATCCTTTAGCAGAACTTACTGTCCCTCTCCGCATTGTTGTCCATCCAGAGCGACATTTTTTACCGGACTATTTCCTTCAGAGCATGGCGTGTGGAACAATGTTAATGTTGGAAATGCGACATCACGCGGGTTAATCAGTGGGGTGCGGTTATGGAGCGAAGACTTGAAAGATGCCGGTTACGAATTGGACTTTTCTGGTAAGTGGCATGTCAGCGCTGTTGAAAATCCAGATAATCGTGGTTGGAAGGTTTCCTTGCTTACAGCTCCCAAATCCAATGAAATAAAAGAAGATGGCAACTATCATCCGTTTGAACTTGAAACAGGGCGTTGGGAACAATATCAGAAACTTGCTCTAGAGACCGAGAAAAAAGCTCGGGGAGAAGGACAGATTTTACGCTCGGGTTACTTTGATTATACACATTATGGCGTAAAAGAAAATCCGTTTAGTGATATTGATGTAGTGGAAGACGGAATCAGCATTATTAAAAAACGAGAAAAATCTAGTACACCGTGGTGCCAGTTTATAGGAACTCTAGGACCACACGACCCTTATTTTGTACCTGAACGCTTCCTTAATATGTACGATATTAACCATATTAAGCTCCCAGATAGTTTTCATGATGATATGAAAGATAAACCAGCACTTTATAGACGAACACAGGACAGATTTAATCAGTTAACAGAGCGGGAGCAAAAAGAAGCATTGCGTCACTACCTTGCATTCTGCTCCTATGAGGATTACCTTTTTGGCGCAGTTCTTAAAGCGTTGGAAGAAAAAGGTGATATAGAGAATACAGTAGTAATATACCTTTCAGACCATGGGGATTATGCAGGTGATCATGGGCTTTGGTGCAAGGGATTGCCCTCATTTAGCACAAACTACCATGTACCGGCAATAGTCAGGTGGCCAAATGGAATAAAAAATCCGGGAAGAGTTGTTGACGACTTTGTTTCTCTTGCAGATTTTGGACCTACTATTTTAGAATTAGCAGGGGTTTTTGCTCAAAGAAAATTTACCGGAGAAAGTTTAGCACCATTTATAAAGAATGAGTCGGTTGAAAATTGGAGAGATGCTATTTTTATGCAGACTAACGGCAATGAGCTTTATGGAATACAGCGTTCTGTGCTGACAAAAGAATGGAGATTTGTTTGGAATGGGTTTGATTATGATGAGCTTTATGACCTTACAAACGATCCGCATGAAATGATAAACCTTGCATCAAATGAGGAGTATCAGGATATTATGAAAAGCTTGAGCAAAAAACTGTGGAAGTTTGCTTATGAGCAAAGAGATGTTTGCATAAACTGGTATATTATGACGGGATTGGCTTCCCACGGACCTGCCTTTGCGTTCAGGGAGGATGTCAGCTCATAATACTCTTTCGCGAGAATAAATAGACTTTGATTTAAAAAGAAGAGTAAATAAACTAACAAAATTGGGGGTGTGTAAAATTTGAGTAAGAAAACAAATGTGGGACTTATTGGGTATGGAATGGCCGGAAGTATATTCCATGCACCCGTTATAAGTTCTGTTGAGGAATTAAGTTTAAGGACAATAGTAGAACCTGCAGAATGTGCGCAAAAAGCCAAAGAGAGATATCCATGGGTAAATATTATAAAAACCATTGATGAATTGCTTGATGACAGTGAAATTGATCTTGTTGTTATTGCGGTTCCAAATAAATTTCATTATGAGCTGGCAAAGAAGACTCTTTTAAAAGATAAACATGTTGTACTGGAAAAGCCTTTTACCATAACCTCTCAAGAAGCTGATGAGTTAATAGAGCTGGCAAAAAAAAGGAACAGAATATTAAGTGTTCATCACAACAGACGATGGGACGGAGATTTTAAAACAGTAAAAAAAGTAGTTGAAAGCAAAGTTCTTGGAGATATAGTTGAATACCAAGCACGTTTTGACCGGTTCAGGAATTTTTTCATGCCTAATGCATGGAGAGAAAAACCTGAAAATGGTTCAGGAGTTGTATACGATTTAGGGGTTCACCTTATAGATCAGGCACAACATTTATTTGGATTGCCTGAAACGATCACCGCAGATATAAGAGTGCAAAGAGAGGGTGGTAAAACGGATGATAGCTTTTTGTTGACTCTTGATTACGGGAAAGTTAAGGTCAGCCTTGGCAATTCCATGCTTGTAAAGGAGCCGCTGCCTCATTTTGTACTTCTTGGTACTAAAGGTTCGTATGTAAAGTATGGAGAAGATCCGCAGGAGGAAGCATTAAAAAATGGATTTACACCTCTTTTAAAGGGTTGGGGAGAAGATACTGAAAAGTTTTGGGGTGTACTTAATGCTCAAATTGGAGATTTAAATTTTCGAGGTAAGATTCAAACACTTCCCGGTAGCTATCAGGATTTTTACAAGGACATATGTAAAGCAATAAACAACAACGAGCAGCCTGCGGTAAAAGCTATTGAAGCAAGAAATAACATACGTATTATTGAACTTGCATTATTAAGCTCAAAAGAAAAAAGGACGGTCAAGTTCACATAAATTACTGTACAAAAGCTTAATAATTTTAAAATTATTCTGACAGGAATAACGCGTGAAGTGTTCACGGTTATTCCTGTCAGCGTTCATAAATGCTGATAAATAGATAAGATTAACTCTGTGGTGCTAATGAGCCTTTTACTGTAGTGCTATATACGAGACTTTATTTAACATTTATTCCCGCAACAGTTCCAGCTATAGAATAGGCATAAGAAAATAAGAATAAAGAACAGTATCTCACTGTTATCTCCAAAGACATTTCCTAAAATTCCGCCTCTTTCATCTGTCATGTCATTTACCTCCTTTTGTTCCGACACTATTTTTAATCATAACGATTTCCTTTGTTATTGAAGAATAATAGCAGGAACAGAATGATAAAGAACAAAACTTCGCTATTGTCTCCAAAAAAATTTGATTTCTTTCCCATGGTATCTGACCTCCTTCAAAACTCTTTACTACATACTATTCTTGCTTAAGTCATGTGGTTACAAAATTAATTAAAATTGGTTAAAAAAAAGGTTACCGTTCAGGGGCACATTATAGTTTGAACAACATCTCTAATACTACAATACAGCCTTTCCAACTTTCCAACACCCAACTCACCAACTAACACAACAAAATTATTTTCTTAAGTCCCTCACCCCTGAATAGTAACTAATGATTAATTGTAGATAGATGGAAATTTCATTGTAGTAAAATCAAAAATATGGCATAATAGAAACAAATGTTGTCAATGAATAATATTACACACATAAATAGAAGAACAGGAGATAAAAGATGGCAGTAAGAATAACTGATGCTATTCTTGAGAGTGTTGAAAAACCATCAAGATATATAGGGAATGAATGGAATAGTGTTGTAAAAGAACCCGACAAAGTTGATATAAGGTTTGCTTTCTGCTTTCCCGATAATTACGAAGTAGGCATGTCACATTTGGGAATGCGGATACTTTACCATATGTTGAACCAAAGAGAAGACACTTATTGCGAAAGAGTTTTTGCTCCATGGGTAGATATGGAGCAGAAAATGAGAGATAATAAAATCCCTCTTTTTGCACTCGAAACCAAAGATGCAATAAAAGAGTTTGATATAATAGGGTTTACACTGCAGTACGAAATGAGTTATACAAATATTATTAACATGTTAGATCTTGCAGGTGTGCCAATTTATAGCCGTGATCGAAAAGATGACCATCCCATTGTTTGCGCAGGGGGACCTTGTGCGGTCAATCCTGAACCGCTGGCAGATATAATTGATTTCTTTGTAATAGGAGAAGGCGAGGAAGTTACTGGTGAAGTGTTGGATGCATATAAAGAATGTAAGAAAGCCAATGTATCTAGACAAGAATTTCTAAATAGAATAGTAAACATCAGTGGCATATATGTTCCATCGCTATATACCGTAAAATATAATGAAGATGGTACATGTAAAAAAGCTGAGCCAATACGAGAAGGAGTGCCCAAAAGTATACGAAAGAGGATAATTAAGGACCTTAGCAACGTTTATTATCCTGAAAAGATTATAGTTCCATATAGCAGAATAGTTCATGATAGAGTTACTATGGAAATTTTCAGAGGATGTATCCGAGGATGCAGATTCTGCCAAGCAGGCTATATATACAGGCCTGTGCGTGAAAAATCAGCTGAAAAGGTTTTGGAAGCAGCCAAAAAACTTGTAGAGAGTACTGGCTATGATGAGATATCACTGGCATCTCTTAGTACAAGTGATTATACAGAGTTTGATAAAATGTCAAATGAGCTTTTGGAGGAAATGGAATCAAGAAAAGTAAATCTTGCGCTACCTTCACTTAGGGTAGATTCCTTTTCGCTGGATTTAATGGAAAAGGCACAGAAAGTAAGGAAAAGTGGGCTCACCTTTGCTCCTGAAGCAGGCACTCAAAGACTGAGGGACGTAATAAACAAAGGAGTAACCGAAGATGACCTTATAAACTCGGTAAGTCTTGCTTTTTCAGGTGGATGGGGTAGTGTTAAACTATATTTTATGATAGGTTTACCCACTGAATCAAATGAGGATATTGAAGGTATTGCAAAGTTGGGAGAAAAAGTTGTTGAAGTATATAAAAATACACCCAAGGAGACAAGGAGCAGAAAGCTTAATGTTACAATCAGTGCTTCCTCTTTTGTGCCAAAACCATTTACTCCTTTCCAATGGGAACCTCAGGATACTATTGTTGAGCTACGGAGAAAACAAGAATATCTTAGGGGTAGAATTAAACAAAGAAATATCACTTACAACTGGCATGATACGAAAGTGAGCTTCTTAGAAGCGGTATTTGCCCGGGGTGACAGAAGAACCGGAAAGGTACTTGTAAAGGCATGGGAAAAGGGTTGTAAATTTGACAGCTGGGGAGAACATTTTAAATATGATGAATGGATAGAGGCTTTTAAAGAATGTGATTGCGATCCGCACTTTTACGCAACCAGAAAAAGAAGCCAAGATGAAGAGTTCCCTTGGGATCATATTGACGTGGGGGTATCTAAGAAATACCTTCAGAGCGAACATAAAAAGGCATATGAAGAAAAAACAACTCCAAACTGCAGAGAGAATTGCTCGGGCTGCGGTGTATCCACTTTTTTGGATGGAGGTGTTTGTATTGAGTAAGATTCGTATAAAATTTACCAGAGGCGAGGAAGTAAAATATGTGTCTCACCTTGACATATTGAAGGTTTTTGAAAGAGCAGCAAGGCGCGCAAAGCTTCCACTAGCTTATTCAAAAGGGTTCAATCCTCATCCTCAGATAATATTTGGATTGCCTTTGTCGGTGGGAGTTACCAGTGAAGCTGAATTTGCTGATTTTGAAATTGATGGTGCAGTTTCACCCGAAGAGTTTAATGATTCTTTAAATAAGGAATTACCAAAGGGAATTATTTGCTTGGACGCTGCAAATCTTTATACAAAGAAGAATATTATGGTATCAATAAGTGCTGCTTCGTATAAAGTATTGTTCTTGTGCAGTGAAAACTTAAAAAGTGTGCAAGACGCAGTTGGAGCGCTAAAGAAAAAGAAGATGGTCATAGTAAAGAAGTTTACGAAAAAGGGTGAAAGGGATTTTGATATTAGACCGCTTATATATAAACTGGATGTATTTCAGTTCAGCTATGAAGCGGACGGATGTACTAATCCGAATCTTGTGAAATATGTTGAAAATAATATTGACGATTTTATACATAACACAGATTTTCATCGCGAGGATCTCTACTGCCTTGATATGCTAGTTGGTGCAGGCAATGTTTCAAACTTGAAGCCTTCACTTTTAATGACAGCTTTATCCGAAACTGAAGGACTTTATTTAAGACAGGTGAAAATTCACAGAACAGGTTTGTTTTTAGGTGATACTTTGAGGCTTTTAGACCCAATGTCTGAATCTGTTCTTGAAAACATATGAGGTGAAAAAGTGATTAGTGAAATTTTGGTTGATGTAGGGCACCTTGAAAATAGGGTAGCTCTTCTGGAGGACAAAGAGCTGGTTGAACTCTACCTTGAGCGATCTGTAGGTGACAGGCTCGTTGGAAATATATACCGGGGCAAGGTTTGTAGTGTACTCCGAGGAATGCAGGCTGCATTTGTCGATATAGGCTATGAGAAAAATGCTTTTTTATATATTGCAGATGCAATACCCGAAAATGACGAAAAGAAAAATAACTTACAAAAAAAGAAAGGAAAGAAGCTTACTATAAATGATATTTTAAAACCTGGTCAGGAACTAACAGTGCAGGTGACAAAAGAATCAATAGGAAGTAAAGGGGCAAGACTCACAACACATATTACTTTGCCAGGCAGATACCTGGTATTGGTCCCTAATGCTGAGTATATAGGAATATCAAGACGGATTGAAGACGAAGAAGAAAGACAGCGGTTAAATGACATAATTGACAGGATCAGGCCCAAAGGAATGGGGCTTATTGTACGAACAGCAGCAGAAGGGAAGGAAAGGGAAGACTTTCTAAATGATCTGGATTTCTTGCTAAAATTATGGAGTACCATCAGCAAGAAGGAGCAAAAAGGTGCTGTGCCAAGGTGTATATATACTGATATTGATCTTGTGAGTAGGACAGTAAGAGATATGTTTACAGTTGATATAGATAAATTCATTATTAATGATTCTGAAGTTTATAAAAAGATTGTTGAACTACTAGATATGACCTCTCCTACGCTCAAATCAAGAGTTGAGCTTTATTCAAAAGAATATGGGATGTTTGAATACTATGGCGTAGAATCAGAGATGAAAAGAGCACTGAGCAAGAAAGTATGGCTCAAATGCGGTGGATATCTCATTATCGAAAGCACTGAAGCACTTACAATTATTGATGTTAATACCGGCAAGTATGTAGGCGGAAAAAACTTAGAGGATACAGTGGTTAGGGCAAATATTGACGCTGCTGCTGAAATAGCAAGACAACTCAGACTTCGTGATATAGGCGGTATCATAATAATAGATTTTATTGATATGCATGAGCACGAGCACCAGCAAATGGTAGTAAGTGAACTAAAGAATGCTTTGAAAAAGGATCGTACCAAGACAGCTGTTATTGGACTTACCGGGCTTGGGTTGGTAGAGATGACAAGAAAGAAAGTAAGACAACGTTTATCTTCGATTATGTATAAGGACTGCCCATATTGTGACGGTACCGGCAAAGTTCTATCTCCTTTGTCAGTGGCAAGAGGTGCTGAAAAGGAGATAGAAAAAATAGCAGCAAAATCTGATGCTAGGAAACTAGAAGTTAATGTTCATCCTGATGTTGCAAAGATACTTATTGGTGACAACGGTGAAAATGTAAGCATGCTGGAACAGGAGTTTAATAAAAAAATAGTTATAAAAGCTCTTAAGGAGTGTCTATTCAGGTGGGGCAATTAGAATAAAATATGACATGTAGGTTTTGAAATAAGAAATCCAAAATAATTTAAATAATTTTATTTTTTTGCAGGACTCTCATGATTTGTGTCGAACTTAATTATT
>Ga0265293_10004159_pt1 | contig 25816 bp, 22 predicted proteins | sample Munlanlewell138R_FD_192505 | JGI IMG/M metagenome (GOLD analysis project Ga0265293, IMG submission 192505) | Leachate microbial communities from a municipal landfill in Southern Ontario, Canada - Leachate well 138R | ecosystem: Engineered > Solid waste > Landfill > Unclassified | place: Canada...
AATGAGATGCCAAAGTTTAATGTGAGTAAATTTTTTATCCAGTCTACATATTGAGCTGTCAGGGATTTATCCAAGCCATAAACCGCTTTTAGTTGTTGTATCGCTTCTTCTGTCATGTTAGGATTTAACTCTCCTGCTGCAAAAAAACTATTGGGTGCTGCATGGATCGCTAAAAATGAGATGATTGAGATAAGTAGCAACATAAAAATTATATAAAAGATTTTTTTTATCATAAGAGAGATTATATCAAATTTAACTCTCCTTGATGTAATAAAAGAGAAGGAAGCCTTTTTAAAAGCCTGTATATCTATAGTTAGATATAGATTAACTCTAAAAGAGGCACAAACAGAAGTTTATACTTTTGTTTGTGTTTTTTGAGTAGGACTATCTTACATCCCAAGAGAATACAGTTTTACCATCTCCATTAGTCTCAGCAGCTGCCATTCCCATGATATTGTATCCGCTATCAACATAGTGAATCTCACCAGTCACGCCAGATGCTAAGTCACTAAGTAGATACATTGCAGAGTTTCCAACTTGTTCAGTTGTAACATTTTTCTTTAGAGGTGAGTTTGTCTCATTCCAATTTAAAATCTGTTTAAAATCGCCTATTCCTGCAGCAGCCAATGTTCTTATCGGTCCAGCTGAGATTGCATTTACTCTTTGTCCTTTTCTACCTAAGTCAACTGCCATATATCTTACACTTGATTCAAGTGCAGCTTTAGCAACACCCATCACATTGTAGTTTACTATATATTTTGGTCCACCTAAGTATGAAAGCGTTAGTATTGATGCATCATCTGCTAAAACACTCTCAAGACGGTTAGTTAAGTCTATAAATGAGTACACAGATACATCCATAGCAATTTGAAATGCTTTTTTAGAAGTCTTTATAAAAGGCTCACTCAATGCTTCTTTTGGTGCAAATGCAACAGAATGAACTAAAAAGTCAATCTTTCCAAAGTCCTTTTCAACCAAAGCAGCGATTCCTGCCATATGTTCTTCGTTTGAGACATCAAGCTCATAAACTTTGTCACTTCCAAACTCTTTAGCAATTGGCTCAACTCTCTTTTTTAGTGCATCATTTAAGTAAGTAAAAGCCATCTCAGCACCCTGATCAGCACACGCTTTTGCTATTCCATAAGCTATTGATTTATTATTTGCAAGACCTACGATAAGACCTTTTTTACCCTTCATTAACATTCTTTTATTCCTTAATTTTATTTCATAAAATGAAGGAAACCCTTCACTCTATTTTGTTACGACAAAGGAACAAGTCCCTTTGTCTACGCTAATACCCCAAGGGTACTCCGTGCGCGCTAAGTTTTGCTCAGCGCAATGCTCTTGGCACTTGTGCCTCTTACTTAATTTTACTTTGTAAAATGGAGGTGAACCTTTGCTTTAGTTTTGTTACGCCAAAGGAACAAAGTCCCTTTTCTCGTTCCACCTCAGCAGAGGTGTGGCGAGTGGACTCTTAACTCTCCTCTATCTCTTGCGCAAATTCACACATTTTACAAAAGTCTTCTGCATTTAGCGCTGCTCCGCCTACTAAAATGCCATCAACTACATCTATACTTAAAACTTCTTTTGCGTTATCTACTTTTACACTTCCACCATAAAGAAGTGGGGCTGATGATTTTTTCTTTAGCTCCTTGTGAAGAAATTCTATATCCTCTTTGGTTGGAGTTAAGCCTGTGCCTATTGCCCAAACTGGCTCGTACGCTATTATGAGGTTTTCATACTCTGCATCTATTCCTTCGTACTGCTTTGAAATATATTGCAACACGTTTTCTAAGCCAGATTCTCTAACTTCAAAAGGTTCACCTACACAATAGACTATTTTAAATCCGAGATTTTTATAGAAGTTAAATTTCTTTACAAGCTCTTCTTGTGTCTCACCCAGGATATGTCTTCTCTCGCTATGACCTATGAGGATAGTTTTTATGCCAAACTCATCAAGATGCATAGCTCCAATCTCTCCAGTAAATGCACCGCTGTTGCTTGCATAAGCATTTTGGGTACCTATTACAACTTTTCCATCATGAGCATTTAGTGAAGTTGGAGATGGAAAGACCAAAACTTCCTGAGTGAGGCCTTTTTTCATCAAACATGACTCTAAGCTCACAAGATAATCTAGTGTCTGTGCTCTAGTTAGGTTTGTTTTGAGGTTTGCTGCAATTATCATACTAGACCTCTTTACTAACTATTAAAGGTTCAACCCCTGGGAGTATTTTTCCTTCTAAAAGTTCTAGTGATGCGCCGCCGCCAGTAGAGATAAAACTCATCTCATCATCTACTCCAACTCTTTGAACAAGGTCAGCAGTATCTCCACCACCAACTACAGTTGTAGCATAACTATCTGCTACAAAATGAGCAATTTTACTAGAACCTCTTGCAAATTTTTCCATCTCATAAACGCCCATTGGACCATTCCAAAGAACTGTTTGCACATCAGCTAGACCCTCACGATAAAGTCTAACAGTAGCAGGTCCAATATCAAGTCCCATCCACGCATTTGGAATCTCTTGTGCAGTTACAATCTTACTAAGGGCATCTTCTGAAAATTTATCAGCTGCTATAACATCTACTGGTAAGTAAAACTTAACGCCAAGTTTTTTCGCTTCTTCCATAATAAGACCAGCTTCTTCTAGTAAATCATCTTCTACTAAAGATGCTCCTATGTTATAACCCATCTTTTTTAAGAACGTAAAAGCCATACCGCCGCCGATAAACATTTTATCTACCTTTGGAAGTAGATTCATAAGCGCTTCTAGCTTTCCAGAAACCTTAGAGCCTCCAATTATTGCAGCAAAAGGTCGCACAGGATTGTTTATAAGTTTTGAGAAAAATGCTATCTCTTTTTGTAGTAAAAATCCTGCGGCTTTATGCTCAGCATCAAAAAAATGCGTTATACCCTCAACTGAAGAGTGAGCTCTATGACTAACTCCAAAAGCATCATTTATATAAAACTCTGCCATTGATGCAAGTTTTTTTGAAAACTCTTCATCATTTTTAGTCTCACCAGCTTCAAAGCGAAGGTTTTCAATAAGTAATACCTGGGAGCCTTTAAGAGATTTTGCTTTAGCTATAGCGTCAGGCCCTATTACATCTTTAGCTATTATTACATCCCTTTTTAAAAGATGCTGGATTCTTCTTGCCACTGGGACTAAAGAGTATTTTTCATCTATCGTGCCCTTTGGACGACCAAAATGAGATGCTAAAATAACTGCACACTCTTGGTCAAGACAGTAGTTTATAGTAGATAGCGCTGAGCGGATTCTTCTATCATCAGATATATTTCCATACTCATCCATAGGTACATTAAAGTCACATCTTATAAAGACTTTTTTACCAGCTAAATCTAAGTTTTTCATGTTTAACAATTCCATAGAATTCCTTAATTCTTTTTACAATGCTATATTGTGAGCTTAATGATGAAGTAAGCTCGGCATTTTGTGTACTATTTAGATGAGATATGAAGAGCCATATCAAGTAGTCTCATGGAGTAACCCCACTCATTGTCGTACCATGCCATAACCTTTACCATATCGCCTGCTATTACTTGAGTCAAATCTTCTGCAACTATTGAACTATATGGACATCCAACAAAGTCTTGAGAAACTCTCATCTCTTTGTCAATTAATAAAAGGCCTTTTAGTTTAGTAGCAGCCATCTCATTAAATACAGCGTTGATTTCTTCTTTAGTAGTTTTTTTACTTACTAAAACATTTAAATCAACCATGGAAACATTTGGTGTTGGAACGCGGACACTTTGACCATGAAGTTTTCCAACAAGCTGAGGAAGAACTAATCCGATAGCCTTTGCAGCACCAGTTGTAGTAGGTATCATGTTGATAGCCCCTGCTCTTGCACGGCGCTTATCTTTTGAATGTTTCACATCTAGGATATTTTGATCATTTGTATATGAGTGAATAGTTGTCATAAGGCCTTTTTCAATTCCAAAAGCATCATCTAAAGTCTTCGCTATTGGGCCTAAACAGTTTGTAGTACAAGATGCATTTGAGACTATTTTTTGTCCATCATATAGATGCTCATTTACACCCATCACAAAAGTAGCAGTCTCTTTATCTTTAGAAGGAGCAGAAAAAAGAACTTTCTCAACACCATTATCTATGTGGATTTGCGCACTCTCTTGAGTTAAGAAAACACCAGTACACTCTAAAACCATGTCCGCACCACAATCAGCAAAGGCAAGTTTTTTAGGATCGCGATTGCTAAATACTCTAACATTTTTGCCATCTATACTGATGTTATTTTCATCAACTTGAACTACTTCACTTTTAAATGTTCCGTGAACTGAATCATTTTTGAGTAGATAAAGCATCATATCTATTGTAGCCATATCATTTATTGCAACAATTTCTACATCACTTCTACTAGCTGCTATGCGAGCTACACACCGACCAATTCTACCAAATCCATTTATTGCTATCTTTAGTGCCATTATATTTCCTAAAATTAAAAAAATTGAATTATTTTACCCAAAATTAGCTATAATTCGCTTTAAATTTGGACAAGTCTATGGAAACTATTGCACTTTTTGGCGGCTCTTTTGATCCGCCTCATATCGCTCACGAAGCTCTGATCAAAGCTCTTTTAGAGATAAAAGAGATTGATAAAGTTATAGTGATGCCTACATATCTAAATCCTTTTAAATCAAGATCTTTTGCGCCATCAGAGTTAAGACTAAAATGGTTAAGGGAGATTTTTAGCGATATTAAAGAGGTAGAAGTTAGTGATTATGAAGTTAGGCAAAATAGAAAAGTTCCAAGTATAGATAGTGTAAAGCATCTTCTAAAGAAGTTTAAGAAGATATATTTAGTCATAGGTGCGGATAATCTCTCCTCACTAAGTAAATGGACGAGTTTTGATGAACTAAATAATTTAGTAACATTCATAGTAGCATCAAGAGATAAAGTAGATATACCAGATGGTTATATAAGGCTTAACATTGACATAGATATCTCTTCAACTATGTTAAGAGAAGATTTAGACATAACAAAACTGCCATCAAAATGTGCAGATGAAATAATAAAATTTTACCAAGGAAACAAATGCAATCAAGAATAGAAAAAATAGTTAGCTCACTAGATAAGAACAAGGCAGAGTCTATAGAGGTTTTTGACCTAAGAGATAAAAACTACTTTGTAGAGTATGCCATTATAGCTTCATCATTAGGTGCAAAACACACAACTGCTCTTTTAAACCACATAAAAACAGAACTAAAGCCAACTGAGACTTTTGTACATGTTGATGAGAGTGATGACTGGGTAGTTATAGATCTTAGTGATATACTAATCCACATCATGACACCAGAATACAGAGTCAAGTATGATATGGAGAGTTTTTTAACTTCACTCTCTGATGGTAAAGAGGGAACAACTCTATAAAACAGTAAGTAAAAGGAATTTATTCCTTTTATCTCACTTCATCTATTTTTTGCTATTTTGTTTCTTTAATCTCTTCATTTAAATTTTGCAAAATATCTCTATAATCATAAATAGAATCAACATACCTAACAGGCTCACTTCCTCTAGCATAGCCATGCTTTAGAGTTTTATAGTACTTTTTTTGAGATAAAAGCGGTAAAACCTTTTTCAAATCACTCCAGATATTTTTGTTAAGCCCCATCTTAACAGCAAGACTTTGTGCATCAACTATATGCCCCATACCAATATTATAAGCAGCTAATGCAAACTTTAATCGGTTTTCTCCTTCTACCTCTTCAGGAACATTTTTTAGCATTTGGTTTAGATGCCTAGTTCCGCCTTTGATGCTCTCTTTAGGGTCAAGACGATTTTTTACACCTAAGAGCTTTGCAGTTTTTAGCGTTAGCATCATCAAACCACGAACTCCTGTAAAACTCTTGGCTTTTGGATTCCAATGTGACTCTTGGTAAGATTGTGCAGCTAAGAGAGTCCATGGAATACCATACATCTCTGCAAATTCTACAAAATATTTTTTATAAATTGGAAGTCTAGATTTTACCCTCTTATAAAACATCGTATTATCATAGTAGTCAAAGAAAAGCACATAACTGTAGTAGTGGTCTTTTAGTTGAGCTAATTTACCACTTTGGTTAAAATTGTTAAGCCATGAGTACATATCTGCTTCAAGTTTTTTAGAATTTTTGGCAAGAACCCATGCTAGCTGTTCTCTTTCACTTATGATAAACGCTGATTCAATTTGCGGCATATATCTTTGATTGAGCGCATATATATTTGAATCCGCCACAGTACAATCTATCTCATGAGATGCAACTTGTTCTAATAGCTCTTCAGTAGATAGTTCTGCATCAAAGCTTGCATTTATATCAAAGCCATCTTTTTGAAGTGAACGCAAAGTCTCACTATAGCTTGTCTCTTCTCCAACTTTTATACGAAGTCCTGCTAAGTCTTCTATATTTCGTGGAAAGCTTCCACTAATAAGCATGCCACGGTTACATATAACTTGTTCTTGCACTTCAAAGTACGATGGCCCAAAGTTAAACTTTTTTTCTCTCTCTTTTGTTTTGGCTAGTGATGCTGAAGTTATATGAACATGAGGTAGCTTTGAGAGCCTAATGGCATCTTTGATGGTGTTTGCTGTTATAATATTTAACTCTACACCCAAATGTGCAGCATATGCGCTGAGTAACTCATACTCAAAGCCTTGCGGACCTTCAACACCTATATAATAGGTTGATGGTGCATTTAATAAAACAACGTTTAGCTTTTTAGTTTTTTTTATTTCATCTAAAACAGAAGGCATCTCTATCCTATTTCCCGGCTCATAAGCAGAGTGACTCAGCCAACCAAACATAAAAAAACTCGTAGCAAAAAGGACAATTATTAAGGCTATTATATTTTTATCAAATTTACTCATTCCAATAGTCTACATTCAAAAACTTATGCGAATATAAAGCGGTTAACGCCATCTTCATATTCGTGCGCTAAAACTCTATCGTGAACCTTGAGTATTGAGTCAACCAGATAGAGGCCTAAACCAAAACTATTTTTAGATGGATTATCTTTTGTAAATGGCTCTATGTAGTATTGCAGTGGATGTGCGATACAATTTCCTTTACTCTCAAAACATAATTCACCATTTTTCATAACTATGATTACATGAGAATCGCTAGAGTATTTGATACCATTATCTATCATGTTTTTTATAGCAGTTGTGTAGAGTCTGTAATTTGCTCGCAACTTCACACTCGCATCCACATCTATGCTTACGCACTCTCTATCGACCATTGCCATGTCTATCGCACCATCAATAATATCTACAAGTCTATACTCTTTAAAGTTACTCTTATCGCTGATGCTAGTCACTTCTTCAATGAGTGCAAATTCTTCCACTAAGGACTCTAATCTTCCAAAAATAGAGCTAAATCTATCTATCTCTTTTTGAGTCTTTAACATCTGAGTAGCTATCGTTCCTTTTGCAATGGGCGTTTTTAACTCATGCATGAGATTTCTTAAAAAAAGAGTTCTAGCTTCAAGGAGTGTGTTTATTTTCTCTCTTGCGAACTCTAACTCATTTGAAACAAGTGCTATCTCATCCCTTCCCGAGGTTTTAAAAGAGATATTCATATCTCCATCTCCAAAAAGTGCTATTTTTCTTCTAAGTCTTATAAGCGGTCTTAATCTTTGAAGTATCAACATAAAAGATATAGAAATAATTAAGATGATAGTTAGATAAGAGTAAGCAATAGAGTAGTAAGTAAATGGCTTTAACTCTTCATCTTCAATAAGCACACTGCCCAAAGGCGATTCTATATAGAAGTGTATTCTTTTTGCATATTCAAGCATCGAAATTCTGAAGTCACGGGTTATTTTTTGAGTATAGAGTCCTTGATTGTTAAGCATGATGGATTCATCTACTCTTGTAAAGTTTCTCTGTTTTAGGATATTAGCATGTTTTATAATTCTTTTTTTATCTTTTTCATCTTTTTCTAAAACAAACTTATAGACTGCCAAGTTTGCTTCGAACATGATTTGTGAAGTGTTTTTTTGAAGATGCTCACGATAGATTTGATTTATGGTTTCGTGTTTTGTAAAAATTTGTTCTATATATTGGTTTTTATTGAGCTTATAAAACTCCCAAAAAACTGCACTAACACTAAAAAGTGTTACAGTTAATGCAAAGAGTACGGTTAGTAAAACGGCGTGTTTACGCAATATTGTCTCCTTAGTAAAGAAAATAATTTCTTTACTAATTCCTCTCACTGAAGCTTTGCTTCGAGCCAAGAGAAAAAATTATCATTATATTATTTTAGTAGTTTATATCCAACGCCACGAACTGACTCTATAAGAGTTTTGTCCCCTAGTTTGTTTCTAATTCTGCCGACCATTACATCTATGCTTTTGTTTGATGAGTCTTCATTTATTGCATTTACATTGTGGATAAGGTCTTCTCTTGAGACTACTAGTCCTTGTTTTGCTATCATATAAGCAAGGATGCCAAACTCTGCATTTGTAAGGTCTATATTTCTACCCTTATAAGTTATCATCATAGAAGACAAATCGCATCTAAAATCACTCTTTGATTCTTCTTTTGCTTCTGATTTTGCAGCATATCTTCTTAAAACTGAGTGGATTCTAGCTTCAAGTTCTCTTGGGTCATAAGGCTTTGGCAAGTAGTCATCAGCACCTAGTTCTAGGGCTTTTACCTTATCTGTAACATCACTTCTAGCTGAGGAGATAATTATAGGGATATCTTGTCTCTCACGAATCGCCTCACAAACCTCAAGCCCATCCATACCAGGAAGAGTAAGATCTAGTATAACTAAGTCAAACTTCTCTAACTTTAGTATACTCACTGCTTTAAATGGATCATCTTCTGTTATAACCTCAAACTCAAATTGCTCAAGGTATTCAGTTAAAATCTCCGCCAATTCTAAGTCATCTTCAATCATCAATATTTTTTTCATGGTGAAATTTTATCCTTTTAAAACTAATGAATAATTACGAAAACAGTAAAGCGATATTATACGCTACAAATGCTAGTGAATAAGCCGCTATTGAAGTAAAAGTAAAGAGGTAAAAAAAGTACTTTATTCCTCCAGCTTCACGAGTAAAGACTATAGAAGCTGCTAAACATGGAAGATAAATCATGATAACAACTATAAAAGCAACAGCTGATGCAAAAGATATGTTTTTACTTATGGCATCTACTAGTGAGCCACTCTCTTCATCCACCTCATCTCCTAGAGCGTAGAGAACTCCAAGAGTCGATACTACTACTTCTTTGGCTGCAAGACCTGTTTGAAGAGCCACGCTCATTCTCCAGTCAAAACCAAGTGGCTCAAACATTGGCTCGGAAAACTTTCCAATACTCCCCAAATAACTCTGCTCTAAGTGTAAAACTGCAAGCTCATTTTTTAGCTCATTTTTTTTCTCTTGTGTAGATGCTAACTCTATCTTAGTTTCAAACTCCTCTTTTAACTCTAAATTGTGCGGATAGTTACTTAAAAACCAGATAAGCATAGATGCAGCTGCTATAAATGTACCTGCTTTTTTAAGATACATCATAGTTTTTGTTGCTACTGTGTGCCAAATAAGCTTTACTGATGGAAGCCTATACTTTGGCATCTCCATAACAAAAGGCTCATCAGCTCCCTTAAATGCAGTTAGTTTTAAAATCTTTGCAGCGATAAGCCCAAGAAATGCACCACCTATGTAGATGGCAAACAAAACATTTCCAGCCATCTCAGCTGAGAAAAAAGCACCTGCAAAAAGTACATAAACAGGAAGCTTAGCCCCACAACTCATAAATCCTATGATAAAAAGAGTCAAAAGTCTATCTCTATCATTTTTGAGTATCCTTGCACTCATATAAGCAGGGATAGAACATCCAAAACCAGTTACAAGAGGGATAAAAGATTGCCCATGAAGTCCAAACTTATGAAAAAATCCATCAAGTAAAAAAGCGACTCTTGACATATAACCAGTGCTCTCTAAGAGTGCTATCCCGATAAAAAGTATGATAATATTTGGAACAAATAAAACAACAGCTCCAACACCTGCAATCACACCATCTACTATAAGCGAACGAATATCTTCATTGGCAATAGTCGCTCCTACTGTGTCACCCAACCAGCCAAAGAAAGCCTCCATCCAGTCCATTGGGATAGAACCTATTTCAAATGTAAGTTGGAAAAGCCCCCACATAAGAAAGAGAAATATTGGTATGCCAAAGAATGGGTGAATCAAGATATCATCTATCTGTCTTGTGATGGTTTTTTGCTCTTGAGTCTGGGTTTGCTTTACAACTTCTGTGATGATACCTTTGTTAAAAGCAGCGTACTCCTCGGCAAAAGCCTCTTTTATATCATCGCTATCGTGATGCAACTCTATATGTTTTGTAGCATCTATAAGGATCGGTTGAAGTTCTGTCCAGATTGGATCATCATGAAGTCTTGCATAGGTTTTTTTGTTGCCTTTTAACAAGTTTATAGCTATATTTCTATACGAGTTTGATGCTTGATGTTTGTGCTTTTGCAAGTACCCAACTATCTTTGCAATCTCCTCTTCTACAGGCTCGCTAAAGATAAGTTTTGACTCTTGCCTTTCTTGTGCGCTAACTTCTACAATAGCATCTAAAAGATTTTCTATACCCTCTTTTGTAACTGCTGAAGTCTTTATACATGGGATGCCAAGAAGCTCTGACATATAGGGTGCATCTATCTCGATGCCCTCTTTTTTGGCCTCATCACTCATATTTAGAGCTATAACTATGCCTTTATTCATACTCATAAGTTCAGAAGTGAGTTGTAAGTTTTTCTCTAAATTTGTAGAGTCCACTACATTTATAATAAGGTCATACCCACCTCCACTAAGGTAGTTATGAGTAACTCTCTCTTCTATAGAGTAATCTGTAAATGCGTAAGTTCCAGGCAGATCAACCACTGTAAAGTGATAGCCTTTATAATCAAACAAAACCTCAGTTTTATCTACTGTAACACCTGAGAAGTTTCCTACATGAAGGTGCGCATTTGAAACTGAGTTGATAAGCATACTCTTACCAACATTTGGCTGACCAACAAGTGCTACTTTTATATGTTTAGCTATGACAGGACAAGCTTTTTCTTCTGCTTGATTCATATTGATTCCACCTCTATAAGTTTAGCTTCTCTAGCTCTTAGAGCTATGCTCATTTTGCCAACTCTTACCTCTATAGTAGATTTTGCTGGTGCATACTCCATTACTTCTAAAACAGCCTCTTTCATAATGCCAAAAGAGATTAGCCTCTGCTTTAAGTCCTTTTGTGCATGAAGTTTTACGACTCTTACTTTTTGGTTTTTTTCGCAATCATTTAATGTTTTCATCTATATTCTTGTTTTTAATTTTCCACTCCCACAAGGATAGTCTTTTTTAATTTAAAAGCATCTTAGTAATGATAAATGTTATCAATTATATCTTCATTGATTTAAAGCTTTTTAAGAGATATAATTACGCAAAATTTAGCTCAAGGCTTTTTATGAAATTTCTCTACAACCCTAACTCTCACTTCAACCTTGCAAACCTCTTTACCTTTGTAAACATCACAGCAGGACTTCTTGCCACTTACTTTATCACTCAAAACAACTTTGTTTTAGCCATCATCTTAGCGTGGATTGGCGGTGCTTTTGATATCTTTGATGGCAAGATTGCAAGAAAGTTTAAGCTCTCAAATGAGTTTGGAGTCCAACTTGATAGTTTTGCAGACTTTTTAACCTTTGTACTTGTTCCTGTTTTTTTAATCTTTCAAGCTGTATATGCAACTTCGCTCTCCAATCTCTCTCTTATAATCGCATCACTTGTAAGCATCTACTATGTGATAAGCGGACTCAGACGTCTTGTGCATTTTAACTTGCATACAGATGCAGGCGAGGTAAGCAAGTATTTTACAGGCGTACCAACTCCACTAGGCGCGATTTTGTTATGGTTAGCATATCTAACTCACGCTTATGATATTCTACCAGCTATGGTTGTGGTAGTTTTGATGGTGATTGTAGGGTGGAGCATGAACTCTACTATAAAAGTTAGACATCCGTAAAAATTGGCAAGTTTTTCAGAGCCCCGAAACATCGTGGAGAATGCCATTGGTCAGCATTCCTAAAGTCCGCGGTTTTGTTGTTTATGAAATTTTAAGAGCTAGATACTCTTTTTGTCACTTTGGATTTTAGCTTTTTTGAACGAATGGAGTCGTTAAGAAAATGCAACTGTTTGAGCGAAGCGAGTTTTGCATTTTTAGGCGCAATGACCGAAAAAAAAGCGTTAAAAAATCTAACTCGTGACATGCTTTTTGCTTACTTTTTTAAAAAAGTAAGATGAAAAACTTATGTAGAGGCTAAAGCTAATTTAAAAGTAGAGTATTTTAATAGTAGCCAGAGGGGTAACTAATCCCTCTGTTTTGACTAATGGAGAGAGGGTAAAAACACCATCAACATTAAAAAGACTACTATTATTTTACTGTACAAAATAGCATCCTCTATATTGGAATCCTAATCCCACACCAACACCCACTTGCTAAAAAAAAAGCAAAAAAAAAGGCTAGGGCTAAAAAACCCTAACCTTAATTTCCCAATGTAAAGCTTGTTAGTTAGTCAAGTCTTTAGAGGAACTATTTTGTACATCGAAAGAAGTATAGCAAATTAAGAAAAATTAGTCAAAACTTATTTAGAGTTTAAGGCATACCTACCAGATCCGAGAAAAAACACACTTAGAGATAAAACAAGATATAAAAATGGAAGCTCCATAGCAGGTGCTCCGTGTTTTGTTAGGGCTAAAAAAGCTCCACCATAAGCTAGAAATATAGCAAAAATCATTGTAAAAGCCACCCCAACAGATGCGACTCTAGCATATAACCCTAAGATGATAAATATAGGCAGTATAACTTCACCAACATAGACTCCATAAGCTAAAAACTCAGGAAGTCCAGCCTTTGTGACTAAGTGTTTTACTCCGCCGATGCCATTTCTTATCTTATCTACTCCATGAAAGAGCATCATGATGCCAAGACTTAACCTGATGATGAGTTTTGCTACATCTATATTTTGAAACATTTTATTCCTTTATATCACTTTTTCTAAATCTACAAGTTCCAACACTTATAACCCTACCATTTTTTATAGCTTCTTTTACATATAAAAGCGTACCTTGTGGGTCAGCATCTCCTACTTCTTCTTCTATGATGCGAAGCAAGTCCTTCTCATTTGTGGTCGTCCATGTTTTTTCATAGTTATATTGTGTTTGTATATTCATAAAGAGTATAATAGCCAAAAATCTATTTATTGCTAAAGGTAATTTGTGAAAAATATGTTAAAAAACTTCACTATTTTGTATGTAGAAGATGATGAAATGACAAGGGCTGGCGCGGTAGAATACCTTAGTAGAGTTGCAAAAGAAGTTTTAGAAGCAAAAGATGGCAAAGATGCTATTAAAGTTTGGAAGAGTCATAATCCTGATATCATCATCTCAGACATAAATATGCCTCGATTAAATGGCATAGATATGGCAAGCTATATAAGATCGCATGACAAAAATGTCCAAATCATAATAGCAACTGCGCACTCAGATACACAATACTTACTAAAAGCCGTAGAACTTCAACTTGTAAAGTACATCATAAAGCCTATAACAAAAGAAAAACTCATTGAAGCGCTAGAGAGGTCCATAGAACTCATAAAAGATAAAAGCAAGTTTAGCCTAGCACTTTCAGAGGATACAAAATATAACGCTTATGAAAAAGTGATCTATGAGGATGATAAAGAGATAAAGCTAACCAAAAATGAGACTCTATTTTTGGACCTATTAGCGCACCATCACACAAGAGTTGTAAAGTACGAAGAGATAGAGAGTGCTATCTGGCCATATGATGGAATGAGCCAAGATGCCATCCGTTCTTTAGTACGAGGACTAAGAAAGAAAGTGCCACAAAACTCCATTGAGAATGTCTCAGGAAGCGGCTACAAACTCCACATCTATAACAAATAAATCAAGTACTCCTTTAAAAGCTCTTTTACTAGTTCCAATGCGTTGGAACTAGTATATACTCTTGAGTATTGTGCATATATAGACTCCCACGCGGAGCCAGAGAGCCTCGCCCTGTGTGGCTTAAAAACTAGAACCCAAAGGCTTTATACTTTTTTCGCTACAAACTTATGATACAAAATCGGTAAAAGCACTAGTGTTAAAAAAGTTGATGAGACTAGACCGTTTATGATAACAATCGCTAGTGGTTTTTGTATCTCTGAACCTGGTCCTGTTGCAAAGAGCATTGGGATAAGCGCTAGTGCTGCTATGGATGCTGTCATCAAAACTGGTCTAAGTCTTCTTAGTGAGCCTTCTACAACTAACTCTTTAGAATCCTCGATACTCCCTCTTAGTTTGTTAAAGTGCTCCAGCATCACCACGCCATTTAAGACCGCAATTCCCATCAGTGCGATAAAGCCAACACTAGCTGGCACACTCATATACTCGCCTGTATAGTAAAGTCCAAAGACTCCACCGATAAGAGCAAAAGGTATATTTAAAAGGATTAAAAATGCTTGCAGAGATGACTTAAACGTCAAAATAAGTAAGATAAAAACCATAACTATACTAAGTGGCACTATGATAGAGAGTCGCTTTGATGCTCTTTGTTGGTTTTGATACTCTCCTGCGTACTCTATAAAATAACCCTGTGGAAGTTCAAGTTTCTCATCTATTAAAGAGCTAAGCTCATCTACAAAACCTACCAAATCCCGCCCTACTACATTGGTTTGTACAAGAGACTTTCTCATAGAGTTCTCATGGTCAATCTGTACCGGACCTTGTGTCATTTTAAACTCTACAAGTTCGTTTATCTCAACGCTTTCTCCACTAGGCAGCACATATTGCAAGTTTTTGTTTTTGCTCATTGTAGTTTGAAGAGCCTCATCCCCCTTTATCATAAGAGGAATGCGCCTTAAATCTTCTTGGATTATTCCCACTTCAATCCCATCAACACTAGCCTTTAAGTAGTTTGAGAGTTCATCTTTACTTACACCATGTCTTGCCATCGCCTCTTCTTTAAACTCTATCTCCCAGTAAGCAACTCCCTCATTAGCCTTTTTGTAAACATCACTACTACCTTTGATGGACTCTGTAATTGTGGCTACTTCTTTAGCTATCTCTTCAAGTTTCTCTGTGTCTCCTCCATAGATATTTACAACTATATCCCCACGTGAACCACTTAGCATCTCAGATACTCGCATAGCTATGGGCTGTGCAAAACTATACTCAATACCCACAAATTCATCTAAAACTCCTCGAAACTCATCGAGCAGCCACTCATTTGATGGTACCCTCCACTCTCCTTTTGGCTTTAAGACTAAAAATGTATCTGTATCGTTTAGCCCCATGGGATCAAGTCCTATCTCATCTCTTCCCCCGCGGGCTACTATAGAGAGGACTTCTGGGACATCGCGCATTATGGCTGCTTGGATTTTTAGGTCAATGTCACGACTAGCTTCAAGTGAGATGGAAGGATTTTTCTCTATACCGATAATAACATTTCCCTCATCAAGTGTTGGCATAAAGGTCTTTCCAACCCCCATATAAGCAACAACTGCAGCTATCCATAAAACCCCAACCACAGCAAAGATACTCTTTTGATGAGAGAGTGAAAATCTCAAAATCTTCTCATATCGTTTCTCTAAAAACACCATCAAAGCCACTTGTTTTCCTGGAGCTTTTTTTAGAACATAAAAACTCACAACAGGTATAAAAGTAAGTGCAAGTATTAACGATGAAGTTAGCGCAAAAACTATGCTAAGAGCAACTGGAACAAAGAGTTTGCCCTCTAAACCCTCTAGTGTTAGTAGTGGCAAGAAAACTATGATGATGATGAGTATCCCAGTAAAAACTGGAGTAGCAACCTCTTTTGCCGAAGCTAAAACCACACTTAGTTTTGACTCATCTTTGTACTTTTCATCACCTAGATGCTCTGCGATGTTCTCAACCATAACAACCCCAGCATCTACGAGCATCCCAATGGCTATAGCAAGCCCTCCAAGGCTCATAAGATTTGCACTTATACCAAAGTAACTCATGGCGACAAATGTCATCATTGCAGCAAAAGGCAAGATAATGGCGACACTAAAAGCGGAGGCAAAGCTTCCTAAAAAGAGATACAAAACTATCATGATAAGCGCCATAGCCTCAAGTAGCGCTTTTGTAACTGTATGTATAGCTTTTGAAACTAAGTCTGAGCGGTCATAAAAAATGTTTATGCTTGTGCCTTTTGGCAAATCTTTTTCTATACTTTTTAGTTCCTCTTTTACTCTTTTTAAAACCCCTGAAGTATCAACCCCTTTTCTTGATAAAATCAAGCCTTGAACTGCCTCTTCTTTACCATCTTTTGTAACAAAACCACCTCTTGTAAGTGAGCCAATCCTTATCTCAGCGATATCAGAGACTCTAACATCTCTTGCATCAACACTCTTTATAATGAGCCTTGAGATATCATTAAGGTTTTTAAGTCTTCCCTCAGTTCTTATAAAAAGGCTCTGCTCGCCTATAGAGAGTCTTCCAACGCCTTCGTTTTTATTGTTCTTTTTAATTGCATCTTCGAGTTCACTCATTGTGATTTTGTGCAGTTTCATCTTAAGAAAATCAGGAACTATCTCATAAGTCTTAACATATCCACCCAAAGCATTTGTATCTGCGACTCCATCAATAGAGCGGATTTTCTTGTTTATAACCCAGTCAAGAAGTGTCCGCTTTTGCATCAAATCTAAGTCATCAGACTCTATAGTAAACATCAAAACTTCACCAAGCGGAGTAGTTATGGGAGCGAGTCCTCCTGTTACATTTTGGGGGAGTACATCTTTTACTTCACTAAGCCTTTGTGCTACTTGCTGTCTGGCCCAGTAGATATCAACCCCATCTTCAAAGTCAATAGTTATGTCACAAAGTCCATACTTTGCAAGTGAGCGAACCATCACCTGATTTGGTATGCTTTGCAGGTTTTGCTCAACTGGAATCATAACACGAGACTCCATCTCAGCTGGTGTCATTCCTGATGACTTTAATATTATTTTTACTTGTGTTGGAGCTACATCAGGGTATGCATCTACTGGTAGTTTTAGCATAGAAGATGCACCAAAAAACAAAACTCCAAATGCGACTAAGAGAACTAAGAACCTTTGCGAAAGTGCAAAACTAATAAGCCTTTCACTCACTCTGATGCTCCAATGCACTAAGAAGTGCAGAAGTGGAGCTTATAGCTACCTCATCATCTTCATTTAGATCTGCTTCTATGGTGTAAGTTTGTGCATCTTCTTTGAGTATCACAACACCCAAAGCTTCGTATCCTTTTTGGGTTTTTCTAAAGATTATTGGCTTGTTTTGCTCATAAACCAAAGCACTTTTTTCAACCATAAACGCACCCTCTACACTCTTTTTTATCTTTGCAAAATAGACCCTATTTATCATCACATCTTTTGCATCTTCTATAATGGCCCTTACATTTACAGACTGAGTCTCTTCATTTACGATGTTTGAGATTGCCACGATTTTAGCGCTCTTTGATTCGAAGTAGCATCTATCTCCAAGAGCTATATTGTTTGCAACATGAAGAGGCACATTTAACTCCAAGTATCTCTTTGCATCTGCATAGATTTTCATCATGGTTTTGTTAGATTCAACTTTTTGCCCAACATTTACAGCTATGGCATCTACTAAACCATCTCTTTGTGCTAGGATATTTATAGACTCTACTAGTGTGTGAGTATCTCTAACTCTCTTTAGTAGAACCTTATCAAAGCCGCTCATAAGGAGTTCGCCCTCACTTAAATTTACTCTTAGCTCGGAGTTTAGTTTTTCTTTTTGTGAGGTAAATAGATTTTTTTGCGAGATGATTCCCTCTTTGAACAGCTTCTCATCTCTTTGGTAGTTTTTAAGTAGGTTTTGCTTCTCTATAAGAGCGTTGATGTACTCTTTTTGAAGCTTTAAAAGTTCACTACTTCTTAAAGAGATAAGCTTATCTCCTTTTTTAACAGAGGAGAGTTTTGTGACAAAAATATCTAAGACAAGTGAATCAACCGTTAATCCAACAGAGATGATATCTTTTGCATCTAAGCTCACCTTTGCGTTATATGCCCCAAACTCTATAGTTGTAGCTTTTTGTACTTTTGCAGTTTTGATGCCAAGTTCACTCTCTTGCTTTTTGCTTATCTCGATGTTTGCAAAAAGAGTCATAAAGATAAGTGTTAAAAGTGTTAATATTCTCATAGTTTTTCCCTCATATCAGCTCTTTTATAAAGCTCTATTAGCTCATTGTAATAATTTTTGTTAATCTCTTGAAGTTCAAGAAGTGTTTTTGAATATGAGCGCGTTGCATCCAAATACTCTAAAACACTACTATGCCCCTCTCTAAGAGACTCTTTTGCCAAGTCTTTTAACTCTAAACTCAGAGGCAAAATCTCCTCTTCTAGGAGAACAAACTCCTCATAAAGAGTCTTTAGATTTTCTCTAGATGCCTCAAGAGAGTTTTTTATCTCAATGCTAAGAGCATCTTTTTTTGCCATAAGTGCGGCATCTTTGTGAAGTAATTCGGCTCTTTGTAGCTGGGCTTTTGAACTTAAAAAATCGAGTGGAAGACTCACTCCAAATGTGTAACGCTTTGTATCTAGCTCTTTTTCATAAAGTAGTTCGTAGCCTATGGAGCTAAAAGTTGAGTTGTAAACATTGTAAAAAGCCTTTGTTGAGCTTTGTTCTTGAGTTATTGCTTTTATAAGAGCGTGTTCTTGAACCTCTTTTAACTCAACTCTTTTTGTAATTTTAAACAAGTCATCACAAGCCAACTCTTCTATTGTAAGATTGTCAACTGCTTCATTTAGACTTGAGAGCTCTGAGATATAGGCTCGTCTAAAAGTTGAGGCACTCTGCTTTGTTTTTGCTAAATCTAACTTGTTAAAGAGTAGCTCTTTTTTTGAAATCTCTCCAAGTTCATAAGCTCTTTGAAGTCTTAAAAAACCCTCATTTTGCTCATCATATAGTCTCAAAAAAGACTCACTCATCCCTTTTGAGATGCAGGCTTGATGATATCTTTTTGCTATATCTAAGCTCAACATATTAAGAGCGTAAGATGCACCTATCTCTATCGCTTCTTTTTTTGCATCTACAGCTTTGCTTTTGTTTGCAAAGGGATGATTTAAATTTTGAGAGATGCCAACTCCGTACTCTTCTCCTTTTTTATCAGTCTCATCAGCGTGAGAGATGCTAAGTCCCAAATATGGAGCATCATAAGCACCCAAGAGTTCTGTTTGGGCGATCTCTGACTTAGTCTGCTCTTTCATTGAAGTCACTCTTTTGCTTATCTGCACAGATTCTAATATCTCGCTTAGATTTTGCGCAAAGAGAGATGCAGATATAAAGAGTGGTAAAAATATTTTTATTTTCATTATTTAACCTTTTTTTTAAAATTTTAGTTTTATAAAAAAGTCTATATGAGCGGCGGTCTTTGTGGAACTTGGGATGTGTTTGAACTTAGGCTGAGGATTATGCTTGATGGCTTTGCATCTAAGAGTTTAGTCTCTATAAACAGAGTTTCTTTGAGATTAAAATTAAGAATGGTGTGAATGCTATCATGGATCTTGTTTTGCATATCTGACTTGTCATATACCTTGTAACTTAGCTCATAATTTACACCGTGATGCATATCATGCACAACATAGTCATGCACAACAAAAAAAGCAAAAGTAATAAGAAGTAGAGTTAAAACTCTTTTTTTTATTTTTTTCATAATGCCAACATTCTACACAAAACTCTATTAGCTAAGCGTTAAGATGCCAAACTATATCTCAATCCTAAAACAAGCCCCATCTTCATGGTTGCTTACACTCAAGCTCCCGCCTAGATGCTCTTCTATTATCATCTTTGACATATAGAGCCCCAAACCTGTTCCATTGTGTTTATCTTTTGTAGAGAAGTATGGCTCAAAGATTTTCTCTTTTATAGCCTCATCAATCCCTCCAGCATTATCACAAACTTCTACTACTAGTTTCTCTTTTTGGCATCTTGTTTTGATGGTTATTTTAGGATTTTTTATCTCTTTTTCTACTAAGATATCTTTTGCATTTTTTATAAGATTTAACATAACTTGTATAAACTCATTTTTATATATATGAGTCAAATCCCGCCCTTGAGTATCTAACTCAAGCTCTATACCACTAAGTTCAAGCGACTTTTGCATCAGCGCCACACTTGTATTTACTACATCACTAACAAGCACAAACTCTTTTGATTTATCAGGTCTGAAGTAGTTTCTAAAATCATCTATGGTTACAGACATAAACTCTAAGATGCCATTTGCTTCAACTAACTTCTCATCAAGATACTCTTTAGTAAGCTCTTTATACTCATAAGCTGAGTCGATGTTCATAATCAAGTACGACATCTGATTTAGAGGTTGTCTCCACTGATGGGCTATCATACTTAACATATCTCCCATCTCTGCCATCTTTGACTGCTGGATTAGCATCTTGTCCTTTTGCCTTTGAGCCCTTAAGCCATCAGAGACCCTTTGTTCTAAGGATTGGTTCAATCTCTCAAGCTCATCAGCTCTTGTTTGAACTTCATCTTGATACTCTAAAAATATATGATTTATCTTTCTTGAGAGAAGCAGTGATAAAATCACTACAAAGATAACAATGGCTGCTGATGCACTTAAAATAAACTCTAGTTCATCATCTAACATCTTCTCTAGTTTATTTTGCTTTTGAAGTTCTTGTTTACTCATCTTAGATGTCTCAAAACCGTAAACTAAATACCAATTAAGAGGTTCATAGTACTTAGAGTAGTAGTGAAAGTTATCCAAGGTATCCTTATTCCATTTTGGCTCTTTTGAGAGACTTTCACATATGTTTTTAAGTAAATCATCTCCTAAATATTCTTCCATTTTTTTAGATAAAAATATAGGATTGTTACCATCATACAAGCCCATAAAGTCAGCCCTATCCATAGGAATACTCTTTAACATCTCTAAGAGTTCAGATTTTAAAGAGTATCTTTTTGCCTCAATATTTGTTGATGAACCTATATAGTAGTTATAAATGTTAAGATTTTTTACATAAGTTATATAGCTCTGATTTTTCTCATACAAATCACTCTTTAAAAACCCCTCTTGATGTTTTCTTACCTTTTGTATCTCTTCTAAGATTACGGCTCTGTGATTGGCATCCGCATAAGCTATGATGTTCTTTTGAGATAGTTCTGGGCTTCTTGGGAGTATATTATCACCATTGAAGCTTGCCATAAAAATAGGATTTTTACTGGTATTAAAAGCCATTTGAGAGTCTATTACTCTCTCTTTTATCTCTATAATCGGCCTTTTACCATCATACTTTTCATATATATACCTAGCACTATCATAAGCCGTATCAACGCTACTCTTTAGTTCTGTTTTTATGTTATCGACTAAGCGATTTGTTTTATAGTCAAAGAGAAGATTTAACTGATCAACCCAAATCTCACTCTTTGCTTTTTTAGACTCTATATGCTCAGCTATAGATATCTCTTTTACTGCTTTAAAGTAGGCATTTACTTTATCTATATAAAAAGTAGTTATAAAAAAACTAGCCGTTAAAACTAAGGCTAATGGAACTACTACTATAAGATACGAGATTACTCTTTTTTCATTTATCTTCATTTTTACTCTTCACTTTTTATGCTTAACTCTTTTTTAGGTCTAAGACCTAATTCTACGAGATTTTGGGCTCTTCTTATAACATTTCCTTTTCCACTATACAGCCTCTTCATGGAAGTATCATAAGAGTCCTGAGCCTTTGATAGATGCTCTTTTACCTTTAGCATCTCATCTACAAACAAAACCAGTTTATCATACATCGCTTCAGCCTCACTCACTATTTTTTGGGCATGGTCTTCTTGATGTTTTGTTCGCCAAATATGCTCTATGGTTCTAAGTGTCACTAAAAGTGTTGATGGTGAGACTACTAAGATATTGCTATCGTAAGCACGTTTAAAAAACTCTCCATCTGAGCCAAGAGCTAGAAGAAAAGCCCCTTCTATTGGCATAAACAAAAGAGTAAAGTCAAGTGTGTTTACACCATCAAGTGCATCGTACTTCTTAGCGCTAAGTTCTTTTACATGTGTACTTATAGAGTTTAGATGCTCCTTTAGAGCGAGACTCTTTAGCTTACCATCATCCTCTTTTACAAACCTCTCATAAGCTACAAGAGAGACTTTAGAGTCTATGATAATATCTCTCCGCCCAGGCATATGGATCACCACATCAGGGCGATAACTACGGCCATCAGCAGACTTTAGACTCACTTGTGTTTTGTATTCCATACCTTCTCTTAAACCTGATTCTTCTAAGATTCTAGCTAAAACTATCTCACCCCAGTTTCCTTGGGTTTTATTTTCGCCCTTTAGAGCATTTGTAAGATTTAGTGCATCTTGTGAGAGTTGCGCATTCATCTCTTTTAGCCTTACTAACTCATCTTTTAAGAGATGTCTCTCTTTTAGCTCATAGCTAAACTGCTCTTTTGATTGGTTTGAGAAGTTTGTTATCTGTTCGCGAAAAGGACGAAGAAGCATCTCAAAGTGCTCTTTGTGTGTATGGTTAAAACTCTTTGATTTTGTCTCAAAAATCTCATTTGCTAGAAGTCTAAACTCTTTTGATAGCTCCTCTTTTGCACTTTGGAGCATCTCTATCTTCTCAAGATGAGATTTTATATTTTCTTCATACTTACTACTTAGGATGGCGTATCTAAGCCTTAGGTCATTTTTGCTTTGAAGGGTCGAGATATAAAGATATAACAAAGTTACAATAAGCACACCACAAACAAGCAAAAGAGCCAAATATATATCCATTAAAAATTATCCCTAGTTTTATTTGGCTAAATTATACAATATTTGTATTTGCCTTGTCCCATAACAAGGCTATATGCCATATTTTATGATAAAATCAACTTTATGATTCAATGGCATGAAGGGTTAAGTCTTGGTGTAAATTCGCTAGATGATGACCATAAACAACTACTCAATATTATAAACAAGCTCTCAGATGCTATAAAAGATGACAATACTCAAGACATTATCGATGAGATATTTGAAGACTTACAGCACTATGTAAAAGAGCATTTTCAAAGAGAAGAAGCACTTCTTAAAAAATGTGATTATGAAGATATAAAAGAGCACATAACCCAACATAGAGAGTTTGCAAAAAAAATCCCTGAACTTAAAGCAAAACTATCCAAAAAAGAGAGTAGATCCAATGCACAAGAAGTTAGCTACTTTTTAACTGACTGGCTTTTTAACCATATCATAGAAGAAGATATACCTACCATCAGCATTTTCGAACAACATGGCCTTACAAAACAAAAGAAGAGTAAAAAAAATAACTTTATCTCAAACATAACAAGAAAAACAATAGAAAAATTTAGTTTCACAAAAAGAATATTTCTATCAGTAATCGTCCCTCTACTTGGTATGTTACTCTTTGGAACCATCATTCTTTTTAACAATCTTACTAAATACACAGATATGAAAAAAACATCTGCCATCACACAGATAGTATATAATGTAAATCAAGTCGTTCATGAAATCCAGATAGAAAGAGGACTTAGCAGTGGGCACCTTACTTGTGTAAATCAAAAGTTTGGAGTGGCACTAAAGCAACAAAGACTTAGTCTTAATATGTCTGTTAATAATTTTTTATACAATATAAACACATCACAAATTAAAAGTATAAGTACAATTCAACCATTTATAAAAACTTTTCAAACAGATTTTTCATCTCTTAAAGAGCTTCGAGACTCTATAGATGCAAAAACAATAACACAAGAAGCTGCGATAATAAACTATACTAAAATCATAAAAAACATCTTAAACATCACCCCTAAGATTGCTTTTTTAAACTATAACAGAGAGATATCTTCATACATAGCTACACTATCTTCCATTCAACATCTAAAAGAGGCTTTTGGACAACAAAGAGCTTACGCAACTATAATTATAGAAAAAAATGGCGGCTCTCTTGATGAGCGTTTACATTTTGCTAAACTTGATGGAACTCAAATGGCTTTTATAGAAACATTTAAACAAAGTGCATCAGAGTCGCTAAAAGACAAATATTTTTCTATCAAAGCCTCAAAAATATCAAAGATAGTTGATGATTATAAACTCATGATTTACTTAAAAGAGTTTGATAATCTAAACTCACAAGTCTGGTTTGATGCGATGTCAGAACTAATCAATGAATTAAAAACCTTTGAGGATTCTATACTCTTTAAGATTAACTCTTTAGTTGAACAAAACATAGAAGACTCTATAAGAAACCTTATTTTATGGCTATCTTTTGCCACTACTATCTTGATAATTACACTCTCTATGCTCTACACTTTTAGAACAAGTACAAAGTACCAAATCCATCAACTGACAGATGCCATGAAAGATTTAGCTAGTGGAGGAAGATCTCTTAGACTCTCTCCCATCAATATAAATAGAGATGAGATGGCTTTTATGTTTGATGCCTATGAAACGACTAGGCAAAAACTCCTAAAGGGTGATATCTACACACAACTATATTTAAGTAAAAAAGAGCTAGAGATTCAAACTCAGCAAAAACAAAATGTTGAACTTCAAGAGATGGCTTACATAGATCCTCTTACAGGGACAACAAACCGCCGTAAGTTTGATGAGTTATCTCAAGAAGAATTTGAGCGCTCCAAACGCTATAATAATGAACTTAGTTTTTTGATGCTTGATATTGATCATTTTAAACAGATAAACGATACTTACGGACATGACATTGGTGATGAAGTGCTTAAACACTTCTCATCTATCTGTTTAAAGATGGCAAGAAGCTTAGATACTGTAGCTAGAGTTGGTGGCGAAGAATTTGTAGTGATGTTAAGAGAGACTGACTCAAATGGCGCTTTAATCTTTGCTGAGAGATTTCGTCAACAAATCTTTAAATCTGAAATAAGACTTGATGGCAATATTATAAAATACACCCTAAGTGCAGGAATAGCAGCAAGACGAGCAGATGATGAAAATGTTAAGTCAATCCTACAAAGAGCAGACAAAGCACTCTATGAGGCTAAAAACTCTGGAAGAAATCGTAGTGTTATCTATACCGAGAAATAGACTTTTTTACACAATCTAAACTTAAAATATCAAACATATCACCAACTTCAAGCTAATTTTTGTTTAACTTAGATATAATCCGCCAAATAGTTTAAGGGGAAGGTGCTTTGCGTTTGGCAAAATTGTATCATCTCCTTAATTACAAGGATAATGATGCAAGAAAATGCACAAACAGAACTAAATGTACCCGTAAAGGAGAACCTAGTCACATTTGATGACTTAGGTTTAAACAAAAATATGCTTAGAAGCGTAAAAGAAGCTGGTTTTACAGTACCTAGCCCTATTCAAATAGCTGCTATTCCCTTTATACTTCAAGGTCGCGATATCGTAGGTCAAGCTCATACTGGAACAGGTAAAACTGCTGCCTTTGGTCTTCCTGCACTAAATAACATCGATGTAAATGCTGGAGTTGAGATACTCGTTATCACTCCAACAAGAGAACTTGCTACTCAAGTAAGTGATGAACTTTTCAAATATGGTAGAACAATCAACGCTAGAACTGTTACAGTTTATGGCGGAAGCTCATATAACAGACAGATAGACCTTATAGACAGAGGTGCAAGCGTAGTTGTTGCTACTCCAGGTCGCCTTTTAGATATCCTCAAGAAAAATCTAGTAAAAAACTTTACACCAAGCATAGTTGTTTTAGATGAAGCAGATGAGATGCTAGATATGGGATTTTTAGATGATAT
>Ga0265293_10004160_pt1 | contig 25815 bp, 20 predicted proteins | sample Munlanlewell138R_FD_192505 | JGI IMG/M metagenome (GOLD analysis project Ga0265293, IMG submission 192505) | Leachate microbial communities from a municipal landfill in Southern Ontario, Canada - Leachate well 138R | ecosystem: Engineered > Solid waste > Landfill > Unclassified | place: Canada...
AAATGACAGAACTGCGATTGGGTGGGGAGAAGGAAAAAAATCGCTTCGCGATTTTTTTCCTTCTCCCCCATAGCCACAACGCCATTGTCACCTTGAAGGAGCTTGCGACTGAAAGGTCTGTTTATCCTACACAATTAGACTTTTACAAAAAGTTGTCATTGGTAGCGCAGCGAAGAATCTGCAGCTATTAGTCGGTCAGTAGTGATTTTTTAATACATCAATCACTTTTTTAGTGATCTATAAAGTTTCTCTTCCTGTTTCTGAGATTCAAAACCATCGCTTCTTGCGCATGTAGATGTACATGGCCACGCCGATGAGGAGCATCAGTCCGAGCACAGCGGGATAAGCCCACGGGTAGGCAAGCTCCGGCATGTAATGGAAGTTCATGCCGTAAAGGCCTGCAATAAAGGTGAGCGGGATAAAGATGGTGGCGATCATGGTGAGGGTTTTCATCACCTCATTCATGCGGTTGGCGTTGTTGGCACTTTGTAGCTCCAGCAGGCTGGTGACGGTTTCGCGGTAGCCTTCGAGCAGCAGCACCAGATGGTCGAGGTGGTCCATCACATCAGCAAAGTAGCGAAAGATGGGTTTGGTGATCAGCGGGTTGTCGGTCTTCAAGATTTTGCGTGCAGCTTCATTGGCCGGAAAAAGCTGCTTGCGCAGATAATAAACGTTTTTCTTAAGCACATTTATTTCGGCAGCAAGCGATACCGCGGGGTCGTTTATCAAATTTTCTTCGGTAGTAAAAAGCTGCTCTTCGAGCTGCTCAAAAATCCCAAAATATTCATCTACAACAATATCCGTCAGGCGATAAAAAAGATAATCTTCGCGGCGCTGGCGCACGGTGCCGGCAGCTTTTTCGATGCGGCCAACGTATTCGTCGAACATTGGAACCGGATATTGCGCAAAGCTGATGATGACCCCGGGTAACAGCACCAGGCTTATCTGGTTGCGGCCATATTCGCCCTGTTCATTTTTGGGCGAAAGCAGTTTCAGGGTGAGGAATAGATAATCGCCGGCGTCTTCAAATTTGGGCAGATGGCCAGGGTTGAGCACGTCTTCGATGGTGAGATTGCTGATGCTGAATGCGGCACCGATTTTCTCGAACACGCTGATGTCGGCATATCCGGTGATGTGAATCCAATCGGTGGTGCTGGTGCCTGCCGGGCGAGGCAACTGTGCAAGATCCGTTACGTCCGCTTGCTGAAAATGTTGTTCGTTGAAAGTGATGAGGCGCACGGTGGTGGGCTGTGCCTGATCCGGTTCATGCGATAACAATGTTCCCGGCGGTTGCCCTGCTTTGCGGCGCATGAGTTTTATAAAACTGCTGTGTGGATATTTCATCAGAAGAATATTATATCAATATCTTTTTGTAATTCATTTGTGATTAACTATCACATTGCGGCAGCGAAACAATAAACCGTGTGCCTTGTCCTTCCTGGCTTTCTGCCCGGATATTTCCTTTCATCAGCGCTACATATTCGTGGCACATGTTTAGGCCTAACCCCGTCCCCATTTCATTTTCGGTGCCTTCGCGTTGATTGTGCGAGGTGATGCTGAATAGATCCTGCAACAGCTCTGGTGGGATACCGATACCATTATCGGAAACCGTGAGATGTACCCCGGCGTAGTCCTGCTCTCCTGCAATGGTGATTTTGCCGCCGCGGGGCGTAAATTTCACCGCATTATTTATCAGGTTCGACAGCACATTCTGCAAAAGTATTGCATCAGCATAGCAGCGTACCTGAGGCGAGATGCTGTTGATCACCACATGTTGCTTTTCCTGGATGCGGTTGTTGAGCAGTTGCAAAACGCTCTCGGCCGCATCCCTGACGACAATACACTCGGGGTTGCTGGTGATAAGTCCACGCTGCGATCGAGACCAGTCGAGCAGGTTGGTAAGTTGCTGGTAGGTGTTTTGACTGCCGGCTTGTAATAATTTGATGATTTCGAGTTTTTCTTTATCAGGAAGATGATCGTAATCATCTACAAGTAAATCCAGTAAACCCAATAATGCACTAAATGGACTTCGCAGATCATGGGCTATGATAGAGAAAAACTTGTCTTTGGTTTGATTGAGTGATATCAATTCTTTTTTCTGCTGTTCCAGGCTATTATTTTGCAGCTCAATCTGCTGACGTTTTTGATGCAGTTCGTCGTTGATAGTTTTTAATTTGGCGTAAGCCATCGATAATTTTTTCTTGTTGCGCATCAGCGCCAACATAAACAGCAGTATGATCAGCATGCTTGCCGCCACTACCCATACGGTAAGGCGTTGTTTGGTAATAATGTGCTGGTCGAGTTTCCGCTGTAATTTGAGCAATTCATTTTCTTTTTTACGCTCGGCGGTTTGGTATTGTATTTCAAGCTCAGCAATTTTGTTGCGCACTTCCGTATTGCTCACAGTGTCGCTATAGTCGCGGTATTTTCGGTAACTGGCCAGTGCCGCGGTAAAATTTCCGGTCGTGCTGTCGAGCTGATAAAGCACATTATAAGCATTGCGTGTATTGATATTGGCGCTTTGCTTTTCGGCCAGAATAAGACCCTCGCGGGTGTAGCGATAGGCCGAATCAATCTCACCGATATGTTTAAAGGCAAATCCAATGTTGATGAGCAAAGCAGCTTTTTGGTATTCGTTTTCGTTGTAAGAACTCATCTTTTGCGCTTTACGCAAATATTCCAACGAGCTGGTGTAGTTGCCTGCGCTGCCTTCGATGCCGCCAAGATTGATGTAACACGAAAATTCTTTATCCTTTTGGTGTTGCCGTATTGCCAGAGCGAGTGCCTTGCCTACATAATAGCGAGCCGAATCATAGTTGTCGGCAGTAAGCCACCAGGTAACCCCCATGTTATTGTACAAATCCTGCAGCGACAGGATGGTGTTTTTGCTTTGGTTGAAAAGCATGGCCTGGCGGATATAGTAAATCGATTTCTGGAAATCGCCTATCTGCTGCCAGGTGATGCCCAAAGCGCTATAGGTCATGGCCAGCTTTGCGCTGTCGGATTGCTGTGCATAATAATCAGCGGCCAATTGTAGATTTTCGAGCGACAGGTGCAAATAGTTGATCTTGTTGTAATGATTTCCCAAGTCATAATAACTCTTTGCGATAAGCGCGCTATCGCCGGCTTTTAAGGCCAGATGCAAAGTCCGCGTAAGAAGAACGCGAGCGCTATCGGTTTGTCCCACAAGACTATAAAGCGTTCCCAAATTACCAATAATGGAGCGTTGCTGATTTTCGAGTTGATGCTGCTGCGCATAATCCAAAGCCATCCTGTACAATACCAGCGCACTGTCGTAGTTTCCGCTGAACCACTGGAGTGTTCCCAACAAATTGCGGTAGCGGGCATTATTTTCATAATCTGTTTCAGCAGTAACAACACGCGGAGCAAGCGCTTGCATCATCTTTTCAGCCGAATCGATATCTATAAAAAACCTTTCGTAGACTTGTGATAAGGCCTCTTTTAAATCCTGATCGGATTCGCTATCGCCTTGCTGAGTAACTTGCGCACCACCTCCGGACACAGCGTGCGTTGGGACATTAATAACTAGAAACAGAATGAAATAGCAATGTGTGATTCGTTTCATCAACCCGGGCATTTAATATCTAAAATTTGCTGGCGCAAAATACGGAAGTTTCTAATAAAGCAACACTTTTTTCCGCTATCTTTTCCTGTCGTGTCCTGCCCTTGCCTCTCTTTTTATAATAAGCATTTGCAAAACGCGTTTAAGGCCATACTACGAAAAACTGCACACTTTGAATATTTATGCCCAAAAGACAAGATGGAAACTGGTGCTGCTGGCGGTGGCACTGGCCATTGTCGGCATTTCGCTGTGGTACACCAATCTTTTGGTGAATAAAGTGGCGCATGAGGAGAAAAAGAACATCCGCATCTGGGCTGACGCCATCCAGAGCAAAACCAAGCTGGTGACCTATATCGAGGAGTTTTTTCAAAAAATCCGTATCGAAGACCGCAAACGTGTGCAACTGCTGGCCGAAGCCTACAAGCAGGTGATTCGTACCGAAGACCCCGACGCCAACCTTAACTTCTACGTTTCCATCATCCGTGGCAACGAAACCATCCCGCTGATACTTACCGACGAGGAGGGACGCATCCTGGAAGCTACTAACATCGACTTCGACAAGGATACTGTTTTGTTTCTCGATGGCGCTTTACGCGAAGAATTTACGCGATATGATCCCATCGAATTCAGGTACTACAAAGAACGCAAACGGTATTTGTATTACAAAGATTCGCGCCTTTACACCGAGCTGCGCGATGTGCTCGACGACCTGGTGAAATCGTTTTTCGATGAAGTGGTTATCAATGCCGCCTCAGTGCCGGTAATTATTACCGACAGTACCAAGCGAAACGTGCGCGCATGGGGCAACCTCTCATCCGAAATAATCGACGATACGCTGATGTTACAACGAACCATCCTCGAGATGGAAAGCGATAACACGCCCTTTGAGATTACCCTGGCCGACCAGGGCAAGAGCTACATTTTTTACAAAGGCTCCTACCTGCTCACCCAGCTCACCTTTTATCCGGTGATACAACTCGGAATTATCGCATTGTTTCTTGTGGCTGGGTACCTGCTCTTCAGCACCGCGCGTCGTAGCGAACAAAATCAGGTGTGGGTGGGGCTGGCCAAAGAAACCGCCCATCAACTGGGCACACCGCTCTCGTCGATGATTGCCTGGCTGGAGATTATGAAAATGGAAGGGAAAAATGATGAGCTGCTCATCGAACTTACCAAAGATGTGGACAGGCTTGAGAAAATAACCGAACGATTCTCGAAAATTGGTTCGGTGCCCAAAATAGATACACATAATATTGTGGAGGTAGTGCACAATAGCATCGCCTATCTCAAAACGCGCACCTCTCATCGCATCGCCTATGAGATTAATCCCGGCCTCGAAACGGCAATTTATGTGCCCATCAACCTGCATCTTTTTGAGTGGGTGATCGAAAACATCACCAAAAACGCCGTCGACGCTATGGGAGCAAGCGGAAAATTCACAGCTAATATCACGCAGGAAAACGGTTACGTACACATCGATCTTACCGACACCGGCAAGGGCATCCCCAAGTCGAAATACAAAAGCATCTTCCGTCCCGGATTTACCAGCAAGAAACGAGGGTGGGGGCTGGGCTTGTCATTGGCCGAGCGCATCATCAAAAACTACCACCGCGGAAAGATTTACGTAAAATCCTCCGGCATCGACAAAGGCACCACCTTCCGCATCACCCTGCGCAGAAATATTGGCAAAACCTAAGCATGGCCGGGCTTTACATTCATATCCCCTATTGCCGCCAGAAATGCCACTATTGTAACTTTTATTCGCTGGCAAGCCGCAAATATCGTGAGCTACTCCCTGAAGCGCTGCAGCAGGAAATGATTCTGCAAAAGGATTATCTCACCGGCGAAACATTGCACACTATCTATATCGGTGGCGGCACCCCGACGGTTTATCCGCCGCAGGTCATTGCCGAAATTATCCTGGCTGCCACAAAGCAATTTAAAACCGATGCGCGGGCCGAAATCAACATCGAAGCCAACCCCGACGATCTGTTGCCGGATTATCTGCACCAACTCCGGAAGACGCCTGTCAACCGGCTGAGCATCGGCATACAATCTTTCCACGACGACGACCTGCACTATCTCAACAGAAACCATTCTGCGGCCAACGCGTATCAGGCAATCCGTAACGCGCTGGCTGCCGGTTTCGACAACCTGAACGTCGATCTGATTTATGGCATCCCCGGACTGACCGACAAAAAATGGGGTGAAAATATTAAAACAGTTTTGGATTTTCACATCCCGCACATTTCGGCTTATGCGCTCACGGTGGAGCCGGGAACTGCGCTCGACAAACTTATTAATAAAAAAAAGTTGCCACCGGTAGAGGAACAGCAGGCTGCCGATCAGTTTGTGATGCTTATGGAGATGATGGCCGCCGCCGGATACGAGCATTACGAGATTTCTAACTTTTGCAAACCCGGGCAGTATGCGCGCCACAATACCAGCTACTGGCAGGGGATCTCTTATTTAGGCATTGGCCCGTCGGCACACGCTTTCGACGGACGCTCCCGCCAATGGAATGTTTCCAACCTTGAAGCCTGGCTGCAGGGCATCCGTAGCCACAAACCTGCCTTTGAGCGGGAAATACTTTCGCCCGCCCAGCAACTCAACGAATATGTGATGACCTCGCTGCGCACCATGTGGGGCACCGATCTGCAAACTATACAATCACGTTTTGGTGCTGGCTTTCGCCAAATGGTGCTGCAACAGGCTGCTTCATTTCAAAAACAAGGTTTGGTTTTTATTAATGAAGATATCATCACACTCACGCAGAGGGGCAAACTCTTTGCCGATGGGATTGCGGCGGAATTGTTTGTCGAAGATTCAGAGAAAACTCTTCCGGAATAAACTTTAGATTTACAACTCGTCAATCACACGCCCAATGACGTTTACCAGGCTGTGGCCGAATTTTTCGCTGCGTGCCGGCGACCAGCCATACACCGGATCGGGCAAAGTAGCGTGGTCTTTGAATGGCATCTCGATGGTCATCGACAGGCACTTAAACCGCTCGCCGATGGCTTTGGAGCAGATGTTGAGATTGGCGGTGCCGGGCGCGTTTACAGGATAGCTATGTTCGGTCTGGAAATCCGGGCTTATCTCCAACCAGCTATTTTTAAACTTTTCAAGTAAGTTTTTTAAACGCTCGTCGAAAGAAGGAATCCCTTCGATGGAGGAGATGAAGTTGTAAGGCAGATCCTCGTCGGCGTGGATGTCGAGGTTAAGATCGACGCCGGTTTTTTGCATGGCTTGCAAAATATGATACACTTCAGGAGCTTTCTGTGGGTCAGGGTTTGCCCACTCGCGGTTGAGGTTTAGGCCGGCAGCATTGGCGCGCAGGTTACCGGCTACGGCGCCATCGGGATTCACAAAAGGAACCACATAAAACACAGCCTTGTTGAGCAACGTGCGTGACACGGGATCGTCGATGTCGACCAGGCGGCTGATGAGCGCCTCCATAAAATACGACACCTGACTTTCGCCCGGATGCTGGCGCGCGATGATCCAAATCTTTTTGGCCTCGTCGTGTTCGTCGCCAATGGTTAGCAGGTCGATGCTGCGCCCCTGCACAGTGCTTCCCAGCGAAGAGAAGTTTACCAGCGGCGAATATTGAACATTACTTACAAACTCCAGATGACGTTCGTAGCTGTATGGAGCAAAATAGGCGTAAAACACCGAGTTGTAGGCCGGCGTATGATCGATGATAAGCTGCCCGTCGTCGAAGCGGGTGGGTACCATAAACCAATCTTCGGTGTCGTAGGAGGCGCGCACCATGTAATCTTTCCACCCTTCGGGATAGCTGGCCTGTCCGGCGTTGAGAATTTTCATGCGCAGCGCCTGGCCGTGGCCGCCGGTTACCCGGAAATAAAACCATTGGAAAGTGTCGGCCTGCGTATCTTTGCGGATGTTGAGGGTGATGTTTTGAGCATCGCTGGCATCCACCACTTCTATGTTGCCTGCGTCGAATTGAGATGAGATGTGAATTTTCATAATAAAAATAGTTTTTTACAAAGTTGCAATTTTATACCCAGCCTGCCGGCAATACAATTTATAAAAAGTCTTAAAGGCAGCGATTGGTCATTTTTGCTTTTAACTCACTTGCCTCAGTTTACCAATAAATCCCAACCGCCAGTAGGCGGTGTAAACAAATACAATAATGCAAATCACGATTAAAACCTCATCCTTAAAAACTCATTCCAAAGACCCTTACACCCTCGAAAAAACAAAAGATTACTATTCTTAGCGTCGGCAGGATTTCTGCTAATTTTGCAAACTCAAAAGGATTTGAAAATCATTAAAAAGAAGGAAAATGAAAGACTGGACAAAGCTGAAAGAGCATTTTGAAGTAAAAGATGTGCGCCAATTGAAAGGCAACTTTTTGCCTGCGATATTAAAAAAGGCACAAAGCCTGGACGTTGGAGAAGGGTTGTGCGTGATACAAAGTTTTGAACCCATACCCTTGTATTCAGCTTTGGCTGAAATGGGTTACGAACACATTACCGATAAAGTTTCGGATGCCGAATACCGTGCATATTTTTATCGCAATTCAAAGCTCCAACCCGATTTTCCAGGCGGCATGGATATGCCATTAAAACCTACCGCCATGGTAAATTTCAATACTATCGACCCTAAGCTTGCCGATAATGTGGTGAACTTTTGGAGCTATATCTGGGGAAAGGAAAATCCGGCTATCGACATGAAAACCCGTCTTTTGCTTTCGCTGGCAAATGGTGTTGGCGCCGGACGTATGCGGCAGGCAGTACGCGAATTTATAAAGGCCTATTCTATTGGTGTTGCAACCGCTGAGTTTGACGAGCTATTTGCCATGTTTGCCTGGAACCAGGGAGTAGGATATTTTGCTTCCGAAATCGGCCCGTCGGCTTTATTTGCTGCCTACAAATTTGTGAAATCGCAAGAAGAAAAAGGTATAGCACACAGTGAAATTGTAAAAGGGCTGATGGAGAAATTTGGTGAGAAAAACCCGGAGGTCAGTACGTTTTTTAAAAATAAAAATGAAGATTGAAAAAAACAGTAGAATCGCTGAGGTGCTTGCCACCTGTACTTTCGCCGGCAGAGCGGGAAATAATTTTATCATCGCGGAATGATTTGGATTAAACTGGGAATATTGCTCATCGGCTTTGCCAACGCAGGGTTATTGCCCTATTCCATTGCGAAAGCTTTGAATCATGTAAACTTCGATCTTAAAAACCAAACGCTTAGTTTTCTTAGCAACAAAAGCCTCTATGGCGAGAAATTCGTGAAAGGTTACAAATTTCTGCTTTTTGCCACAGCCATCCTCACCTATACTTTTTTCTGGTTGCTCACAAGATTTTATGATCTGGGCGAATTCGAGAAGTTGATGCAATACATCGATCTTGGTTTTGCTTCGCTGGTGCTGCTGGCATTTGTGCCGCACAACTTAAAGCCTTACAGTCTGAAAAACCTGACACCGACGTTACAAAGGTTGATTCATAATCTGTTGGCAGTGGTGGTGTTTTTTTCGCTGCCGTTGCTCATCATTACCTTCCAGGCATCCATTCTTCCTGAAATAAAATTTCTCGGCATTACGGGAATGGCCATCATCGGGGTCATTGTGGTGGCTGTTATTTTTTCTTTTTTAAAAAATGGCATCAACGGCGCCACAGAATTGTTGTTTATCAATGGAATAAGTTTGTGGACTATTTTTGTAACTTTCGTTACTTTTTTGAGCTAAATCCAAACAGTTATGGATTATCAATATTCGCAATTACCCAATGGCATACGTATTATCCACAAGCAGGTGCCCGCCAACGTGGCGCATCTGGGTGTGATTATCGACGCCGGAACGCGCGATGAATTGCCCGACCAAAGCGGGCTTGCACATCTTATAGAGCACATGATTTTTAAAGGCACACACCGGCGCAAAGCTTTTCACATCCTGAGCCGGCTCGAAAATGTGGGCGGCGAACTCAACGCCTACACCAGCAAGGAAGAAACCTGTGTGTATGCCTCGTTTTTGCACGCGCACTACCCGCGCGCCCTGGAGCTTTTTGCCGACATCATCACCCAATCAACCTATCCCGACAAGGAACTGGAAAAAGAAAAAGATGTGGTGATCGACGAAATCAACTCCTACAAAGACAATCCCTCGGAGCTGATCTTCGACGACTTCGAAACGTTGCTCTTCCGCGATCATCCCATGGGTCGCAATATATTGGGTACGCCTGAAACGGTGAGAAAACTCCGTCGCACCGACATCATGGAGTTTCTGCATCGCAATTACCAGCCGCAGCACATGGTGATTTCGTCGGTTGGGAATATTTCCATGAATCGCCTTTTGGTTTTAATAAATAAAAATTTTGGTTTCCTTACGGGAAACGAAAACCGGGCGACGCGCTTATCCGTCGGTGCATATCAGCCAACCATCCGTACCGAAGCGCTCTCCAACTTCCAGGCGCATTGCATCATTGGGGCGCCGGCTTATGATGTTTTTGATAAGAAAAAAGCGGCGTTGGCGCTGCTGATCAACATCCTGGGCGGGCCGGGCATGAACTCGCGGCTCAACCTGAAGATAAGAGAGAAGTACGGCTATTGCTATAACATCGAGGCGCATTATCATCCTTACAGCGACGGCGGATATTTCAACATCTACCTGGGCACCGATATGGAGTACCTCGAAAAAACCGTGAAGCTGGCGCTAAAGGAGCTTAACCTGCTGCGCACCACCCGGCTGGGAGCGTTGCAATTGCATCGCGCCAAGCTGCAAATTGCCGGGCAGCTGGCCATAGCGCTCGAATCTAATGCCGGCGAGATGATCTCGATGGGCAAGAGCCATCTTTATTTTGAAAAAGTAGACAGCTACCGGCAGGTGATGGAAAAGATAAATGCCCTCACCGATGTTCGCCTGCTGGAAGTTGCCAACGAAATTTTCGACACTTCGCAGTTGAGCCGGCTTAACTTTGTGCCGCAAAATACATAATTTGAGAATTCTTTTATTAACGCTAACTGACTTATGACACCTATTCCAATTTTTTACGAAAGTATCAACCGCAATGCGATTGTTGTAAAACCCAAAAAGCCCGTGCTTGATTGGGTTAATTCTGTCTATCCTGAAAAACCAGTTTTTACACCGGGAGAAGGAAATGTTTATCTGATTGGCGAGCGTGACAGCAACGAAGAAATTGCGCAGTGGCTAAAACGCAATTTTGATGAAATATTTCAAAACGAACTTAACGATTGGTACACCAACGAAGAGGTCTGGCCTCAAAAAAGAACCTTTAAAATGTTTCAGGAATGGTTTGATTACGATATTCATTCGATGGTTTTAGATCTTGAAGAAACAGAAATAATCAAGGAATAATCAGATTAAAATCAAAAGGATGATGAAACTATTTATCTGATCCCCACAGCTTATCTTCCGCTGCATTTCTTGACCAGATTACCCTTTCAGCCATTTTCCGATGAGTTCGTTTAACGGATCATCCGTCAGAAAATCGCCATTATTAATTTGGTTCAAGGATTCCTTCATCCGCAACTTTTGATTTTCGGTGAGTATGGGAGTCTGCGTTTCTGAATATTTCCTGTCGATCAACTCTTTGCGTGTAAGTAAAAATTCACTTTCATCAATGTTGTTGATCCCTTCAAATGGTCTTTGTTTAATTCCTAAAGTTGTCATAATTTACTTTGGCTCTGATATTATTTATTGTGTGTCGCTCATCTGTAGCATTTCAATAACCCCGGATGTCCCGGGTCAGAAAGTAGTGTCACAAAACCGGCGGGCTTTAGCCCGCAATACTTTCACATCAGTATCTTTCAATGAACTCATCATAACATGCTCTGTATTTGGGCTAAAGCCCACTAAAATACTTTTGCCTTTACCCCCAGCCCAAAGGCCGGGGTTAGTGAACAACCTGGCCACAAAATTTATATCAGGGCCTTTACTTTTTAAAAAGCTAATAAAAATCATGAAGATGTTTTCGCTTTAAAATTCCAAAGCCACACATTTTAAATGTGGTTTAAAACCTGATGGCCGCACTGGTTGCATTGTCCTGTTTTGGTGAGTCCGGTAAGCCAGGCGTCGTAGCGGCTGCGGTCGATCGCTTTATGGTGGCACGCGGGGCAGTAGGTGTTGGAAGTGTCGCCGGCAGAAGTGTTGCCAACATACACATATTCCAAATGGGCGCTGGCCAGCGCATGCAGATCCTGCAGCGTTTTGACGGGCGTGGGCGGCTCTGACATTTTATGGGTGGGGAAGTAGCGCGAGAGATGCAGCACCGTGTCGCTGCCCAACTGCTGCCGTATCCACAAAATCATCTCCTCAAAAATGGCTTTGTCGTCGTTTTGGTTGGGGATGACAAGATTGGTGATTTCAAGATGCCGTCCGCTGCGCTTTATCTGCATCAGCGCATCTTTGACAGGCTCCAGCTTCGACATGGTTTGGGTGAGATAAAAGTCTTCGGTGAAAGCTTTCAGATCCACGTTGAAAGCATCGGTTACTTCGATGAGTTCGGCCAGTGGCTCCGGCGAGATAAAACCATTGGTGACAACCACGTTTTTCATTTTCGCTTTACGCGAAAGACGGGCAATGTCCATCATATATTCAAACCAAACCGTAGGCTCGTTGTAGGTAAAAGCAATGCCCAGGTTGGATTTTTTCTCGCCCGCCAGCGCCACGATCTCTTCGGGCGGATATTGCCGCCCGGGGGTAAATTGTCGCGGAACATCCTGCGAAATCCCTGCGTTTTGGCAAAATTTACAACGCAAATTACAACCATAATTACCAACCGAAAAAATGATGCTGCCGGGATAAAAATGGTAAAGCGGTTTTTTTTCGACGGGATCAAAACCCATCGACGACACCTCGCCATAGGTTTGCAGAAACAGTTCGCCCTGCACATTTTTGCGCACGCGGCAGATGCCCGTTTTCCCATCGCCGATGGTACAATGGTGCGGGCACAGGTGGCAGCGTAATTGGTAACGGAAAATCTCTTCGTTGTATCGGGCCGGATAGTTCATTGTGGATTGCTTTGATGAATGCCCAAAGGTAAAGAAACTTTCGGGAACAACCGGTTTTTAACAGACAGCTCACAGCCGGCAGTTTTTCATCCCTGCCTCAGCTTTTTTATCAGGCTATAATTGTAATAAATCAACAAAGTCTTTCACACTCAAATCGAATTTTCTACAGGTACAGGTAGGTTATCTTCTTCAAGTGCTTCGATGTAAATCTTTATGGCTTCTTTAATATTAGTAATAGCTACTTCTTTGCTCTCGCCTTGGCTGATGCGACCGGGAAGGCTTGGGCATTCTGCAACCCGGTAATTGTCCAATCCGGGGTAAAGAATTACTTCTCTCATGATGGTTAGTTTTAATTTATCACACCAACATTGGGTTTTCGCGCCCTGCGCCCTGGGTCTATCGTTTCAGCCAATCAGCTTTAAGCATGGCGTAAACTTCCAGATCGAAGTAGCCATTTTTGTGTCGCTCGCCTTGACGCTCGATTCCTTCCTGCATAAAACCCAATCGCTTCGGGATGTTGCTGCTGCGGGTATTGCCCACAGCACATTTTATCTGAACACGGTTTATTTTCATCTGGCTAAAAATTCGATCGATCAAAGCATTGGCCGATTCCGTCACGATGCCTTTGCCCTGCGCGCTACGCGCTATCCAATAACCAATTTCTACTTTTTGGTTGTCCATATCGATATCCTTAAGACCGATGAGGCCACAAATTTTGTCGCCAAAACAGATCGTAAAAACTATCTCGCGGGAGTAGTGTTTTTGCACTTGGTCGATAAAAGCATGGGTGCTTTCCACGCTTATGGTCAGGTCGATAAAAGGGAGCCATTCATTCAGATGCAGGCGGTTGTTGTCGATAAGATCGAAAACCTCATGCGCATCGTGGTGGCTGATACGGCGCAGGTAGAGGTTCTTTTTTACTTTAATGGTATCAATCATCAATGTGCCGGATTTGAATCGCAATGAAATACCTCTGGTGGTATTTTTGGCCGACAAAGATATTTAAAACTCTTTTTAAGCGACGCCGCCTCTTCCGTGGCAGTTTTTGAATTTCTTGCCGCTGCCACAGGGGCACAGCTCGTTGCGGCCCACCTTTTTCTCCACCTTTACGGGTTGTGGCCGTTGCTTTTGCTGTGTGTTGCTGTGCGATTGCGAGAGCAGATCGTCGCGGCCTTCCTGCAGGCGCCGGCGGTCGGCACGGCGCGGCATCTGTGCCTCGCGTACGTTGGACGGCTCCTGTATGGGCAGGTTGGCTTTTATCAGGAAAGAGATGATGGCGCGGTTGGTGCGTTGTACCATTCCTTTGAACAGCTCGAACGATTCCAGCTTGTAGATCAGCAGCGGGTCTTTTTGTTCGTAGGTAGCATTTTGGACGCTTTGCTTCAGGTCGTCCATCTCGCGCAAATGTTCTTTCCAGGCGTCGTCGATAAACGACAGCACGATGCTTTTCTCGATGGAGAGCGTTATCTCGCGGCCGCCACTTTCATAGGCTTTCTTCAGGTTGGCCACAGCCTGGCGCTGTCGCATGCCGTCGGTGATGGGAATGGCAATGTTTTCGTAGCGCGATTCATTTTCATACACCTGCTTGATGACCGGATAAGCCTTCTCGGCGATGAGTTTCATCTTGCTGCGATAGGCCGCATACACATGGTCGAAGAGCTTGTTGGTAAGGCTGTCTTTTGATGATTCCGCAAACTCTTCCTCGCTGATGGGCACGTTGAGCGCCATATCTTTGAGCACTTCCAGTCGGAATCCCTCATAGTCGCCGCTGTCGGTAAAGTCGGCTGCGATTTGGTCGCACAGGTCGTACATCATGTTGGAAATGTCTACCGCCAGCCTTTCCCCGTAAAGGGCATGGCGTCGTTTTTTGTAGATCACCTCACGCTGGGCGTTCATCACGTCGTCGTATTCGAGCAATCGCTTACGGATGCCGAAGTTGTTTTCTTCTACTTTTTTCTGTGCCCGCTCGATGCTTTTGCTAATCATCGAGTGCTGGATCATCTCGCCTTTATCGATGCCCAGCCGATCCATAATTTTCGAGATTCGTTCGCTGCCAAACATACGCATCAGGTCGTCTTCGAGCGACACGAAGAACTGCGAGCTGCCCGGGTCGCCCTGGCGTCCGGCACGACCACGCAACTGGCGGTCGACACGGCGCGACTCATGGCGCTCGGTGCCGATGATGGCCAGCCCGCCTGATTCTTTCACACCCTGGCCCAGCTTGATGTCGGTACCACGGCCGGCCATGTTGGTGGCGATGGTCACCTTGCCGGGCTGCCCGGCTTCGAGCACAATGTCGGCCTCTTTTTGGTGCAACTTGGCGTTGAGGATGTTGTGTGGAATCTTACGACGTTGCAGCATGCGGCTTAGCAGTTCGGAAGTTTCTACCGACGTTGTCCCCACCAGCGAAGGTCTTCCCTGTTCTACCAACTGGGCTATCTCTTCGATTACCGCATTATATTTTTCACCTTTGGTTTTGTACACCTGATCCTCGCGGTCGTCGCGGGTGATGGGGCGGTTGGTAGGAATCACCACCACGTCGAGTTTGTAGATATCCCACAGCTCGCCGGCTTCCGTTTCGGCAGTACCGGTCATCCCGGCCAGCTTCTTATACATGCGGAAGTAGTTCTGCAGCGTGACGGTGGCGTAGGTTTGTGTGGCGGCTTCTATTTTCACATCTTCTTTGGCTTCGAGCGCCTGATGCAAACCGTCGGAGTAGCGGCGCCCTTCCATGATACGCCCCGTTTGCTCGTCCACAATCTTCACCTTGTTATCTACAATGATGTATTCCACATCTCTTTCGAAAAGCGAGTAGGCGCGCAGCAATTGGTTAACTGAATGCACGCGTTCCGACTTAATAGAAAACTCGTTGGTAAGCTCGCCTTTGCGTTTTACTTTTTCTTCTTCGGGAAGGTTTAGCTTGTCCATGTCGGCAAGCTCCGAGCCAAGGTCGGGCAGCACAAAGAAATTGTTGTCGTTATAAGAGCTGCTGAGCAGATCGATGCCCTTGTCGGTAAGTTCGATGCTGTTGTTTTGTTCTTCTATTATAAAATAAAGCGGATCGTTGATGATGTGCATGTGCTTACTTTGCTCCTGCATGTAGAAGTTTTCGGTCTTGGTCATCAACGATTTCATGCCGGGTTCGCTTAGGAACTTGATGAGGGCTTTGTTTTTGGGAAGTCCGTGGTGTGCTCTAAGCAGCAGCTCTCCTCCTTTTTTCTGATTTTCATCGCTCACGTTGTCGCCCTCAAGGAGTTGTTTGGCTTCCGCCAATATTTTGGTAACCAGCGAGCGCTGTGCATTGTATAGTTTTTCCACGTTGGGGCGCAGTTCGTCGAACAACTGGTTTTCGCCTTTGGGTGTAGGGCCTGAGATGATAAGTGGCGTACGTGCATCGTCGATCAACACCGAGTCCACCTCGTCCACGATGGTGTAGTTGTGGGGGCGCTGCACCATCTCTTCGGGGTTGCTGGTCATGTTGTCGCGCAGGTAGTCGAAGCCAAACTCATTGTTGGTGCCATAGGTGATGTCGCAGTTGTAGGCGTGGCGGCGCGCTTCGCTGTTGGGTTCGTGGCGGTCGATGCAGTCTACCGTAAGGCCATGAAACATAAAGAGCATGCCCATCCACTCGCTGTCGCGCTTGGCCAGGTAGTCGTTTACCGTTACGATATGAACGCCTTTGCCGGGCAGTGCGTTGAGATAAACCGGCAGGGTAGCTACAAGTGTTTTTCCTTCGCCGGTAGCCATCTCGGCAACTTTTCCTTCGTGCAGCACAATGCCGCCGATGAGCTGTACGTCGTAATGCACCATGTCCCATTTTATCATATTCCCACCGGCCATCCATCGGTTGTCGAAGTAGGCTTTGTTGTCGACGATGTTCACATGATCATAACGTGCTGCCAGATCACGATCCATCTGTGTTGCCGTTACCTCTACAGTTTCGTTGTCTTTGAAGCGCCGCGCTGTTTCCTTCATCACCGAGAAGGCCTCCGGCAAAACCTTACCGAGGATTTCCTGTGTCTTCTCGTAGCTGGTGGTTTCCAGTTTATCGATCTCTTCGTACATCTTCTCTTTCTGGTCCACGTCCATGTCGGGGTCGTTTTCGATCTGCAGTTTCAGTTCGGCGATTTGGGTGGTTTCCGGCTGGATATGTTCAGCGATGCGTGCTTTAAACTCCTGCGTCTTGGCGCGCAGCTCATCATTAGATAAATCTTTGATGGTTTCGTAAGCCTTCAGCGTTGCGGTGAGTATAGGATTGATGGCTTTAAGATCGCGATCGGCCTTATTGCCAACTAATTTTTTCAGAACAGTTTTAAACATAAAAACGATTTTTTTTAGAATAGGAACCTAAATCAACAACTATACCTTTTGAATATTATGGTTCAGGATCACAAATTATTGCCATAGTGGCATAAAAACTATTGGCAAAAGTAATGGAATTCGTAAAATGCCGGCAGCATACAATGACACGGAAATAAACCCCAAACGGTAAAAAGTAAAAGTCAAAAGACAAATAAATTTCAAATCCCAAAACTCAAATTTCAAAGTCCCGGAGCAGCCTGGTTAGGCCTTATTGCCGGTTGATCACTAACCCTGGCCTTTAGGCCGGGGTTAAAAAACGCAAAAAAATTAGTGGGCTTTAGCCCAAATAAATAGGGTTATGATAAGCCCGGTTGCCTGGTGAGCGACAGCCCGTCGGGAATAAAAAGCGACGGGTCGCCGCCATGACGCAGGATGTCGCGCACCACCGAGCTGTTGATGGCAGTGTATTCGGGCAGGGTGAGCATAAACACCGTTTCGATGGCCGGGTACATTTTTTTGTTGACTTGTGCTATGGAGCGTTCAAACTCAAAGTCGGCTGATGTGCGCAGCCCGCGCAGGATGTATTGTGCTCCCACCTCGCGGCAATAGTTTACCGTCAGCCCCTGGTAGGTGTCGATAGAAACCAGCGGGTAGTCGGCAAAAACCTTTTCGATAAAGCCTATCCGCTCTTCCACCGAGAAATGGTTTTTCTTGTCCTGGTTGTTACCAATGGCAATGATGATCTTGTCGAAGAGTGGCAGGGCGCGTTTCACAATGTTTTCGTGGCCGCGCGTGATCGGGTCAAACGACCCCGGGAAAATAGCAATTCGTAGCATATTCTGTTTTTTTTGCAAAAGTAAAACTAATCGTGGTGTGGTTGTTTGTTTCCCGAATCGCGGAGTTTATCCCGATTTTTTCGGGGCTTTCGGGGTCGGGGTTCCGCACGTGCGGGACTACGTTCGAGTTCGTTGTGCGAATTCCCTTTCACAGAGGACTGGGGGTCGTTTTCTCTTTGTTTGCTTCTACAACCACCCTCCCGCCAAGCACCACATAATCTGCCGCTCCCTTGGTTTGCATTCCTTCGTAGATGTTGCTGTCGCAATGCTGGTGATGTGTATGGCGGCTGATGATGCTGGCTTTCTCAGGATTCCAGACGACGATATCCGCGTCGGCTCTGGGAGCCAGAATTCCTTTGTTCGGAAAAAGCCCGAAAATGCGGGCAGCGTTGGTGGATGTTAATTCTACAAAACGGTTAATGGTAATTTTGCCAGTAAGAACGCCGTAAGTATAAAGCAACAACAAACGGTGTTCTACTCCTCCGGCGCCATTTGGTATTTTACGAAGGTCGTCTTTTCCTGCCATTTTTTGTTGCAATAAAAACGGGCAATGGTCGGAGCCGATGGTTTGAATGGTTCCGTCAGCCAGCGCTTTCCACAAGGCTTGTTGGTGTTCTGCTTTGCGCAATGGCGGACTAATAATATAAGGTGCTGCCTCGCTGAAAGGCTGGTGATATTTCTGTTCGTCGAGGAGCAGGTATTGCGGACAGGTTTCGGCAACCACTTTTTGTCCGGCAGCCTGCGCCTTTGCTATCAATGCCAGCGATTCTGCCGCCGACACATGCACGATGTATAATTTACATCCGGTCTTCCGCGCCAATTGGATAGCAGTGTCAACCGCCTGTGCTTCAAGTTGCGGTGGTCGCGAGAGGTAATGTGCCGTTGCCACAGGCAAATTGCTTTCCGCATATTTTTCGCGTAAGCGCGCTACTTCTTTGCCCTCTTCACAGTGCACCAATACGGTAGCATTCAGTCGTGCTGCTTCTCTCATAACTTTTTCTAGCGCTTCGGGCAGCAACCCGATGGTATCGAGATAAGCCAGGTAACATTTGAAGGAGCGTGTGTGGAATTTTTCGACGCATTCTGCCATTTCGTTGGGCATGGTTTTGCGCCAGATGGCCGGACTAACGTGGAGAAAAATATTCGTTAACGCGGCTCGTGCTTCAGCCTGACGTGCTGTGAGAGCTGCAGGCAGCAATTCTCCGGGCGCCGGCGTCACAAAATCGAAGAGCGTGGTGGTGCCGCCCATTAGCGCAGCACGGCTTCCCGAAAGAAAGTCGTCGCTCGAAGGTCCGGCAGGCGTAGGGATTTGCATGTGCACATGCGGGTCGATGCCTCCGGGTAAAACCAGGCAGCCGCTGGCATCGATAACTTTTGAAGCTTTTGCTGCTCCTTCAGCCATCCGGCCAACCGAAACGATTTTGTCGCTAAGTACCGCCACATCAGCTTTAAAACTGCTATCCACATTGACGACGGTTCCGTTTTTTATTAAAATATCCATTTTTGTATTAATAAATAAATGCCCAAAATGGACGTATTAAGGCGCCCAAAATGAATGGCGTTAGAGCGGGAAATTTTTTACATATGTGCCATCGGCTGTCTTCGCAAATCCTACCCGTCGCAGGTACTTCTCATGCTTCGGACTGATGCTCCCGGCAACGGCACGGCGGAAGCCTGCGCTCACAAAGCTGCCCTGCAAACCGGTATAGAGAAATTTTCCGTTGCGGTAGTCGCGGTACTCGGGCACCACAAAGTCGAGCGCTACTTTCATGGTGTCGATGCCGGTGCGATGCGCCAGGAAAATGCCGGCCACCTGCGTGTCGCGCAGCACAAAAAAACTGATGGTATTCATCTCAGGCTTGTAAACGAAGCCCGGAAAAAACTTCTGTATCTCCTGTTGATGAAAATCCAAAAACTTCATCAGGTAGCGGTTATCGTTTCTTATTTCGAGGATGTCGAAAAAGTCTTTTCGGGTGTAAATACGCACCAGATAATAAACATCCACCGCGACGATAAAGGCGTTGAGCAGTCCCACCGGGTAGGCGCCGATCAGAAAACCGTAAGTCGAAAAGGTGATTGCTCCCGCCAGGTTGATCCATCTGAACTTGAGGATCGAGTTCATAGTCATCGACACTGCAATGATGATCGAGGCAGCAAAACCTATGTATTGTAAAATACTTGTGTCCATAAAAAGTGTATCGGTGATATGTGGTTGTTAATAATAAAGTAAACCCTACTGCAATTAAATCCCAAAAATCAAAAACCAAAAATCAAATAAATTCCAATATCGAAAATTCAAAATTCAAAACGTAACCAGATTTGAGGTTTTGAATTTGGAACTTGGAACCTGAAACTTGGGACTTGGAATTTGGAACTTGTCATTTCCCCATCCGCTCCCAGAGCCGCAGGGATTGCTGGCGTGTAAATTTTAGCACCTCCTGCTCGTCAATCATTTGCAGCTCTCTATTGCGGACGATGAGCCGGCCATTGGCGACGACGTGCCGCACATGGCGCTCGCGGAAGCCAAAAAGAAAATGCGCCAGGAAATTCCTGGTATTTATTTCGGAAGGTGCGTCATAATCGAGCACCACCAGATTGTTGTCGCCATCGCCCGTAAAATTGTTTTCGTTGAGATATTTATGGACATTGCGCAGTCGTTGCCAGGCGCCGGCCATGGTGAGATGGTCGTTGTGTTTTCCGGCAAAATAGGCCGTCTGCGCGCTGCGCAATATTTCGCTGTGCATGCCGTCGGTGCCCAGGAAAATATTCTCACCTAATTTTTCTCCATCAAAAAAACCGACATTATTATTCAGATTGCTTTCGATATTTTCGACTACCCATGCCGGCGATTCGCGCACCAGTTTTTTCTCGTCTTTATCCAGATGCAGGCAATGGGCAAGAATGGTTTTTGAAGATTCCAGCAATCCAAAATCTGCCAGCCGCTGCACCACTCTTTTTTGGTGATGCTCCAGGCATAACTTCTGATCTATCGGGTCTTCGGCCACATGTACATGCACGCCCGACTGATACTGCTGCATAAGTTCGGCGGCGCGACGCATGGTATCATCGCCTACCGTGAAAGAAGCGTGCAGCCCCACCAGCCCCTGATGCTTTGCAAGATAATCCGCCGTTTCCTGCAAACCGGCTGCTGCCTTATTCAGCCCGTCGCGGTCGGTAATTTCGTAACAGAGCAGATGCCCGACGCCCACCTGATCGAAAGCTTCGGCGATAACTTCCAATGAACCCGCGATGGCGTTGGGCGACGCATGGTGATCGATCACGAAAGTGACACCGGATTTGGCGCAGGCCATTGCCGTTGCCAATGCGCTGGCGCGGATAAGATCGCGATCGAGCGCCTTGTCGAGCCGCCACCAGACGTATTGCAGATTTTCGTGAAAATTTTGAGGAGCCTTTGGCGGAGCGTCCATCCCGCGCGAAAGCGCCGAATAAACATGGTGATGCCCGATGGCAAACGACCGAATCACCAGCATCCCGCGGCAGTCGATTGTTTCAATATCGACCGGCACTTTCCCCAGCTCATCTATCATGGTTAATGCCGGACTTGTATTATCGCCTTTTACAAGCAGGTGCGTTTGTCGAAACGACAAGTCGTGCCAATCGACGTAAGTTGCATTTTTTAATAATAAATCCATTTTATTTCCATAATTTTTGGGCTAAAGCCCACATTATTTTTTATGTCTTTTTAATCCCCGGCCTTCAGGTCGGGGTTAGTGATACGCTATCACATCAAATTATTTATATTTTTTGAATGGGTTTCAGCGGCAGCTCCCATCTCCGGATGCCATCGAAAGCTGTAAAAGCGTTGGCAATGGCAGCGGCAGTGGGCACCAGCCCTATCTCACCAATTCCTTTGGCGCCGTAAGGGCCAACGGCATCGGGTACCTCTACCGGTTTAACAACGATTTCGGGTGTTTCGTGTGCCCGCAGTATTTTCAGATCACGCATTTTGTCACTTATCAAAAAACCATTCTCCATGGGCAGGCTTTCGGTGAGGGCATATCCCAAACCCATGTGTACGCCGCCTTCTATCTGTCCTTCGAAAAGCATCGGGTTCATCACTTTGCCGCCATCGTGCGCTGCCACCATTTTGGTTATGTTTCCTTCGGCGTCGAGCACACAAAGTTGAGCAGCGTAACCATAAGAATAATGTATCACGGGATTTTCTATGTTGCTTCCCGGCGCTGTGGTCCAGTCGCAGACAAAGGCGCCACGATATTTTTTCCCGGCTAATTTTTTTAACGGCTGTTTCATCAAATCCTCCTTCAGCGCTGCGGCAGCATCAATCACCGCGCGACCTACCAAAGCCGTGGCGCGCGAGGAGGTGGTCATGCCGGTGGCGATTTGTGCTTCGGTGTCCACCTGCACTTCGATGATGTCGGGATCGATTCCGGTTTCCTCGCAGAGCGTTTGCAGCGCCATGTTGTGCACGCCTTGTCCCATCTCCGTCCAGCCGTGTTTCAGGATCACTTTCTTTTCAGAAATGATTTCGACGATCACTTTCGATTCGTCGATCATGCCATTGCCTACGCCCGAATTTTTTATAGCACAAGCCAGACCTTTGTGTTGTGCAGCATCATAATCCGGTTTTACAGCCAGCAGCGACTGCCGGATTCCCACACCAAAAACTTTTTGTCCTGTGGCGGTGGTGAGGCCATCCACCAAAGCATTCTCCCAACGAAACTGCCAGCGGTCGAAGCCGGCCTGGCGGCAAATATCGTCGATACAGCTTTCGATGGCAAAGCAAATCTGGTTGGCACCAAAGCCGCGCATGGCTCCCGATGGGATGTTGTTGGTGTAAACGGTGCGCGCCTCAATATCGACCACCGGCACAAAATAACCGCCGGTAGCATGTCCGGCCACGCGTTCCATCACCTTCATGCCCACCGAAGCATAAGCGCCCGTGTCGCCGGTGGCCAACAACCGCACGGCAGTAAGTTTTCCGCTGGCATCGGCGCCCACTTCAATATCCATCACTACCGGGTGACGCTTGGGATGCAGCCGGATGCTCTCCTGGCGCGTTAAAGTGAGCTTTACCGGACGCCGAAGCAAAAACGCAAACAAGGCAGCATGACCCTGCACGGTAAGGTCCTCCTTGCCGCCAAAGCCCCCGCCATTCGGTACCAAAACCACCCGCACCTGCTCGCGCGGAAGTCCCAAAAGCAGCGCTATCTGGCGTTGGTCTTCATAAATCCCCTGACTTTGGCTATAAATCATTACACCCTTCTCGCCGTCGGGCATGGCCAGCGCCGACTCCTTTTCCATAAAAGCGTGTTCGATGCGCTGGGTTCGATAAGTGCCTGACGAACGATACGCTGATTGTTTTAAGACTGCATCGACATCACCCGTTTTAATTTTTGTAATATCAAAACAATTGGGGCGCTCCTCGTGCACCCGATCGGCATTGCCGGCCCGTAGCACGTCCGTTATGGGATTGAGCACCTCATAGTCTATTTTTATCATCGCGGCAGCTTGCCGGGCTATTACCACGGATGTGGCAACTACCCCTGCCAGCACATCGCCAATATAATGGGTAGTTTCGCCGGGCGCTATCATCAGCGGCCAGTCATTGTAAATCAAACCAATGTTGCGTTGACCCGGCACATCGGTAGCGGTAAATATGCGCACAACGCCAGGCAACTTCTCAGCCTCCGAAGTATCTATTTTTAGCACCTTAGCCCGCGGATGGTCGCTCAGGCGCAGGGCTGCATGCAACATTTCATCCACATACAAATCATCCACAAATTTTTTGGCGCCGGTAGCTGCTTCGTAAGCCTGGTATTTGGGATGCGGTTGCCCGACCTTTCCGGAAGTAGTGGTGATTTGGATTTGCTGATGATTGCGCAGGACTTCGGCAGCGTGCAGAGCGGCGGCTTCTATTTTTTTGTATCCCGTGCAGCGGCAAAGATGCGGGCGGATGGCTTTTTGTATTTCGGCGACGGAAGGAGCAGGATTATTCTGCAACAGCACTTTGATGCGCGTGATAAATCCGGGCGTACAAAATCCGCATTGTACGGCGCCTTTGTTCACAAAAGCCGTTGCAATAACTTTGAGCACTTCGGGAGGAAAGCCTTCGGGGGTAAGCACCACAGCATCGTGCAAGCTGCGCATGCGGGTGGTACAAGCCAGGCGCGCGCGACCATTGATCTCGACGGTGCAGGCACCACAGATGCCCTCGCCCGAACAGCCATTTTTGAGCGCAGTAAGCTTCCGTTGCTCACGCAGAAACGGTAGCAGCATGGTATCGGCATCGCCGTGGAATTCTATTTTTTCGTTATTTAATGTAAATGTGATCATTCCTTTTTATTTGGGCTAAAGCCCGTTGATGTTTTTTGGTATTTTTTTTCTCCCGGCTTAAAGGCCAGGGTTAGTGATTAGTTGGTAATCGGCAGAATTTCAATAACCCCGTCCTTCAGAGCGTAAAACCATTACATCAGTACTATTCCATGAACTCATCATAACAAACTTTTTATTTGGGCTAAAGCCCATTAATACTTTTTGGTATTTTTTTATCCCCGGCCTAAAGGCCAGGGTTAGTGATCCTTTTTGCGACAAGCAAAAAAATCCGCTGCTCCCTGATAAATAATACTCATCTGGTTGGCCAATTCCATATCAATATCGAAATCTTTATTTTTTTCAGTAACGACCTCTTTTAATTCAAAATCAGCATCCAGCTTTAGTGTCATGGCTTGTGTGCTAAAAGTATAGCCTTTCTCATTTTTTTGTAAAGCGGCTTCGTCAGCTCCATTTTTATACTTCAAAATTTCTTTATTAAAAAAGAAGCCATCGGCCTCTTCCAGCCAGTTCTCTTCGTCGAAATAAAGATGTGGCTTTTGCTTGTAAGGCGTTCCTGCTGTGGGGCAAAAGGTGGTGCAGTTGCCGCATTGGTTACACCAGTCGGCGATGTGCAAAATCTGGTGCGGCTGATTGACGCTGAATTTTTTCCCGGCATCTGGAATGATTTCTCCTTTTCGGAAATGATAAATAGTGCTCAGTTGAAGCGTTGGCCGGATGTGATAAGTGAACAGCGCCAGGTTGGGACACACGGTGGTGCAGATGCTGCAAACTTGGTCGCAATGCAGGCAGCGGGCAGCTTCCGCAATGCCCTGCTGCAACGTGAGTGGTTTTTGTACCACAGCAAAATTGCGTCGCTCCGCCACAGGAAGCTCTTCAACGGTAACGCTTTGGATGCGCTTTGCGCGATTGACAATATGCTGCAAAAAAGGCAAGGGCTGGCGTGGCGGCATATCCAAAGATTTTACTTTGATGGCTGCCAGATTTATAATTTCCGCGGCAGCTTTGCGTCCGTCGCCGATGGCATTGATAGCTGTGGATGCACCGCGCATGGCGTCGCCGCCTGCAAAAACTCCTGGCAAAGCAGTTTGGTAACTACCGCTGTCGGGTGCAGGAAGTTGCGATGCTTCGATAAACGGGATGTCGGTTTCTTGTCCGATGGCAGGGATTACCGTTGCGGCAGAAATCATAAAATCGCTGCCGGGAACTTCCACGGGAGTAGCTCTGCCGCTGGCGTCGGGCTTGCCGGCTTTCATTTTGCGAAAGCGAACATATTGTAAATTTCCGTTTTCACTTATAAATTCTACCGGTGCCACTTGTTCGATGATTTGAATCCCTTCTTCCAGCACTGCCTTTATCTCTCCCTGGTCGGCAGGCATGTCGGCAATGGTGCGGCGATAGGCAATGCGCACCGTGGCAGGGGGCTGCGTGAGACGCCAGGCGGTGCGGGCGGCATCCATGGCCGTGTTGCCGCCACCGATAATCAGTACATCGCCGGTGAATTTTTCTGGATTACCCGATTTTACATCGAATAAAAACTGCAGCGGGTCGAGTAAACTTTCGCCGGGATTGCCTGCAATCTTGAGCATCCGCGACTTCTGTGCACCTGCGGCGATATAAACAAAATCATTTTCGTTGCGTAATGATTCAAACAGAGCGTGATCAACTGGCGTATTAAAATAAACTTTCACGCCGGCGTCGATGATGCGCTTCACATCAGCATCAAACATGGGCGGGGTTAGCCGAAATTCGGGAATTGCGCCGGAAACCATTCCGCCGGGCAGGTTG